>JAEEGJ010005689.1_pt1 | contig 38691 bp, 29 predicted proteins | sample 8958761 | NCBI WGS metagenome assembly JAEEGJ01 (sample SAMN16246546, study PRJNA631951) | gut metagenome | biome: gut microbiome; feature: rumen; material: RS-attached | host: Bos | place: Iran: Karaj | collected 2018-10
GGTGCTTTTTTTATGGTGCGCCTAGCGGCGCACGTTTCTAACGGGTTAACGTCCCGAATCCGCCCGGTAGTGGGAAGGATATAGCCGAAGGCAAGGGTGCCCACCGCGAGGTGGAATCTGAAGGAAGCCGGATGTGGGGAACATACTAACTCACGGGCAAATCTCTGGTCTGACGAACAGAAATTTCATATGAGGTTATGCATGAGGGTAGGCGGAGTATTAGGAAAAATGTTTGGAAAAGCTTACAAGATTTTACTTCCCGAACACTTCCTTTGCGTACTTGACGGTGTCCATAGCCTGCGGCGAATAAGCATCCGCGCCTATCTTTTCGGCATACTCGGGCGTGAGTACGGCGCCGCCGACTACAACCTTGCAGAACGGTGCTTTTTCGCGGAGCTGTTTTATCGTCTCTTCCATGCTCACAACCGTGGTGGTCATAAGCGCGCTTAAGCCGACCAGCTTGATATTGTGCTCGAGAACGGTATCAACTATGGTCTCGGGAGCAACATCCTTTCCCAGGTCTATAACGGTATAATCATAGTTCTCGAGAAGAACCTTTACTATATTCTTTCCGATATCATGGATATCACCCTTAACTGTAGCCATAACAACGGTGCCCTTTGACTCACCCTTGGTACCGTTTTCGGCATAATACTTCTTTATCTCGTCAAATGCGACCTTTGCGGCATCGGCGCTCATAAGCAGCTGGGGCAGGAAGGTCTTTTTTTCTTCAAAGGACTTACCAACCTTGTCGAGAGCGGGGATGAGATTTTCATTGATGATCTTTACCGGTTCTGTGCCTTCTGAAAGCATTGCTTTACACTCGGCACCGGCCTTTTCGGTCATACCCCTTACAACCGCATTAAACAGGGGAGATTCGTTTTTACCTGCAGATCCATCTTCATAAGACGGAGCCGTAGTACTGCCTGAGCCTTGGGCAACCGCGCCCGAGCCTCCGTTTTTGGCGGCTGTATAAGGATCGGTCTTTTCACTGTACTTTTGGATATAGTTAAGACACTGGCTGTCAAGTCCCCTTAAGGTGAGGAAGCTGTCATATGCAGCCATGAGCCTTTCGTCAAGCGGATTGATTATGCCGGCGCTCAATCCGTTTTCCATGGCAAGTGTGAAGAAGGTACTTGTCATGATGCTTCTAAGCGGAAGACCGAAGCTTACGTTTGAAACTCCGAGTACGGTACCGACACCGAAACGCTCATGGATCTCGCGCAGGGCAGCCAGGGTAATATTGGCGTTGTTTATATCCGTGCTTACGGTCATGGTGAGAGAGTCAAACAGAAGGTCTTTTTTGTCTATGCCGTATTCCTTTGCCCTGTTGATCAGACGTTCCGCTATTTTTACCCTTTCCTCTGCAGTCTCGGGTATGCCCTTTTCGTCAAGCGTCAGGCATACAACGGCTGCGCCGTATTTCTTTGCCAGAGGGAAAACGGCGGACATGCTTTCTTCCTTGCCGTTAACACTGTTGAGTAGGGGCTTTCCGTTATAAATCCTTAAAGCCCTTTCCATGGTTTTGATATCCGAGGTATCTATCTGCAGGGGCAGGTCGCTGACTGAAGTGATGGCCTCTATAACGGTTTCCATCATCTCGCATTCGTCAATCTCGGGAAGTCCGACGTTGACGTCGAGGATATGCGAGCCTGCGTCTTCTTCGGCTATGGCTTCGTTTATAATATATGTGATATCCTTATCTCTTAATGCCTGCTTTAAGGCTTTCTTTCCGGTGGGATTGATCCTTTCACCTATAAGCAGGGGCTTGTTGTCGAAATAAACCGCATGCGTATATGAAGAAATAACAGAAAGCTCCTTCTTTACAACCGGAGTTAACGGGATATGTGTATAATCCGAAGCGTTATCGGAGTCTTTACGGTTATTAAGAGAATTCTCACAGATTTTAACAGTCTCGGCGATGTGTGCCGGAGTGGAACCGCAGCATCCGCCGGCTATCACAACTCCGCCCTTTATGAGCTCTAAGGAGTCTTCGGCAAACTCTTCGGGGGTTACGTCAAAGGTGGTCTTTCCGTTTACAACTTTAGGAAGTCCCGCATTGGGCTGTGTGAGTACGGGTATGGAGCATACCTTCGTGATCGTAGATAGGAATTTTAAGAACTGCTTCGGACCGAAACCGCAGTTCATGCCGAGAGCATCGACGCCGAGGCCTTCTGCAAGGGCAACGTATGCCTCGAGGTCTCCGCCGGTAAGCAGTCTGCCGTTCTCATCGGGAGCAACGGAAACAAATATCGGAAGATCTGAGTTTTCCTTTGCTGCTATGATCGCAGCTTTAAGATCGTAAAGATCGGTAAAGGTCTCACAGAATATGAGATCCGCACCCGCTTCGGTGCCGGCTTTCATTATCTCGGCATAGGCGGACTCAGCCTCATCAAAGGAAATATTCCCGATGGGCTTTAAAAGCTTGCCCAAGGGACCGACATCAAGGGCGACAAAGTGAGGTTTTTTTGTAAAGCCCTTATCAAAGGCCTCCCCCTCGGTCATTGCTTCAAAGGACGTTATGGCGTCCTTTACAAGCTTTATGCCTGTTGATACAAGGGTATTCAGATCGTACTCCGAATGTTCCAGCTTATATTTATTGCATCCGAAGGTGTTTGCCGAGATTATATTCGATCCTGAGGAAAGATAACTTTTGTGTACATCATCAAGAGCCTCGGGATGGAGGATGTTCCAGGTCTCGGGGATCTCGCCGCCTTTCAGGCCCTTTGCCTGAAGGAGGGTACCCATGGCACCGTCGCAGAAGAGAAGTTCTTTTCCTATAAGTTCACGGAGAGTTTTTTTTGTTGTGTTTGCATTGTCCGGCATATGGAGTTATCCTTTCGTTTCTGTTTGTAATATCCGGTAAAAATCCTGTCTGGCATCTTGAGCGTTAGCGAAGGATCTTATATGATTCTTCGCTTCGCTCAGAATGACAATAACTTGACAGTGTTATGTTTAACAATTTTATCATCTTAGGCTCATGTATCGGGCAGTACTCCGATTACGGCGGTAATGCTCTTGGTAGGGGTCATGAGCAGCGCGTCGTTCAAGCTTATCCCGAGGTTTTTCTCTATATCGAGCATCCGGAAGAAATCCTTCTGGTGCTCAAGGCTGAAATCACCGTAGCCTGGGCTGAAGCGCATCTTTAGGTTTGGGAAATCTTTACGGATACCGTCGGTTACAAGATCGGCATAGGCTTCTATAGCCGATGCCCCCGCAGCCTGCAGGATGGCGGGTTTTAATGAAGAGCCTGCGGAATATCTTCTGATGATCGTGTCTGCGCCGGGACCCACCGTAGCGGCAAAGAGGATCACACGGTCACAGTCCTTAAGATGTGCGGCGAGCTTTTTACTGTCAATCTTAAAAAGACAGTCGGGTGCTGCCTGTTCACCGGCTTTATGGTAAAGCCGGCAGGCGTCTCCGTTGTTTTCAAGAGAGTATATTTCGTAAACACATCTTGGAGTAATGACTTTTTTTATCTTTGCGGTAAGCTCGTCGACCAGTTTTTCAAGCTCCGGGTCCGGGGATACGGTCCCACCGAAATGGTAGCCCAGATAACGGAAGGTTTCTTTTCTGTCTATGTCAAGAGCGGTGCCGTCTGAAAGACTTAGTATTTCCATAAGTTGATCGTGTCCTTTCCGATGCCACGCGATCGGCATTTTCTATCTGGGCGCGATAAAGGAAAGATTGTTCATTATCGCAGCCGCAACTTCGGGATGGTTCATGGTATAGATATGAACGCAGTTTATGCCGTTTGCGAAAAGGTCGATAATCTGCTCGGTGGCATATGCGATACCTGCCTGCTTCATAGCTTCGGGATTATCTCCGAAATGATCGACGATCATCTTGAAGCGGGGAGGAACAAGGTTGCCGGAAAGGGAAATGATCCTTGCTATCTGTGCCTTGTTGGTAACGGGCATGATGCCTGCGTCTATCGGTACGTCAATTCCCTTCTTCAGCATCTTATACATGTAATTATACAGGATATTGTTGTCGAAGAACATCTGTGTGATAAGAAAGTCGCAGCCTGCTTCGACCTTACGTTTCGTATATTCAAGATCCTCGTCGATGGATTTTGACTCGGGATGTCCTTCGGGGTAGCAGGCGCCTGCTATGCAGAAATCGCCCATGGACTTTATCTCGGCCATGAGATCCTCCGAATGGTGGAAGTCCTTTGAAGGCTCGAAACCGCTGTCCTTCGGGATGTCGCCCCTTAACGCGAGAATGTTGTTTATACCGTGTGATTTGTAAGACTCAACCATTTCACGGACGGTGCTTCTGTCGGAGGAGACGCAGGTAAGGTGTCCCAAGGCCGGGATGCCGTGCCTGTTCTGTATCTCATCTGCTAAGTCAATGGTATATCTGCTCGTGCCGCCGGTCGCACCGTAGGTTACACTCATGTAGTCCGGCTTAAGTGCTGCGGTATCTGCAACTACAGCCTTTGCGGCTTCAAGGTTTTCCCATTTTTTCGGAGGGAAGAGCTCGCAGCTTATATGGGGCTTGTTATCCTTTAAAAAATCGATGATCTTCATAGTATTCCTTTCTTTTGGGTACAATCGTTTTACTCTTTTGCGGCAACATAAAAAGTTAAAATAATATGAAATATTTCCAATTGCCGCCAAATGCAAAGTTTTTACTTGCGAACATTAATCAAATATAGTATAATAAAAAATTATGAAAAAGTAAACTGAAATATGAAAAATTTACTTCTGCGGGAGTTGTAATGGATATAAACAGGAAAAAACGGAACAGGCTGTATGTTATAGTCTTCATTGTATATATGGTCTTTCTGATGTATTTTTTATTTTTCGGCGACCTGTTCGGCAGGACGGTCGTATATGAGGACTATCGCTATAACCTTGAACCGTTCAAGGAGATAAGGCGTTTTTGCACCACGGTCAAAGAAAAGGACTATATCATGTTCCTGATAAACATAGTCGGGAATGTGGCTTTGTTCATACCTTTTGGTTACCTTTTCTCGACCCTGAACGAAAAAAGGTTCAGAAAAAGAGTATTGTCGTTTATATTTGCGTTCTTCTGGACCGTTGTCTTCTGCCTTGCGGTTGAGACATGCCAGCTTGTTTCAAAGGTTGGCGTATTTGATATTGACGACATAATACTGAATGTTTCGGGATCTGTGATAGGCATTACCGCATATCTGGTAGTCAGGATGATGCGGGAAGCCTCCGCGAGACGCATATATGAGAGAAAACCGGTACGAAGCCGGGGATGAGGATGATCGGATAAAATGAAGAAAAAAGAAAATAATGTACAGTTCAGGAAAAAAGGTTTTACCGCTAAAGCCGTGACTGCGCTTGTCACGGGCTGCATCACGATAGTGATGTTTCTGGTGCTTATATTCTGGTCCGGTATAAAACAGGAAACTCCGAAATCATTTGCAATCTGCGCAACAGCAGCCCTGGTTGTGAGTTTCATAGGACTTATCGTGTCTATAAAATGCGTTAAAGAGCAGGAAGGAGGGTATGCCGTACCCTATGCGGGCATGGCAGTTAACGGAATGGCATTTCTGACCTATATGGTTACATATATACTGGGCAGGATATGATTTTTTCACAAGTTTTTTTCATACAGGTCAAATGCATTTCACATTTAAACAGTATAATCCATAGTGATTAAATATTTACAGGAGGTTAAAGTGAACAGAATGTTTAGTAAAGAGTTGAGGACAAAGCTTGCATTTATCGTGGCTCTTGCGCTGATCGTTACGGCATTGCCGCAAATACCGATATTCGCTAAGAACGAAGCCAAGGGCGTGATAACTGCTACAGAGCTTTTCATGCGTTCGGGACCCGGCACTGATTACAAGAACATTACCAAGGGCAGCGAGAAGGTTGTACTGGTAAAGGATCAGCAGATCACAGTTCTGGGAGAAAGGAACGGATGGTATCACATAAGAGCCGAGTACAAGGGAGAAACCTATGAAGGCTATTCCTTAAGTGACTGGATCCAGCTTACGGAGGGTACGGTCAACAAGGAAACCAGTGAATTCAAGGAGATCACACCTACTCCCACTCCTGCTCCCAGACCTAAGAGCACCGGCAAGGGCAGGGTTGACGCGGATGAGCTTTTTATCCGTAAAGGACCCGGAACCGATTATGACAAGGTTCTTGTCAACGGAGAGCCCGCAGTGCTTGTCAGAGAGCAGATAGTAGAGCTTTACAGCGCAAAGGACGGCTGGTATCGTATTTCCGCAACCATAGGAGGAAAAGAGGTCGACGGATATTCACTCGGAACCTTTATTGCGGTAACGAGCGGAAGCGTAAGTGAGGAAAAGCCTTCGACAACACCTACACCTACAGCAACACCTACGCCCAAGCCTACCAAGGAGCCTACACCTACTCCTACCGAGGCGGTAACGCCTACACCTACGGCAGTACCTGAGGAGACGCCTTTCCCTACAGCACCTGCCATCCCTGAGGGCACACATACTGACGAGGACGGTAAGGTAGTTGATGAAGAAGGAAACGAGTATGAGCTGGTTACTGAAACCTTCAGCTCAAAGTATGACATAAAGGGCGCCGTATCGGTTGAACTTCTCAACATGAGAAAGAGCGCATCCTTTGACGGAGATGTTCTCGGCATCCTTGCAAAGGGTAATATAGTAAACCTTGTCGGCACAAAGATGAGCAATATCAGTGTGAAGGGCGAGACCGTAAAGGCACGCTGGTACAAGGTTATCGCAAATGTAGACGGCAAGCCTGTAAAGGGCTATGTCTTAAGCAATTACATCGTGCTTGACTATACTGACGGTCTGGTGGTTAAGACCAACATTAACAAGCAGATATTAAGAAAAGATGCATCTTCTTCTACAAAGAAGGTCAAGACTTCGAAAGGAAGCGTTGTAAAGCTTTCTGCGGGAACAGAGGTTGTGATCCTTGCCGAAAAGGATACTGACGGAGATAAATGGGTCAAGATCCAGGTTGAATATAACGGCGAGACCATTACGGGCTGGATCATCGCAGGAAGGATCTCCTTTATAAGCAATGCATCCGAGACCGATTTCTGCTATTATACAAAGAAGGAAAAAGCTGCTGATATTATAGTGCCGGATCCTCCGGTAGACGACAACAAGGACGGAAAGAATGCGGTACTTAATGATGCTGCGGCTCTGAGCCTGAAGACCGATCCCAAGTATTCTGCGGATGTTGTTTTCACAGATGACAAAAAACCTGTCATATTATATTCGGGACTTGCTGTACATGTGATCGAGTCTGTTTCGGATGAGCAGGGCAACACCTGGTGTAAGATAGAAGCGGAATTTGACGGAAAAACCTATACAGGTTACATTAATTCAATTTATGTTGAGGCAGGGGAGGGGCTTACCCCCCCTGACACCTCAAACGGGAACACCACCCCGTCTGTCAGTTTTGAGGAAGGACTGACAAACGAGGGTTTTCCGGAGAGCTATAAGCCCTTTCTGCGCGAGCTTCATGAGCAGTATCCCAACTGGATATTCAAAGCTTATCAAACGGGACTTGACTGGGACACAGTCATTGAAAAGGAATCAGTATTAGGTGAAAACCTTATCCCCAACACAAGAAGCGTGGAATGGAAATCCTTAGAGGCCGGTGCTTATAGCTGGAGTAGTGACAGATTTACCGTTTTTGACGGTTCTTCATGGGTCACGGCCTCTAGAGCGGCATTGAGTTATTACATGGATCCGAGAAATTTCCTCGGACATGATACAATTTTCCAATTTGAAGTACTGGACTACAATCCCTCCTACCAGACAAAGGAAGGCATAGCCACGATCATTAAGAATACGGCTATGAACAACGCTTCCTATACTTATAAGGACGATCTGGGTGTGGAGAGGACTATTTCATATGTTGATACATTTCTGATGGCAGCCGAGTTTTCGGGAGTAAGCCCGATACACCTTGCTTCACGTGTAAAGCAGGAGGTTACCATTGGTTCGAATTCAATGAGCAACAGCGTGACCGGTACCGTATCCGGTCTTGAAAATCTGTACAATTACTATAATATCGGGGCATTCCACAGTACGGAGACCGGCGGAGCGATAGCCAACGGTTTGAAATATGCCAAAAACGGCTCTTCGAGCGAAACACTGAACATGAAATGTCTTATTCCCTGGAACAACCGTTTAAGATCGATTCTCGGCGGTGCTTTTTACATAGGGAATAATTATATAAATAGAGGACAGAATACAATTTACCTTCAGAAGTTTAACGTAACGCCTACTTCCACATTCAATCATCAGTATATGGCAAATGTGGAAGCACCTTACTCGGAAGGGAAACGTATGTTTAACGCATATGAGAATCCCGGGGAGATACCGATAGTATTCTCCATTCCGGTATACGAGAATATGCCCGAAACACCTTGTCCCGTACCTGAAAAAGCTTACAATCCCAATAACTGGCTGAGCAGCCTGAACCTTTACGACATAAACGGAGACGCCATTAAGCTTTCACCTTCGTTCAATGTTTCAAAGGATCAGGAATACAGTGCAGTGGTAAGCTATGAGACTACTTATATCAAGATAAGCGCCACAACCGTAAGCTCTCTTGCTACGGTTAAGGGTGAAGGCTTTGAGCCCAAGGTAGGATCAAATAAGCTTATCATACCTGTAGAGGCGCAAAACGGAGACGTCAGACAGTATGTCATCAATATAATAAGAAAGGATAAGGACGGAGGAACGACGGTACCTACGCCTACTCCGGATAATCCTAACGAACCGACCCCTATAGTCATCGATGTCAAGGAGGTTACACCGGATCCTAACGATCCCGATGATCAGGATCAGCCAACACCTACACCGTTTGTTTATGGCTAAGCTTCGGTTCCCTTAACATCGTGACCGGCTTGAACGTCGGCAGGAGGCGACATGAAAGGAACGGTTAAAAAAGCCCTTACGGCAGTCTGCCTGACCTTTGTGTATGTTATGCTGATCAGAAGTGTTGGGCTAAAGGCCTCGAGTGCAGATATCTCCTTTACTTCGGATTCGACAGAATACGATACGGGAGATGTGTTTACGGTAAGCATCGATATAACGGCAGATGTCATACCCGGAGATTTCGAGGCATATGTGCTTTACAATGCAGATTGCCTGGAATTCATACCCGGGGTAGAGATCATCACCGGTAAAGCGGGCGTGATAAAAATTTCGGATCACGTAGTTTCTGCCAACAGGGTTTCACGTAAATATTCTTTGAAATTCATGGCTTTGGCTCCGGAGGAGGCTGTATTTTCCTTTAAGGACGGGCCCGAACTTTATGAACTGGAAGACGGATACCTGATGTCGGTATCCTGTAATGAGCTTAAGATAAGGATAGGCGCAGTCGAGGAGGTATCCTCGGATGCGTCCCTTGCTGTGCTTAAAGTAAGCCCCGGTGAGCTTTCACCTGCTTTTTCACCCGATATTAAAGATTATACCGTAAACGTTCCCGCCGAGACCGAAAAGCTGTCTGTAAGCGCAGCAGCCACCGACAGGACAGCTTCCGTGGAAATAAGCGGAAACGAAGAGCTTAAAGAAGGCAATAACCGTATAGCGGTTGAAGTGACGGCCGCCGACGGTTCGAAGGAAAAATACTTCATCATTTGTAAAAAAGAGGCCTCGAGAGAAGAAAAGCCGGAAGCTGCAGATTCTCCCGACAGGCAGGAAAACGATCAGGGTAATGTGAAAGATCCCGGAAAAGATAAGGATGCGGATAAGGGGCCGGATGCCTCAAGGTCCGATACCGAAAACGGAAAAAAAGAAAACTCATATGTGGTAAAGCCCGAACAGGAAGGCAACAGAGTGGTTACGGAAAACACTGAATCAATAGAGGCGCTTGAACTCATGGAAAGCTACGAGAAAAGCCTTTCGACCCTCACTCTGATAATTGCGATACTCAGCGCATTATGTATGGCTTTACTCATCATAGTCATAAGGCTTGCCCTAAGAAAAGGCAATGACGAGCTTGATGACTGAAACGGAGGAATATTATGTTATGTGATATTTGCCAGACACGTCAGGCAAAAATATTTTATACCGAGATAGTCAACGGTCAGAAGAAGGAACAGCACCTTTGTGAGCAATGTGCTTCGGAGCATACTGCCGTTCCGATAAATGAGCTTCTCGGAGGACAGGGGCTTTCGGCTATAGGAAGCATACTGTCGGGTATAATGAGCAGTTACGCTAAGGACAGGGGAAAAGCTTTAGAGAGCGAGAACCGTGTTGAGACAACGTGTCCGGAGTGTGGGACAACGGAGTCTGATTTCTTAAAGACCGGAAAGACAGGATGTCCTGTATGCTACAATGTATTCAGGGATATGATCACAAAGAACTTCAAGACCATGCAGGGAGGTATGACTCATGTCGGAAAAGAGCCTTCCTATGCAAAGTACATCCAGATAGATGACAGTGTTCCGAAGCAGACCTTTGTGAACAAAAACTTAGAAGATCTGGACAAGAAGCTGAATATCCCCGGGGATGATGAGGCTGAGATTAATCCCGATATTAAGGAAACTGTTAAGGAAAAGCCGAAAAGAAAGCCTGCCGCACAGAAAAGCGGCGTTAAGAAGATCGGGGAACTTAAGGAACAGCTTAAACATGCCATAGAGATAGAAGATTATGAGCTGGCCGCAAAGCTTCGCGATGAAATAAAGGCCTTAGAGGTGAAGAATGAGAAAAAGAAAAAATAAATGGTATTATGATTCAAAAGCCTATCATGAGGTTGTTCTCTCGGGAAGCGTAACCTTGGCCAGAAATCTTGCTGACTATAATTTCCCTTCACGCTTAAGCGAAGAGGATGCCTTGAGAGTGGTAGAGACTGTCAGGTCCCTTACGACCGATCTCGGAGCAAGGGAAGAACGGGATTATTATTCATGCAGGGTTGACAGGCTTTCAAATACCGACAAGGACTGCCTTATCGAAAGTCATGCGATCACCCCTTCGCTGAAGAGGCGCAAAGACCCGACAGGGCTTATAATTTCCGATGACGAGAGCGTCAGCATAATGATAAATGATGACGATCACATACATATCAGGGCTACAAGAGCGGGCTACAATTTAAGGGATGCTTATAAGACAGCCAACCGTATAGATGATTTCATTGATTCGGAGCTGAAATACTGTTTCAGTGAAAAATACGGATACCTTACATCCAAGCTTCAGGATGCGGGAACGGGACTTCATGCAAGCTATATGCTTTCGCTTCCTGCCATAACCATGGGAGGAAGGGTTGAAGTCTTACAGGACGAGATCTCGAGATTTGACGTAACCCTCAAGGGAATATACGGCGAAGGCTCAAAGAGCGCGGGGTTTATCTTCCAGCTCTTAAACCGCAAAACCCTGGGAGTCAGCGAAAACGAGATACTTGAGAATCTTGAACAGGTTACGGCTCAGATAGTAAACATTGAGAAGAGGCTCAGGGGTGAGCTTGTAAAGAATGCCGGGAATGAGATGAAGGACAGGGTTTACAGGTCCTACGGTGTTCTGAAATTTGCAAAAAACCTTCCCCAGAAGGATGCCATGGTACTGCTGGCACAGCTTAAGCTCGGCTCCGACTGCGGGCTCATAAAGGTTAAGGGAGGCGGCAGCGAGATTCACAAGCTCATGATCGAAATGCAGCCGGGGAACCTTCAGACCATATATAACAAGAAAAGCATGGGAAGCGTACAGAGGGATGAATACCGTGCGAAATATCTGAATGAACATCTTCCGGAACTCATAGAGGAAAAGACGGAAGAAACGGAGGCATGAATTGTACGAGAAATTTACGGAACAGGCAAGACAGGCGATGAAGATAGCAGAGGAGATCTCTGAACAGCTCGGACACAACTATATGGGTACCGAGCATATCCTGATAGGACTCCTTGATGCAGAGGGTGTCGCTTCAAAGATCCTTGTCACCAACGGGCTTGACAAGGACAAGCTGATGGAGCTCATAGACCAGCTCATAGCTCCTGACGGCAAAGTGGGGTTTGCCGAGATAAACAACATAACCCCGCGTGCCCGCGGAGTCATAATGAAAAGCTATGATGTCGCAAAGAGGTTTAAGAGCAGGGAGGTGGGAACCGAACACCTTCTTTTCTCACTTATTACCGAGAGGGACTGCATAGCGCTTAGACTGCTTAATACCATAGGCATAGATATCAGAAAGATTTATATGGATATTCTTTCTGCGGCAAATGTGAACCCTGCCGAGTTCAGGACCGAATCACCCTTCGGGACGGGGAAGAAGAAAGGAGCAACACCCACCCTTGACAAATACAGCCGTGACATGACAAAGCTTGCAGGGGAAGGAAAGCTCGATCCCGTTGTAGGCCGTGAGGATGAGATAAAGAGGGTAATACAGATATTAAGCCGCCGCACAAAGAACAATCCTTGTCTTGTCGGTGAACCCGGAGTGGGCAAGACGGCCGTTGTCGAAGGACTTGCCATGAAGATCGTTGAAGGCGATGTGCCCGATACGGTAAAGGACAAGAGGGTTGTGACCCTCGATCTTTCTGGCATGGTGGCAGGTTCGAAATACCGCGGCGAGTTTGAGGAAAGGATTAAGGCAGTTATATCCGAGGTCATAAATTCCCAGGATGTAATCCTTTTCCTTGATGAGCTTCATACCATAATAGGAGCGGGAGGAGCCGAAGGCGCACTGGATGCTTCAAATATCCTTAAGCCCTCGCTTGCAAGAGGCGAGCTGCAGCTCATTGGCGCGACAACCCGTGAGGAATACAGGAAATACATAGAAAAGGATGCGGCATTAGAGCGACGTTTCCAGCCGATAGATGTTGAGGAGCCTTCGGAAGAGGAATCGCTTGCCATACTTAAGGGACTTCGCCCCGCATATGAGGCTCATCACAAGGTTTCGATAACGGATGACGCTCTTGAGGCAGCCGTAAAGCTCTCTTCAAGGTACATTAATGACCGTTTCCTTCCGGACAAGGCCATCGATCTTATGGATGAGGCAGCTTCTCGCGTGAGACTTGAGGTTTATTCCGATTCGCCGAAAAAGAAGGCTGCGGAGGAAAAGCTCAAGGCTCTTGAAGCAGAGAAGGAAGAGGCTATCAAGAACGAGGAATACGAGAAGGCCGGCGTCATAAAGAGGAAACAGAATCGGGTAAAGAAGGAAATAGAAAAGCTCGAAGAGGAAAACACCCGCGAACGTGAGGAAAGAGAGCTTTTCGTGACCGAAGAAAACATTGCCGATGTGGTTTCGGGCTGGACAAAGATACCTGTCAGAAAGCTTAAGGAAGAGGAAGGAGAGCGTTTAAGAAAGCTTGAAGAGATCCTTCACAAGCGTGTGGTCGGACAGGAGGAAGCTGTCGGCGCGGTTGCAAAGGCAATCCGCAGGGGCAGGGTAGGGCTCAAGGATCCCAACAGACCGATAGGATCGTTCCTGTTCTTGGGACCCACCGGCGTAGGAAAGACCGAGCTCTCAAAGGCTTTGGCAGAGGCTGTTTTCGGAACCGAGAATTCCATGATAAGGGTAGATATGTCCGAATACATGGAAAAGCACAGCGTTTCCAAGATGGTAGGCTCGCCTCCCGGATATGTCGGATATGACGAGGGCGGACAGTTAAGCGAAAAAATCAGAAGGAACCCTTATTCCGTAGTGCTTTTTGACGAGATAGAAAAGGCTCATCCGGATGTGTTCAACATCCTTCTGCAGGTGCTTGACGACGGTCACATAACCGACGCTCAGGGCAGGAAGGTAAGCTTTAAGAATACGATAATCATAATGACCTCCAATGCCGGGGCGCAGAATATCATATCTCCGAAGACTCTCGGATTTTCGGGTGACAATGACGCAAAAGCCGATTACAACCGTATGAAGGATGGCGTAATGGAAGAGGTAAGGCGCATATTTAAGCCCGAATTCCTGAACAGGATAGATGAAATCATAGTATTCCACTCACTTACCCGTGAGAACATCAGGGAGATCGTCTCCATCATGTTCTCGAGAGTGGCTTCGCGTGCACTTGAAGAGCTCAGCATAAAATTGAAGTGTACGGAGGAATTCATAAACCATATCGCTGACAAGGGCTTTGACGAGAAGTACGGGGCAAGGCCTTTGAGACGTGCCATCCAGAATGAGGTGGAGGACAGGCTGAGCGAGGAGATCCTCTCCGGAGGTGTCAAAGAGGGCGATACGGTAACGATAGGCTATGACGAGACTGACAAGAAGACTGTCTTCAAGCGCCGCGCGGGCAAAAAGACAAATTAATCCCGTGATTGAAAAAGGGTTAAAAAACTTTATAAAATTTTGATGGAAATTTTTGAAAAGACATGTTATAATGTCTATAATGCGGAGGAGTTTGACTTTTGCAGATCCGCAGACAGGATTTAAACCAATATTGTAAATGCTTCTAATGACGAAAGTCAGGATGCCGGCAAAGACCCGGTATCCGAAAAATGTGATTTCAGGAGGAAGTTATGGAAGTCGTAAAGTCTTTGATTCAGGGCGAAAAGGATGGGACACTCAGTTTTGGGGATTTTTCACAGAAGGAAAAACAGAAAAAATCCGATTTCAAGCATGAAGGTGACCTTTACAAGGTTAAATCCTTCTATGAGATAACCAGGCTGGAGAAAAACGGAGCATTTGTATATGAGTCGGTTCCCGGAACTTCAGTATTCGGTCTTAAGGTTACCGACAAGGAGATTGATTTCGAGGTTACGGGAAAGGGTGACGCACAGATCACATTAGAGCTTGAGGCCGAGAAGGAATACGAGGTATCCGTTGACGGCAGCAGCCTTGGCGTGATGAAGACAAACCTCGGAGGAAAGCTTACCTTCAGTGTTGAAACGAATGAGGAAACGAAGCGTAAGGTAAAGATTTCCGCGAAGTGATCTAACAGAATATCCCAGAGAAAAAGGCCGTGTGGCTGTCTGAAAAAGTACCCGAAAGACAGCTACATGGCTATAGCTATGTTTATAAGAGTACGGAAAGGATGACTGATGGCAAAGGCGAAAAGTGTTTTTTTCTGTAAGGAATGCGGAGCGGAATCACCCAAATGGATGGGACAGTGCCCGGCCTGTAAAGCCTGGGACAGTATGGTCGAAGAGCCCGTGGCACCCAAGGCCAAGGGAATGAAGCTTCCGGCGGCGGGGACTGCGAAGAAGGCGGTTCCGGAGAAGCTCTCCGAGATAAAGTCACACGAGGATACCCGGATAATCACCGGCGTGGAAGAACTTGACAGGGTTCTCGGCGGCGGTATAGTAGATTCATCCCTTGTTCTTGTCGGAGGAGACCCCGGCATAGGAAAATCAACACTGCTTTTGCAGGTATGCCGTATACTTGCAGCCATGAAGATTGACGTTCTGTACATTTCCGGAGAGGAAAGCGTACGTCAGATAAAGATGAGAGCCGACAGGCTCGGGAAATTTGACGGGGATCCCGAGATACTTTCCGAAAACAACCTGGATAATATCGAAGAGCTGATCGTTGAAAAGAGACCGAGAGTCGTTGTCATAGATTCCATTCAGACAATGTTCCGCGAGGACATAGCGGCTTCGCCCGGAAGCGTCAGTCAGGTAAGGGAGACAACGGGATCGCTCCTGCGTCTCGCAAAGGGCTACGGAGTAACGATCTTCATAGTGGGACATGTGACAAAGGAAGGCGTTGTAGCAGGTCCGAGAGTCCTTGAGCACATGGTGGATACGGTACTCTATTTTGAAGGAGATAATTCTTCGGATTACAGGGTACTGAGAGCCGTCAAGAACAGATTCGGTTCGACAAACGAGGTCGGCGTGTTCGAAATGCGCCAGGACGGACTGCGCGAGGTAAAGAATCCTTCGGAGTACATGCTTGCGGGTACTCCGGTAGGGGAACCCGGTTCGGTCATAACCGCGACGATAGAAGGTACACGGCCAATAATGCTTGAGATACAGGCGTTGTGCTGCCAGACTTCCCTGAACATCCCGAGGCGAACCTCGGTCGGCATAGACTACAACAGGGTAAACCTTCTCATGGCAGTGCTTGAGAAGAAGATGGGCCTTAAGCTTTCTTTCTGTGACGCGTACGTAAATGTTGCGGGCGGCATGAAGGTGAACGAACCCGCGCTTGATCTTGCCATAGTCATGGCAATACTTTCAAGCTATACGAATAAGCCGCTGGGAGAAAAAACGATCTGCTTCGGCGAGGTCGGACTTACCGGCGAGATAAGAGGAGTCTCACAGGCGGAACAGAGGGTGGCTGAGGCAAAGCAGCTGGGCTTTGAGCATATCATCCTGCCCAAGGTAAACATGAAGACCGTAAAGGACTGCGGGCTAAAGCTTACCGGCGTCGGACACGTGACGGAGCTTATGAGACTGTTCTGACATGCGTTTTTTTATACGATTAGTTTGTCATCCTGAGCGTTAGCGAAGGATCTTATACCATAAGAATAAAAGATTCTTCGCTTTGCTCGGAATGGCACTTAATCAGTGACATTTGTTATAACAAAACAGAAGATGCGGAGCATCGTTTTGTTACCGAGGAAACGCTGAAAGCGTTTTCGAGGTGACTTTGACTTATGATACAGCATAATTTCCATTTAAAAAATGGTTTACAATAAAATCACAAGAGGAAACTATGATTAGAAAGAGAAACATTATCATTGCCGCAGTATTGGTTGTGGTACTGGTAATACTGTTCATCGGATTTAAACTGCTGGTAAGCGTAGGGAATCCAAAGTATTTCTACAATTACCTTCATGAAACAAAAGGAAGCCTTCAGGCGGAGTTAAGTATTACGAATGCTTCCGGCGCGGATGATTCCGTGGCGCGTCCTACAGAAAACACGGATCCCGTGAAAAGAGGCGTGGTACAGAGGGTAGAAGCCGACGGAAAAGAGGTTGATTCTTACGAAAGAGAAGAGAAGATCGCATTTTCCGACAGTATGCTTAAAAGCATCTCGGATGTGAAAGGACTTGTCACATTCAGGGGAAATTACTCGAGGACAAAGTCATCTGTCGGAACGGCTTCGGTAAAAGAAGAAAAGTTCACACGGGTGTGGGATTACAGTACAGGAAAGATATTAAAGAGTAACGGAGTTGATTACTGGTCCGGAAACGGCTGGACAGGACAGCCGCTGCTCATAGAGTGGACTAAAGAGACCAAAGCCCTGATGAACATGACGGATGCCGCAAAGGCTAAGGACGGACTCGTTGAGGTCATCTATCCCGGTATGGACGGCAGCATCCATTTCCTTGACGCTGAAACGGGAGAGGAGACGAGGCCTGCGATCCATGTAGGTATGACCTTTAAGGGAACAGCTTCTCTTTATCCTGACGGAAGGACACCTCTGCTCTTCTGCGGAAGCGGAGATGCGCAGACGGGACCCTTCGGGGAAAACGTTTCACAGCGCTTCTACATTTACAGTCTGATAGACGGAAAACTCCTCTACGAGGGAGGCTTTAACGACGGATTTGCTCCGCGTATCTGGCACGCTTATGACAGCTCTCCCGTGATAGACCCGGTAACGGATACACTTATCTATCCCGGCGAAAACGGAGTTATATATACCCTAAAGCTTAATACATTGTATGATGAGAAAACCGGAGAACTCAGCATTTCTCCCACCGATATCGTGAAATTTACCTTTGACATTCCGGGCAAATACGAGGAAGGCGGGACTCTCTGGGGAAGTGAGTGCAGCGGTACCGTATGGAACGGGTATTTCTTCCTTGGAGATAACGGCGGCTCGATATACTGCCTTGACTTAAATGCCATGAAGATGGTATGGATAAATGATGTTAAGGAAGACATAAACTCGTCACCCATATTTGTGACAGAGAACGGATATCATTATATTTACGTTGCCACCACCTTAAAATACGGATATGATTCCCACAACATGGGTATTGCGGCCATTTACAAGCTGAACGCCATGACCGGTGAGATCGTCTGGAAGAAGCCCTATGAGGTACATACCGTAAAAGGCTATGCGGGAGGCGTGCTGTCTACCGGAGCGGTCGGGACAGGCGCACTTTCCGATTATATTTTCTATTCCGTATCAAAGACTCCCGAGCTTGAAGGCGGCTACATAGCAGCGCTCAACAGGGCTGACGGGAGCGAGGCGTGGATTACGGATATTGACATGTACTCATGGAGCTCAACCATCTTCTTTACTTCGCAGGAGGGAAAGAATTATCTGATACAGGGCTGCCAGAACGGAGATCTTCTGCTTATGGATGCTTCGACCGGAAAAGTCCTGGACAAGATGAATTTCGGATCCGGTATAGAGGCAACTCCGGCACTTTTCGGCAATCGCCTTATCCTTGCCACCAGAAGTGAAAAGATATTCGGTGTTAAGATTGATTGACAGAGGAAATATATGAAACTGAAAAACAAACTATTAACCGTCCTTACGGTTTTCCTGCTCCTGATCGTAATTGTGGGACTTGGTCTGTTTAACCCGGGCCGGGAAAAGAACCGGACCAAGGTAGCCGAGAAGAATTCGGGCAGTCAGAACATAAAGAGCCTGGGCGGTATAAAAAGCAGGATGCCGGATAACAGCGCCGCGGTCTTTTTCGGCAGTACGATAGGGCAGCAGCTTTCAAAATACTGCAGCTACAAAAATATTGACGAGATGCTGTTCGCTTTACGGTCGGGAGAGGTTGATACCCTTTGGGCCTGTGATGTTACCGCAGACTATCTTGTGTCGGTAAATACGGATCTTAAAATATTTGAACCTGTGACTGAGTCGGATATACAAAAGACGGACGCCGAGAGATTCGAATTCGGCATGGCTCTAAAGGATACGGAGGCTTCCCGGAAATTAAAGGAAGATATTGATGGTATCCTTTCAGAAATGCTTGAAGACGGAACTCTTGAAAAACTGACTTACGCATATATCGAAAATGCACCTGCTCAGGATGAACTTCCGGAGTCTTCAAGGCTTTATCCTTCGGGCATGCGTTCTGTAAACGCCAAGGACACGCTATATGTGGGTGTCTCCGGTGCGGTAAGCCCGATAGAGATGCTTGATAAGGATGACAAGCCCTACGGCTTCTGTGTGGCTCTGATGGATGAGATAGGCTTAAGGACAGGCAAGAGGATAAAGTTTGTTGTCCTTGACAATGAAACAGCCTTTACATCTCTTATGAGCGGAAGGGTGGATATGCTTTTCTGTTACGGAACCGGCATAAAGACAACCGAGAATAAGGCCTCTTATATCATGACCGACGGATATTTCAAAATGCAGAAATACAAGTTTATCAAGCTGAAATAACAGTATGGCACTTTGTTTATTTGATCTACGGAGAGAAAATCGATGAAAACCTTTTTTAACAATATTTTTGATGCTGTTTCGGATAATCTTATTTCCGGTGGGGCATATTATCTGATAGCAAAAGCGGCGATAGTCACCGCAGCCATAGCAGTGCTCGCATGGATCATAGCCGGCATTGTCGGGATCGCGGTAAGTTATCTTATGTGTTATGAGAAAAAAGTGGTATCCGGCATAGGAAGAGCCTTATGCTTTATTTTCAGGAGCGTTCCGGTACTGATCTCGCTCTGGCTTTTGCACTACTGCGTGTTCGGAAGCAGCACTTTAAGCGGGATCATCACTTCGGGACTTGCCGTAGGCCTGTACGGGGCGGGACACCTTGCCGAGATCATTTCCGAGAGCGTTAAAAAGACTCAGGAAACCATGAAGAGCAGCCTTAAAGACAGGCTTGAAAAATACTATTTCCGTATGGTTGTACCCCAGGCACTGGAGGATTCCCTCTTCCATGTAAAGAAACTTGCGGTAATGCTTCTTCAGTGGACCACGGTTGCAGGTTATATTTCCGTAAACGACCTTACCGAGGTAATGTACGGGATCGGTCATCGTACGATGTATCCGTTCTTCTCGATAGCGTTTGCGGCAATCCTTTACATTCTCGCCACCATACTTGTTGAGGGTATATTTAAGATCATCGGAAATAAGATAAAAAAGAAAAATGATAAGAATTGATCAGGATCCTTCGCTGACGCTAAGGATGACAAACGGGTTTTGCTGAATTATAACGGAAATATGAGATTATATTGGAAATATGAGGACGGATATGGACAGAGATGAAATACTTTCTAAGGTTGATCATACTTTACTTGCGCAGGGTGCCACATGGGCACAGATAAAAGAAATATGTGACGACGGAATGAAATACGGAACGGCAAGCGTCTGCATCCCGCCGTCATATGTAAAAAGGGCGGCGGAATATCTGAAGAACGCGGATAACGGTGCCGGCGGAAAGGGAGGCAGGCTTAAGGTCTGTACCGTCATAGGATTTCCGAACGGGTATTCAACGACCGCTTCAAAGGTAGCCGAAACAAGGGATGCGGTTGAAAACGGTGCCGATGAGATAGACATGGTGATCAATATAGGTTACGTAAAGGACGGCCTGTATGACGAAGTTGAGAAAGAGATAAGAGAGATAAAGGAAGCGTGCGCGGGCAGGACTCTCAAGGTCATCATCGAAACATGCCTCCTTGATGAAGATGAGAAAAAGAAGATGTGCGGTGTCGTAACGGCGGCAGGCGCGGATTATATAAAGACCTCTACCGGATTTGCCGGAGGCGGGGCAACCTTTGAAGACGTAAAGCTCTTTAAGGAGAATGTCGGAAAAGACGTTAAGATCAAGGCAGCAGGCGGGATCTCTTCTTTTGAGGACGCGGAAAGATTCATAGAGCTCGGAGCTGACCGTCTGGGTACCAGCCGCCTTGTAAAGATACTTAAAGCCGGTAAATGAAAAGGACAGGCGTGAAAGGATAAAATATGGACATAAAAAAATATATTCCCGAACTGATAGAGAAAGCCTTTGAAATGAGGAACCGGTCCTACGCTCCTTATTCAAATTTCAAGGTCGGAGCGGCACTCCTTACAAAGGACGGAAAAATCTACGGCGGCTGCAATATTGAAAACGCCGCATACACACCTTCAAACTGCGCAGAAAGAACAGCATTTTTCAAGGCTGTCAGCGAAGGTGAGAGGGATTTCTGTGCCATAGCGATAGCCGGCGGACCCGATTCGGGAGTAAGGGACTACTGTGCACCCTGCGGCGTATGCCGTCAGGTCATGGCAGAGTTCTGTGACCCGGAAACATTTACCGTTATAATGGCAAAGAGTCCGGAAGACTATGTGGACTACAGCTTAAAGGAGCTTTTCCCTCTTTCGTTCTCTCCGGAAAACCTTAAATAAGGACACGGAAAAAACACTAATAAAACAATAATTGCCCACATTTTCGCAATATATTAAGTTGAAAAGCAAAAGGAAATAGTGTATTCTCTTTGGGAATGTATCTTGAACAGGGCAAGGTTGGTGGAAACGATGATAGTTCAGCAGGTATTTAAGAGATATGAAAAAAAATATTTACTGACCGCGGAACAGGAAAAGGAATTCCTGAAAGCCATAGAGGGGAAAATGGTCATGGACAAATATGGTGAGCATACCGTATGCAACATATATTTTGACGATGACCGGTTTTCTCTTATACGCGAATCGCTTGAGAAACCTGTTTACAAAGAGAAGCTGAGGCTTCGCACGTACGGAGTCCCGAAGGATGGGGATCATCAGTCTTTTATAGAGATCAAAAAGAAATTTGACGGTGTGGTGTATAAAAGAAGGATACCGCTTAAGCTTAAGGAGGCCGAGGCTTATCTTTATGAAGGGAAACGTCCGAAAAAGGATTCGCAGATACTGCACGAGATAGACTGGTTCATGAAGGTGCATGCGGAGGTTAAGCCGAAGGTTGTGCTCACATATGTCCGCAGGGCATTTTACGGGACAGAAAACAAGGATTTCCGTATGACTATTGACAGGGACATCACATGCAGGTATAATTCTCTTCGTCTGACTGACGGCGTGTTCGGTGACAAGATACTAAAAGAAGGGACATTCCTGCTTGAGATAAAGATACCGGGTATCATGCCTCTGTGGATGAGCGAAATCCTTTCGAGACTAAAAGTGTTTCCCGCATCATTTTCAAAATACGGGACTTATTATAAGACAACGCCGGAGCTTTTCCTTTCCGTGAAGGAAAATGCAGAGGTCTGTTCCAATAACATTAGTTAAGCTCTTTTTGTCATCCTGAGCTTAGCGGAGGATGACACTGATCTAATGGAATTGGGATATTCCGGAGGCCGGATAGATTTTAAAAAGAAGGGAACAGAAAAGAGATATGCTTGAAAATATGTTTAAAAGTATCATAGAGACTACGGGGGCCATTACGGCGGTTGAGTATCTTATCTGTTCGGGAGTATCTATTGCTCTCGGAGTTGTTGTAGCACTTGTGCATATGTACAGGAATACCTATTCGAAGAACATAGTATTGACACTTGTCGTACTTCCGTTCATGGTACAGAGCATGCTGATGCTTGTTAACGGAAGCATCGGAGTCGGTATCACCGTAGCCGGAGTATTCAGCCTTGTCAGATTTAGGTCTGCACAGGGTAACGCAAGGGAGATCATGAGTGTTTTCTATGCGCTCACATTGGGGCTTGCTATGTCTCTCGGTTTCATCGGTATCGCGGTTTTCATACTTGTGATCGCAGGCGTGATGCTCATACTGCTTAACAGTATTGATTTCGGCATAAAGAAAAACGGAGAGAGAGTACTTAAGATCACCATCCCCGAGGATCTTGACTTTGAAGGCGTGTTTGACGACCTGCTTGACAAGTACTGTGAGAAATGGGAACTTACGAAATGCAGAACGACAAACATGGGAAGCCTGTATGAGATAACATACGGTATAACCATGAAAAAAGACATGGGCGAGAAAGCATTCATAGATGAGATAAGGTGCAGGAACGGTAACCTTAACATCGTATGCGGCCGTCCGGTAACCCCCAAGGATGAACTGTAACAGGAACGTAACCGGTGTTATTAATGAAAGCTTTGTTTGTCATCCTGAGCGTTAACGAAGGATCCTGTTGTTGTAAAGATTCTTCATTCCGTTCAGAATGACATAGAAGTTATGAGCCGGAAATGGATTAGAAAAAGAGGAAGACACAATGAGAAAGAATTTCGGAAAATTGATGATCAAAACGGTAGCACTTACATTGAGCCTTGCAATGCTCACGGCATGTTCGTCCGAGAGTAAGGATAACACACCGACACCTACCGCACAGGCTACCGAAGGTGAGGCACAGCCCACAAACAACGATGTAAATACTGATAATAACGAAAAAGACAAAAACGAGCAGACGCCTGTTACAGAGGCACCGGTTGACGAGAAGGATGACGATCCGGTTGTAACAACTCCTGCGGACAACCCTGAGAACACAAAGACTGTTGACGAAACAACCTTAAAGAAATCCGATTATACAAAGATCAAGGTAGAATACAAGAACAAGGATCTTGAGACCGCCTTTGAGCTTGCGGATGTAACAAAGATTGATTTCACAGACAGCGGCATAAACGTAAGCGGAAAAAAAGAAGTCCGGGTTACAAATGTAAACGGAAGGCAGATTGCCACCATAACAAGCAAGGGCAAATACCTTATTTCCGGAACCTGTTCAAACGGACAGATAGTTATAAATGCAGAGAACGACAAGGACGTAAGGCTGCTGTTTAACGGAATTAACCTTACTTGTCCCGACTCCGCATGCATCAATGAGAGACAGTGCGATAAGGTTGTGATAACCTTACTTAACGGAACAGTGAATACATTACAGGGTACGGCAGATTTCGTATACGAGGATGTGGAAAAGAAGAATCCCGACGCCTGCATCTTTGCCAAGGATGATCTTGTAATAAACGGAAACGGCACCCTGAACATTAAGACAAAGAGTGCGGAAGGTATTCACAGCACCGATTCGGTAAAGATTATTTCCGGAAACATCAACATAGAGTCCGGTGACCGCGCGATCCGCGGAAAAGAGTTTGTTATTGTAAAAGAGGCAGACATCAATATCAAGACCGAATCGGATGCCATAAGGACTACCATTGACGATGACGCACAGCTCGGATATGTTGTGATCGAAGGCGGAAACATAAAGATAGAGACCGATTCCGAGGGAATCCAGGCAACCGGTAATGTCCAGATAACAGGCGGAAGCCTTGACATCAATGCGGATGGCAAGAAGGCAAACGCAATCAAGTCCGACAGGATAGTATTTATCGAGAATGCAACCGTAAAGGTTAATTCAAACAAGGATATCAAGGCTGTTTCGGGTGTTATCGCGGATGAAGGTACGATCGTGGTTCGCGGATAATACCGAAACGGACGCGCAGAGCGTCCCAAGGACAGAATAAGCCGATGGCAAGAAGGGACGGTGCAATGTATTACGTTATATATACCGGCGCCGGCATGGAGACCAAGACCGAGAATTATATCCGGAAGATGATCCCGCAGGAACTGTATGTAAGATGTTTTCACCCTATGCGCTGCCTTAAAAAGAAATACGGCGGGGTATGGAAGGACTTTTACGATACGTTAATCCCGGGGTATATATTTCTCCAGAGTGACTGCATAGATGATTTTTATAAAGAAGTCCGGAAAAATCCGAAATACCTTAACATTCTCGGAAAGAGCATGGAATACCAGTCCCTCTCGTTTTATGAGCTTAACAGGGAAGAGGAGATATGGCTTAAAAAGCTTGTGGGTACCTCTGAGGAAGAGGATATCCCCGAGGAAGCCACAGCCGAAGTATCGCAGATAGATTTCGGGGAAAATGATGAGGTCATCATTCTTTCGGGGCCTCTTAAGGACTTGAAAGGATGTATAAAAAAGCTTAACCTGCATAAGCGTGTCGCTGAGGTTGAGATGAGCTTTATGGGACGAAAGACAGTTATATTCATGGGAATTGACTGGATCATGAAGCCGAAGGAAGAACCGTTAACTTAAAAAACATATATAAAAATTTTTTGAGGGAAAATGAAGGAGGATTGTCTGATGTCAGAGAAAAAGCTGATGCTGGGTAACGAAGCCATCGCACGCGGCGCTTATGAAGCGGGCGTAAAGGTTTCGGCTGCTTATCCGGGTACTCCCAGTACCGAGATAAGCGAGAACATTGTGAAGTATGAGGAGATATACTGCGAGTGGTCGCCGAATGAGAAGGTGGCTATGGAAGTAGCGATCGGTGCATCAATGGCAGGTGTCAGGTCGCTTGTATCCATGAAGCATGTCGGTGTGAACGTAGCTTCGGATCCCCTTTACACAGTTAGTTACATCGGAGTTTCCGGCGGTCTGGTACTTGTTGCCGCTGACGATCCCGGAATGTACAGCTCGCAGAACGAGCAGGATTCACGTGCTGTTGCACGTGCAGCACATATCCCGGTTATTGAGCCCTCTGACAGTGCTGAAGCTAAGGAGTTCATCAAGTACGCATATGATATAAGCGAGAAATACGATACTCCCGTTATGTTCAGGACTACCACACGTATAGCTCATTCTCAGGGTCTTGTAGAGCTTGAGGACCGCTGCGAGCCTATTGATATTCCTTATACCAAGAACGTGGCTAAAAACGTTATGATGCCCGGTAATGCAATCAAGCGTCACCCTGTAGTTGAAGCAAGGGAAAAGCAGATGGCAATTGACGGAGCGGATTTCCCCATAAACAGGATAGAGATGAATGATACAAAGATCGGTGTCATCACTTCAGGTATCCCTTATCAGTATGTTAAGGAAGCACTTCCCACAGCATCGGTTCTTAAGCTTGGCTGTGTCAATCCGCTTCCTAAGCAGATGATCATCGATTTCTCAAAGAAGGTTGATAAGCTCTACATCATAGAGGAACTTGATCCGATCATCGAGGAACAGGTTAAGTCATGGGGTATAGAGTGTACCGGTAAGGAAATACTTACCATTCAGGGCGAATACAGTACAAATATGTTAAAGAAGGCAATCCTCGGACAGGAGCTTCAGATAGAACAGAAGGCCGATGTACCCGTAAGACCTCCGATCCTTTGCCCCGGATGCCCTCACAGAAGCACCTTCTATACATTGAATAAATTAAAGATACATGCCGCAGGCGACATCGGATGCTATACACTCGGTGCTGTAGCTCCTTTGAGCGTAGTTGAGACAACCGTATGTATGGGTTCATCCATCAGTACTCTCCATGGTATGGAGAAGGCTAAGGGCAAGGAATATATCAAGGACTGGGTAGCGGTTATCGGTGATTCGACATTCATGCATACCGGTGTTAACTCCCTGATGAACATGTTCTATAACCAGGGTACCGGCACAGTTCTTATACTTGATAACTCCACCACAGGTATGACCGGTCACCAGGATCACGCTGCTACAGGCAAGACCTTAAGGGGCGAGATCGTACCGGCTATCGATCTTTACAAGCTCTGCCATGACGGTATCGGTATTGAGAACACAAGGATCGTCAACGCATTTGATACAAAGGCACTGGAAGCTGCGATAAAGGAAGAGGTTGCAAGAGACGCCGTATCGGTAATCATTGTTCAGGCACCCTGTGCACTTCTTAAGTCCAACAAGCCCAAGCCTGCATTCCATATCGATACTGACAAGTGCAAGCGCTGCTACATGTGTATGAAGCCTGCATGTCCAGCTATCACCAAGGCTGATGACGGCACAGTATCCATCAACGCTACCATGTGTAACGGCTGCGGTCTGTGCGAAGGACAGTGTAAGTTTGGAGCAATCCTTCGTTGATATTTTCGCAACACGCAAAATATGCGTGTTGAACGCGAAAACATCAAATGGATGTGCGGGAGACGGGATATGCTGCCACCCACGCACCCTGCCCTGCATAAGTTTAAGGAAAGAATCATAAAAGAAGGATTGCGCTAGTATAGATAATAATATTAGTTAGAATGGAGATATATATGGAAACAAAGAATATCATGATAGTCGGCGTCGGCGGACAGGGAACACTTCTTACCAGCCGTATCCTTGGCGGTATCACCATAAAGGCAGGCTTTGATGTAAAGCTCAGCGAAGTACACGGTATGGCTCAGCGTGGCGGAAGCGTTGTAACATTCGTACGTTACGGTGACAAGGTAAATGAGCCCATAGTGGAAGAGGGCCAGGCAGATGTGCTTATTGCATTTGAGAGGCTTGAGGCTTTAAGATACGCTCACTTCTTAAAGAAGGACGGTGTGCTTGTAGTGAACGATCAGAGGATCGATCCCATGCCTGTTGTAATAGGAGCTGCAAAGTACCCCGAAGGCATCATTGAGGAGCTTGAGAAAAAATACAAGGTACTGAAAGTAAACGCAATGGAAGAGGCGCTTAAGCTCGGAAATTCAAGGACTTTCAATATAATAGTCCTCGGTATGGCCGCAAAGCATATGGATTTCAAGAAGGAGGACTGGCTTGAGGTAATTGAAAATACGGTACCTCCCAAGACAATCGACATCAACAAGCAGGCATTTGAAGTTGGATATTCGTTATAACGATATAATACAATTTAAAAATAGTTTGACAACATTTCTGTTTTAGAGTATAAAAGAATATGGAACTCCGTCTCCTTTAACTACGGAGACGGAGTTTTTAATAATCATATGAGAGGACACCGACATGATCTGGAATGAAGCTAAGGAATGCATGAGCCGTGATGAGATGACACATCTTCAGAGCACAAGGCTTGTGAAACAGGTGAACTATGTTTACCATAATGTTGAGTATTACAGGAAAAAGATGCAGGCGGCAGGGCTTGAACCCGGAGATATCAAGGGAATTGAAGATATCACCAAACTGCCTTTTACAACCAAGGATGACTTGAGAAATACTTATCCCTGCGGTCTTTTTGCAGTTCCGAGAAGTGAGGTCGTAAGAATACATGCATCATCCGGTACCACAGGAAAGGCTACAGTTGTAGGTTACACAAGGCGCGATATAGACATATGGTCAGAGTGCGTTTCAAGAGTGCTCGCAATGGCCAATGTAGGAAAAAACGATACAGTACAGGTTTCATACGGATACGGTCTCTTTACCGGAGGTCTCGGTGCACATTATGGTGTTGAGAATGTGGGAGCAACCGTTGTACCGCTTTCAACAGGAAATACAAAAAAGCAGCTTACCATGATGAAGGATCTTGGAGTTACTTCCATCATGTGTACCCCTTCATATCTTATGTATCTGACTGAGTCCATAGAGGAGCAGGGCATACTTGACGAGCTTCAGCTGAAGTCCGCTGTATGCGGTGCGGAGCCATGGACGGAAGAGATGAGAAACCAGATCGAATCCAGGCTTCACATCAAGGCTCACGATATCTACGGCTTAAGTGAGATCATGGGACCCGGTGTTGCCGGAGACTGTGTATACCATAAGGGACTTCATATCAATGAAGACCATTTCCTGCCTGAGATCATTTCGGCAGATACGCTTACTTCCATTGGGGACGGTGAGATCGGAGAGCTTGTATTTACCACACTTACAAAAGAAGCACTTCCGCTTATACGTTACAGGACAAAGGATCTTACAAGCATTTCACACGGAAAATGCGAGTGCGGACGTACTACGGCAAGGCTCTCAAGATTTGTCGGACGTTCCGATGATATGCTTATCATCCGTGGCGTAAACGTATTCCCTTCACAGGTTGAAGCAGCGCTCCTTGAAATGGGTGAGGTAAGCCCTAACTACCTTATGATAGTTGACCGTGTAAACAACCTCGATACCTTAGAGGTACTTGTGGAAGTAGATGAGAAGTTCTTCTCTGATGAGATAAAAGAGCTTGAGAACCTCACAAAGAAGATCACACACGTTCTTCAGCAGGCACTCCTTATCCAGCCCAAGGTTAAGCTTGTAGAACCGAAGACCTTGGAGAGAAGCGAAGGCAAGGCAAAGCGTGTTATAGATAATCGTAAGCTGTGATCAACACAGTGTATGAACTGACAATGTAAACAGATTGTCGTTCTGAACGAAGCGAAAACAGATTGTCATTCTGAGCGAAGCGAAGAATCTTAAATCATAAATGTATCGGAGGCAAAAATATGATATTAAAACAATTATCGGTATTTGTAGAAAATAAAGAAGGCCGTATGAAGGATATCACCCAGGTTCTTAAGGACAGCGGCATCAATATTAAGACCATGTCACTTGCCGATACTACAGAGTATGGTATGCTGCGTCTTATCGTATCCGATCCCGACACAGCAAAGGCAAAGCTGCGTGAGGCAGGCTTCCCTGTCAGCATAACCGATGTACTTGCGGTTAAGGCTGAAGACCGTATAGGTTTCCTTCACGATATGCTGTGCAAGCTTGACGCCAACATTACCAGCATAGAGTATATGTACACCCTTCCTACCGATGAAGGTCCCGTGGTAATCCTGAAGGTGGCAAATCCCGTCGAGGTCGAGAAAGTACTTGAGAACATATAAATATGTTATAAAGGATATTAAGTTTTTTGCAGATTCTGCCGAAAAGTAATATGCATGGATGCAATACAATTTCGTATAGGCTTTTGATTCAAGGATGAATCCGGGTAGCCTGTTCGGAACGGAGAATTACATGCGTATAAACGATCTTTTTAACAACATACAGAATACAAACAGCACCGGAGTGAGGGTAAATGATGATTTATCCTCATTTGACGGTGCATTTTTTATCGATAAAAATTCGACTCCCGCAGTGGACAAAAGCAGCGTTTCCGGAACTGCAAAAATGCCGGAGAGCAGAAAAGTCACCGGAAATACTTATACGCTTAATGAAGCAAAGGGTATGGCCGAAAGAGAAGGCTTGGGTGAAAAACTGTTAAATGCCGTAAATGCACCTCGGAATAACGATAAGGAGCTGGTCAAGAACCTTACGGGCGAAGACTACGAAAGCCTTGAGGATGAGGGCATGTCCTTAGAGAAATTCAGTAAGGAAAGGCTTGAAAGAGCAATCGAGCGTATAAAGGAAAACCGTACGGTCCGAGAAATAAGGCTTGCAGAAGGAGTGGAGAAACAGCAGGAGTACAGGGAGACCGTAGACCGGATGTCATTCCTCGCAAAAGCCGATTCGGGCGCAGAAAAGCTTATAGCAAAGATGCTTTATGAAGCCGACATCCCGGTAACCGAGGAAAATATCGAGGAAGTAAAAAAAGCCGCCGACATAGCCTTAAATACCGGCAAGCTGAATGATTCTTCGGAAAACTATCTTATAAGAAACAATCTTCCTCCGACAATAGAGAACCTGTACAAGGCAGCTCACACCGGAGAAATGAGGCAGATGCCTCTTGATGACGCATCATGGGAAAGCCTTAAGAAAACGGCAATAGATATAGTAAAAGAATCCGGAGTGGATACGGATACCGGTCTTAAGACTGCAAGGTGGCTTGTGGAACACGACCTTCCCGTGACCAAGGAAAACATTCTGTATAAAACGGAACTTGACGCTTACGGAGACAACGGTCCGTTAAGCAGTGAGGAGGTTTTCGGCGCGGCTGTAAATTCCATGCAGGAAGGAAGCAGTGCCAAGGAAGGCCTGGTGATAGTAAGAAAAGATGAAGAGGCAGCTGCTTTTGAAAAGGAAGCCGAGGACATTATAAACAAGCTTCCGGGTATAAGCAACGAAGCAATAAAGTCTTCCTTCTTAAACGGAGCAACCGAAGAAAACATCACGATCCCCGAACTTATAGATGCCGAAGAACAGATTGAGAAAACAGGAAATCTGAACGGAACGGTAAATCTCGGCGGGATGACAAAGGAAGAAGCGAATGTAAAGATCAGGCTTGAAGAGATCAGGGTAAGCTTGAACATAGAGGCAGCAAGAGGCCTTATGGCCAAAGGCATCAGTATTATGTCCGATGGGCTTATGCGTGTTGCCGAGGGAATACGTGAGCTTCAGAAGGAATTTTTTGAAGAAGTATACAGGGAGCTTGAAACGGATTACGGCTTTGAAGCAAAAGGCTCTTCGGCGGACAAAATTTCGGCTTCCGAGGCAGCGGAACTGGCCGTCAGAACAGAAAACGGGCTTGAAAAAGTAATAAATGCCCCGCTTGAACTGTATAAGGCTTCGTTCAGCATCAGGCACAGCATAACTCTTGCCCAACTGTCCGAAACGGGAGAAACTCTTATAAGTGAAAACGTACAGGAGTCTTCGGTTTACATAAGCGTTACCCCCGCATCCATGACTGCGGCACTTACTTCATATGAGAATTCCTCGACCGAAGTAAGACGTGACCTTGGGGATTCCATCAAGAAAGCCTTTTCGGGAAGCGTGGACAGCCTTTTATCGTCATTCGGGCTGGAGACTACGGAAGGAAACCGCAGGGCGGTAAGGATACTCGGTTACAACAGTATGGAGATAACCGCATCAAGCATAGAAGAAATAAAGTATTATGACGCCAAGGTTACCGGACTTGCAGGCAAAATGACGCCTCCGGTTGTCATGGCCATGATCAGGAACGGGATAAATCCTTTAGAATGCACGATAGACGAGCTTGATGAAGCAGTTTCTTCCATAATAAAAGAACAGGGAAGCTCACCGGAACAGAAATACAGTGAGTTTTTGGTAAGGATGGAGGAAGCGGGAGCTATCTCGCAGAACGAAAGAAATGCTTACATAGGCATTTACAGGTTATTATATAATGTAGAGAAAAACGACGGCGCAGCCATAGGAAGCCTGCTTGCCAGCGGAAGGGAACTTACTTTCGGGAATCTCCTTACGGAGGAGCGGAGCAGGAATACGGGCATCGATATGGCCGCCGATGACAATACTGATATTAAGGCATCATATTATAAAAACTCTGTCTCGGATCAGATAAATGATGCATTTAATTACCAGAGAAGGCTTGCGGATGAAGCTCTCGAAGTCACAGACCCTTCAAGATGGGACAGGGCACTTTCGGGGAAAGATTACCAAAATGTCACTATAGAAGGGCTGCATGACGGATTGTATACCGGACAGACGGGAACGGTTGAGAGTGCCGGTAATGACATTGAGACTTTTGCCTCAAAGGCTGATGACATAGTAAAGACCATGACGGGAAATACTCCCGTTTCCGAGTTCCTTAACAGCTTTGGGATAAAGGACAGCTACCGGAACAGAAAAGCCGCAGAGGAGATCTTCTTTGGAGAAAACCAAGAGGATTCCTCGATATCCGTTACCGCGGATGAGTTAAACAGCGCTCTGGAAAGCGAATCAAACTTTGATGAGCTTCTGGGAATAAAGACAAGGCGCGCCAACGCACTCACCGGACAGGCATTCAAGACTGCGATAACGGCTCAGGCCGCCGCAGAGCTTAACGGCAGGGTAGAGAGGATAGAGATGCTTGAAGCATTGGCCGGGAAGGGGCACTACAGGCTGCAGGTTGATGAAGGAGAAACATCCAAAACGGTTAATCTGACCGTTATAAAAAACACGGGGGATGCGGGTACGGTATCGGTTGAGATACAAAGAGAAGACTACAGCCTTCAGGCAGACCTGAACCTGGTGATGACGGAATCGGAATACAGTAATGTTGAAAGTCCTTATAAGGTTGTGGCGGTTCCGAGACCCGGAGCTCAGGGTGTAAGCGGAGTCCCGTTTGTAAGAGGAAACATATTGTTTATGGGAACAACGGCTCCCGACGCGGCAGGAAAAGCCGAGATGTTTAAAACGGCATTAAAGGAAGCGGGCATAAATGCCGATAATATAAATATATCGGGCATGGCGCGCAATAGTGAAGCATATATGTCATATCTTTCCGGATTGTACACTGCGGCTCAGCATCAGGACGGTGCGGGCCAAGCGTCCGGAAGTGACAGGCGCAGTGAAGAAACAGCCCGTATCGCGGAAAGGCTTTATATGGCTGCAAAGTCCTTCCTTTCATTCTTCTAAAAAACCGGAGGGACGGTCCTTTAAGTAAGGAATCGTCCGGGGTGACTTAAAATATATTCGCGGAGGTAATACAGATGAGGATAAATCACAATATTTCGGCATTACAGACAAATGCACATATGAAAACAACGGGAAATGCACTCGACAAGGCCATGCAGAGACTGTCATCGGGCTACAAGATCAACAAGGCTGCGGATGATGCTGCGGGAATGGCTATATCGAGAAAGATGAAAACACAGATCGAAGGTCTTGAAAGGGCGTCGATGAACGGTTCGGACGGCATATCGGTCATTCAGACAGCGGAGGGAGCATTAAACGAGGTTACGGCTATACTCCAGAGATGCAGGGAACTTGCTGTTCAGGGTGCAAACGACACCAATACCGGAGATGACAGGATTGCCATTCAGCAGGAGATCAACCAGCTTATGGCTGAGGTTGATCGTATCTCACAGTCAACGGAATTTAATACAAAGAGCCTGCTCAACGGAAATCTTGACAATAACTCCTATTCGGATGTGGTAGGCGTAGATATCATATATACGACCGATACGGTTTCGGCAGGAAACTATTCTTACACTGTTACGCAAGATGCCAGACAGGCGGTCATAAAGTGTGACAGTCCTTCGTTAACTGATGTTATGGATACGGAAGCAGGGACGCTTACCATAAATGGAGTGGATATAAAGTTCAAGGAAGATATGACTCAGGAACAGTGGTTTTCATCCTTGAGGAATACCTGCGATGTCATGGGAATAGATGTATTTTTTGCGGGAGATTCAAATACCGACGGCCCTGCAGAGACGGCAGGGTATGAGAAAGAGGAAGTGGGAAGCGGAAGCCTGATCTTTATGTCGAGAGGATACGGCAGCTCCCAGAAAATAGAGATAAAATGCGACAATCCCGATCTCGCATCGGCACTTGGCATAACGGATGACGAGGAAGGCGTTATTGCCACAGGCGTTGACGCCGAGATAGAGTTCGGAGAAGACGGCTTTAGTAAGAGCGCGACATACTCCTCCGACGGAAATATCGTAACCATAAAGGACAGCAATAACTTTGAGATGAAGATAAGGATAGCTCCCGGCGTTGCCGGAACGGAATTTACCGACGCATCGGGAGACGGTTCCGTAACAGCGAGCCAGATTGACGGAGAAGGCGCAGAGGTTATATCCACAATGCTTGATGCGGGAACTCTCTTCTTGCAGATCGGAGCGAACGAGGATCAGACTATAGAGGTAAAAATACCCCGCGTTGATTCCGAAACACTCGGAATCAAAAACGCAAATGTATGTACCGGAGAATCGGCACAGGATGCGATAACATTGTTTGACAATGCGGTAAACTTTGTATCGTCAGTCAGGGCAAAGCTCGGTGCTTATCAGAACAGGCTTGAGCATACCGTTACAAATCTCGACACGACAAATCTTAACATGACCGAGGCTATGTCAAGAATAGAGGATGCCGATATGGCAGAGGAAATGACGGCATTTACACAGCAGAACGTACTGCAGCAGGCAGGAACCGCCATGCTCGCTCAGGCAAACGAAAGACCTCAGAGCATACTCAGTCTGCTGAATGCATGATATTAACATGACAAAATAGAGATGCGGAGCATCATTTTGTTACCGAAGAAACGCCAAAGGCTTTTTCGAGGTAACTTTGAAGGGAGGCTGCGGTAGATGACCGGAGAGAAACAGAGAGATTTTGCAAGACGTGTGACTCAGGCAAACAAAACAGAGCTTGTTGCGGTTACATGCGATATCATTAGGGAGAATATTGACTGCGCTGCGGAATGCCTGAAAACCGGTGATATTACAGGATACAGGAGCGAACTGAAATCAGCCGGACGTTTTTTGGCGGAGCTTATAAGGTCGCTTGATTTCAGATATCCTATAGCAAAAGATCTTTTGAGCATATATGAGTATGTCCAGAGGATACTGGTATCAAGCGAGATATCCGGGAAAGACCGGGGTCTGGCCGGTATACGCGGGATCATATCACGTATCGGCTCGGCATTTGAAGAGATTGCGCCGCAGGATACTTCCGGAAGCGTCATGGAAAACTCACAGCAGATATACGCCGGCCTGACCTACGGAAAAGGAACCCTCAACGAGGCAGACATGGCAGCAGGTTCCAACAGAGGCTTTTTGGCATAAGACAATCAGAAAGAAGACGGGACAATGGATATACAGGTTGGCGATAAACTTAAGATGAAGAAACCCCACCCATGCGGCTCGTATGAGTGGGATGTTTTGCGTATCGGCATAGATTTCCGCCTTAAGTGTTCGGGGTGCGGCCATATGATCATGATCCCCAGAAAACAGGCGGAGAAAAACGTGAAATCGATAATTAAGTCAGAATGATATGACAGAAAAAGAATAAAGGACTAAAAGGAGTATTTTATGAACAGGAAGATAAGATTGTCCGCTAAATGTAAGCTTGTTGTTTTAGCGGTAATGACATTTTGTTTATGCGGTTTTTCGGGGATATTTTTGAAAAACGCCTATGCTCAGGATTTTTACGGTGAAGGTAATGTGCTGATAGCGGTAGATATGGGCGAATACGCGGAGAACGAGGATGTATATTATCCTGAGGGTACGATGGGGAAACTTGTATGGGGCGAGGACGCTCCCACCGGTGTCAGTACCCGGGTTATCCCCAAAATAAAACAATATACGGTTCCGGATAATATTACGCCTATGCAGGCTCCGGAGTATGAGATAGAGACCACATACAACGTGGGTGACAGGATATTCTTTCCTTATATATCTGTTACCGATCCCGATGAAATGCATTACCTCGTGTGGATTCCGCAGGATGCATTTCCAAGTACACTTTTCGCGAATGGGAACAGGAAATTCTGGTTCAACGAAGAATGTATCAAAAAAGATAAGGATGGGAAAATATACTATGCCGCTTACCTTGAATATACCGATGAAGGAGAGCCATGTCCCTGTCTTGATTTTTTAGAAATGGAATGCGTGAAGGTAACGCAGTACTCCACAATCTGGCAGTATACGGGAAACGCCGTATCAAACAGAAGCGGATTTGATATCAATGATTATGGGGAGGCAGTGTCTCTGACACAGGAACAGATGACCCATATTGGCGAAATCTGTGATAAGGCGTATACCGTACAGGCGGAAACAGTAGGTGATCCGAGGTTCGCAGACGCGTATGGGGACTGTGACGGAAAGGTTGCTTATATTGTATTTGATTTTAGTAAATTTGTTTCCAAAACTTTGGCGTACTATAGTGAAAGGAACATCGATTTTTTTGGTCTGGACTGTTTGTGTATGGGGACAGGGTTTATGTCGCTGGAGGAGGGCGATTCTTTGAAATTGCTGGATGAGCGCATTTCTGCTATTATAGCTCATGAATTGAACCATTATATCATTGGCGGTTGCACAGGAAATGAAGAAGGTCAATGGGCTATGTGGACCGGGGAGGCTTTTGCTCAATCGGCAGCCCTGTCGGTTTTCCCTGAAGCAACATTGTATTTTGACGATTATCTGAGAACAGCCATGACAGGTTATGCATCCCGGCTGAGAATGATTTTCGGGAGCAGATGGGGTTCGAAGTATGAAGCCCATTATCCAATCGATAACTCCATGGTATATGCTCTTGGCGGGTTCTTTTTCAGATATGTGGAACGAATGACAACAGGCAAAGTGGACAGTGGATTCTGGACCGAATATCTGCTTAACCAGACACCTTTGGGATCGATCCGTGAAAAAGATATCGAAGAATATCTTAAGGATAAAACCGGTATCGGTCTGGATGAATGGCTTGCACAGTTCATGGCGGCCGTGGTGGTCGGAGACGACAGCGGCTCTTTATGCGCAGGTGCTGAAACCATTACTGCAAATAACGGTATTGATCTTAGAACGTTTTTGCGTCCTTATGAGGAATATGGCATAAACATCGGTACTTTCAACGGTGTGATGGACGAGGCCGTAAAGAAGATAAACGAAGACCTGACAGCTGTCAGAGGCGGCGGAACGACATATGCTTACAGAAACGACGCCGGTGGAAAGATAGCTATCACCGGGGCGGATGAAAACTGGTTTTTCTTTGCGGTAAATATGGAATTGCCGGATCTTGATCAAATGATCGAAATATCTTCTGCCGAGGAGCTGGCAAAGATAGGCAGGGACGACGCTTATCCGTTAAGTGGTAAATATGTGCTGACAAAAGATATAGATCTTGGCGGCGAAAAGAACCCTTGGCAGCCGATCGGACGTGAAAAATTGTTTTTTACAGGCGAATTTGACGGTAACGGGCATACTATATCGGGACTTTATATTAATAATCCCGCTAAGGACAATCTTGGTCTGTTCGGTGAAATCTCCGGAACCGGCGTAATATGTAATCTTACCGTGAAAGGCAGCGTGACGGGAAACATAGTTATCGGAGGAATTGTCGGCAAGAATAATTACGGATCGGTTGAAAACTGTACCAGCCGTGTAAACGTTTCGGGAGAAGCGGATGTCGGAGGAATCGTCGGTCACAATAACGGCATGATTTCCGGCTGTAACTCTTTGGGGAGCATAACCGGTCAATATGGTATTGGCGGTATAGCAGGACTTAATGAAAACGGTACGGTATACGAATGTACAGCCGAAGCGACGGTTTCCGGCGAAAATCTCATAGGCGGGATCGTTGGTTCATGTGAGAACGGAATAATAGATGATTGTTCGGGTGACGCAGATGTCTCAGGTCTGGAAGCTGTCGGCGGAATTGTAGGCTTTCAATTGGAAGGCAGTATTAATGATTGTTACGTCACTTTTGGCAAAGTAACCGGAAACGAAAGAACGGGTGGTATTGCAGGCGGCGTACAATGTGCTGATGTTACGGGCTGTGATGCTTCATGTACTGTTACAGGAAATATTAATACCGGCGGGATCGCAGGCTGGTCAAACAGCGGAAACATTACCGATTGTTCAGTCGACGGAATTATCAACGGAACAGAGTATACAGGCGGCATGACCGGATATAACGCCGGGACTTATATCACTGACTGCGTCTTTGGAGGGGATCTGACCGGTGAGAAGGTTACCGGTGGGATCACAGGGTATATCCGAGGGTATTGCGTTATTTATGACTGCCATTATATCGGTGAGATCCAAGGCGGGGAAAAAACCGGACATATAGCCGGCAAGATCATTGATGTGGATATTGTGGGCTGTTCAACCAACGAGCTTGGCGCTCATTTGATAGGCAGTGTTTCCGGAGAGTCATATCTGCACGGATATTTGATAAACAGTTATTCCGGAGAATTTTTGTACAAATATGATGAAGCTGCCAAGATGTTATCCAAGAAAACAGACAGTGAAAGCCTGAGTGTTGACAGCATTAAAATCCTTGACGAGCTGTATCCCATAACTGTTATAGGTAAAAAAGCACTGGCAGGCAATAAAGCACTTGTTAAGGTTGCTCTTTCGGAAAATGTGACTGCCATCGGAAAGTATGCATTCAAGGGAGACACCGGACTAAAAACGGTGGAACTTACCTCTTCTATAACAAAGATCAGAAAGGGAGCGTTCAAAGGTATCAGTGCAGACGCAGAATTCATTATCACCGCTTCAAAAGAGGATTATAAACGGATTGTCAGCCTCCTTATTAAGTCCGGAGTTGATGAAAATGCGAATTTCATACGCAAGAATCCGTAACATACAGGAAAAACAGTAAAAATATAAAAAAAGAACTTGACAAGCCTTGAAAATCGTGATAAATTGTAAAGGCTGGCGACAGTTCTTTTTTTGTTGCCCGCATTTTGCCGCGGACAAAATACCACATTGTCCGTGAGATTAAATTATGGAGGTGGAAGTTGTGCGAGTAAAAATTACATTGGCATGTACAGAATGCAAGCAGCGTAATTACAACATGACGAAAGAAAAAAAGAATCATCCTGACAGAATGGAAACAAAGAAGTATTGCAGATTCTGTAAGAAGCATACGATGCACAAGGAAACCAAATAACAGAAAGGAAGGAGTGCTCTATGGGTGATGCAACAGAGACCACCAAGAAAAACGGAAGCT
>JAEEGJ010005690.1_pt1 | contig 38687 bp, 47 predicted proteins | sample 8958761 | NCBI WGS metagenome assembly JAEEGJ01 (sample SAMN16246546, study PRJNA631951) | gut metagenome | biome: gut microbiome; feature: rumen; material: RS-attached | host: Bos | place: Iran: Karaj | collected 2018-10
CCCGACCCCAAGTCCAACAAGCCGACCCGCGTGGGTTACAAGATGGACGGCGACAAGAAGATCCGTTACGCTAAAAAATCTGGGGAGGAGATCAAGTAATTATGGCTAAGAAAAAAGAAACCGTAGCGGTCGCCGCTACCCCCGCAGGGTATGTGCCTTCCCTCAAGAAGGTTTACAAAGAGGAAATCGTCGAGAAGCTGACCAAGCAGTTCTCCTATACCACCCCGATGCAGGTTCCCCGTCTGCTCAAGATCACCATCAACGAAGGTGTCGGGCAGGGCACCCAGGACAAGAAGATTGTCGAGGAAGCCGCCGAGGAACTTTCCCTCATCACCGGCCAGAAGGCCGTCATCACTTCGTCCAAGAAGGACGTCTCCAACTTCAAGCTCCGTCGCGGCATGCCGATCGGCACCAAGGTGACCCTTCGCAATGTCAAGATGTATGAGTTCCTCGAGAAGCTCATCCGCGTCGCCCTCCCGCGTATCCGTGACTTCAACGGTGTCGCCGAGAATATGGACGGCCGTGGCAACTACACCCTCGGACTCAAGGAGCAGATCATCTTCCCGGAGATCGACATCGACAAGAACCCGCGCATCCACGGCCTGGAGATCACCTTCGTGACCACCGCCCGTACCGATGAGGAGTGCCACGCACTGCTCGCCGCGTTTGGTCTTCCTTTCAAGAAACATAACAAATAAGATACTATGGCAAAAGAATCAATGAAAGCCCGCGAAGTCAAACGCGCGAAAATGGTTGCTAAGTATGCTGAGAAGAGGAAGGCGCTCAAGGAGGCCGGTGACTGGGCCGCCCTGGACAAGCTCCCCAAGAACTCTTCTTCCGTCCGCCTTCACAACCGCTGCTCCCTGACCGGTCGTCCGAAGGGTTATATGCGGGCGTTCGGCCTCAGCCGTATCCAGTTCCGCGAGATGGCCAGCAATGGCCTGATCCCGGGTGTCAAGAAGGCAAGTTGGTAATATTAAAAGAATTAACGATATGACTGATCCGATCGCAGATTATCTCACCAGGGTCCGCAACGCCTATTTGGCCGGCAAGAAGGTCGTGGAGATCCCGTCTTCCAAGATGAAGGTCGCCATCACCCAGATCCTGTGCGAGAAGGGTTACATCCTCAGCTACAAGGTGGTTGAGGGCACCCCTTACAATACCATCAAAATAGCCCTGAAGTACCATCCGCAGACCAAGATGGCCGCCATCAAGAAGATTGAGCGCGTGTCCACCCCGGGTCTCCGCCGGTACACCGGTGTCGATGACATGCCGCGCGTGCTCAATGGCCTCGGCATCGCCATCCTCTCCACCCCGAAGGGCATCATCACCGACAAGGAAGCCAAGGAGCTCGGCGTCGGCGGTGAGGTTATTTGCTACGTTTATTAATTTTAAATGAATAACGATAATGTCACGAATTGGTAAATTGCCTGTAAGCCTTCCGACCGGCGTGAGCGTTGAGCTTCTCGACGGCAACGTGCTGAAGGTTAAAGGACCTCACGGTGAGATGTGCCAGAAGATTGATCCGGACATCAAGCTCACCATTGAGGACAATCAGATCAAGTTCGAGCGCCCGACCGACCAGCCGCGTCACCGCTCCATGCACGGTCTCTACCGCGCCCTGGTGCACAACATGGTCGTCGGTGTGTCCGAGCAGTTCACCACCACCCAGGAACTGGTGGGCGTCGGTTACCGTGTGTCTGTCAACGGACAGCTCCTGACCTTCTCCCTCGGTTATTCCCACGAAATCCAGCTGTTGCTTCCGAAGGAAGTCACCGCCGAGGTTCCCGATGTCCGCAAGGGCGAGAACCCGAAGCTCGTGCTGAAGAGCTGCGACAAGCAGCTTCTCGGCCAGGTGGCTGCCAAGATCCGTTCTTTCCGTAAGCCTGAGCCGTACAAGGGCAAGGGTATCAAGTTCGTTGGCGAGACGCTTCGCCGCAAGGCCGGTAAGACCGCCGCAGCTAAATAATAGGAGGATAGAATTATGGCACTCAGTAGAATTGAAAGAAGAAGAAGGATCCACTACCGCATCCGCAAGAAGGTCAACGGTACTGCCGAAAAGCCCCGTATGGTCGTTTTCCGCAGCAACAAGCAGATCTACGTGCAGGTGGTCGATGACGAGCAGGGCAAGACCCTTTGCGCTGCCGCTTCCAACGATAAGGAACTTGCCGCGCAGTGCAAGGGCAAGACCGGTATCGAAGCTGCTGCCGTGGTCGGCAAGGCCATCGCGGAGCGCTGTCTGGCTAAGGGTATCAACGCGATCTGCTTCGACCGCGGCGGATATCTTTTCCACGGTAGAGTTAAAAGTTTGGCAGATGCTGCCCGTGAAGGCGGCCTCGTATTCTAAGAGTTAAGACTATGGCAAATACAAATGTTAAGAGAGTAAAGACGTCTGACCTTGAACTGAAGGACAGACTGGTCGCCATCCAGCGCGTCACCAAGGTGACCAAGGGTGGTCGTCACTTCCGCTTTGCCGCCATCGTTGTCGTCGGTGACGAGAACGGTGTCGTGGGCTATGGTCTTGGCAAGGCAAATGAAGTCACTGCCGCGATTGCGAAGGGCGTGGAGGATGCGAAGAAGAATCTCGTGAAGATTCCCGTCATCAACACGACCATCCCGCACGAGCAGGAGGCGAAATTCGGTGGCTCCCGCGTGTTCATGAAGCCCGCAGCGCCCGGTACCGGTGTCAAGGCCGGTGGTGCTATGCGTGCCGTGTTCGAATCCGTCGGCGTGCAGAACGTCCTGGCGAAGTCCAAGGGTTCTTCCAACCCTCACAACCTCGTCAAGGCGACCGTCTACGCCCTCACCCAGATGCGTGACGCCTACACCGTTGCCGGTCTGCGCGGCGTCGCGATGTCCAAGGTTTTCAACGGCTAATGGAGGACACGACTATGGCAAAGTACAGAATTACCCAGATTATCAGCAGCAACGGTGAGACCAAGCGCCAGAAGGACAACCTTCGTTGCCTCGGTGTCCGCCGCATGCACAAGACCGTGGAGGTGGAGAAGACCCCGATCACCGAGGGTCAGGTCGCCAAGATCGCTCACCTCTGCAAAGTTGAAGTTATTGACTAAAGGAGGACCTAGAGATGAAACTCAATAATTTGACACCTGCTACGGGTTCTACCCATACCAGCAAGAGACTCGGCCGCGGACAGGGTTCCGGCAAGGGTGGCACCGCCACCCGCGGTACCAAGGGCGCCCAGGCCCGTGCCGGTTACGAGCACAAGATCGGCTTCGAAGGAGGCCAGATGCCTATCCAGCGCCGTCTGCCGAAGTTCGGCTTCAAGAACCCGACCCGCGTCGAGTACAAGGCCATCAATGTCGCTGACATCGAGGCCCTCGCCGCCGCTGCCGGCCTGAAGGAGCTTGGTATCGCTGAGATCGTTTCCGCTGGCCTGGCCGGTAAGAACGACCTCGTGAAGGTGCTCGGAAATGGCGAAATCAAGGCCGCGGTCACCGTTACCGCCCATGGTTTCTCCAAGTCCGCTATCGCCAAAATCGAAGCCGCCGGTGGCAAGGCGGTCGTAATTGAATAGCCATGAAGAAGTTTATCGAGACAATCAAGAACATCTTCAAGATCGAGGAGCTCCGCAAGAGACTCGCCTACACGTTCGTGCTGATCCTGGTTTACCGTTTCGGCTGTTTCGTGGTCCTTCCGGGCATTGACGCGTCCATGCTTGCCGGTCTTCAGAGCACTGCCAGCGAAGGCCTTGTCGGCCTCCTGAACATGTTCTCCGGCGGCGCCTTCGGTAATGCCTCGATCTTCGCACTGGGTGTGATGCCGTACATCTCGGCATCCATCATCATCCAGCTGCTGGGTGTCTTCTCCGGCACTTTCCGCAAACTCCAGCAGGAGGGCGAGAGCGGCCGCAAGAAGATCAACCAGATGACCCGCTGGCTGACCATCCTCGTGATCTGCATCCAGGGCCCGGCCTACATGGCTACGGTCCACAACCAGATTCCTGCCGCCGCTTTCGTGGCTGTCAACCAGCTGGGTTGGAGCGACTTCATGTTCAACATTGTTTCCACGGTCATCCTGATGGCCGGCTCGATGTTCGTGATGTGGCTCGGCGAGCGGATCACTGACCGTGGTATCGGCAACGGTATCTCCCTGATCATCATGATCGGTATCGTGGCCCGCCTGCCGTACGCCCTGATCGCTGAGTTCCAGGACAAGTTCTCCGCCAACAACGGTGGTCCGATCCTCCTGATTGTCGAGCTCGTGATCTGGTTCTTCGTCGTGCTGGCTGCTGTCGCACTGGTGCAGGCTGTCCGCCGCGTGCCCGTGCAGTACGCCAAGCGCGTGATCGGCAACCGTCAGTACGGCGGTGTCCGCCAGTACATCCCGCTCAAGGTCAACGCAGCCGGCGTGATGCCTATCATCTTCGCCCAGGCGCTGATGCTCTTCCCGATCATCTTCTCCAAGTTCGACGCCACGCGCGGACTTGCTGCGACTCTCGGCAACTACCAGGGATTCTGGTATAACCTCATTTTCTTCATCCTGATCGTGATCTTCACGTACTTCTACACGGCCGTTACCGTCAGCCCGTCGGCGATGGCCGAAAGAATGAAGCAGGATGGAGGATTCATTCCCGGCGTCAAGCCCGGCAAGCCGACCGCGGAGTATCTGGACACCATCATGTCCAGAGTTACCCTCCCCGGTTCCATCTTCCTGGGCATCATCGCCATCCTCCCTGCCCTTGCGATGATTTTCGGTATCTCCAACGCCTTCGCAAGCTTCTACGGCGGCACTTCGCTGTTGATCCTTGTGGGTGTGGTTCTCGACACGCTGCAGCAGGTGGAAAGTTATTTGCTGATGCGCCACTACGACGGTCTGATGAAGACCGGCCGTCTCAGCGGGCGCTCAGGTATGTAGTTCTTTGATTTTAATTGAACGGTTGTGATTAAGCCTAAGACAGAAGAAGAAATCGAGCTGCTTCGCGAAAATGCGATCATCGTCTCGAAGACGTTGGCGGAAGTCGGTAAAGCGGTCGCCCCTGGTGTGACAACGAAAACGTTGAGTAAGGTGGCCGAGACTTTCATTCGCGACAACGGCGCGATTCCCAGCTTCCTGGGTTTCGAGGGCTTCCCGGCAGCCATCTGTGCCTCGGTCAACGATGTGGTCGTCCACGGTTTTCCGTCCGACTATGTCCTCAAGGAGGGCGACATCGTCAGCGCCGACATCGGCACGCTCTATAAGGGCTATAACGGCGACTCCTGCTACACCTTCCCCGTGGGGGAGGTGTCGCCGGAGACCCGGAAGCTCCTGGACGTGACGAAGGAGTCGCTCTACAGAGGTATCGCTGCGGCTGTCGCGGGTGCGCGGATCGGAGACATCGGATACGCGGTGCAATCGTATGCTGAATCATTCGGTTTTTCCGTGGTCCGCGAACTCGAAGGGCACGGAATCGGCCGGGAGATGCACGAGAATCCGGGCGTGCCCAACTACGGGCGTCCGGGCCGCGGCACCCACCTGGTGGACGGAATGGTCCTGTGTATCGAGCCGATGATCAACGCCGGCGGCAAGGCGGTCTATCTGGACAGAAACGGATGGGCCGTGCACACCGCCGACCACAAGAATTCGGCTCACTACGAGCTTACGGTTGTTGTCCGGAAAGGCCGGGCCGAGCAGCTCTCAACCTTCGATTTTATCGAGAAAGATGGCACGATTAAATTTTAAAGTGATTTTTTAATGTCTAAACAAGTAGCAATAGAACAAGATGGGAAGGTCATCGAGACCCTTCCAAACGCGATGTTCAAAGTCGAGCTTGAGAACGGTCACGTCCTGCTCTGCAACATTTCGGGCAAGATGCGTATGAACTTTATCCATATTCTTCTTGGCGACAAAGTGAGAGTTGAGATTTCACCGTACGATTTAACCAAAGGCAGAATATCTTTCAGATACAAATAAAAACGCATAGATATGAAAGTCAAGACATCCATCAAGAAGCGCAGCGAGGATTGCAAGATCGTCAGACGCAAAGGCCGCCTGTACGTCATCTGCAAGAAGAACCCCAAGTTCAAGATGCGCCAAGGATAATCAATCAGTAACAAATTAAGTAAAGTATAATTATGGCAAGAATCGCCGGTGTAGATTTACCGAACAACAAACAGGGAGAAATAGGTCTGACCTATATCTTCGGTATCGGCCGCTCTTCCGCGAAGCGAATCCTCGAGAAGTGCGGAATCGATCCCACCATCAAAGTGGGCGACTGGAATGATGACCAGATCGCCAAGATCCGTTCCGAGATCAATGAGGAGTACAAGATCGAGGGCGAGCTCCGCTCCTCCATCCAGCTGGACATCAAGCGCCTCATGGATATCGGTTGCTATCGCGGAATCCGCCACCGTCTCGGACTCCCCGTCCGTGGCCAGAGCACCAAGAACAACGCCCGTACCCGCAAGGGTAAGAAGAAGACCGTTGCCAACAAGAAGAAGGCGACCAAGTAAAAACTGATGAATTATGGCAAAGAAAACTACAACATCCAAGAGAGTTGTCAAGGTTGAAGCTTATGGCGAAGCCCATATTTCATCGACCTTCAACAACGTCATCGTGTCCCTGACCAACGCTCAGGGCCAGGTGATCAGCTGGGGCTCTGCCGGTAAGTGCGGCTTCAGAGGCTCCAAGAAGAACACCCCGTACGCTGCCCAGATGGCCGCCGAGGATGCCGCCAAGACGGCTTTCGACGCCGGTCTGCGTCGCGTCAAGTGCTACGTCAAGGGTCCGGGCTCCGGTCGTGAGTCCGCCATCCGTACCATCAACAACGCCGGTATCGTTGTGACCGAGATCGTCGACGTCACGCCGATGCCGCACAACGGGTGCCGTCCTAAAGGCCGTCGTAAAGTTTAATTCTTAAAGCAAGACTACTATGGCAAGATATACAGGTCCCAGCACCAAGATCGCCCGTAAATTCGGCGAGCCGATTTTCGGTTCCGATAAGTATTTTGAGAAGCGCAACTATCCTCCGGGACAGCACGGCCTCGCCGCGAAGCGCAAGAAGTCCAAGGAATATGCTACCCAGCTGAAGGAGAAGCAGAAAGTCAAGTACATGTACGGTGTGCTCGAGCGTCAGTTCCACAACACCTACGACAAGGCTTCCCGTATGGCCGGCCAGAAGGGTGAGAACCTCGTGATTCTCCTCGAGTCCCGTCTCGACAATATCGTGTATCGTCTCGGTATTGCCCCGACCCGCGCCGCCGCCCGTCAGCTCGTGTCCCACCACCACATCACCCTGAACGGCAACGTGTGCAGCATCCCCTCCACCCAGGTGAAGGCCGGCGACACCGTGGCCGTCCGCGAGCGCTCCAAGAGCCTCGAGGTGATCCAGAACAGCGTGGCCTCCGTGACCAAGTATGCCTGGCTGGACTTCGACACCAAGACCCTCAGTGGTAAGTTCCTTAACGTTCCGACCCGTGCGGAAATCCCCGAGAACATCAACGAGCAGCTGATCGTCGACCTCTATTCCAAATAATCCCTAACACCACTGTAATATGGCAATCTTAGCATTTCAGAAACCGGACAAGGTGATTATGCTCGAAAGCACCGACACTGTCGGCCGTTTCGAATTCCGGCCGCTTGAGCCGGGCTACGGCCAGACGATCGGTAACGCTCTTCGTCGCATCTTGCTGGCCTCCCTGGAGGGGTTTGCTATCAGTCAGATCAAGATCTCCGGTGTGGACCAGGAGTTCCAGACCATCCCCGGCGTTATCGAGGGGATGCAGGACATCATCCTGAACCTCAAGCAGGTGCGTTTCCGCCGCATGGTCGAGACCGTGGACACTGAGACGGCAAACATCGTCATCAGCGGCAAGCAGGAGTTTACGGCAGAAGATATCTCCAAAGGATTGTCTTCTTTCATGGTGTTGAATCCCGAATTGCACATCTGCTCGCTCGAGCCTTCCGTGAAGCTCGAAATCTCCCTCGTCATCACGAAGGGTCGTGGTTTCGTGCCCGCTGAGGAGCTCCGCGACCCGGACACGCCGATCGGAACCATTCCGGTCGATGCGATCTACACTCCGATCCGCAAGGTCAACTGGAGCGTGGAGAACTGGCGTGTCGAGCAGAAGACGGACTTCGAGAAACTCAATCTTGAGATCGTGACGGACGGTTCGATTTCCCCGAACGCTGCCCTTCACGAGGCGGCCAACATCCTGATCTACCACTTCAAGCTCTTTACCGACGACAAGAAGATGTCGCTGGAGAGCACGGTGGAGACCGACAGCAAGGAACTGGACGAGGAGTCGCTGCACATGCGTCACCTCCTCCTGACCAAGCTCTCCGATGTGGGCCTGTCGGTGCGTGCCTTCAACTGCCTCAAGGCAGCTGAGATCGACACCTTCGCCGACCTCGTGTCCTATTCTCGTCCCGAGCTGATGAAGTTCCGCAACTTCGGTCGGAAGTCTCTCAACGAAATCGACCTCCTGGTCGAGAAGATGAAGCTTTCGTTCGGAATGGACGTCACCAAGTATAATATTGAACCCAAGAAAAAGACTGTATAAAGATGAGACACAATAAAGCTATCAATCATCTTGGTCGTCAGGCTGGCCACCGCAAGGCGCTCCTCGCCAACATGGCCTGCTCCCTGATCCAGCATAAGCGCATCACCACCACTGTGGCGAAGGCCAAGGCCCTGAAGAGCTATATCGAGCCGCTTGTCACCAAGTCCAAGGAGGATACGACCCACAGCCGTCGCGTTGTGTTCAGCTACCTCAAGGACAAGGAGGCCGTGACCGAACTGTTCCGCACCATCGCCCCGAAGATCGCTGATCGTCCGGGCGGATACACCCGCGTGCTGCACATCGGTTTCCGCCAGGGTGACGCTGCCGAGATGGCGCTGATCGAGTTCGTTGACTTCAACGAGGCCGCTCTCGCTGCCGCTCCGAAGGCTGCTGCCAAGAAGACTACCCGCCGTAGCCGCGCCAAGAAAGCCGAGGCCGCTCCCGCTGAGGAAGCTCCCAAGGCAGAAGAGGTGAAAGCTGAGGCTCCCGCTGAGGAGCCGAAGGCTGCCCCGAAGGCCAAGAAGGCTGCTCCCAAGGCCAAGAAGGCCGAAGAGCCGAAGGCTGAGTAAGCCCGGAGGGTCCGTCATTCGCCGGCCCTGACCGGCGAATCTAAAGCCTAAATCCAGGGAATGATTTCCCCACGCAAGCCTCATCGTCGATGACGATGGGGCTTTCTGTTCCCAGGGAGGCCACCTGCAGAGCCATCACCATACGGTGGTCGTGGCGCGAGCTGTATTCGCCGCCCTTGAGCAGGTGCCCTCCGAGCAGCCGGGCGGCGAGGGTCTCGCCCCAGACGACCAGTTCGTCTCCTTCGATACGGGCTTCCACGCCCATCTGCAGGAGCATCTCGAGGATGGCTTCCGCGCGGTTGGACTCTTTGGTCGTCAGGCGTCCCACGCCTGCGATGCGGCTTTCGCCGGCGCAGAAGGCGGCGAGCACGGCGATAATGGGAAAGAGGTCGGGCGCATTCGAGAGGTCCTGCTGGAAGGCTTCCAGCGGGGCTTTTCGTACGCAGACGGTGCCTCCGTCCAACTGCGAGACCACGGCGCCCGCATCCACGAGGATGTCAATGACGCTCAGGTCGGCCTGCAGGGAGGTGGTGTCCATCCCGACGAGTTCGGCCGAGCCGAAGATGGCGCCGGCCACGAGGAAATTGGCGGCTGCGCTCCAGTCGCCTTCGATGTCGAAGTCGGCTGCGCGGTAGTGCTGGCGGCCGCGTATCTTGAAGTTGATGCCGGTGCAGCCGGACCAGTCGTCCGCCTCCAGCATTTCGGCGTCGCCCTCCATTTCGCTCCGGGTCTGGATGCCGAAATGGCGCAGCACGTCGAGGGTGATGTACATGTAGGGAATGCTCTTGGGCTCGCTGACGCGCAGTAGCGACTCCTTGTCACACAGCGGCAGGGCCATCAGCAGGCCCGAGATGAGCTGCGAGCCGCCCTTGCCGGGGACTTCGGCCGTGCCCGGGATGAGGTGTCCCTTGACGGTGGCGGGGATATAGACGTCCTTGCCCTCGCGCTCCTGCTCGTTCGCGAGCAGCACGCCGAAGGCGGCCATGATGTCCGCGGCGCCGCTGAGCGGCCGGCGAAGCAGGGTGCCGCGACCGGTCACGGAGAAGCTGCCGTCGCCCACGGCGGCGAGCACCGGGATGGTCAGGCGCGTGAGCAGGCCGGATTCGCCGGTATCCACGCTGCCCGGCTGCAACTGGCGGCAGCGGGCGCCGATGCCGGTAATGGTGAGCGCCGCGCCGTCCTGCTCGACCTTCGCGCCGAGGGCGCGGGCGAGCGAGAGTGCAGCCTCCGAGTCGCCGCAGGGGCTGTAGCCTCCCAGGTGCGAGGTGCCTTCGGCGAGCGCCGCGGCGAGGATTGCGCGTTGGGCAAAGCTCTTCGAAGCGGGCATGCGGCGTCCCTCCACCCGGTAGGGTTTACGGTCGCCGTAGAGCGCGGCGTAGAGTTCCGCGAGCGGCCACTGGCCAGGTGCGGTGGCCTCTTCCGCGCTGAGCGCGGCAAAGGTGAACGGAGCCCCGCGGCGCAGGCACTGCAGGCGCGTGTCGCGGCCTGCGTCACCCATGCCGAAGGCGACGAGCCGCCCCTGGAGCGAGTCCACTCCCTCCAGCACGAGGCTATAGAGGGACTCGATGCGGGCGGCGTCCTCCGCCGTGTGGCAGGTGGTCACGACCTTGGCGATGTCGGCGCCATAGCGGAAGCAACGCGCCAGGGCCATCTGCAGGACTTCCATGTCCGGCGTGCCCTCGAAGTCGTGGAAGGAGCGGATGATTTCCGTGCCGCTCTTGCGGCAGAGCTGCTGAAAATGCTTGCTCATCTGGGCCGGGGCCTCGATCTCGAGGTCAGCGAAACGGGCGCCCGCCTCGATGGCCACGCGTAGCCGGCGCTCCGCCTCTTCGGGCGAGGGGCAGCCGTCGATGCGGCAGGTGGCGATGAGCGGGGTGTCGGACTCGCTGAAGAGCTCTTCAATCTGGTCGTCCGACAGGTCGAGGCGGTCGAGGCGGATCTCCGCCATTTCGACCGTGGGGTCTTCGAGGATCGCGAGAATCTGCTCGAAGGTCTTATGCTGCAGGCTGGTGCAAATCATCCAGGTCTTTGATTATCACTTTGCCGATCTTCTTGATCAGGACAAAGTGGATGATGCCTTTTTCGGCTTTCTTGTCTTTCCACAGGGCGGCTTCCAGTTCCTCCTCCGGGCAGGGGAGCTCCGTCGGGAGCCCGCAGGCCTGCAGGTCTTGGCGAAGTTTCTCCGCGAGGCCGGCCTTGCACAGGCCCAGGCGCTCGGACAGGAGCGCGGCCTGCACCATACCCACGGCGACGGCCTCGCCGTGCGTCATCGGTTCGGCGGTCTCGTGCGTGTGCTGATACCATTCGATGGCATGGGCGTAGGTGTGGCCCAGGTTCAGGCAGCGGCGCAGGTTCTCCTCGTAGGGGTCCTGCTCCACGATTTTACGCTTGACGGCCGCGGCCGCCTCGATGAGCGGCGCGAGTGCGGCGAAGTCGATCTTCGGCTCGGAGAGCACTTTGACCGCCTTTTCGTAGCGGTCGCCCTTGTTGTCAATGATGAAGGTTTTGAGCATTTCGGCGGCGCCGGAGCGCAGTTCCCGGGCCGGCAGGGTCGCAAGGACTTCCGGCAGGATGCGGGTGTAGATGGGGAATTTCGTGACCCCGATCATGTTCTTGTAGCTGTCCAGGTTCACGCCGGTCTTGCCGCCCACGCCCGCGTCCACCTGGCTGAGCAGGGTGGTGGGGTAGTTGGCGTAGCGTACGCCGCGCTTGTAGATGCTGGCGGCGAAGCCCACCAGGTCCGTCGTCACACCGCCGCCCACGGCCCAGACGATGGCGTCGCGGTTCGCGCCTTGCGCGAGCAGCCAGCGGCAGATGTCCAGCACGGTGTCCATCGTTTTGTGCGCCTCGTCGGCGGTGATGGCCAGCGCCGGGCGTCCCTCGGCCAGTTTCAGCGCGAAAGCCTCGACGTTGCGGTCGTAGATGACGTAAATACTTTTCTTCTCCATACGAAAAGCGAAGATACGCCAAAAATTTGATAAATCGCGTTTTTTAAATACCTTTGCAGTCCCTACCAGCCCTGATGGCGGAATTGGTAGACGCGCTGGACTCAAAATCCAGTGGCCTTTAAAGCCGTGCGGGTTCGATTCCCGCTTGGGGCACACGAAAAAGGGAGCGCAACCGCGCTCCCTTTTTCGTCATTCTCCAGGCTTGCCTTTCCTCCTGCGGCGTCGGCAGCTTCGTCCCGTTCGAGCCAACAAAAAGGCCCGTCCGTGACGAACTACCGCCCGCCTTCTACAACGCCCTCGCACGGCAAGCACCCAACGCTGATCGGCGAATACCTATACCAGCGAGTGGAGTTTGAAGGAGAAGTTGCCCTTTCCGTCCAGGTAGGCCAGAGCGTCGGCGAGCAGGGCTGCCTTGGCCTCTTCGTCCAGGTCGGAGTGGAAAAGGATCTCGATGAAGGTCTCCAGCGCCGCGTCGGAGAGCTTCGCGGTCTGGGTCAAGTACCAGACCGGGTTCTCTTGCTGCAGGATGGTGTCCAGATCGAAGGGCAGGCCGGACTTGCCGATCTCTTCTTGAACGTCGTCCAGGGTATAGTCCGGGGCGGTGCCGTCCAGCAGCCCCAGCTTGCGGGCGACCATTCGCAGCATCTCGCCCAGGCGGTCAATCTCTTTGAGGATAAAATCTTCCATCAGAAACCTTTCTATTTGAAATCAGATAGCCAATCAATCATCAACTCCAACACCTCCGGCGCGATGGTCTCCTCAATCTGGCGGTATTCGGCGATGTCTCCGGTCGTGCAGTGCTGGAACAAATGATTAGCACCTTCTATAGCTTCTATTCTATTCTTGGGATTTGCCGGGAGGCCACTGCGGAGTGCCCCCAGGTTGCTTTCGGACGCCACCTGAATATCCTTGGTGCCGTTGATCGCCAGGACGGGGCAGGTAATCCCGCCCAGCAGCGGCCGCATATCCAGCGATAGGATCTTGATCATCCACGGGACCTGGATCTGGTGCAGCACCGCCAGGTAATTCTGCTTCAGCGCTTCCGGGAGGTCCAACTCGTCGGCGAAAGGCATTCGGCCGCCGTGGAGGCGCACATGGCAGGCCTGCCGCACAGCCTCGCAATATCTATCCACGATCTCTTTCGGGTATCCCGCAGATTCAAGCGCGACGCGGCTCTGTGCCACGGTCGTTTCCAGACCGGAAACCACCATAGCCGCCAGGCTGACGATGAAATCGACCTGCCCGTCCGCTGCCAGCATCAAGGCGATGGTACCCCCTTCGCTGTGGCCGATGACGCCGACCTTGTCGAAGCGCTCCCGGAGCAGTTGGATGCCGGCGAGGGCATCATCCCTGAAATCTTCCGTGGTGGCATTAACTACATCTCCGGTAGAGCCGCCGACGCCGCGGTCATCAAAGCGGAGCGTCGCGATACCCGCCCGACCGAGAGCGTCGGCGATGACCGCAAAAGGCTTATGCTCGACGATGGTCTCATCCCGGTCCTCCTGACCGCTGCCGGTGACGAAGATCAGCACGGGCGTCTGGCGCGAATACCCTTCCGGAAGCACCAGCGTGCCTTCCAGATGCGCATCTCCATTGTCAAAGGATACCTCCTCCGTCGCATACGGGAACGGCCCTTGCGGGGTTTGCGGGCGGTTCAGCTTCTCTTCTCCGGGCGTAAGGGTTAGCGGCAGGGACTGGCCCAGTTGCGTAAAGGTGCCGAGAATCTGCTTGCCCAGCCACAGACCTTCATAGCTGGCGCTGAGCAGGGGGATCCTGATGGTAATTTTCCCCATCTCGTTCTTTTCGACCTGGATGGGAATGCCCTTTGCGGCCTGGTCCGGAGAGTCCATGGTCGGCTCATCGCCGTCCAGGTGGAAGACAACCGTCAGTTTCTTTCCTTGGGCCTCGAGCTTTCCTGTCCAGGTGCCTTCCTGGGCGCTCGCCAGGAATGAGAGCAGCAGGGCAACAACGATCGTAAAGATTCTTTTCATGGTCGGATTATTGTTTTAGATCGCCATCTTCTTTCATCTGCAGGCGCTCCAGGATTTTGTCGCAGGCCTGCATCAGGCGCTTGAAGCCGAACACACCGATGATGGCCAGGATCACGAGCAGGACCCCCATCATGACGAATACGGAGACGGCTTTCCCGGAGGGGCTCCAGATGCGGTAAACCACCGGCGAGAAAACGCCGAGCATGCCTAACACGGCGACCCAGCAGAAGATCGTTCCCCGCAGGTACTGCTGTTTGAAGCGTCTGACCTTCTTGGTGGCGGTGAGGATGTCCTCTCCGAACAAGGTGTCCAAAGACAGATTCTTATAGACCCAAAGGATGGCCAGCACCGCGATGATGCAAACGGCGCACAGCGGAATGGAATAGCGCCACGGGAGGCCCCTCCAGATGGAGAAGGAGATGAGCGAGAGGATGGTGAAAGCACCGGCTACCAGCGTGGCCCCCCGATCGAGCGAGAGCCAGCCGATGTCGGACTTGAAAGCCTTTTCCATCAACTTCTCGTTGAGGATCTGCTGCTTGTCGAACCGTACCTTCAGATCGGCATAGTCCTGCCGCATCTGCTCCAGTTCCTGATTGATATCGATTTCTTCCTTGTTCATGGCACGAGCGTTTAAAGGTGGGACTTTTTGAGTTCATCTTTGATTCGATGCAACTGGAAGGAAACATTCTTCACCGTAATACCGACGATGGCGCCGATCTCCTCGTAGCTCAGGCCTTCGAGCCAGAGAAGGATGATGGCGCGGTCCACCAGACCCAGCTGATTGATCCGGGCGTACAGGCGCTTGGTTTGCAGCGCCCGGTCGTTCGCATCCTCAAACGGGTCGATGTCCACGCTCAGCGGCACGCGGTCTCTGAGCAGCCGACGCTTCTTCCTGTCTGCGCTGAGGCAACAGTTCAGCGCGACGCGATAAATCCAGGTCCGGACATCGGATTCCGCGCGGAAAGAATCGTATCCCTTCCAGAGCCTGATCAGAATCTCCTGGAAGAGGTCGTCAATCTCATCCGTGTCCTTCGAGAACATATAGCACACCGAGTAGATGGTGCTCTTGTGCTCCCGGACCAAATGGGTGAATGCTTGTTCCTTGTTATTCATTTTCGATCGAATCTACACCCGTTAGACGCCAAAGGTCGCAAAAAACTATAATAATCGGACAGGAATTCTCAGAAAAAACGGGCAGGCCGCTCCAAAACAGAGGGGACCTGCCCGAAAAAGTCGGATTAATCAGTCCGGAATCCTCCTACTCCTGGAAGAGCATCGGAGCGAACTGGTGCAGCGAGCGGCGCCAGGTGAGCCACTCGTGGCCCGTGCCCGGGGACTCGTAGTAAACGTGGTTCACGCCGAGGCTGTCCAGCGCGCAGTGCAGGTCGTAGATGCCTTGGTACATGCCGTTGGGCTCGTCGGTACCGATGCTGATGTAGAGCAAGTGGTACTGGTCGTTGATCGAGGTCGGATACATCTCGCTGTCGCGACGGTCGCCAGGGCCGCGGCCGGAGCCGCTGAAGCCGCCGATCCAGCCGAAGAGCTCCGGATGGTCGAGGCCGATGGTGTAGGACTGGAAGCCGCCGAGCGAGAGGCCGCAGATGGCGCGGTGGTCACGGTCGGTGAGCGTGCGGTAGGTCGCGTCGATGTACGGCACGGTCTCCTCGACCATCACCTTCTCGAAGGCGTCGAAGTTGAAGAGGTTGAAGCGGCCGCCCTGCTCTTCACCGGCGAGCGTAGCCACAGCGTGCTCGCAGACGATGATCATCGGGACGCACTCGCCCTCGGCGATGAGGTTGTCCATGATGTTGCGCATCATGCCCTGGGTGGCCCAGCCTGTCTCATCCTCGCCGGCACCGTGCTGCAGATAGAGCACCGGGAAACGGCGCTCCGGCTCGGAGGCGTACTGCGGCGGCAGGTAGATGTAGTACGGGCGGTCTGCGCCGGTCAGTTCGGAATGATATTTCTCGATGCGGATCTCACCATGCGGGACCTTCTTCTCCAGATAGTAATCCACGCCGGCCTCGGGGATCTCGATACCGCTGCCCCAATAGAAGGAGCCGAAGAACTGCTGGGTGTTGGGGTCGGCCACGCGCTGGCCGTCCACGTTCAGCATGTAGTAGTGGAAGCCCGGCACGAGCGGCTCGGAAGTAACCTCCCAGATGCCGTCTTCGCCCTTGACGAAGTCGTAATTCTTGCCGCCCACGTTCACGGCGACGGCCTGCGCGTCCGGGAAATCGACGCGGAAGACGACGCTGAGATCCGGGTTGATCATCGGATAATCATGACCCGGGAGGTTGGTGGTGGCGGGGGTGGGCTTGGTGAGCACACCGACCTGGCTGTTCCCCGCGCAGGAGGCGAGGAGCGCGGCTGCAAGCAGCAGCGACAGAGAGAAAAGCTTTTTCATATCGATAAAAACTGATGATTTCTTTTCAGCCAACGAAATTACATTGAAACACCCAATTAACATAACAACTTCTTGTCAAAATGTTTTAAAAAATCTACCTTTGAACTGATGAAACCGAGATTTTGCTCTTTTGCTGCCCGCCTGGTCTGCTGCCTGACTGCACTGCTGGGCCTTACGCTGAGCGCCCAGACCTGCGATGACGGTCTGCAGCGCAGCACCCCCGAGGCAGAGGGGATCCGCTCCGACGCCGGCCACGCGCGACATCACCCTCACGGCGTCCCGGATCAAGAGCACATATTAGCTCCCGGTATCATTTATGCATGACACCTGACAGTTAACACTAAAACACATATTTTATGAACGTTATCCGGAAATCCCTGACCATCCTGGTCCTGGCGGCACTGCCCGTGCTGGCTTCCGCCCAGTCCATCCCCCAGCGGCTGGAGCTGGTCCAGATCGAGAAAGAGATCGACAGCTTCACCATGGAGCTCCTGGAGGTCTTCAATATGCCCGCGGAAGGCGCGAACCATTATTACCTGACCGTCGGCCGCCTGGGTATCGGCGATGACGTGATTCAGGCCTACATCGATCCGCTCTCCGAGCTGTTCATCCCGCTGGGTGAGTCCGTCGCCGAAGCGCTGGAGAGCATGCAGCAGCTCCAGTCGCTCCTCAAGGAGCAGCCCGGCACGGGGCTGGAGACGGTGGGCTGCGTGGCCATCGGCTTCCCGAACGAGAATCTGGAGCCGGTCCGGGTCACGTACCGCAAGCCAGTGCTGACCAAGTCGCTCGAATTCACCGTTCAGCGCGACACTTATAGCCGCTCCGCACAGGTTGTGAAGAGCGACTTCGACGCGCTCGTGCGCGGCGTCAAATTCTATCAGCGGCTACACCCGAACGAGTAGTGCTTATCTGCAGTCGGGAACGACGGTGTACATCGTGTGGCCGTCCGGGGTGCACTTCAGCTTTTTGAAGAGCTCCGACACGGTCACGAAGACGTATCCCTGCTCTTTCAGCACCGGGATGGCCTCGTCGAGGGCCTCGACGGTGGCCTCGTTGCCCTCAAAGTCATGCAGGAGATAGATGGCTCCGGGCTCCGCGTTGGCGATAATTCCCTCGCGGCGGAATTCTTTGTCGGCCGTAGCCTCCCAGTCCTGGCAGCCCTTGCCGCAGATGAAGGTGAGGTCGATCCAGTCGTACATCTCCGGCTTGACGTTGATGTACGGCGGGCGGAATAGCGTCGGACGCTTCCCGGTGATCTGCTCGATCAGGGCGGAGGTGGTCTCGATTTCCTCCTTGACCTGGGCCTTGTCCAGCATCGTCATCATCGGATGCGTGAAGGAATGGTTGCCGATCTCGCAGCCCTGCTCGATGGCGCGCTTCATGTTCCCGGCGCTCTCGTCAGTAATATTTTCTCCGATGACGAAGAAGGTGGCGGGCACCTGGTGCCTGGCTAGGAGGTCGAGCATCTGGGACTCGGTGGTCAGGTTGGGGCCGTCGTCAAAGGCCAGGGCAAGGTACTTGACCGGCTCCTTGGGAGCGCAGGCCATCGCGAGTGCGGAAAGGCAGATCAGCAGGAAGAATTTGAGGGATCTTTTCATGGCGCTTGGTTATTATCTCCTCAAAGGTAATCAAAAAAGGCTTATCTTTGTATGGATATGAAGAATGCCTTCCTGAAGAATTACGGCGCGACGCTCCTGCTGCTGCTTGGCCTGGTGGCCGGCGGCGTGTTGGGTGTTGTCCTGGGCGAGGGCGCCCGGGTCCTGCGCGTGCCGGGCACGCTGTTCCTCAATCTGGTTTTCATGCTGGTGGTGCCGCTGGTGTTCTTTTCCGTGGCGCATTCCCTTTCCGTCATGCAGCGAAGCGGCGTGATCGGCCGGGTCCTCGTGACGACCCTGGGCGTCTTCCTGGCGATGTCGCTCGTGGCGGGTATCTTCGGCTACGGCTTTATGTCCGCGTGGAACCCCTTCACCCGGGTCCTCGGGCAGGGCGGAACCGTGGCAGGCAGCGTGATGGGCGAAGGCATGAGCGTGGGCGACGCGATTGTGTCTGCCCTGACCGTCAACGACTTCCCCCTGCTGCTCTCCCGCGAGCATCTGCTGCCGCTCATCCTCTTCTCCGCCCTCTTCGGGCTCTCTGTCGCGCTGCTGGGCGAAAAGGCCGCGAGCGTGGACCGGTTCATCGCCGAAGGCGAGGCCGTGATCATCAAGATGATGGAGCTGGTGATGAAGCTCGCGCCCATCGGCATCGGTTGCTATTTCGCCGACACGGTCGGCTCGCTGGGCAGTCAGATCGTGGGGGACTATTTCGAGATCTTCCTGGTGGTGTGCGCTGCCACCGCGGTGTGCTACCTGGTCTTCCTGTCGCTGTACGCGCTTTTCTGCCGCGTGCCGCTCGGGCGCTTCTGGAAGGAGATGATTCCGCCCTCCGCGACGGCCGTCGGCACCTGCTCTTCGGCCGCCTGCATGCCCGTCAATATGGCTGCCGCGCGCCGTTTAGGCGTGAGCGACAAGCTCGTCGATGGCATCGTCCCGCTGGGGACCCACCTGCACAAGGACGGCTCCGTGATCACGTCGGTGGCCAAGGTGCTCTTCGCACTCTACTTCTTCGGCGCTGCGCCGGAGGGCTTCGGGGGTGCCGCACTGGTCGTGCTCGTGGCGCTGCTGGAGAGCATCGTGGTGGGTGCCATCCCCGTGGGCGGCATGACGGGCGAACTGCTCATCTGCGCCATGCTGGGTCTGGACCCTTCCTTCGCGGCCGCGCTGCTGATCATCGGCACCATCTGCGATATCCCCGCCACGCTCCTCAACGTGGCAGGGAATCTCGCCGCCCCACTCCTCGTCCAGCGGCTCACCCCGACGGACGAATAGACTCTCCTCCCGGGCGCGGGCTACATCTTCGGTTTGCGGACGACGCGGATAATCAGCGAGATGATATAGACGACGGTGCCATAGGCCGCGGGGAGCAGGGCGCAAGGAACGGCACACCAGATGATGTACGCGTCTGCGTCGGGGCCGCACGCAGCGACGGCATTCCCCATCTGCATAAACCCGATGAGGGTCCACAGCCACCCGACGGCAAGGCCGGCGAGGCCGGCTTCCTTCACCCAGGCGGGCGCTTTCCAGGCGACGAAGAAAAGAGCGATCAGGCACAGCGTAACGACGCAGGTTCCGGCGACGTTGGAACTGAAGAGTTGAAAGATGTTAGAGACAAGCGGTTGCATAGCTTTTTGTTTTTTAGTGTTCTACAATTGGGTTCGGAATTCCTTGCTGCAAAGGTACGTACGTTCGACTCAGAAATGCAAAGCAGAATCCGCACAAACCGGCGTCAAATCCCCCGACATTTCCCTTTCGAGGCGCCCGGGCGCTGCTATTTCGCGGAAGAATGTGTATTATTGCATTCGGAATGAAGAAAAGAATCATCATCGTCGCCTACTGGCTGGCCGCCATCGCCCTGACGGCTACGCTCCTCGTGAGCCTCGGCTATGACCTGGGGCATGCGGTCGCGATGAGCCTGTCCTTCCTGCCCGCCGCCATGGCCCTGTCGTATTTCCTGCCCAAAGTGGACCGGACACGCGGCCGGAAGGATCAGGTCCTGGACACCCTGTTCATTATTCTGGGGGTGATGACGATGACCTTCTTCTTCATTTACCTGATGCAGCTCCTCTTTCTGCTGGTCCTCGACCAGGCCCAGACCGGCTGGGATCTCCCCTCCATGCTCTGGAACCCCGTCTTCGTAGCCTTCATCCTGGCCATCCTCGCCTACGGACACTACCTGCTGGTGAAGTGGCTGGACAAAAAGTACCCGACCGAGCACCCCGTCACTTTCAATTCCGGCTACAAGAAGGTTTCTCTAAAGAAAGAAGACATCCTCTATATCGAATCGCGCGACGCCGAAGTCTGGATCTTTGCGCGGGACGGCCAGCAGTACCGCAATCGGACCGGCATCAGCCAGTGGGAAGATGTGCTCGGCCCGGAGTTCGTGCGGATCCATCGCGCGTTCCTCGTCAACCGCTCGGACATGAAGGTGCTGTCTTCTGAGTCCGTCAGCGTGGCCGGCCAGGAGCTGCCAGTCTCCCGGAAATACAAGGAATCCGTCCAGCAGATCTACGAGTAAAACCCCTGCACCGTCTCGCGGTATTTCCGGGAGATGGGAAGCTGGGTGTCGCCCACATAGAGAATATCCACGTCCACGCCGCTCACCGCCGTCTTGTTCACGAGGTAGGAGCGGTGGATGCGGATGAAATGGGGCTTGAGGATGGCTTCCCAGCGGGAAATGGGGGTGATGTTCCGGAAGCTCCGGCCACCGGTCGCATAGACGACGGTGGCGTCGTCGTTGGACTCCACGTAAAGAATTTCCTCGATCTGAAGGGTCACCGATTTGCGCCCGGAGGTGAAGGTGATGGGCGCGGGCGCCGTAGGATGCAGCTGATCCAACCAGCGCTCGAAGAAGTAGCTGCCCGCCGCCAGCACGGTCAGGATGAAGGCTATGAAGACGGGATTCGTCAGGATCTGGGGGATATCGGTCATCATCTGCTCTTCGCGCAGGTGCATGATGTAGAAGTGGGTGACCAGGAACAGCAGCATCTCGGCGACCAGGATCCCGCAGACGATGAAGATGGCGTTCTTGATGCCCGTCCGCCGGTTCTTGAAATCGACCTTCGGGAAAAAGTATTTGGCCGCGAGAGCGCCCGGCAGGAACATCGTGCCGCAGAACATGGCTTCCAGGAAGCGGTACCCCAGGCTGGTGAGGACAATGGACACCAGCAGGACGGAAACCACCCAATAAGATATGACCAGGAGCCGTTTCATTGCTGGAACAAATGTAATAAAAAACCTGTTCCCCGGTTCCGGCAAAAAGGCAAATTGGGGATTAAACGCCGCTGTTCGGGGTTTCGGCTTGGGGGAGATGCCGCCTTCCGCTACTTTTGCTCCAGAAAGTTTAACCCACAAAAACCTTTTTGCCTTATGTTAGTTTTTTTTGTCCAAGGAGGTCTCGCATTCATGTCGATCCTCACCGTCCTGCTGGTCGCTATTTTCTTCGCTGCCTGGAAGGCTCCCCGCTGGGTGAAGGAGATCGGACTGTTCGCCCTTATGTTCGGATTCCTGGGGACGGTTCTGGGCCTCTTGCAGGTGCTTGACGTATTAGGAGAGTATGCTTCCCAGGGAGAGGGGCCGCTCGGCCTGTTCGACGTGGTCCCGATCGGCGTCATCTGCGGCGGGTTGAAGGTCACCCTCAATACCACTATTTACGGTATCGGCATTTACCTCGTTTCGCTCATCGTTCGCATCGTCCAGAAGCCGAGGTTATAGTCATTCCGCTCAGCCTACGATCGCCATCGGAGATTCGCCGGTCGGAGCCGGCGAATGACGAATAAAGGGCCGGGGCGCAGAATGAAGACCGCTGCCGTTTTAGATGGCGGCGGTTTTTTCGCGCAGCCAGTCGGCGATTTCGCGGGGGAGGTGCGGGGAGAGCGTGCGGAAGACCCGCTCGTGGTAGGCGTTGAGCCAGTCGATTTCGCTGCGGTCCAGCAGCGAGCGGTCCAGTCCGTCGGTGTCGAAGTGGCAGAGGGTGAGCGTCTCGAAGGCAAGCCAGCGGCCGAACTCATTTTGTCCGGCAGGCACGACCAGCAACAGATTCTCGTGGCGCACGCCATGCTTCCCCTCCCGGTAGATGCCGGGCTCGTCGGAAAGGATCATGCCCGGCTCCAGGGGCGTCGGGTTGAGGTTTTGCCGCAGATCGTGCGGCCCCTCGTGCACGCCGAGGAACCAGCCGACACCGTGGCCCGTGCCGTGGCCGAAGTTGCGCTGGCTGCGCCATAGCGGTTCGCGGGCGAGGGCATCCAGGCGGCAGCCGGGGGTCCCTTCCGGGAAAACGGCCATCGCCAGGTCAATGTGTCCCTTCAGCACCAGCGTGTAGTCTTCGCGCTCCAGGGCGCTGATGCGCCCGATGGGGACGGTGCGGGTGATATCCGTCGTGCCGTTGTCGTACTGTCCGCCGCTGTCGCAAAGGTAGAGTCCACCCTCGCGGATCACGGGGGCATAGGTGTGCGGTGTGATATAATGCGGCAGGGCGGCGCCGGGCCCGAAGGCGGAGATGGTCTCGAAGCTGTCGCCGCGGTAGCCGGGAATGTCGGCGCGCAGCTGGCCCAGCTTGACGGCGGCGTCCCACTCCGTGATCTCGCGTCCGGCGTCCACCGAGCGTTCCAGCCAGTACAGGTAGCGCTCCATCGCGAGCCCGTCCTGCAGGTGCGCCTCGCGCATCCCTGCGATCTCGGTGGCGTTCTTGACAGCCTTGCGCAGGCCCACGGGGCTCTCCCCTAGATCGAGGAGCACGTCTGCGGCGCTTAGCGCGGAATAGAGCTGGTAGTTGAGGGTGGAGCCGTCCACGAAGAGCCGGCCCTGGAACTCGGAGGGCAGGTAGTCGATGTCAGCATAAGGCAGCGCACGCACGCCGTCGGCCTCCAGGATGCTGAAGGTGGCCGCGGAGTCGGGGTCTTCGACCGCATCCTTGAGCACGTACCAGCAGACATCGTCCTGCGAGACGAGCAGGTAGCTGATCACAAGCGGGTTATAATCGATGTCGGAGGCGCGGACATTGAGCAGCCAGGCAATCTCGTCCAGCGCCGTCAGCAGGATTCCGTCGCAGTCGCGCTCCCGCAGGAAGCGGCGGATCCAGTCCAGTTTCTCCCGGCGGCTCTCGCCGGGATTCACGGTGAAGATCGGCGTCTGCGGGATGGCGGGCCGGTCGGCCCAGAAAGGGCTCAGCAGGTCCGGGACGCTGATCACGGTGCCGGGCAGCGACTGCGCGAAATCGGTCCCCATGCACAGCCCGTCCACGGCGATGAGCCCCTCGCTGCCAAACTGGCGCTCCAGCCACTCGGGGATCAGGACCTGCTCCGGCACGCGCGTCTTGTGGAGCACGATGCCGGTGCCGGCGAGCTGCTGCTCGGCCTGAATGAAGTAGCGCGTGTCGGTCCAGAGGCCGGCGTGGTCCAGGGTGACCACCAGGTCGCCTGCTTCGCCGGTGAAGCCGGACAGCCACTCCACCTGCTTCCAGCGCTCGGCGGGATATTCGCTGCAATGAGGGTCCGAGCCGGTCACGACCACCGCGTCCCAGCCCCTGGCGCGCATCAATGTGCGCAGTGTCTCGATTCTGTCTGACATATCCTTCGTCATTCGCCGGCTTGACCGGCGAATCTTTACAAAGATAGGCAATTCCGGACAGAAATCCCTGGGAAAACCTGGCAGGTCCCCTCAAAATAGAAGGGACCTGCCAGAAAAACCGGCCTTTTTCTGCCCGGTTCTTCCGGTAGAGCCGGCAGGGCGGGCTTCGCCTTCCCCAAAAAATTGCTAATTTTGCATGTTATGAAGATCGGATCCCTGGACCTGGGCGAGCGTCCGCTTTTGCTCGCGCCGATGGAAGACGTCACGGACGTCTCTTTCCGCGTGCTCTGTCGCGAGCAGGGCGCGGCCATGGTCTATACGGAGTTTGTCAACTCCGACGGGCTGGTTCGCGATGTCCCCAAGACCATTGCCAAGATGCATACGCTCGAGGAGGAGGCCCCGGTGGGCATCCAGATCTACGGGCAGCACCCCGACGCGATGGTGGACGCGGCCCGGATGGCCGAGCGCGCCGCAGAGCTGACCGGCGGCCACGGGGCCGACCTCATTGACATCAACTTCGGCTGCCCCGTGAGCAAGATCGCGGGCCGCGGCGCCGGGTCCGGCATGATGCGCGAGCCGGACAAGATGGTGGCCATCACCAAGGCCGTCGTGGAGGCGGTCGGCAAGCCGGTGACCGTCAAGACGCGCCTGGGCTGGGATGATAATTCCAAGATCATCGTCGAACTCGCAGAGCGCCTGCAGGACGTGGGCATCGCTGCCCTGACCATCCACGGGCGGACGCGCTGCCAGCTCTACAAGGGCGAAGCCGACTGGACGCTGATCGGCGCCGTCAAGGCGAACCCCCGCATGCACATTCCCATCATCGGCAACGGCGATATCACCGACGGCCCCTCCGCGAAGCAGGCCTTTGAGCGCTATGGCGTGGACGGCATCATGATCGGACGCGCGACCTTCGGGCATCCCTGGATCTTCCGGGAGATCCGCTACTTCCTCGAGCACGGCGAAGCGATGCCGGCCCTGTCGGTGGCGGAGAAAGTGGCTCTGGCGCGCCGTCATCTGGCCCTGTCGCTGCAGTACAAGGGCGAACCGCGCGGTATCTACGAGATGCGCCGCCACCTGTCCTGCTACTTCAAGGGCCTGCCCGATTTCAAAGAGACCCGCATGCGCATGGTCACGACCCTGGACGTGGCCGAGCTGAACGACATCCTCGACACCATAGAACAGCGATATGATTGACAAGTTCCTCCTTTTCCCGTATTACTGGGTCCTGAAAGCCCGCAATCGCCGCTGGAGTCGCCCCGGCCGCAAGTTCAGCTACGCCGAAGTGCCGACGCTCTGCATCGGCAACGTGACCGTCGGCGGCACCGGGAAAACTCCGCACGTGGAAATGGTCCTGCGCCTGCTGCTGCAGCACCCGGACTGGTGCAACAAGCAGATCGCCGTGCTTTCACGCGGCTACAAGCGCGACAGCAAGGGCTTCCAGCAGGTGACGCCGGAGGGGAGCGCAATCATGTACGGCGACGAGCCGATGCAGATCAAGAAAAAGTTTCCGGGGGTGGTCGTGGCCGTGGACAAGAAGCGTGAGCAGGGTTGCGACCTGCTGGTGCATCCCGAGAAGCTGACGGGACGCCGCTGGGAGAAGCGCTGCTGGAACCGCGAATTCAAACCCGCTGACTACATCGTGCTGGACGACGCCTTCCAGTACCGCCGTCTCAAGACGCACAAGAGCGTGGTGCTGGTGGATTATAACCGTCCCGTCCAGAAAGATATGCTGCTGCCGCTGGGCCGCCTGCGCGACCTGCCGGAGCGCATCTTCGACGCCGACGCACTCATCGTGACCAAATGCCCGGCGGAGCTGGATGAGACCGCGCGCGCCATGTTCGTGCGTGACCTGGGCTTCACGGATTATCTTCCGTCTGAGTGCGAAGCCACCAATCCCAAGGGCCGCCGGCAGCTGATCTTCTTTACCTCCATTCAGTACGCACCGGCCGCGGGCGTCTTCCCGACGGCCGAGCCGCGCTACGCATACTCCAAGAAAGCCATCCTCGTGACGGGTATCGCGGGCGACCGGCCGCTGCGCGCCTACTTGAGCGACAGCTACAAGATCTGCGAGCACTTCCGTTTCCCGGACCACCACCGCTACGCGTGGAAGGACATCACGCGCATCCAGCATGCCGTGAAGAAGCAGCCCACGGCCGCCGTCATCACGACAGAGAAGGACGCCCAACGCCTGCTGGACTGCGCAGGAATGCCACAGGCGCTCATGGAGCGCCTGGTCATGGTTCCGATCTCCGCAGACTTCCTGACGGAAGAGGAGCGGACGATCTTTACGAATTTTATTGCGGAAGTGTAGTCCCGACGGGTCTTAGACCGTCATGATCTCTTTTTCCTTGGCGGCGACGAGGTCGTCCACCTTCTTGACGTTCTTGTCGGTGATCTTCTGCACCTCGACTTCCGCCTCTTTCTCGGTGTCCTCGGACATGCCGTCGTTCTTCTGAGCTTTCTTGAGGAGCTCGATACCGTCGCGGCGGGCGTTGCGGACCACGACCTTGGCGTTCTCGCCGGTGGTCTTGGCCTTCTTGATGAGGTCCTTGCGGCGATCCTCGGTCAGGGCCGGGACGGTGCAGCGGATGACCTCGCCGTTGTTCTGCGGGGTGAGGCCGAGGTTGGCGTCGATGATGGCCTTCTCAATCTTGTTGATGAGGCTCTTCTCCCAGGGCTGCAGCGCAAGGGTCTTGGCGTCCGGTGCGGAGATGGATGCCACCTGGTGCAGGGGGGTGGGGGTGCCGTAATAGTCGATGGTCACACCGTTGAAGATGGCCGGGTTGGCCTTGCCGACGCGGTAGGACTTGAGGTCTTCCTCCAGGAAGTTGAGGGCTTCCTGCATTTTGCCTTCGGTCAGGTCGATGATTTCTTTTGCTTTGTCGGTTAACATATTCTTATCCTTTTTATTATTTACATTATAGTCATTCCGGACTTGATCCGGAATCTACGCGTGCACGACGGTGCCGATCTTCTCGCCGTTCAGCAGGCGGGTCAGGTTGCCGTCCTGCTCAACGTTGAAGACGATGATGGGGATGGGCCCCTGCTCGCAGAGGGCGAAGGCGGTCATGTCCATGACCTTGAGCTTGTCGGAGATGGCTTTCGAGAAGGTGAGCTCCTCGTAGCGCGTGGCGGTTGGATCCTTCTCGGGATCGGCGGTGTACACGCCGTCCACGCGGGTGCCCTTCAGCAGGGCGTCCGCCTCGATCTCGAGGGCGCGCAGCGCGGCGCCGGAGTCGGTGGTGAAGAAGGGATTGCCGGTGCCGCCGGCGATGAGGGCCACGCCGCCGCGCTTCAGCACGGCCAGGGCGTCTTCCTTCCTATAATAATGCGCGACGGGGTTCATCGGGGTGGCGGTGAAGACCTCGGCCTCCACGCCCAGGCTGCGGATGGCACCGGCGATGGCAAGCGCGTTCATCACCGTGGCGAGCATGCCCATGCGGTCGCCCGTGATGCGGTCGAAACCCTTGCCCATGCCCTGCAGGCCGCGGAAGAAATTGCCGCCGCCGTTGACGATGGCAACCTGGTGGCCGGCCTTCACGGCCTCTACGATCTCACGGGCATAGCGCATGAGGTGTTTTTCGTCGATTCCTTTTCCTGCGGGGCCGCCCAGGGACTCGCCGCTCAGCTTCAGCAAAACTCTCATAGATTCAGTGTTTGTGAAGAACAAAATTATTGGAAAATTATGAAACTTGCAAGATTCGGGTTATATTTGCAGTCCAGACTAGCTTTAATCCAAACACGATGTTTATATTCAATTCCTCTATCGGCAAAAAATTCATCCAGGCGGTGAGTGGAGCCTTCCTGATCTTTTTCCTCATCCTTCACGGAGTTATCAACTTCTTCTCTGTCATCGATTCCTTCACGGGCAAGTTCGGTGTCGTTGCGAACGACGAGGCGATCTTCAGCAAGGGCGACGGCCTGTTCAAGCTCGGCTGCGACTTCATGTCCACGCCGATCATTGACATCATGGTCCCGATCCTCGCGCTTGGTTTTGTGATCCATATCGCCTATGGCTGCTGGCTGACCTGGCAGAACATCCGCGCCCGCGGCGGCGTGAAGCGCTACGAAGTGGCCAGCAAGGCCGCCGTCGATTCCTGGTCCGCCAAGAATATGCTCGTGCTCGGTATCATGATCCTTGGTTTCCTGGGCTTCCACCTGACGCACTTCTGGGCCAAGATGCAGCTGCCGGAGATGTTCGGTGTCGGCAATTTCGAGAACAATCCTTACCTTCTGCTGACCACCACGTTCGGTTCCTGGTGGGTCGTGGCGCTCTACATCGTGTGGTTTGTCGCCATCTGGTTCCACCTCGTGCACGGCTTTTGGAGCATGTTCCAGACCGTGGGCTGGAACGGCAGCACCTGGTTCAAGCGCCTGAAGGTCATCGGCGTTATCGTCGCTACGCTGATTGTCGTGCTCTTCGTCGCCACCGCCATCAACGCCTTCGTCCAGGCAAACTTCATCGCCTAGATTCGCCGATCCAGTCGGCACGTGACGAAAAAACGTCATTCCGGGCTTGACCCGGAATCTCCTGTGCAGCAGGATTTGTTTTTTCAGAATAAATGACTACCTTTGCGGTCCCTATTTTGTGTAGGGATCGCAAATTTTATTAACTATTTAAAGATCAAGACAGTGGACACACAAAGCTACAAGACTGTTTCGCTTAACAAAGCGACGGTTGACAAAAAGTGGGTTGTCATTGACGCGACTGATCTCGCTCTTGGTCGTCTTGCTGCCCGCGTGGTGCTTGTCCTTCGTGGCAAGAACAAGCCGGGTTATACGCCCCACGTGGACTGCGGTGACAACGTCATCGTCGTCAATGCGGAGAAGGTTGCCCTCAGCGGCAAGAAGATGACCGACCGGGTTTACACCCGCTACACCGGCTACCCCGGTGGACAGCGGTTCACGACCCCGCGCGATATCCTCGCCAAGCGGCCTACCGAACTTGTCCGGAGAGCAGTTAAGGGTATGCTCCCGAAGACCCGTCTTGGTGCCGACCTCCTCAACAACCTGTTCATCTATGCAGGTCCGGAGCATCCGCACCAGGCCCAGAACCCGAAAGAAATCAAGTTGGACGAAATTTAAACAGAGCAAATGGAACAGACACACGCCCTTGGAAGACGTAAAGCAGCTGTCGCTCGCGTTTATCTCACTCCCGGCGCCGGCAATGTCACGGTCAACGGTCGCGCTCTCGAGACGTATTTTGCGCTCGATTCCCTCCGCTACATCGTGAATCAGCCGTTCGAGGTTACCTCGACGCTCGGCCAGTTTGACGTGAAGGTCACCGTTATCGGCGGTGGTACCAAAGGTCAGGCTGAGGCCATCCGTCTGGGTATCGCCCGCGCCCTCAGCGAGCTGGACCGTGAAGCTTATCGCTCTGCACTGAAGGCCGCCGGTTTCCTCACCCGCGATGCACGCGAGGTCGAGCGCAAGAAGCCGGGTCAGCCGGGTGCACGCCGCCGCTTCCAGTTCAGTAAACGTTAGTTACTGCCCGTTTTACGGCACAGTCGCGGTTCTAAACTTCCGGTGTCCGTGAGGACCGAGATGGGAAGTTGCCGCGCTGCGGAAAAGGTCGGAGACCGGAAAAGCTCCGCTACTCCGCCTTGAAGAAAAGAGGCCCCGCACGCGGGGACAGTTTTAAAAAGAACAAAAACAAACAACGACACAAAATGTCACGTACAAATTTCCAGGAATTGCTTGATGCAGGTGTTCACTTCGGCCACCTGGCCCGTAAGTGGAACCCTAAGATGGCTCCCTATATCTTCGATCAGAAGAACGGAATCCACATCATCGACCTGCACAAGACCATCGGCAAGATCGATGAGGCTGCCGACGAGATGAAGCAGCTGGCCAAGAGTGGCCGCAAGATTCTCTTCGTCGCCACCAAGAAGCAGGCCAAGGATCTCGTCAAGGAGAAGGCCACCGCGGTCAACATGCCCTCCATCACGGAGCGCTGGGCTGGCGGTATGCTGACCAACTTCCCGACGATCCGTAAGGCCGTCAAGAAAATGTCCACCATCGACAAGATGAAAGAGGACGGTACCTTCGACAAGCTCGCCAAGCGTGAGCGTCTGCAGGTTGACCGTCAGCGCGCCAAGCTCGAGAAGAACCTCGGCTCGATCCGCGACATGTCCCGCCTTCCTTCCGCCCTGTTCGTCATTGACGTGCAGAAGGAAGCCAACGCCGTCAAAGAGGCCAACCGCCTCAACATCCCGGTATTCGCAATGGTTGATACTTGTTGCGATCCCACCCCGATTGATTATGTGATACCGGCGAACGACGACGCGACGAAGTCCATCGAGTGCGTGCTGAACGTCCTCTGCGCAGCCATCCAGGAAGGCCTCGACGAGCGCAAGCTCGAGAAGGACAAGGAGGCTGTCGAGGAGTCCGCGGCTGACGAGGCGGCCAAGCCCGCTGCAGCCCGCAAGCTCCGCGCCCGCAAGGGTGGTAAGGACGCCGAGGAGAAAGCCGAAGAGGCAGCCGAATAAGTTCCATCTATAAAAATACAGAAAAGCATTATGGCTATTACTGCAGCAGATGTAATGAAGCTCCGGAAGATGACTTCCGCGGGTATGATGGATTGCAAGAAGGCCCTTGAGGAAGCCGCCGGCGACTTCGAGAAGGCCATCGGCATCATCCGCGAGAAGGGCAAGCTCGTGGCCGCCAAGCGTGCGGACCGTGAGACTTCCGAGGGTGCCGTGAAGGCCCGCGTGGCCGGAAACAAGGCGATCCTTGTCTGCCTCGGTTGCGAGACCGACTTCGTGTCCCGCAACTCCGATTTCCAGAATCTTGCCAACGCGATCGCCGACGTGGCCATCGCGAACTGCCCTGCCGACATCGAAGGCCTGAAGGCCTGCAAGATGGCGGACGGCTACACCGTCGAGGAGGCCGTTGAGGCCCAGACCGGCAAGACTGGTGAGAAGCACGTCCTCGCTTACTACGCGTTCGTGGAAGCTCCCGTCGTGGTTGAGTACGTCCACACGCTGAACGGCAAGCTCGGCGCGCTCGTCGGCTTCAACAAGGAGGTCCCTGCGGAGCTCGCCAAGGGTATCGTGATGCAGGTTGCATCCATGAACCCGGTGGCCATCTCCCCGGCTGACTGCCCCGCTGAGGTGCTCGAGAACGAGAAGAAGATCGCGATCGAGAAGACCAAGGAAGAGCAGGTCCAGAAGGCCGTTGACGCCGCCCTCAAGAAGGCCGGCATCAACCCTGCCCACGTGGACAGCGAGGAACACATCGAGTCCAATACCGCCAAGGGCTGGCTCACCCAGGAGCAGGCTGACAAGGCTCGCGAGATCATCAAGACCGTCAGCGCCGAGAAGGCTGCGAACCTTCCTGCCGCGATGATCGAGAACATCGCCAACGGCCGTGTCCAGAAGTTCCTGAAGGAGAACACCCTGACGGAGCAGGAGTACCAGATGGCCGACGACAAGTCCACCGTCGCCCAGGCGCTCGCCGCCTTCGACAAGGACGCCAAGATCGTCGCCACCAAGCGCTTCTCCCTGAACGACTAATTCAACAAGTCAAATATTGCAGAAATGGCTCGCTTACTGCGAGCCATTTTTGTTATCTTTGCACTCGTATGAATCTGAAGAGTCTCGCAAAGGATACAGCTCTTTACGGGCTGGTGAGCATCGTCGGGCGGTTCCTGAATTACCTGCTGGTGCCGGTGCATACCTACTACATTCCTGTGGAGAGCGGCGGGTATGGCATTGTGTCCAACCTGTATGCCTACGCGGCGCTGCTCATGGCGCTGCTGACCTTCGGCATGGAGACGACGCTCTTCCGCTTCGCGAACAAGCCCGGGTCGGACGACAGGATGGTCTATAGCAACGCCCTCCGGATGGTGGGCGGCGTGGGGGTCTTCTTCCTCGCGCTGGTCTTCCTGCTGCTGACCCCGATCTCCGCTTCGATGGGCTATTCGGCGCATCCGGAGTACATCGGGATGTTCGCGCTGATCACAGCGCAGGATGCCTTCCAGGCCGTTATGTTCAGCCGCCTGCGTCAGCAGCGCCGGCCGTTGCGCTTCGTGTTCCTGAAGATGTCCTTCATCATTCCGAGCGTCCTGCTGAACCTCTTCATCTTCCTGGTGATGCCGAAGATCCCTGCGCTGCAGGACTTCTTCCAGCAGTACAACTACGGCGTGGGCCTCATCTTCCTGGCGAACCTTCTCTGCACGACCCTGGTTTCCCTTCTCTTCATCCCCGAGATCCGGGGCATCGGCTACGGCTTCGACAAGGCTCTGGCGAAGGAGATGCTGGGCTACTCCTGGCCGCTGCTGATCTTGGGCCTGGTGGGCATACTCAACCAGGTCTCGGACAAGATTCTGCTTCCGAAACTGATGCCGGGTGAAGAGGGGATGGTGCAGCTGGGCATCTACGGCGCCTGCGTCAAGCTGGCGATGGTGATGGCCCTGCTCACGCAGGCCTTCCGCTATGCCTACGAGCCCATCGTCTTCGCGGACAACAAGGACAAGAACAGCCCTTCGACGCTTGCCGACGGGACCAAATACTTTATAATCTTCACCCTGCTTGCCTTCCTGGCGGTGATGTTCTATCTGCCGCTGTTGCAGCACTTCATCGGTGGCGATTACCGCGAGGGCCTCGGCGTCATCCCCATCGTGATGATGGCGGAGATCTTCATGGGCGTGTACTTCAACCTGTCCTTCTGGTACAAGCTCACCGATCAGAACTGGTGGGGCGCGGTCATCAGCGCCATCGGCGTGGCCGTGATGATTGCGGTGAACGTCGTCTTCGTGCCGAAGATCGGCTACTGGGCCTGCGCCTGGGGCGGATTTGCCGGCTACGGCATCCCGATGGTGATCAGCTACTTCCTCGGGCAGAAGAAGTACCCTATCCCGTACGACCTGAAGGCCGTCGGCAAATTCGTGCTGCTCGCTGGTGCGCTGTTCGCTGTGTACTGGTTCTGGCTGCGCACGCTGCCCGCATGGGCGCAGATGACCGTCGGTACGGTCCTGCTGGCGCCATACGTCCTGCTGGCCTGGAAAGAAATCAAAACATCAAAAGCTATATGAAACGTATTTTAACCCTTACCCTCTGCTGCCTCGGTGCGGCTGCCCTGTTGGTCAGCTGCGGCGGGAATGCCGCCAAGAAAGCCGCCAAAGAGGCGGAAAAGGCCGCCGCCGACTCTGTCGCGGCAGCGGAACAAACCCAACGTACCATGGAGAAAATCGCCCAACTGCCGGCCGAGCCGGTCTTCGACATCATCACCTCAATGGGTGTCATCAAGATTAAACTGTACGAAGGCACCCCGAAGCACCGCGAGAACTTCGCGAAGCTTGCCCTCGAGAAATACTATGACGGGATGCTCTTCCATCGCGTCATCGACGGCTTCATGATCCAGGGAGGCGACCCGCTGACCAAGGATGCTGCCAACAAGGCACGCTTCGGCACGGGCGGCCCGGACTACACCGTGCCCGCCGAGTTTGTGCCCGAGTACCGCCACAAGAAGGGCGCCATCGCGGCCGCTCGTCGCGGCGACGCCGTCAACCCCTACAAGGAATCCTCCGGCTCCCAGTTCTATCTGGTTCAGGATGAGCGCAATTGCGCCCAGCTGGATGGGGAGTACACCGTGTTCGGCGAGACCATCGAGGGCCTCGACGTGATCGACAAGATCGCTGCTGTCCAGACCGACGGCCGCGACTGCCCGGTGCAGGATGTGAAAATCATCACAATCAAGCTCGCAGAGTAGCCTGCTGGCATAGAAATTGTTGTAAAATAGAACTGAATAGTTTTTTCATAGGTTTAATTTTAGGTTAGAATTGCGAGAGGGCCCCGCTGGGAAGCGGGACCCTTATTTTTTTTGATGCCAGTAGGGGGTCTTTAACGGGAAAATGTGTATTTTTGTGTGTTATAACACGCAAAAAAGCCACATTGTATGGAAAAGGTGACCGTTCTCCCTCCCGAAAAGTTGATCAACGGTTGGATTGATCCCAAGTATCTCCCCGAAGGCAAGGATAAGTACTATATCCGCAACAAGCAGGTCCACAAGCCGCACGGCGGCTGGCGGCACCTGACCAGCGATGAGATCGAACGCCTGGTCAAGAACGACAACACGGCCGCCAGTTGGGACACCATTTGGGTCTCCGACGAATTCCGCCCGCAGGCGATCAAGAACAACAAGTTCTTCGGTACGGTGCGCATCGGACGCGTGTCCGAGAACGGCCTCCAGTTCCACGACCTGCGCCTGCCGATCGGCATCACCAATTCCTCGATTCACTCCTGCGATATCGGCGACGACTGTGCCATCCACAATGTCCATTACCTGTCCCATTATATCATCGGTAACCGTTGCATGCTCTTCAATATCGAAGAAATGTGTACCACGGACCACTCCAAGTTCGGCAACGGCATCATCAAGGACGGCGAGCCAGAGGATGTGCGCGTGCGCATCGAGATCATGAACGAGACGGGCTGCCGCGCGGTCTATCCCTTTGACGGGATGACGACGGCGGATGCCTACATGTGGGCCAAGTACATTGACGACGAACCCCTGCAGCAGAAGCTCCGCGAGATTACCCAGGCTTCGGTGGACAGCCACCGAGGCTACTACGGCACGGTGGGCGAGGGCTGCGTGATCAAGAATTCCTCCATCATCAAGGATGCCCGGATCGGTGCCTCCTGCTACATCAAAGGCGCCAGCAAACTCAAGAACATCACGATCAACTCCTCCGAGAAGGAGCCGTCCCAGATCGGCGAGAACGTCATCCTGGTCAACGGTATCATGGGCTACGGCAGCCGCGCCTTCTACTCCTGCACGGCCATCCGTTTCGTGATCGGCAACAACAGCGCCCTCAAGTTCGGCGCCCGCCTGATCAACTCCATCCTCGGCGACAATTCCACGATTTCCTGCTGCGAAGTGCTCCACAACCTCATCTTCCCGGCGCACGAGCAGCACCACAACAATTCCTTCCTCATCGCCGCCTGCGTCAAGGGCCAGAGCAACATGGCCGCCGGCGCGACCATCGGCTCCAACCACAACAGCCGGACCAACGACAACGAGGTGGTGGCCGGTCGCGGCTTCTGGCCCGGCCTGTGCACCAGCATCAAGCATTCCTGCGTGTTCGCCAGCTATACCCTCCTTGCGAAGGCCGACTACCCGGCCGAGCTGAACATCCCGCTGCCGTTCTCCCTGCTGAGCAACAATGCCAAGGAGGACCGCCTGGAGGTGGCCCCGGCCTACTGGTGGAGCCACAATATGTACGCGCTGGCGCGCAACAACTGGAAGTACAAGACCCGCGACAAGCGGATCACCAAGACCCAGAACATCGAATTCGATACCTTCGCCCCCGACAGCATGTCGGAGGTCATCCACGCCCGCGAACTGCTGGAGCGCTGGACGGCCAAGGCGTGGTATCGCCATGAGAATAAACCTTTTGCAAAACTCAAGGACGAGCAGCTGCGGGCCAAGGGCCGCGAACTGCTTGGCGGGGACGCCAAGACGGTTGACGCGCTTGAAGTCCTTGGCGAAAACATGGAGAAGAGCCAGCGCGACGTCCTTATCCGCCGGCCCTGGCGGGCGTACCGTGCCTACGGCGACATGCTGGTGCATTATGCCGTGATGAACGCACTGGACTACGTTGAGGCCAATCCGGGCGAGACGCTCTCTTCCCTGTCTGCGCTGCTGAAGAGCCGTCGTCAGTGCGAGTGGGTCAACCTGGGCGGCCAGTTGATGATGACGACCGAGTTCGACCGTCTCCGCGCCGATATCCGAAGCGGAAAACTGGCTTCCTGGAAGGACATCCACAAGCGTTACAACGACATCTGGAAGCGCTACCCCGTCGATAAGCTCCGCCACGCCTATCATTCGCTCTGCTCGCTGCTGGGCGTCGAAAAGATGGACGCTGCCCTGTGGCAGCAGGTCATCGACGAGGAGGTGCGTATCCAGCACTACATCTGCGATGCGGTGTACAACTCCCGCCAGAAAGACCACGAGAATCCCTTCCGCCAGGCCACTTACCGCAACGCCGAGGAGATGACCGCCGCGATCGGGACCCTGGAAGACAACAGCTTCGTCCGGCAGATCCGCTCGGAGACCGAGACCAACCTCCGCCGCCTCGAGCAGCTTCGTTCACGTATCTAAAACCCTAATTATATGAATCTTATAGACAATAAGTACGCCAAGTACTACCTGGTCCAGGAGATGATGGGCACCGTCCCTACCGTCGCCAAGTTTGATCCCGCTTGCTCCCAGTTCGTCGCGGACTCGCTCCGCAAGACGGGCCGTATGTTCTTCACCGGCGAGGGCTCTTCCCGCCTCTTCCCGGCCAAGAACTGCCGCCGTGTCGCGCTGACCTGGGGCCTGCCCGTCGAGGTCCAGAACGACGGCTCCCACCAGGCTGCGGAGTATGACCTGAGCAAGTTCACCGTCCTGGTCGATTCCAACTCCGGCCGCACCAAGGAGGCCCTGATGCTCGCCAAGAAGCTTCAGGCCGAAGGCCATAAGAATTGCTTCGCGCTGAGCGCCAACCCCGACACCCCGATCCGTCAGGCCTGTGTGGACGGCCACGTCCTCGGCTGCGGTTGGGAGGAGGCTGTCGCCGCTACGAAGAGCGTGGCCGAGCAGGCTCTCTTCTGCGAGTCCATCATCTGGAACCTCGCCGGCAAGGATATGAAGGCCGCCCTGAAGGGCCTTCCTGAGAAGCTCGAGCAGGCGATGACCCTGCCCGTGGATCCCGAGATCGTGAAATGGGTGAAAGGCGCCCACACCATCTACTTCGCGGGCTACAACGACGGCGTGGCCGAGGAGCTGACCCTCAAGACCAACGAGATCACCCGCCGCAAAAGCGACTACCTGGAGGGCACCTACGCCGTCCACGGCATCGAGGAAGTGATGCAGGAGGGCGACATCGTGTTCGTGGTGAACCCGATCGAGAGCGAGTACGACAAGTTCCTGACCGTCTTCAAGGGCGCGGGCGTGCACGTGGTCGCCATTGACACCAAGCCGACGCCGTTCGAGAAGACCATCGTCGTGCCGGACGCCGGCGCGCTGCAGGCATATGTTTATCTTTGCGCGGGCTGGAACGTCCTCGTGGAGGTCGGCATCAGCGACGGCATCAATCTCGACAAGCCGGAGCGTGCCCGCAAGGTTGGTAACGAAATGTAATTCCCCGGTCGCCGTATGCGGTTTCTGACAAACCCTTCGACCGACCCCTGGTACAATATGTCGTTCGACGAGTATTGCCTGGAGCAGTATCCGTCGAACGACGTCTTTTTCTATCTCTGGCGCAACCGGCCCTCCGTGATCGTAGGCGCCAACCAAAATGTCTATACCGAGGTGAACCTCGGCTTCCTGGAGGCGAACGACATCCGCCTCGCCCGCCGGGTGACGGGCGGCGGTGCCGTGTATCACGACCTGCAGAACCTGAACTACACGCTTGTGGGGAGGGAAGTGTCGCCGGAACCGATGGTGCGCGCCCTGCGCGCGCTGGGCGTGCCGGCGGAGCTGACCGGGCGCAATGACATCTTCGTCGAGGGCCGCAAAGTGTCCGGCTATGCCCGCCGCCTCTGGCGCGACCGGCAGATCATCCACGGCACGCTGATGTACGACGTGGATCTGGATACGCTCTCCCACGCGCTGGACGTGCCGGGCTCCAAGCTCGCCGTCAAGGGAATCGCCTCCGTGCGCAGCCGGGTAGCCAACCTGAAGGACTATCTGCCGCAGTTCCCTTCGCTCGATGCCCTGCAGGCAGCCCTGCAGGAAATGCTGGCGGCGGGCGACGGGGAATTACCCTTCGATGAGGGGCGCCGCGCAGAAGTGCAGCGTCTTTCGGATGAGAAATTCTCCACCTGGGACTGGATCTATGGCCAGTCCCGCGCGGCGGATCTGGTTCGCCGGGCGCGTTTTGCCTGCGGCACTGTCGAGGCGCACATCTCCCTGGACCGCGGTGTGCTGACTGCCCTGCGCTTTGCGGGCGACTTTCAGGGCGCCCTCCCCGCCGCCGGCCTCGTCGACCGCCTCGTCGGCTTGCGCTTCGAGCGGGCCTCGCTTTGCGAGGCGCTCGAAGCGCAGGCCCTGCGGGCTGATGACCGGGGGGCGTTCCCCCCGGACCCCCCGTCCGTAGCTGCTTATTTCGATGATCTGAGCCCGCAGGAACTACTTGATCTTCTTTTTTGAAAAATTTCTCAAAATAAATTTGGCAAATTCGAAAAAGTGGTTTACCTTTGCAGTCCCTTTCCGAGAGGAAGGAATGAAGATCATTGAAAATACTGGAAGATAAGTACAAGCAAGTACCGAGAAACTAAGAATCGAGAGCGTTGATTTCTTTGGAAATTGATCGAGTGTCAGGAGAGACTAAGAAGTATAAAAGAATATACAAAGAAGAGTTTGATCCTGGCTCAGGATGAACGCTAGCGGCAGGCTTAACACATGCAAGTCGAGGGGCAGCGCGAGGTAGCAATACTTTGGCGGCGACCGGCGAAAGGGTGCGTAACGCGTGAGCAACTTGCCCGTATCTGGGACATAAGCGGTGGAAACGCCGTCTAATTTCCCATAACAACAGAGGCCGCATGACCTTTGTTTGAAAGATCCGTCGGATACGGATGGGCTCGCGAGACATTAGCTAGTCGGCGTGGTAACGGCACACCGAGGCGACGATGTCTAGGGGTTCTGAGAGGAAGGTCCCCCACACTGGAACTGAGACACGGTCCAGACTCCTACGGGAGGCAGCAGTGAGGAATATTGGTCAATGGGCGCAAGCCTGAACCAGCCATGCCGCGTGAAGGAATAAGGCCCTATGGGTCGTAAACTTCTTTTGTGGTGGAGCAATAAGGTGCACGTGTGCATCGATGAGAGTACATCACGAATAAGCATCGGCTAACTCCGTGCCAGCAGCCGCGGTAATACGGAGGATGCAAGCGTTATCCGGATTTATTGGGTTTAAAGGGTGCGTAGGCTGTTCGACAAGTCAGGGGTGAAAGCCCGGCGCCTAACGCCGGAACTGCCTTTGATACTGCCGAGCTGGAATACGGATGCCGTGGGAGGAATGAGTAGTGTAGCGGTGAAATGCATAGATATTACTCAGAACACCGATTGCGAAGGCATCTCACGAATCCGTCATTGACGCTGAGGCACGAAAGCGTGGGG
>JAEEGJ010005692.1_pt1 | contig 38673 bp, 32 predicted proteins | sample 8958761 | NCBI WGS metagenome assembly JAEEGJ01 (sample SAMN16246546, study PRJNA631951) | gut metagenome | biome: gut microbiome; feature: rumen; material: RS-attached | host: Bos | place: Iran: Karaj | collected 2018-10
GGTATGCCTACAGTAGCAGCCAACATTGATGTTGTATCGATTGCAAAAGCATGCGGATACAAATTCGCAGTAAGCGTTGATTCTTTTGAAGCACTTGATAAGGAATGCGTAGAAGCAAAGAATAGAAACGAGCTTACATTAATAGAAGTAAAATGTTCAATCGGTGCAAGAGATGATTTGGGAAGACCTACAACAACCGCACTTGAGAACAAAGAAAACTTCATGAATTATTTGAAGGAATTATAATCCGAAAGTTTGACGTGATGTCAAAGATGTGATATTATAACGCAATTCAAAGACAAAAGGATAAGTATATGAGCAATTGGACAGTTAGAGAAATGAAAATTGAAGATTATGACGGTGTGAAGAAGTTATGGCTTTCCATCAAAGGATTTGCTATCAGAAGCATCGATGATTCTCACGACGGAGTAGAGAAATTCCTCCGAAGAAATCCCGGCTGTTCAACTGTATGCATACTTGACGGTGAAGTGGTTGGCGCGATTCTTTGCGGCCATGACGGACGAAGAGGATGCCTTTATCACGTTTGCGTACGAGAGGACGTGAGAATGCACGGAATCGGAAAGGCGATGGTAGTCCGATGCATGGAGCGTCTTAAAGAAGAGGGAATCAATAAGGTAAGCTTAATCGCTTTTACCACCAACGATATCGGAAATGCTTTCTGGAAGCAGGTTGGATGGACCAAAAGAGAAGATCTTAACTATTATGATTTCACTTTAAACGAGGCAAATATTACAGCATTTAATAAGTAATATGGAATAGAGGTAGAGATATGTCAGATATAAAAGTAATCAAAGGCGGTGTTACCGCAGCTAAAGGTTTTAAGGCAGCATATACAGAAGCGGGAGTTAAATATGCCAACAGAAAAGATATGGCAATGGTTTTCTCAGAGACTCCCTGTGTGAGCGCCGGAACATTTACAAGCAATGTAGTTAAAGCAGCATGCGTTCAGTGGGATATGAAGATTGTAAAATCAGACAAACCCATGCACGGCGCAGTAGTAAATACAGGTATTGCAAATGCATGTACAGGCAAGGAAGGTTTCGATGCATGTGAAGCAACAGCTAAAGCAATGAGCGAAAAACTCGGCGTTCCCGTAGATTCGATTGCAGTAGGATCAACCGGAGTAATCGGTATGCAGCTTCCCGTTGACAGACTTGTTGCAGGCGTTAATGCAATGTGCGATAAGCTTGATTCTTCCATTGAAAACGGTACTAATGCAAGCATCGCAATCATGACTACAGATACAGTTAACAAGGAATATGCAGTTCAGTTCGAACTTGGCGGACATACAGTTACACTTGGTGGTATGAGCAAGGGTTCAGGTATGATTCATCCCAATATGTGTACCATGCTTGCATTCTTATCAAGCGATATCGCTATTGATAAATCACTTATGCAGGAAGCAGTAAGTGATGTTATCGCAGATACCTTCAATATGATATCTGTAGACGGAGATACTTCTACTAACGACACATTTATTCTTATAGCTAACGGTCTTGCAGGCAATGATAAGATTACAACCAAGAATGCAGATTATGATACATTTAAGCAGGCTCTTTCAGTAGTATGCGAATTCTTGGCTAGAAAGATGGCTTCCGATGGAGAAGGCGCTACCAAGCTTTTCACAGCGCATGTAGTTAATGCTTCTTCCAAGAAGGATGCAAAAGTTCTTGCTCGTTCCATCATTTCATCCAACCTTTCCAAGGCTGCTATATATGGCTGCGATGCTAACTTCGGACGTTTCTTATGTGCCATGGGTTATTCAGGTGTAAGCTTTGATCAGACAAAGGTAGAGCTTTTCTTTGAGAGTAAGGCTGGCAGACTTCAGGTATTCAAGATGGGCGTTCCTCTTGAATTCGATGAGGAATTTGCAACAAAGATTATGAAAGAGGAAGAAGTCATAGTCTATGTAGATATGCACGATGGTGATGCAGAAGCAACAGCATGGGGCTGCGATCTCACATATGATTATGTCAAGATTAATGCGGACTATCGTTCGTAGTAGATTGAAAAATAAAAATCAATAAATTAGTTATTGTATTATTAAACCTATTTTGGGGAATAAAATAGATAAATTATTTAGATTTGTAATGATATTTGAATATGAATGATAAAAACACTAACAATTCAGCATTTTCAAAAGATACTTTTCAGGCATTGAAGGGTTACTTGGCTGTATGTGTTTTGATTCATCATGTTCATCAGTTTAATGGTTTATTGGCGGATACTTCTTTGAATTATCCGCTTCTTTTATTGGGCCATTGGGCAGTAGTATTGTTTATGTTTATGTCAGGATTCGGCTTGTATGAATCCTACAAGAACAAGGGACAGGAGTATATTAAGAAGTTTCCTCGCAACAGGATTTTGACATTCTTTATAATGTACACTTTTTTCGTTGTAATCTACACGATATATGAGTTGGCCACCGGCGGAAAGATTACTCCGCTTTTAATGCTCGAGACTTTTACCTATGGTAATACCGTAATCAGTTTTGGATGGTATCTGCAGCTGTCGCTTCTTTTATACATTGTCTTTTTCTTAGTGTTTGTTATCCCTTGTAAAAAATGGCTTCATTCACTTTTGTTAGTTGTTTTGGCCGCTGTATTTTTGGCTATTAATATATTTATGAATCGCCCCTATAACGTATATGTTATCGTAGTGAGTTTCTTATTTGGTATCATCATTTCGTTATATAGAGATAAGATTGAAGGACTATTACAGAAAAAATCCATATTGGTACTTATAGCGAGTGTAGTGGTATTTTGCGCCTTCACGCTCATCCAGACATTCCTGGTATATAAAAAGAGTGACTATATTGCATCTTCGATTATAGTTAGAACATTCTTTATCTTCATAACTTTTATTGCTGATATCGCACTTTCACTCGTGATGATTTCATTTGCTGCGTTTACAGGAAAAATCGCTAAGTGGGTTATCATTAATCCTGTGTCAAAGTTTCTAGGTAATTTTTCATTGGAAATCTATGCATTACAGGGCATTGTTCTTAGAAGCGTATTCTCGGAAGCGTTTAAGCTTAATCCGATAATCGCATCTATTATTTCAATTACATTGATTATTCTTATTGCTATTCCTATACATCTATTACTGAAGAGCATAAATAAAGCAATTAAGAAATAAATGTCTTATTCTATACGGACAATCCTCTTTTCTATGGTTATGTCCTAAGTTTCAGTCCAATATCTTGGTGTTGAATTACCCACATTTCTGTTGTAGAATAAAGAGACTATGGATTTTTATGCACTCTTGGAGGTTTAGAGATGGAAAAAGATATGGAACAGTTCCTTGAAAAAGCAAGTGTACTTGTCGAGGCACTTCCCTATATTCAAAAATACAATAGAAAGATAATCGTTGTTAAGTACGGCGGTTCTGCAATGACTAATGTAGAACTTCAGAAGAAAGTTATTGAAGATGTAGTACTCCTTAAACTCGTTGGCTTCAAGCCCATCATCGTTCATGGCGGTGGTAAGGAAATAAGCAGATGGGTTGATAAAGTTGGCAAGACTCCTGAATTCGTTAACGGACTCAGAGTTACAGATGCCGAGACAATGGAAATCGCAGAGATGGTTCTTAACAAGGTTAATAAGTCCCTTGTTGCAATGGTCCAGGAACTCGGTGTTAAGGCAGTAGGTATCTCCGGTAAGGATGGTGGCCTCTTAAGAGTAGATAAAAAGTATTCAGACGGAAAAGATATCGGATTCGTAGGAGATATCAAGGAAGTTAACGCTAAGGTTTTATATGACCTCTTAAGCAATGATTTCCTTCCCATCGTTGCTCCTATCGGACTCGATGCTCAGTTCAATACATACAATATCAATGCTGATGATGCAGCTTGTGAGATAGCCAAGGCAGTTGGAGCTGAGAAGCTTGCATTCCTTACTGATATTGAGGGACTTTACAAGGATATCAATGATAAGTCCTCATTCATCTCTAAGATTAGCGTAACAGATGCTAAGGAACTCATCTCATCAGGCACAATTGGTGGAGGTATGCTTCCCAAGCTTACCAATTGCACCAATGCTATGGAATCAGGTGTTAACAGAGTCCATATCCTTGATGGTAGAATTCCTCATTGCTTACTTCTTGAGATCTTTACCAAAAAAGGTATTGGTACAATGATTATGCCCGACTCGGACGAAGAGTAAAATAATAAACTATATTAGATATTATTGTTTTGATAAATAGATATCTAAAAAGATTTTGAAAAGAAAACGGTAAAAGTTATGAGTAACATGCAATTTTACATAGACGAGACAGAAGAATACATCCTTCACACATACAATCGTTATCAGGTTGTTTTTGACCACGGTGATGGTGTGAATCTATATGATGCTGATGGCAAAGAGTACCTTGATTTCGTATCAGGTATTGGTGTATTCGCACTTGGATATAACAATAAAAAATTAAACGATGCCATCAAGACTCAGGTTGATAAGATAACACATACATCCAACTACTATTACAATGCACCTGCTGCAGACGCAGCAAAGGCTGTTGTAGAGGCTTCAAAGATGGATAAGGTATTCTTTACCAATTCCGGTGCAGAAGCTGTTGAGGGTGCTCTTAAAGTGGCCAGAAAGTATGCTTATCTTAAGGATGGCAAGACGGATCATGAGATTATTGCTATGCAGCACTCATTCCATGGTCGTACTTTCGGTGCTTTATCGGTAACTGGTACAGATAAGTATCGTGAGCCTTTTGGACCAATGATTGGTAATATCAAGTTTGCCAACATGAATGACCTTGACAGTGTTAAGGCATTGGTAACAGATAAAACATGCGCTATCATCTGCGAGACTCTTCAGGGAGAGGGTGGTATTCATCCTGCTACAGAAGAATTCATCAAAGGATTAAGAACTCTTTGCGATGAGATAGGTGCACTTCTTATTCTTGATGAGATTCAGTGCGGTATGGGTCGTACAGGATATATGTATTGCTGGCATAAGTATGGCGTAAAGCCCGACATAATGACTACAGCCAAGGCACTTGGCGGCGGCATCCCCATGGGAGCATTCCTTATGACCAAGGAAGTTGCAGATAACTCACTTGTTGCAGGCGATCATGGTACTACATACGGTGGCAATCCTCTTGCAGGTGCTGCTTGTAAAGAAGTATTCAAGTTATATGATGAATTAAAGATTTGCGACAATGCAAAAGAAGTCGGCGATTATCTTTTTGAAAAACTTGAAGAAGTTAAGAATTCATACAGTGAAATAATAGATCACAGAGGCTTGGGTCTCATGCAGGGACTTGAGTTTAACGGTCCTGTCAAAGACGTTATTAACAACGCACTTGATAAGGGACTTGTACTTATCAATGCAGGAACTAATATCATTAGATTCCTTCCTCCTCTTATTGTTACAAAAGAGGATGTTGATAAGATGATTGTGCTTTTAAGAGAGGCAATAGAGCATGCACATAGCTAGACGAAGAGTATTATCAATCGTCGTTTTGATTGCGATGACTTTGTTGACCATTTTTGGTGACTTGTATCCGGGTTTTAAATTGGTCGAAGTCGAAAAAAAATATGACGAAGATGATACACTCACATTTTGGTATACAGACGAGTATCTTGATGAATATATCAGAAATGCTGCTTTTATATATGAGGAACAATACGGAGTTAAGGTAGTTCCTACCAGGGTATCCGGACTTGAGTTTTTGGAAGCTATTCAGACGGCAACCATAGACAATGACTATGGTCCTGACCTCTATATTATAGGCAGCGAGTCACTTGAAAAGGCATATCTTTCGGGACTTTGCGAAGAAGTAACAGATCCCGACAGAGTGCTTAATTCGACATATTTCCCCGAAGTATCACTTGATGCAATCTCATATTCGGATTCCAAACTTGGATATCCGCTTATGTTTGAGTGCTCGGTATTTTTATATAACAGAACGCTCCTTGAGCAGGTTGCTGCTTCTCAATCAAGCAGAACGGAGGCAAGTTACGGCGGCGGTGAAGTATCAGAAGGTGGTGAGACACAATCTGAAGAAACCCCGGTAGAAAATTTAACTGTTGATGATATTATCCCTACTTCCATCGTAGGCATTATTGAATTCGCTTTGAATCATGATATGCCGGAAGGTGTGGAATCATTCTTTAAATGGTGTGTTACGGACGTACTCTATGAATATTGGTTTGCAGGCGCATATATGAATGTCGGCGGTACTAAGGGCGAAGATAGAGACCAGATAGATATTTACAACGAAAATAGTATGTATTGCCTCAAAGTATTCCAGGACTTCAAACAGTTCTTCTCCATGGAACTTGATGATTGCTCGTATGAAGATATTTTACAGGAATTTGTAGAAGGCAAGACTTTATTCATGGTTGCAGATACCGATGTTATCAGCTACCTTGAGACTGCCAAGAGACTTGAAGAGAATAAGTTTGAGTATGAATACGGAATATCAAGCATCGGTATGCTTAACGATACCCTTAAGTCCAAGGGATTATCTACAACCAAGCTTGTAGCCATCAATGGTCTTTCAAGCAACAAAAAGACTGCCGAAGATTTCGCAAGATTCTTAACAGTTGATTATTCAGAGAACCTCTTCGCAAGATGCGGTAAGTTCCCTTGCAAATATCAGGAGAATTACGAGTATCCTCAGATGGAAGATGTAATGAGAACATATGAGAACAGCGTATCTCTTCCCAAGATCGTTGAGACATCCAACTACTGGGTATTATCCGAAATGGTATACACCAAGGCATGGGATGGCAACGATGTTAACAAGCTTCTTCGTGAACTCTCAGGACAGGTTAAAAAGCAGATCTACGGCGTATATGTCGAAGATGAATATATCGAGACACCGGTGGTTGATGAAGATTATGTTGCTACCGAATACAGTAGCAATAGCGACTAATAATTCTAAAGAAAAATACTTTTTTATTAAAGTATTTTGATTATATTTATTGTTGTTAAAAGACTTAATAGAGAATTATAAATATATTTCAATTCAGTAAAGGTTTTGTTTAAAAAATATAGAAATAATATTAGATAATAAACTACGATAGGATAATAAGTCGGCTCGAGGGCAGAAGGAGTTGACTTATGAAAAGATTATTTCCGGTTCATTTATCTTTATTGGTATTAACTTTAGTATTATCCATATTTCTATCAGGATGCAACAACAATGAATTAAGCATTTCCTCGCTTCCTGATGATTCCCAAGAAACAATTGAAAATGAAGAGACAGACATACAAGACAGTATGTCTTTTTCTGATGCTTCCGGTTCTTTAAATGATAATAAGATGTGTGTGTATCTATGCGGGGCTGTGAAAAACATAGGTGTATACTATTTCAATGAAGGACAACGACTGTATGAGATAGTAGAAGAAGCTGGTGGCCTTGATGAAGATGCTGATACTGATTCCATCAATATGGCAGCAGTATTACAAGATGGTGAGAAGATAAGGATTCCATACATCGGTGAGAACATCACAACAGAAGAAGACTCACTCATTAATATCAATACTGCAGGAGTTGATGAACTTTGCACAATCCCCGGTATCGGCCCTGCTAGAGCCAATGCTATTATTGCATATCGCGAAGAGATTGGCGGCCGTTTTGAAAACATAGAACAACTAAAAGAAGTATCCGGTATTAAGGATGGTTCATTCAACAAGATTAAACCTTATATATGTGCTAAGTAGGTAACATATATGAGGTATAAAAAACACGAATACACTCGATTTTTGAATTATATAAAAAGAAATAAAGTACATATTAAAAGGCCCTTATTTACTGTTTCTTTGGGCTTGATTGGAGTGCTAATTATTCTATTCAACATACTTGAATCGACGATTGATATTCCACGTATGAGTGATGTGGATGCATACGTACAAGGCACAGTAGATGATATAGAGTATAAGAATGGAAAGATATATCTGTACATAAAAAAGATAGATCTAAACTATTCTCAATCAAGCGATAATTCAGAAGAAGAATTAAATACTATAAATAAAACCAAAGATATAAAAGAATATAGGAATACTAGTGATTATTCTAAAGAAATTCTAAGTAAAGAAGCAGATAATATACTTATAAGACATTTAGGTTGTGTATGTATTTTCAAAGATACAGAATCAATTGGAAACCTGATAGAAGAAAACAGAGTAAATATAGGATCAAAAGTAATATTAAAAGGCAGTCTTAATGTATATGAAAAAGCCTCTAACCCGGGAGGATTTGATGCAAGAAATTATTACATCTCAAAAGGATATATTTATAAACTAAGAAACTGCCAATTAGTAGAAACAGACTCAAAGATTGATTATCCAAAAACAATTTCAAAAAGGCTTCGAGACAACATATCCTCGCTATATGATGATATATTACCTGAAGACGAAGCAGCTATAATGAGAGCGATTACACTTGCAGACAGAAGTGATATAGATAATGAGACGAAGAGTCTGTTTACTGACTCGGGCTCGGGACACCTATTAGCTGTAAGTGGATTGCATATATCTTTGATAGCGGGAATACTTTTATTGCTATTCAAAAAACTATTAAAGAATCCTGATATAGCATATATCCCAGCGATGATTATGTTAGTGCTGTATGGATTCCTAATAGGCTTTTCTCCGTCGTCTCTACGAGCTATAGTGATGTTTATTATTCTATGCATCGGAAAGATAAGAAAGAAAACTTATGATACTCTTACGGCAATGGCTCTGGCGGCACTAATAACAGCCATTATAAGACCACTTAGCTGCCTCCAATCCGGTTTTCATATGTCTTATTTAGCGATAATGGGTATCGCAATTGTTAATCCCTCACTTAACTCATATAAAGGCAAAAAGAAAGCGATAAGGGATTCGTTTTTGATGAGCATATCGGTAACGTTAATGACGCTTCCTGTAATAGTTAATTCGTATTATAAGATTCCATTATTCGCAGTAATTCTCAATCTAATTCTTATTCCCGGAATGACATTCCTATTAAGCTTTGGATTTGCATTTCTCGCATTGAAAGGTGTTGCGATTGCTTTTAGTTCGCTAGATTCATCTATCATCAACATCATCTTATCTGTATTAACTAAGATATTGGCATTTATAATTCACATCGTTTTGAAGTTGTATATGCTTTTAATGCAGTTATCATTATCACTTCCTTTTTCTGAACTGATATGTGGTCATAAAAGCATAATTAAGTGTGTGTTATATTTCTTGGTTCTAGTTTTATCCTCATTCATCGCGAAGTCATTATTGCAAGATTATTGGAGAATTCTAAAAAAACAAAACAACAGATTAAGACATTTTTCTGTTATTAATACATTTCCGCCATCTGAAGGATTTAGGCATGAATTGTTGATAAGAGAAATCAAAAGAAATAAATGGATTGTAAGAATAGTATACATGTTGGTTTTATTGATTAATGCAGTATTCTTTCTGTCGCATATTTCAAAAAATAGAGTTGAATTCATTGACGTTGGACAAGGACTATGTGCTTGTATCTTTTACAATGGCAAAACGTATATGTACGATTGTGGCTCGTCAGATAATGACAGTTTATATGAGATAGTTATTGAGCCATATCTATACTATAACGGAAAAAAAGAAATAGATATTTTATTTCTTTCACATGATGATAAGGATCACATCAGTGCTGTATTACCAATGTTGGAAGAAGATAGTATTCGTATAAATAATTTAGTGATTGCGAATGTGTTGAAGAACAACTTTAGTGAGATAATTCAGGCTGCAAAAGAAGATAAAGTCAATGTGCTATATGCGAAAGCAGCAGATGAAATAGCAGTTGGAAATTACAAAAGAAAAGGCAAAGAAAAAACAGCTGGTAGAAATGATATATTATTTTGCGTTATTTCTCCTGATGACAAAAATGTCACAAAAGAAAACAGAGCTAGGAATAGTAATGGTAACAATAGGGATGTAATTGATCCGAATAAGAATTCCCTTGTTGTTTATGCCGTAACTAATGAAGGTACTATATTGTTTATGGGAGATTCGGAGATAGAAGCAGAAGAAAAAGTGATACTAAGTAACATACATCCGGATATACTGCAAGCAGCACATCATGGTTCGCAAAAGGACACTAATACATTAGAATTTTTAACTGTGATTAAACCTCGTTTAAGTGTGATATCATGTGGATTCAATAATAGATACAATCATCCGGGAGATAGAACGATAGATAATCTTAATGAGATTCATTCCATAATCAAAAGAACTGATTATGAGGGTTGTATATCTATTAGATTAAATAAAAAGTAAAGTTATTTAAATAAATGATTTGAATTAAAAAAATAGATTAAAAAAGAAGGTTAGTTAATCAGTTGAATTTGTTTTGTTGTACTGTACGAACTGCGCAAGAATAATTGCGATGAATACAACTATACATCCAATCGCTTCACGAAGAGACAATACTTCTTTGAGAATAACCCATCCACCGAGTGTGGCGAACACAGACTCAAGACATAGTATGAGAGAAGCCTTGGTTGGCTCCACATATTTTTGACCAAGTATCTGAAAAGTATATGCCACACCACAGGACATAACACCGGCATAAAGAATTGGCATCCAAGCTCGCAATATATTTGCCATTGATACATGCTCAAAGATTAGTGCGCATATGAAGCACAATACAGCGGATACTCCAAACTGTATCATTGAGATTGTTACTCCATCACCCCTTGGTGATACGTAATCAACAAGGATAATGTGGAACGAGAAAACGAGCGCACAGAGAATTAAAAATATATCTCCGATTTCAAAACTGAATCCATCCTTAACGCATAATAGATACAAGCCAACGGTTGCAAGGATTACACATACCCAGATGAGAGGCTTAACCTTTTTCTTAAAGAAGATTCCGATAATGGGAACCATGATGATATAGAGAGCGGTTAAAAATCCTGCTTTACCAACAGAATTGGTGTACAGAATTCCATATTGCTGTAGCATGCTTGCTACGCATAGTAATACCCCGCATCCTATTCCGCCGAGTATAGAGGAATTAAGGAACGCTTTTTTGTTAGGCTTCTCTACATTGATACTTTTATCGAGAACAGTATTATTGTTAGAATTATTGTGGCTGCTATTATTGGAGACAAAATTAGATAATTTCTTTTTGAGACTAATTATTGCAAAAGGCACTAAGACTAAAGCGCCAATTATATATCTGGAAAAGTTAAAAGTAAAAGGCTCCACATAGTCCATACCCACGCTTTGTGCCACAAAGGCGGTACCCCATATGAGAGCCGTTAAAAGGAGCATAAAAACTCCGAGCCATTTTTTCATGTCGTTCCTGTCCGAGTAATTCAATAAAACTAATTCTTATTTTGATAAGGATAATTGATAAAACACTCTTTATAGAAATATTATTATTTTCGTAATATGTAGGATACTTATATTATGATTTTTGTTTGCTGGAGTATTTAGTAATGATAAGCTCTGCAGCCATTCTGTCTGTAAGTGCACCTGTTCTTGACTGAAGAGTAAGATCCACGCAATCCTTAAGACAATCCATTATCTCAACTGTCTTGAATTTAGTCGCCTGACTTACGTACTTGTTAGCGGCAAAACTTTTTACTTCTTTTATTCTCTCAGCAATAGCTGATGCCGGAAAGCCTTTTTCGCGCATATCCTTTACCTGAATAAGTATACGCATATGACGTTCCACAAGACTTATAATCTTTGAAGGTGGAACTTTTAACTCAAGCAAATCCATGTAGTATTTCATAGCAAGATCCAAGTTCTTAGCAGCCATTGCATCAATCATCTTGAAAACCTGATCCTGAGGATCTTGAGTTACTAACGCAGTTATATCGTCGAGTTTGATATCGCTTTCTTCGCCCTTATATGCAATAAGCTTATCAAGTTCGTTATTGATACGCATCATATCATTTCCTGTACGAGCTATCAGTGCTTCAATAGCTGCTCTGGATATACGTTTATCTGCATCGGATAGAGTACGTATAATCCATTTCTCAACAAACTCGATAGGCTGTTCCTTAATTTCAGTAGCATATCCGACTTCTTCGATTGCTTTATATAATCCCTTTTTGTCTGAGATACTTATCTCAGTGAATATCATATAAGTTGTTTCAGGAATATCTTTTATGAATTCAGCTAGTTTAGAACTGTCCTTCGAAAAGACCTTGGTATTCTCTAAAAGAATCACACGCTTTTCAGCCAAAAACGGATAACTTGAAGCAATATTAATCACCTCGCCAAGATCAATTGGCGTACCAATAAAAAGCGAAAAGTTCATATCCTGCTTTAGAGTCTCGAGCGAATCCGTTCCAAGTAGTTCTGTTAACAACTTGTTTCGATATATTTTTACAACCTGCTGCTCGTTTCCGTAGAGGAGATAAACATGCTTAAGATTATGCTGTTTTATATGCTCTGCGATTGTTTTCATATTAAAACTCAGTATGTGGCTTACAATATTCCTACATCAAGAAATTATATTATAAATAATATAGTAATACAAGGATTCAAGAGGGCGTGGCGTCACTCTTTATTCACAACCCATTTTCTTGAAATAGGGTAAACAGTGATTTATAATAATATACAGAAATATGAAAGGAGGAAAATGTGCCAGAAATAACAAGATTTTACGGAATAATAATAAAAATGTTTTTTAAACCCAAAGAACATGAGCCTTCGCACATTCATGCTCTTTATGGTGAGTATGTAGGGATTTTTGATATAAAGACTAAAAAGATGATAGATGGTGATTTACCTAAGAAAGCACAGGAATTAGTCGAGGAATGGCTTTCGAGTTATAGTGATGAATTACAAAAAATGTGGGATTCTCAGAAAATAGATAAATTACCGCCACTTTGATAGGAGTAGGTATGATTCCAAGAATAAAGAAGATAGAGCCACGCCCGGAATTTAAATTGTATATAGAATTTGATGAGGGACAGAAGGTTATATATGATTTAAAAGAAGATATAGATAATATATCTGAGTTTTCTATATTGCTAACTGAACATGGGTTATACGAGAATGTACAGTTAGATGAGAGTAGAACATGTATATTCTGGAATGATAGAATAGATTTACCTAGCGATACATTGTTAGAATACGGAAAGAAAGTATAGATGGAGGATATTATGCACGATTTAGTGATTATTGGAGCAGGACCTGCCGGTATGGCAGCAGCGATATATGCCATGAGAGCTAAGCTCGACGCAGTAGTTATTGAAAAAGAAGGTTGTGGCGGCCAGATGGCTCAGACATATGAAGTAGATAATTACCCCGGCCTTCCCGGCTTATCGGGTATGGAACTTGGCGAAAAGATGAAAGAACACGCTGCCAAACTCGGAACCAATATCGTATATGATGAGGTAAAAAGCATCAACAACCAGGGTGAGAGATTTATCCTCCACTTAGAGAGTGGTCAGACACTTGAAAGTAAGGGTATTATTCTGGCAACAGGCGCAACTCATGCTAAGCTTGGAGTACCAGGCGAAGACAGACTCGCAGGTGCAGGTGTATCATACTGCGCTACCTGTGATGGAGCATTCTTCAAAAACAAGAGCGTAGCCGTAATTGGTGGTGGAGACGTAGCTATTGAAGATGCCATCTTCTTATCAAGAATGGCTTCCTCAGTAACTCTTATTCATAGAAGAAATGAACTTCGTGGTGCTGCCTCCCTTCAGGAAGCACTCAAAAAGTGTGAGAATGTATCAATTCTCTGGGATACGGTAGTCGAGGAAATCAACGGACAATACTCAGTAGAGTCCCTTTCTCTTAGAAACGTAAAAGATAACGAAGATTTCAACCTCATAGTTCAGGGCGTATTCGTAGCAGTAGGTATCAATCCTGTCAAGGCAGCGATGGACGGCCTTAATTGTAACGAAAAGGGCTATATTGTCGCAGGAGAGGACTGCAGAACCAATATCAAGGGCGTATACGCAGTTGGAGACGTTAGAAGCAAGAATTTACGTCAGATTGTTACAGCAGTAGCCGACGGAGCTAATGCAATAACGAGTTTTACGGAAGATTTTCGCTAAAAGCGTTAACAAAATGTTAAAATTTATAAACATTGATATAGAATCCAGTTTTTGATATAATATGGTCGTAATCTTTGATTACAAATACAGGTATCGGAGGGTAGCAATATGAACATTATAATTATCGGCAAAAACATTGATGTTACACCTGGTTTACGTGAGGCAGTAGAAGAAAAGATTGGAAAGCTCGAGAAGTATTTCACTCCCGACACAGAAGTACATGTTACATTGAGCGTTGAGAAGGATCGTCAGAAGATCGAGGTTACTATCCCTGTTAAGGGAAGCATCATTCGTTCAGAGCAGGTTTCTAACGACTTATATGTTTCAATCGACCTTGTTGAGGAAATCATCGAGAGACAGCTTAAAAAATATAAGAGCAAACTTGTAAATTATAAGCAGAACAGTGACAACTTCAAACAGGATTATATCGATAAGGATTTCACAGATGATGATGAAATCAAGATTATCAGATCCAAGAAGTTCGACATGAAGCCCATGTATCCCGAAGACGCATGCGTACAGATGGAACTTTTGGGACACAACTTCTTCGTATTCCAGAATGCTGAGAACGATCAGGTATGTGTAGTATACAAGCGTAAGGGCAATACATACGGCATGATCGAGCCTGAAGTATAATAAGAATTGAATATTGAATTAAAAGGATTGTCGCAAGGCAATCCTTTTTAATTGCTTCTTTCATATAAGCAATTCTGTTTATCAAAATCCCAGTTAAGAATTAGTTAAGAATTACACAAGATACAGATTAAGACTTCCTTCCACGTTTGTTGTAGATTAGAATCATCAAATTAATGAACGCCTAAGCGTTAGGGAGGAATGGAATGAATATTTTAAATCTTATGAAAAAGAAAAAGACAATCGCAATCATCAGTTCGACACTTGTAGTGCTCATCGCAGCAGGTTCAATACTGACAATACATGCTAACGCAGCAACGAGAGTTGATTCATATACAGTAGTTAAGGGCGATATAGAGCAGATGCTTGAATTAAACGGTAAGATCGAAGCAAGCGAGAGTAAGACTTTCTTTGCTGATGCAGATCTTAAGGTAAAAGAGATTCATGTAAAAGCAGGCGACATGGTTAAAAAGGGCGACTTACTTGTTTCCTTTGATGATGATGACATAGAGAGACAGCTTGCATTACTTGAGTGTGATATCCAGGCAAAAGAGGGCGGATACAACAACGCAATTCAGACATCCAACAAGTACAGCGCAATGTATTCACAGGCTAGTAGAGATCTTAACTCCTACAATCAGCAGATTAATGAGACAGAGGCTGCAATCATTGCTAAGCAAAAAGAAATCAGCGACAGAAGTTCCAAGCTTGCTAATGAGGGTGCAAAACTTCAGGTTCAGTTAGTTGAAGATACACCCGGTTCAGCAGAATATAACAATCATTCAAAACTTGCTGCCAATAACTCATACATTCAGAGCTATGATGAAGAACTATTAAGACTTCAAAGAGAACTTCAGCAGCTTGAGTTACATCTTTCTGATTTAAAAGAAAACAAAGCGGCAGCAGTCAGTGAAAAAGCATCCAGTCAGACAGGTATCCTTACAGAGGGTGCTAAGAGTCAGCTCGAAGCAAATAAAAAAGCTAATGAGATTACAGATTCAGACAGAAAAGCCAAGATTGAGGGTGCAAAAAATGGTATTGTTGCAACTTTTGATGGTGTAGTTACTGAGATTAATGTAAGCGAAGGCGCAGTTGCGATGACCGGCTCATCTATTATCAAGGTTGATTCTCTTGATAATGTAGTTGTTAGATGTGATGCTAATAAGTATGATATAATCGGCATTGAAGAAGGCCAGGATGCTAAGGTTAAGATTCTTAATACAGAATACACAGGAAGCGTTAAGAGAGTAGAAAAGATGCTTGGATCAAACAATGGTTCAGTAGGTGTAGGTGTTGAGATTTCAATCGACGATGCAGAAGATGTAATCCTCGGATACGAAGTTAAGGCATATATCAATACAGCATCAATTAACGATACACTTACAGTTCCCAGAGATGCTATTGTTAGCGAAGAAGATGGCGACTATGTATATGTATCCAAGGACAAGAAGGCTGTTAAAACTAAGGTTGTAACTGGTGTTAAGAACGATGACCAGGCAGAGATAGTATCAGGCATCAATGATGGTGAAGTTATAGTATGGAGTGACGCTAAGGAACTTAAGGACGGCGAAGATGTACGCTACTAAAAACTTGATTAACAGGAAAAGGAAAAGCAATGGATAACAAAAGAATTATTTTACAGGCTGACAATTTATCGAAGACATTCTCTAACGAATCGGTACAGCAGCACGTACTTAAGAATCTTAATTTATCAATATATAAGGGCGATTTCACTGTAATCATGGGTAACTCCGGATCCGGTAAGAGTACACTTATGTATGCACTCTCAGGAATGGACCGTCCAAGCCTTGGTACGATTACATATTACATCGAAGGTCAGAGTGCAATCGAAATATCCAAGTACAACAATGATAAGCTTGCAGTATTTCGCCGTGATCACGTAGGATTTGTATTCCAGCAAAACTACCTTAATGACTCAATGTCAGCGCTCGATAACGTTCTTGTATCAGGACTATTAAAAACAACCGACAGAAGAGCGCTTACAAAAAAAGCCAAGGAATTACTTTTAAGAGTAGATATGCAGGAAAGCGATTTTCGTAAATTCCCTACACAGCTTTCCGGTGGACAGCAGCAGAGAGTTGCAGTAGTTAGAGGAGTAATTAATTCTCCCGAGATTCTATTTGCAGATGAACCCACAGGTGCTCTTAACTCACAGAATACCGACAACGTTCTTAGTATCTTGTCAGACCTCAATGCAACAGGACAGAGCATCGTTATGGTTACACATACATTCAAAGCAGCAGAGAGAGGCAACCGTATCATCTATCTCGCCGATGGTGTTATCTCGGATGAAGTAGATCTTGGGCCGTACCTTGGCGATTACAAGGATGAGACCAATCCCAATCTTGAAGCGGCAAGAGAAAGACACAATAAGTTAAAAGTCTTCCTTCAGAATATGGGGTGGTAATATGTATCGTTTATTCTTTATTGCAAAAAACAATATGAAGAAGCAAAAAGGCGATATGATTACTTTTTTCATAATGACTTTTATAGCTTCATTCATGATTTTCACTTGCGTCAATCTTCTTTTAGGAACCTTTAAGATACTTGATACCAACCAGGAACAGATCAATGGTACTGATACCTTGTTTATGGTATATAGCGAAGACCCTATTATTCTTTTCAAACTAAAAGAGATTATGCAGGGCGATGAAAACATAGAAAAGATCGAGGAGAATAAGTTCCTTTCTGCCAATGCGAAATTCAGAAAAAAAGGAACAAAAAAATGGTCTGACTATTCGTTCCATTTTTGCTCTTACGAAGAGGAAAGAACAATTCAAACTACCAGTATAGACGTCAGTCACTTTTCGGGTAATGAGATAGTTCTTCCGATTGCAATGTCAGCATCATACAGAATCGGAGATATTATTGAGATAAAAATTTCTGATAACGAATACGATTTTAAAGTAGTAGGTTTTAATGAAGATTTTATCTATTGTTCTTCGATGAACCTCGGATCATACCTTTGCTTCATATCAGAAAAAGCATATAGCGAGATTGAATTTGAAAATCCTGTTATGGTAAGAAGCAGCAAGCATATTAAAGGTCAGCTTTCAAAAGAAGCAAAAGCCAACAATGTATCAGCTGATGACACCGTTAATAATATGTACAATGAATTAAATGCTTGGATTCTTGATTATAAGAAAGCACATCCTGAATATGAAGGAGAATTCAGTGGCAATTTTATTCCTGCGGAATTAATGAAAATGTCGAGTATGATAACTCCTTTTATGTTTATCGCGATGGTACTTGTTCTTGCTGTAATTGTCCTGGCTATAGCACTGGTAGTTATAGATTTCTCAGTTAAAAATTTTATAGCAAGCAATATAAAAAATACCGGTATTATGGAGGCGGCCGGTTACACTGTTAAACAGCTAATGCTAATACTTCTTGTTCAACTTTTAAGTATATCATTTGCGGGAAGTGTAGCAGGAGCAGTAATAGGTGGCCTCTCGTCGAAAAAAATCGGATATATCATGCTTTTCTTACTTGGACTTGAATGGAACCAGCCGATTAATTATCCGCTTATGATTGCTGTTATAGTTGTAATCAGTTTGACCATTGGTGCATTTGCAATAGTTCTTGGAAGAGAATACAAAAAGATATCCGTTCTTGATGCTTTAAGAGGAGGAATGAATACACATAATTATAAAAAGAATGTATTTCCTCTTGATAAGACCAATCTTCCGATGGCGTTGACACTTGCATTAAAAGAAACATTCGGCAAGTTCAGAGGTCAAATCGGTGTAATCATTATTATGGCTGTTCTTGGTTTTTCAGCAGCTATGGGAATTGGAATATATGATAGTATCGGAAAAGATACCGATGCGCTCCTTAGAATCTCCGGACTTGAGTTATATGATGCAGCAGTTGATGGCGATCAAAATATGAAAGCAGAGATTTTCTCTCTTCCCATGGTAAATAAAGAGAAGAGCTACTCTGAAGCATGGATGGCTTTCGAATTCATCACCGGTAAGAAAAAGATGACGCTTACCACCAGAGTTATAGATGGAACAGATGCCATGAATCCTGATCTTATGGTGGAAGGAAGATGGCCTAAGTATGACAATGAGGTTGCACTTGGAACCAATGCTATTAAGTCGCTAGGACTTGAAGTTGGAGATACCATTAAGGTTAAAAATGGCGAGGAAGAAGCATCTTATCTGGTTACCGGTAGTTTGCAGACCTTCAACAACATGGGTCAGATGGGATACATGACCAAGGAAGGCTATGAAAAAATCGGAAAAGAGATTCCTGTAACAAGTATTAATATTAACCTGAAAGATGGTTATAAATTCAAGGATTTCGAAAACCAGATGAAAGATATGTATCCTGATATTGAAGTAGTAGATATATATGCTTCTGTTGGATCGTTAATGACCATGCTTACAGTTTCCATGAAAGCGGTACTTGCGATAATAATGTTAGTATCCTCAGTTATTGTAGCTTTGGCAGTGGCATTAATCGTACGTACCAAGATTACGAAGGAATGGAGAAATCTTGGAGTTAATAAAGCGCTTGGATTCACATCATCTCAGTTAATAACTCAGATTATTCTTTCCAACCTTCCGGCAATCTTAATTGGTGTTTCGATTGGACTGATACTTGCCACAATATTTGGAAGCAAGCTTTTACTTGGAATGTTCCTTATATTTGGATTCAAGAAGGTTCCATTCTACTTATCACCAATATCTTACGTAGTAGTTGTAGTTATGATGGTAGGTGTAGCAATGATAGTATCCTGGATTAATGGACAAAAGATTAAGAATCTCGAACCTGTTAAGATGATTACAGAAGAGTAATTTATAAGAGCCGATTGAGCGCGATTATTATGCAATCAATCGGCTCATTGTGGTATAATGGAACAGTTGATATTGGATTAAAAAAGCATTTAATTCAAAAGATATTTGAGAAAAAGGAAATGATATGCACTATAATTGCTTGATAGTGGATGATGAAACAGAATTAGCCAAGATGACAGCCGAGTATTTCAACATGTTTGAAGTATCTACTGCATATGTAGAAAGCGGCAGTGAATGTTTTGAATTCCTTGATAAAAATGACGTAGACCTTATTCTTCTTGATATAAATCTCGGTGATAAATCAGGTTTTGAAGTATGTAAAAAACTTAGGGAAGAAATGCAACTTCCCATTCTTTTTGTGAGCGCAAGACAAAGCGATGACGATGTACTTGTAGCTCTTTCTATCGGTGGAGACGATTATATCAAAAAGCCTTACAGCCTTTCGGTATTACTTGCTAAGGTTAAGGTCACACTAAAAAGAGAAGCTGAGACCAAGGCATTAAGAGAAGAAAGAAACAATAACTCCACTTCTGACTCAAATGTAAATTCTGATAATAATTCGAATAACGAAAGCGAAACATCTGAATTATTATCTCTTGACGAGGGTACTCTTTCTGCTGTTTTAAACGGAGAACACATTCCATTAAAGGCAAAAGAATTCGCCCTTCTTAAGTGTCTGTATCTTCACAAAAATACAATCGTAAAAAAAGAAGTTTTGTTTGATGAAGTCTGGGGAGATACATTCTTTTCAGACAGTACACTTAATGTGCATATAAGAAAACTTAGAGAAAAACTTGAGGATAATCCCAATGAGCCCAAGCTCATCAAGACAGTGTGGGGTACGGGATATTATCTAGAAATCAAATAAAACGGTCTGATGAAATAATTATGTTTGTGGATTACTTATAGATTACTATATTTTTTAATTGGTTTAACTTTAGAAGAATATGAAAGTTCTTAGAAGAATTGCAATTATATATTCCATCTTTATGCTGCTTGTTCTTGGCATCTTTATGCTAATGAACAGGCGTTATTCGTATTCAGAGAGAGACTTGGTGTACTACAACGATGTATGTCACATGGCTGAAAAAGAATATGCAAAAGGCGTCGCTGAAGAAGATATAGAAAAGAAATACGATTGCCACATCATCATATCCACAGAGATCAACAACGAAGAACTTGCAAAGCTATATAAAAACTATGCTTTTGTTATCGATTTTGCACCCGATGGAAATTACATTGGTAAGATAGCATGGAGCGATGAAGTCAATAGATTTCAAAGTACCTCCGATGCATTCTTCAAGATTACAGTTTTTGTCTGGGCAGCTCTTTTTATCGCGGGCATTGTGTTGATAATTGTTTTGCATAGATCAGTGGTCAAGCCCATACGTGAACTTGAGAGATTCTCGGAAAAGATTGCATCCGGTAATCTTGAAGAGCCGCTTCCGATTCACAAGGACAATTTGTTCGGAAGCTTCGTAGAAGCCTTCGACCTTATGAGAGAACAGGTAAAAGAAGCCAGACAAAAAGAAATCGAATCAGAAAAAGCAAGAAAAGAACTAGTTACAGAATTAAGCCATGATGTTAAGACTCCGGTATCTGTTATCAAAGCGGCCTGCGAAGTTATGCAGGCTAAGTGTGAGAGCAGACTTTCTTCGCTTAATGAATCAGTAAATATAGATACAAATAATTCTCATGAAGAACATTTTCATGGAAAAAAAGAGATTGATGATATCGAGTATACGCTTGATAAGATTAACACCATCTCGAGTAAGGCCGACACAATCGGTAATCTAATGAGCAATCTTATGCATGTCAATCTCGAGGATATGGAAGTCCTTACGGTTAATCCAATTGAGACTGACACAAGAGTTATTCCCCAGATGATTTCCAACATAAGAAACTATGGCAATATCATTCTCGAAAACGATATCCCCGAGTGCCTCGTATACATGGATAAGCTTAGGATGGAACAGGCTATCGACAATATAGTCGGTAACTCATATAAGTATGCAGGTACTGACATAAGGGTTAGATTCGCTAATGACGCCTCCATGCTTGAAGACGGCAGCAAGATAGAGTTTGTAAAAGTTATTATAAAAGACTCCGGTAAGGGCGTTAGTGACGAGGATATTCCTCTTATTGCCGAGAAGTATTACCGCGGCAAGAATACCGGAGAACAAAACGGCTACGGTCTTGGACTTTACCTTGTTAAGTGTTACATGGACAGAATGGGCGGCGGCATGGAATACTACAATGACAACGGATTTACTGTGGAATTGCTTCTTAAAAAGGTCTAACATTTTTAGAGTTATCAAATACGCGAAAAAGTGGTATACTGTTAGGGCAGGTTTTTAAAAATATTACAAGGGGTTTACTACATATGGATGGAATGGATAATGAAGTAAATATGACTCAGGCTTCCACTCTTAAAGAGACAGACAAGAAATGTCCCAAGTGTGGCGGCGTTATGGATTTTGATCCCAATATCGGTGGCATGGCGTGCCCTTATTGCGGATACGAAGAAGAGATAGTTAACGAGGATTCTTCCAAGGTTGAAGAACTCGCTTTTGAATCTGCCGACAAGACAGAGAGCTGCAACTGGGGTGCAGCCAAGAAGCAGATTATATGTAAAAGCTGTGGTGCTGAGACAATCTATGATGCTCTTGACGTAGCTAGTGAGTGTCCGTACTGCGGATCCAATCAGGTTATGGAAGCACACGATGAGAATACACTTGCTCCCGGTGGCGTAGTTCCTTTCCAGATTACCAACGAGCAGGCCAGTGCTAATTTCAAGCAGTGGATTGGCAAAAAGTTCTTCTGCCCCAAGCTTGCCAAGCAGTCAGCAGAGCCTGATGCTTTTACAGGTATCTACCTTCCTTATTGGACATTTGATGCCAATACATTTTCTAGATATTCAGGTAAGTACGGTATTGACCGTACCGAAACATACAAGGATTCCAATGGTAACCGTCAGACAAGAACAGTTACAGATTGGCATCGTACATCAGGTACATATGATGAGTTTATTGATGACGAGCTCATCCAGGGTAGTGAGAGACATGATGCTAAGATTTTAAAGGGACTTGAGCCTTTTGATACAACCAAGAGTGTTCCTTACAAGCCCGAGTATGTTGCTGGTTTTGCAGCAGAGAGATATTCAGTAGGTCTTAAGGATGCTTGGGAAAAGGCTAAGGTAGCTATCGCCAGCACACTTAAGAGCCACATCTCCAGCAAGATTATTCGTGATCACAATGCGGATCACGCTACGGATATCAAGGTTAATACAACATATAAAAATATTACTTATAAGTACCTCATGCTTCCCATTTGGTGCTCATCATTTAAGTATAAGGACAAGATATATCAGTTCATGGTTAACGGCCAGACAGGTAAGGTATACGGAAAAACACCTGTATCCGTTGGCAAGATTATCCTTGTTATTGCTATCGTTCTTGCAATACTGTTCATATTAATCTGTGGATCTTCAATCATTGGAGGTATCGGCGCTGCAGTACCGGGCTGATCATGGCATATACCAAGATGTGAATTAGTATGTATTTACCGAAAATGCTGATTATGCTATAATTTCACAGTGTTTTTGATTTTAGACTAGGAAAAGGAAAGATTCTATGTGCGGAATAGTAGGTTATAATGGCTCACTTCAGGCTGCTCCGATATTACTCGATGGCTTGTCAAAGCTTGAATATAGAGGATATGACTCAGCAGGTCTTTGTGTTAGAAACAAGGATAACAATGCAGAGATAGTCAAAGCTAAGGGCAGACTTAAGGCATTAAGTGCCAAGACCAACGCTGGTAAGGCTTTAAAGGGTACCTGCGGTATCGGACATACCAGATGGGCTACACATGGTGAACCTTCAGAAAATAATGCACATCCTCATCAGAGTGATGATGGCAATGTTATTGCTGTTCATAATGGTATCATCGAAAACTATACAGAGATTAAGGATAAGCTTATCAAAAAAGGCTATAAGTTCTACTCAGAGACTGATACAGAAGCCTTAGTTAAGCTTGTTGATTACTATTATAAAAAATACAACATCGGCCCTGTAGATGCACTTGCTAAGACCATGGTGCGTGTACGTGGTTCTTACGCGCTCTGCGTTATGTTCAAAGATTATCCTGATGAGATCTGGGTAGCAAGAAAAGATTCTCCCATGATTATCGGTATGCAGAATGATGCTTGCTTCGTAGCAAGTGATGTTCCTGCAATTCTTAAGTACACCAAGGAAGTTTACTACATCGGCAACATGGAGATGGCTTGTCTTAATAAGGGACAGGTTAAGTTCTATAACCTCGATGGTGAAGAAATAGAGAAAAAGATTTCCACAGTTGATTGGGATACAGAAGCTGCGGAAAAGGGTGGATATGAGCACTTCATGATGAAGGAGATTCATGAGCAGCCCAAGGCAGTATCTGATACTCTCAATGCATATGTTAAGGATGATGACATTGATTTTAGTAATGTCGGCTTAACTGATGATTTACTTAAAAAGTTCGAGCATATCCATATCGTTGCATGCGGCAGTGCATATCATGTTGGTATGGTTGCTCAGTACGTTATCGAAAAACTTGCGAGAGACAATGTACGTGTTGAACTTGCATCGGAATTCAGATATAGAAACCCCATTCTTGAAAAGGATGCACTTGTAATAGTTATCAGTCAGTCAGGTGAGACAGCAGATACACTTGCAGCGCTTAGAGAGGCTAAAAATGGCGGCGCCAAGACAATGGCTATAGTCAATGTTGTCGGCAGTTCCATAGCGCGTGAAGCTGACTATGTAATGTACACCATGGCAGGCCCTGAGATAGCAGTTGCTACTACCAAGGCATACAGTGCACAGCTTATCGCGGTAGAACTTCTTGCACTTAAACTTGGATTTGTAAAAGGTCTTATATCAAAAGAAGATTACGCAGCATACATTGAAGAGATTAAGACTCTTCCAGATAAGATTGCAAAAATTATTGAGGACAAGGAGCGTATCCAGTGGTTCACAGCCAAGTTCTCCAATACACATGATGTTTTCTTCATCGGACGTGGTATTGACTATGCAATCAGCCTTGAAGGCAGTCTCAAGATGAAGGAGATTAGCTACATTCACTCAGAGGCTTATGCAGCAGGTGAATTAAAGCATGGTACCATCTCGCTTATCGAAGATGGAACACTTGTTATCGGCGTATTAACACAGAGTGAATTATATGAAAAGATGATTTCAAACCTCGTAGAGGTTAGAAGCCGTGGTGCATATCTTGCAGGTGTGACCAATGCAGGTAACTACGGTATAGAGGATACAGTAGATTTCACAATCTATATTCCCAAGACTGCAGAGATTTTTGCAGAGTCACTTGCAATCATTCCCTTACAACTTATGGGTTATTACATGGCTGTTGCTAAGGGTCTTGATGTTGACAAGCCCCGTAACCTTGCTAAGAGCGTTACAGTAGAGTAAGTTCAAAATAATTAGGTAAATGATTTTATCTGATTTAAAAGTGTAAAAGAATAGTTATTCAACTGGTTAATCTAACTAATAGTTTAGTTAAATTATATATTTGTAAATAATGGAGGCAATTATGGTAAAAGCAGTTGTAGGCGCCAATTGGGGCGACGAAGGAAAAGGAAAAATCACAGATATGCTTGCTGAGAAAGCGGATATAGTTGTTCGTTTTCAGGGCGGTGCTAACGCAGGACATACTATCGTTAACAAGTATGGTAAGTTCGCACTTCATACACTTCCTTCCGGAGTATTTTATGAGCATATCACAAGTGTTATCGGTAACGGTGTAGCACTTAACATTCCCATCCTTTTTGGAGAGATTAAGAGCATCGTAGACAGAGGTGTTCCCGCTCCCAAGATTATGATTTCTGACAGAGCTCAGATCGTAATGCCTTATCACATCCTCTTCGATCAGTACGAAGAAGAGAGACTTGCAGGTAAGTCCTTTGGCTCTACCAAGTCCGGAATTGCTCCTTTTTATTCAGATAAATATGCTAAGATTGGTTTCCAGGTTAGCGAACTTTTCGATGACGAATTATTAAAAGAAAAGGTTGAGAGAATCTGTAACATCAAGAATGTTACACTTGAGCACCTTTACTATAAGCCCCTTATTAAGCCTGAAGAATTACTTGATACACTTCATGAATATCGTGAAATGGTTGCTCCTTATGTAGGAGATGTATCTACATTCCTTAATGATGCATTAAAGAATAACAAGACCATCCTTCTTGAAGGCCAGCTTGGTACACTTAAGGATCCCGATCATGGTATCTATCCCATGGTTACATCTTCTTCAACTTTGGCAGCATACGGTGCAATCGGTGCAGGCGTACCTCCTTATGAGATTAAGCAGATTATTACAGTATGTAAGGCTTATTCATCAGCAGTTGGTGCAGGCGCATTCGTTTCAGAGATTTTCGGTGATGAAGCAGATGAACTTAGACGCAGAGGTGGTGACGGTGGTGAATACGGCGCAACAACTGGTAGACCCAGAAGAATGGGTTGGTTCGACTGCGTAGCATCCAAGTATGGCTGCAGACTTCAGGGAACAACAGATGTAGCATTCACAGTACTTGATGTACTTGGATACCTCGATGAGATTCCTGTATGCGTAGGCTACGATATTGATGGTGAAGTAACAACAGACTTCCCTGTAACATATAAGCTTGAGAAGGCTAAGCCCGTTCTTAAGACACTTCCCGGATGGAAGTGCGACATTCGTGGCATCAAGAACTACGATGACCTTCCTAAGGAATGTAAGGACTATGTAGAGTTCATCGAAGAGCAGATTGGATATCCTATCACAATGGTTTCCAACGGACCCGGAAGAGAAGATATCATCTACAGACAGAGCAAGTTATCTAAGTAACATAAACACGGCCGCAATTAACTATTGCGGCTGTATTTCATATCTATTAAACTAGGAATTATTAAGATAGTTATTTGTGGTACTGAAAAAAATTTAGGTATCAGAAAAAAGTTTCGTTAAAAGGTTTTATAGAAAAATTTAAGAAACAGGATGAAAACTATGGATAAGAAAGAAATGATAATTGTCCTCGACTTTGGCGGACAATACAATCAGCTGATTGCAAGACGTGTTCGTGAATGTAATGTTTACGCAGAAGTATGGCCCTATACCAAGAGTCTTGAAGAGATTAAAGCAGCCAATCCCGCAGGTATTATTTTCACAGGTGGCCCCAACAGCGTATATGATGAGGCTTCACCTCATTATGAGAAGGCAATATTTGATATAGGCATTCCTATTCTCGGAATATGCTATGGATCACAGCTCGTAGCATATACTTTAGGCGGCGAAGTAAAAACAGCACCTGTAAGCGAATATGGTCATACAGATATTCAGATAACAGAAAAGCCTGATAAGGATAAAAAACTTTCCATTTTCGCTGATGTTCCTGAAAACCTTTCTGTATGGATGAGTCATACTGATTACATAGCTAAAGCTCCCGAAGGCTTTGTAGTAACCGCTCACAGCAAAGATTGCCCTGTGGCAGCAATGGAATGTGAAGAAAAGAAGTTTTATGCAACTCAGTTTCATCCCGAAGTAATGCATACGGAATTCGGCGAAAAGATGATTTACAACTTCGTTCGTAATATCTGTGGATGCAGTGGTAACTGGAGGATGGATTCCTTCGTACAAAGCAAGATAGAAGAGATTCGAGAGAAAGTTGGCGACGGAAAAGTTCTCCTTGCACTTTCAGGCGGTGTAGATTCATCTGTGGCAGCAGTTCTTCTTTCCAAAGCAGTTGGAAAACAACTTACATGCGTATTTGTTGACCAGGGTCTTCTTCGTAAAAACGAAGGCGATGAAGTAGAAGCAATCTTCGGACCGAAGGGCAATTATGATTTAAATTTTGTCAGAGTAAATGCGCAGGAAAGATTCTATAAAAAACTTGAAGGCGTAACTGAGCCCGAGAAGAAAAGAAAGATTATCGGAGAAGAGTTCATCAGAGTATTCGAAGAGGAATCCAAGAAGATCGGAAAGGTTGATTTCCTCGCACAGGGTACTATTTATCCCGACGTTATTGAATCAGGACTCGGAAAGAGCGCTGTAATAAAGTCACATCATAATGTTGGTGGTCTTCCCGATTATGTTGATTTCAGAGAGATAATCGAGCCTCTCAGAATGCTTTTTAAAGACGAAGTAAGAAAAGCCGGATTGGAATTAGGTCTTCCTGAAGAATTGGTATTCAGACAGCCTTTCCCCGGACCCGGACTTGGTGTCAGAATAATCGGAGAAGTAAACGAAGAAAAGGTTCGCATAGTACAGGATGCAGATTATATCTTTAGAGAAGAAATCCGCATTGCAGTTAAACGAAGAAAAGAAGAACTTTTGGCTGAAGCCAAAGATTTTGAAACGAAGGGAGATACAGCAAAAGCTGATAGCTTGAAAAAGCAGGCAAAAGAGAATCCCACATGGCTTCCTAACCAATACTTCGCAGCGCTTTCAAATATGCGCTCCGTAGGCGTAATGGGTGACTTCAGAACATACGATTATGCAGTAGTTTTACGTGCCGTAAACACATCAGATTTCATGACAGCAGAATGTACGAATATTCCTTTTGAAACATTACAGAAGGCAATGAACCGTATAATAAACGAAGTCAAAGGTGTAAACCGCGTAATGTACGATTTAACTTCTAAGCCCCCTGGAACCATAGAGCTTGAATAGGAGCGAGTAACGAGACAAATATATTGAACAGGGTAACCGCGTAGCGGCGATAACAAAATAAGAGCGCCGACGCCATGCTTGCATGAGCGTCAGCGCTCTTTTATTTTGTTTATCGGAGAACGAAGTTCTCTCTGTTCAATATATTTGGCGACAGACGGACCGTGCGTGAGCGAAGCTCACAGCACTGGGATAATCTCCCATGAGTTTCTATTTGCAGGGATTTGAGATTAATCATTTTTAGAAAGTATGTTAAAATATAAAAAAGCTTGCTTGGGATATTTTGATAAGAATCGTAATAATTCATTAAATCAAAAAAATTTTGATTTTACGCGCTAATGAAGAGAGATTTTTGAGGAAACAATGAATGAAGCGTTTACGCATAAAATTGATAATGCCGAAGATGAATCCGCGTCCGATGGATACGGGATTAAAACTGCATATGGCTCCGCCTCTGGGATTGCTTACGGTTGTCAATCTTTTACGTGATGATAATTATGTGGAACTCGAAAATGAGAATATTCAAAAAATCAATTATGATGATACACCTGACATAGTCGGTATATCAGTAACCGTCGATACACTTCCTAGAGCTGCTAAGATTGCAAAAAGATTCAGGGATAAAGGATGCGTTGTCGTAGCCGGAGGAATATTCATTACCACTGCGTACAAAATGATTCGAAAAGACCTCTTTGATGTTTATTGTATCGGAGCGGCCGAAGGAACATGGCCTCAGATTATTGAGGATTATAAAAAAAATAAACTGCAATCGGTATACAAATGCTGTACGCCTGTTGCAGGAACAAAAATCGTATCGCCCGCATATGATTTCCTAAAGAAAGGACAATATCTTTATTGTAACGTTATACATACAAGCAGGGGATGTCCTTTTCGTTGTGACTTCTGTTATAACAGTGCAAAAGAAAGACAATATGTTAATCGTGACATAGACGATGTTTTGGCTGATATCAGAACCGTGCATTCAAAACACATTATGTTTATAGACGACAATTTTGCGGGGAATCCGAAATGGACCAAAGCATTTTTAAAAAGGATTATTCCGCTAAAAATCAAATGGAGTGCTGCGGTTTCAATCAATGCGGCAAATGATGACGAACTTTTGAATCTCATGAAAAAATCAGGATGCAGGAGTTTGTTTATAGGATTTGAAAGTATTAATCCGTCCTCGGTCAGCGGAGTTCATAAAGTTCAAAACAGTGTAAACGAATACGAAAAAGCCATTAAAGCAATCCATGACAGAGGAATTATGATTAACGCAAGCTTCGTTTTCGGGCTTGACGGAGATACAACCGAAACATTTAAATCAACACTTGATTGGATTGTTAAAAACAGAATAGAAACCGTTACTTCTCATATTTTGACGCCGTATCCCGGAACAGCGCTTTACGACAGAATGAAAAAAGAAGGAAGGATTTTGACCGATAAACTGTCATTATACAATACAGCGCATGTTGTTTATGAGCTGAAAGGCATGACGAGAGAGGAACTGTATCGAGGTTATATTCAAATATATAAAGATATATACAGTTTCAAGAATATAATACGCCGATGTCCGAAATCAAAAGAAATAAGAGCGGCATATTTTATGTTTAATTTATTTTACAGAAAATACGGCAAATTCACAGATGCGCTTTGCAGAATTGTGACATATGAAAAAGTAGGATGGTTTGCGGAAAAAGTTTCAGGTTTTATTTGATTTACTACCTAAAAATTGATAAAATTTAGGTAGTATTTTATCGATGAGGTATATATGCATAAATATGATTATTCTTTTTTGAAGAACGCTATTCCTGGAAATATTGTTGGACTGACTGATATTATTACTGACTTAAAAGCTAAAGAGGAATTTCGTAAACTTCAGTATGAAGAAACATTTGAAAAACTTCGTCAAACGGCGATTATTGAGTCTGTAAAGGGAAGTAATGCCATTGAAGGCATAGTGACTACTGATTCCAGAATTAAAGATATCGTTAATGGATCAAAGCCTTTGACACACGATGAAATGGAAATATCTGGGTATAAAGATGCTTTAAACTTAATTCATATAAATTACGAGAATCTGGATATCGAGGAGGAAGTAGTTCTTTCCTTCCATAAGATGATTTTGGAACAAAGCAATTCAAAAGAGGCAGGTCAATACAAAAAGAACAATAATTTTATTCTTGAAATAGGCTCGGATGGAAACCGACAAGTAAGATTTAAGCCTGTGCCTGCCAAAAAGGTTCAAACAGATATGGATCAACTGTTTCTTGCGTTTTATGAAGCGCGTCAGGATTCAGAGATATCTCCGCTTCTGTTAATACCGTGTTTTGTACTTGATTTTTTATGTATACATCCATTTATTGATGGAAATGGAAGAATATCAAGATTGCTGACGGTTTTATTGTTGTATTCTTTTGATTATGACATAGTCAGATATATATCATACGAAGGACAAGTAAATAAGTATAAAGATAGTTATTATGAAGCCCTTAAGATTTCTTCTGAAGGATGGCACGAAAATGAAAACGATTATGTTCCTTTTATAATAAATTTTCTTCAATTACTTTATAAGTGCTTTAAAGAATTAGATAATTCATTTACAGAAATATCTCTAAAAAAAGCAAAAAAATCCGAGAGGGTTGAGTGCGTTTTATTAGCTGCAATGACCCCGATATCTAAGCAGGAAATCATAGAAAAAGTACCTGATATAAGTGTGAAAACCGTTGAACTAGTATTAAGCAAGATGTTGAAGGATAATAAAATAACGAAAATAGGTACGTTTAAAGATGCTAGGTATATGAGAAAAATGTGAAACTAAGAATATAATTTATGTAGGCATATTCTATGGAAAAGGATGAGTGAACGATGATAATAGTATATGAGATGCAGTATTTGCACCCTGTTGATGAAAAATCATCTATACAATTGATTCCATTTTCTTCACAGTATCAGGAAGAATATAAACGAATTTATAATCAATGCTATCATGAAATGAGAAAAGAATTGGATATAAAACCGTTTGACTTCATTCAAGATGAATCCTTTTTTGAATCCGGTATGGATAAGGTTTTCCTACTGTTATGTGATGGAAAAATAATCGGAAGTGTGGCTTTAAAAGGTGATGAAATAGATGATTTGATAGTTGATATCAAAAATCAAAATCAAGGATATGGGAAACAAATACTGTTGTGGGCTTTAGAGCATATCAATAGCGAGAGAATAATTCTTCATGTAGCTGAATGGAATAAGAAAGCTATAGATTTATACAAGAAAAACGGTTTTGAAATAGTAAATAAAATTAAAATTTATAATGATGAGAAATTTATAAGAAATTAGATTTTAACATGGAATTAAAGAGATTATCACATAACTTAAGGAAATATGATACCCATATATGTAGATGAAATAAAAAATGCATTGCATAATAAGTGTTACTTTCCTGCATTGGCTCTTACTTTAGCACTGCCAGATATGTGCGGAATGGTTGAATATCCGAATGAGGATGTAAGTAAAAGGTATATTAACTGGATTGATAAATATCTTGGAGAGCAGTATGCGCCTGCTAAAGGTTCTATATGCGAAAGTAATCCTAGGCTTACGGGGGAGGTAATATATAATCTTAGAAATACATATCTTCATCAAGGATCTCCGAATCTTCAAAGCGACAAAATTAAAGAAGAAGTAAATAAGGTAGACAAATTTGCTCTTATTTTAGGTGACGGATCAGTTATATGGGATGCTACGTTTAGCATAAATTCACCTAAGGATAAAGATTTGGAAATAAAAATCATTATCGTAGATATATCATATCTTTGCGAAAGCATTTGTAATTGTGCACTTGAGTATTTTAATAATAATCAAGAAAGGTTTAATTTTGATTTTTATGCAATGACGCAGGAAGAATTCTTAAATCAACCGCGAGGAAAACATCAAATTGATGATCCTGAGTGGGCTGCAGATTTAATAAACAGAAAACTTAAAAGTATGGGAAGTACAAAGAAAGTAGAAACAACGAATCATCCTGTAAAAAGGAAAACAGAAACGAGAAAAGTAAATAGAAAATATTAAGTAGTATTGGATTAAATTCTCAATATGATATCAGGAAAAAACGCAGAAAAAAATTAGATGTAGAGGGGTAGTAAATGAGAACTGCCGAAACTAATCAAGATGAGATTCCAAAGTATATAAAGAAAAAAAGAAGCAATATTTCTGATTCGAAGAATAAAACGGATCATAAGCATCAATACAGTAAATGCCTGTTAATATACAAAGAACGTCCATATCTGGCTAATTATTGTACGAAATGTGGAAGGGTACGTGATTGGGATTGGTGTAGGAAAAAATGTGAGAATGGTTACATGTTACTTAGAGATGACGAGGTTTATGAGTTATACAAAGACTTGATACAATTTAGCGTAGATGATATATATTTAAAAAACCTGTCAATATTGTTAAATTCCCAAGAAGAAGATTAAAAAGTCAGAGGTTTAATCATAATGCATTTGCGGTATTGATGATCAGGAGGAAATATGGCCGAAAGATGTTTGACTTTAATGACGGATGTGGATGATGATTTTCAGAAACTGACGAATTCGGGCAAAAAACTTTTTAATGACGGATGGAAATTTGCAAAATTTCCCCTTGATTCCTCATATGAAGAAATGAGTGGATGCGATTCTTTTGTACCCGTGCCGATTCCTCATGACTGGATGATCTTTGATACGGATAATCTTTACGAAAACAGTATCGGTTTCTATCGGAAAAGTTTTGTTCTGACACCTGAAGAACTTCATACATACATAGTTCGTTTTGAGGGCGTATATATGGATTCAAAGGTTTATCTTAATCACAGTCTCATAAAAGAATGGAAATACGGTTATTCAACCTTTGATGTTTTTTTGGAGGATTTAAAAGAAGGCGAAAATATCATCGATGTCGTATGTACCTACAAAAGTCCGAACTCCAGATGGTATTCAGGTGCAGGTATATACAGAAATGTGTGGTTTTTTGACAAAGATGCGGCATATATTCCTTTGGACGGCTGCTATATTTCTTCAAAAAATACGTCGGGTGATGACTTTAAACTTTATATAGACTGTGAAGTTTTATCCATGAAGCCTTCTGACGGCAGGCTGATCCATAAAGTGAAAGATGCCCAAGGCATTGCGGTTGCCGAGATTGAAAGCTATGTTCCTCTTTGTCGTGAAGTATATGTAAAAAAACTTGAGATCGATATCAAAGATGTACATCGCTGGGATATTGATGATCCATATTTATATGAGGTTGAAACATCTCTTTATGCGGATGATGCTCTTATGGATACAATTATTACCGTTATAGGTTTTAAGAGCATACGCTTTGATCCCGATGAAGGTTTCTTTTTAAATGAGAGAAGAGTAAAAATAAACGGCGCATGTCAGCATCATGATCTTGGTGCTCTCGGTGCAGCTGTGAACAAAACCGCACTTAAAAGACAGATTTCGAAACTTAAGGAAATGGGTGTGAATTCCATTCGTACCAGCCATAATATGCCTTCGGTGGAATTAATGGAACTGGCTGATGAAATGGGAATACTCATCAACTCCGAAGGGTTTGATATGTGGGAGCGGACAAAGACTGAAAATGATTACGGAAATTATTTCCCCTTATGGTGGAAAGAAGATACTAAAAGCTGGATAAGGCGTGACAGAAATCATGCAAGCATCATTATTTGGAGTATAGGCAACGAAATATATGATACCCACGTGGGAAACGGATATAAATGGACCATTCTTTTACGTGATGCTGTCAGAGAATATGATTACAGACACAATGGATATATCGGGATCGGATCCAATTACATAGAATGGGAAGGCGCACAAAAATGTGCAAATGAACTGGAACTTTCCGGATATAATTACGGGGAAAGTCTCTATGATGAGCATCATAAAAAGTATCCCGACTGGTGTATTTTCGGAAGCGAGACTTCTTCCACGGTTCAAAGCCGCGGGATATATCATTTTCCTTTAAGCGTGAATCTTCTTACCTGCGATGACGGACAGTGTTCGTGCCTTGGAAACTGCACCACCAACTGGGGTGCGAAGAATACCGACGCAGTGATCTCAAAGCACAGAGACCGCGACTTTGTTTTCGGGCAGTATATCTGGACGGGATGGGATTATATCGGTGAGCCTACACCGTATTTTACGAAGAATTCCTATTTTGGGCAGATTGATACGGCAGGTTTTGAAAAGGATACATTTTACCATTATCAGGCAGAATGGACACCGGTTTCGGATAAACCCATGGTACATGTTCTTCCGTATTGGGATTTTAACGAAGGACAGCTGATCGATGTCTGTGTATATTCAAATGCAGACAGTGTAGGTTTATATTTAAACGACGGATTTTTGGGTAAAAAGAGCATAGATCATCTTCACGGGGAAGACCTTAAAGCCTGCTGGCAGGTTCCTTATATTCCCGGAGAATTAAAGGCAGTGGCTTATGATGAAAACGGTAATATAATAGCAACGGATATCCAAAGATCTTTTAAGGACCCGGCTGCTTTAAGGCTGCGTGCAGACAAGAGTGAGTTAAAAGCAAATCCCGAAGATCTTATTTTTGTTACCATAGATACCGTGGATGAAGACGGAAATCATGTAGCCAATGCGGTAAACCGTGTGAATGTATCTGTTGAAGGTGCTGCGATCCTTGTTGGTCTCGATAACGGGGATTCCACGGATTATGACCAATACAAAGGTACTTCAAGAAATCTTTTTTCCGGAAAGCTGCTTGCGATACTGGCCTCCAACGGAAAGACCGGAGATATAAAGATCAAAGTAGAAAGCGATGGGCTCAAAAATTCCGAGCTTACTTTAAAAGCAGTTTCTTCTTTTGTAAGAACCGGCTCTGCTTTTATGACTCCGAATTTCACAAGTGAAGAAAAACATGAGATCCCGGTTAGAAAGATCGACCTGAAGAATCTCGGAGTTAACACCTTTACGCCTGAAAATAAGGAAACGGACTTAGAGTTTAAGCTTTATCCGGAAAACAATACTTATCCGGATGTTGTGATCAAAGCTATGACTTATGACGGAGTGGAAGCAAACTTCGTGAAGACGAAAATACAGGGGAACAACGTCCACATTTCGGTTTTTGGTGACGGAGAATTCAGGGTTACGGCTTCAGCTAAAAACGGAAGCAATCTTAACAGGATCATCTCAGAGATCGCTTTCAAAGCATCAGGTCTTGGAGAAGCAGCGCTCAATCCATATGAATTCATTCCGGGCATACGTTTTGATAAATGTTCCCATAAGGGAAAACTTTCTTTTGAAGGCGGAGTTTTTGTACCTGCGAAAAGTGAATCGTATCTTACATACAGCAACGTAGATTTCGGGGATGTAGGTTCAGATGAGATAACACTTCCGATTTTTATTTTCGAAGATGAAATGCCGCTCTCCGTATGGGAAGGTGGTGAAAAAGACGGTGAGTGCCTGGGTGTTTTTACTTACAGGGCAAAGAGCATGTACAATCATTATCAGGAAAATACATTCAAACTTTCAAAGCGCCTTAAGGGTGTAACAAAGATCACTTTTAAATTCGAGTCAAAAAACCGCTTTTCGCTAAAGGGTTTCTCTTTTAAAAAATATGAAAAAGCCTATGAAAAGTTATACGCCGCACAAAATACCCTGATATCGGGGGACAGTTTTAATATTTCCGGGGAGGCGGTTACCGATATCGGAAATAACGTATGTATAGAGTTTGATCGGATGAATTTCACAAATGGAGTAAAGAACATTAAGATCTTCGGTCGTTCAAACAACGAAAAGACTTCTGTTCACATTCTTTTTAAAGATGATTCGGAGACTGTCAGACAAATGGTAGAGATTCCGTATAGTGCCGATCTTCAGGAGTTTTCGTTCCCGCTTAAGGATATTCGCATAAACGGAAGCGTAAGTTTTGTATTTCTTCCCGGAAGCAATTTTGACTTTAAATGGTTTGTTTTTGAATGATCATACAGTAGCGGAACAATTAAGAGTATCACCGTAGCACCTGAATTCACATAGCCGGTACTTTTTTTCTTTGCTGTCATTAGTTACAGGTCTCATTGAAACAGTAAATGACAAATGTAATAATAAAGATGAGAAACGAATAAACTGAAGGCCGGGGCATATACATTGAAATACAGGAAAAACAGATAAATGATGAAATTTGATGCTTTTATAAAAGACATAAAAGATAATAACTGGAATGTGTTCGGAGTAGAATTGTACAAAAAAGGCGAGCTTAAAAACAGCTGGGGTGATACTTCAGGGCTTCATGAAATATACTCGGCAACCAAGGGTGTTGTATCGATTGCTGTCGGAATAGCCTATGATGAAGGTCTTATTGATTTTGATAAATCCATTCTGGATTATCTTCCCCAAAACAGGGTTGAAACACTTTCCGAAAAACAGCTTGAGCGTTTTGGAAAATTAAGTGTCAGAAGACTTTTGACGATGTCTGTAAAAGGGTTTCCGTTTAGACCGGAAGGAAATGACTGGCTGGATTTTTCGCTGTCCTGTGATATAGACCCTGATGAGACCGGATTTAATTACAGTAATATTCCCGTATATATTATGTGCGTTGCTTTAAGCGAAGTATTCGGATGCGATCTGGGCGAATTCACTGAGAGACGAATCTTTGCTCCGATGGAAATTACTTCGTTTAAATACGGACGCTCACCCGAAGGATATTTCTATGGTGCTTCGAACATGCTTCTTTCGGTTCATGATTTAAGCAAGTTTGCCATCCTTCTTTACAATAAAGGTGTATATAACGGTAAACGAATTGTATCCGAAGAATATGTTGACCTTGCCACATCAGTCCAGATGATGAACAGAGAAGGCGGTTACGGATTTTATTTCTGGCGTTACAGAAGCGGTTTTTCAATTAACGGCAAGTGGAAGCAAAAATGCTATATTATTCCAAAACAGGAAATCATCATAACATTCCTTTCGCATATAGAAGATGATTCTCAGGATCTTAAGTACAGTATGGAGAAATATATCTTCGGAATCGGTGACAAGGAAGAAAAAGCATTTGAACGCATCGCAGAAATGGAAAAATTATTAGAAAAGATAAGTGAGCGAAAAGGAACCGAAGATGATGTAAAGAAACTCGAGGCTTATTATACAAGTGCTGATTGGCGCTTTGATTTTGAACTTGATGAAGCGGGTCTTCTGCCTGCCAATCTTAAACGCGGGGTGCTATCGGAAGACGGGATTTACAATCTTTTGGAAGGCAATTAAATGTTTTTCCACGGAAAGGAAAACTGCGGGTTCTGTCGGAGAATGTGAGGAATGCATGGTTATAACAGATAAGCGAATTGATGAAGGCAAAGCTTTCGACTGGGGCAAAACATCTGAGTATTATGCGAAATACAGGGATATTTATCCGGATGTTTTCTATCAGAAGGTCGCTGACCGGGGATTCTGCGTGTCGGGACAGAGAGTACTGGATTTAGGAACAGGGACCGGTGTTTTGCCACGAAATATGTATAAATACGGTGCCGAGTGGACAGGTATTGATATTTCTCCTGAGCAGATATCTCAGGCAAAGAGGCTTGCCCGGAAAGCCGGAATGGATATTGATTTTAAAGCAGTGTCTGCTGAAAAGATGGATTTTTCTTCCGAATCTTTTGATGTTCTTACCGCTTGCCAGTGCTTTTGGTATTTTGATCACGCAAAGGTTGCGCCTGAGTTTTCGCGTATTCTTAAAAATGAGGGAAGACTTGTGATCCTTTATATGGCGTGGCTCCCTTTCGAAGATGAGATTGCAGGAAGAAGTGAAGAACTTATATGCAAGTATAATCCTTCCTGGTCAGGCGGAGGAGAATCCAGACACCCGATTTATATTCCTGATGTAATGTATGATTATTTCGAACTGGAAGATCGTGAAGAGTACAATGTTAAAGTGGCTTTTACGAGAGAATCCTGGCATGGACGTATCTTTGCGAGCAGAGGCATCGGAGCATCACTTTCGCCTGAAGATCTTGCAAGTTGGGATAAAGAACACCGGGCATTTCTTGCAAATGTTTCCGATGAATTTGAAGTACTTCATTACGCTGCGATTGCTGTGCTGAAAAAGAAGTAGAGGATAATATATGGAATTGCGAAAAATCAATTTGAAAGATGCAGTGGTCCAATGGGAGTATACTACAGCTTTACCGGAAGAATTCATTAAATCAAAAAAATTTGGTTTTACTCGCTCACGAAAGCGAATTATATTTTTAGTTAATTGATTAAGTCAATCGGATTTTGTGGAGGTTGCGATGAAGAATTATACACAGGTATATGTTAAAAACAGTTTTGAAGCAGCAAAAACATACTGCAAAGCCTTTGGAGCAGAAATAACACGGGAGTTTAAAAATGAAGATAACACTGCTTATGAGCACTGTGAGCTATCTGTAAACGGGGAAGGTTTTTTGGCATTGGCAGAAGCGAAAAATCCCTGTGATAT
>JAEEGJ010005695.1_pt1 | contig 38656 bp, 28 predicted proteins | sample 8958761 | NCBI WGS metagenome assembly JAEEGJ01 (sample SAMN16246546, study PRJNA631951) | gut metagenome | biome: gut microbiome; feature: rumen; material: RS-attached | host: Bos | place: Iran: Karaj | collected 2018-10
ATCGGTTATGGATTTCTCAGCGTATCTATGCTAAAATCTATGAAACGATCATTATTCGGCACTATACTGCAAAACGCAAGAAAGGGCTCTCCATGATAACCGATACGTTCGATAACAAATCCCCGGCCAAGATCAATGTGAAGCGGAACGAGAACGCCGTTCCCGTTGACGCTGTCATCTTTACTTTCTCTCAGGAGATCGAACAATACGTGACGGCGCACTGCGACTGCGAGAAAGTCGGAGAATTCTTTATGGCCTGCGGCGCAACCTCCGTATATTTGCTCAAATACCACGGAAAGCAATTCGGCTTTTACAGGACTTGGGTCGGAGCTCCTGCTTGTATAGCGCCGATCGAAGAATTATCAACTGTTCTGGACACCGGAAAAATCATACATTTCGGCGGAGCCGGGTGCTTGAATAAGGAAATAGCCAGGGGCAAGGTCATGATCCCGACCGATGCTTACAGAGACGAAGGGACCTCCTATCATTATGCTCCCGCATCGGATTACATCAGGATCAAAAACCATACTGTCGTAAGGGATTTTATGGAAAAGAACCGGATCCCGTATGTTTTGGGAAAAACCTGGACCACGGATGCTTATTACAGAGAAACAGTCAACAATTTCGAAAAACGCAGGGCAGACGGCTGCATTTCGGTAGAAATGGAAGGTGCGGCCGTTCAGGCGGTCTGTGATTTCAGGGGTTTGGAAGTATACATGTTCTTTACAAGCGGAGATTTGCTTGACTCACCGGAATGGACCGACAGAAAGGAAAAGGGACAGATCGAACATACGCAGCATGATCCGGGTCATTTTGGCATCGCGCTTGCACTTGCCGAATATGTGGCGGATCTGTAATGCCCGATCTAAGCATACAGAAAGAAATAACGCATTATTTGTCGCACTGTTCAGCAAGCGGGAGCATTGTGTTACAAATCTCAAAAGCCGAGGTTAAATCGCCTCGGCTTTTTGCTTCAAGGAGCGCCATTGACCGGTTCTCGTCAGGCTTAATAAACACACTATGCAGAACCGCGCTTCATCGGTCTTTCTCCTTGCTTCAAACCATCATAAGCAGCTTGTCGCCGTCCTTGAACGGTTCGGCAACGTCCGGATTGAGCTTCCTCACGCTTTCGCAGGAAACGGAGAATCTTTTTGCAATATCGAAAACGTCTTCGCCCTCGGAAGCGAATATGATCATTATCCCGGGTTCGTTTACTTTTACTTGAGCTTCTGCGAGCGACGTCACGATCGATACCTCGTCCAATGAAACAATATCCGCTGCGACCGACAGGAAATACTGTATCTGCACGTTCCTGTCGCCTCCCATGACCGCTGAAGCCACACACTCGGCATTGATATCCGACGATTCCGAAGGAGTGGCTACGGGTATTGAGACCTGAAAATCAACGTTCGTTTTGAAGGAATCCTTTATCCCGTATTCGCTCAGATAAGCGACTGTCGTCGACAAGATCCCGTTGACCGTTATACCGTCGCGCTCGCAAACGGCGCCGGTCACGACGGGAACTGCGCTTGCGTAAAGAATCTCCTTGATGGGAGGCGTATTCTCGGGTACCTCGACGGAATCCTTCATAGTCGTTTGAACGCAGACGTTCCCGCGCTCGTTATAAAGCATGAGATCCTCTTTTTCGGCGCTTATCCCACATGTGGGCGAGAACATATCGACGGGCATTTCGGCTTCAAATTCGTCCGCAGCGAAGAACTCAAGCTCTATCTGCGCTTCTATGGCGATCATCGGGAAGTCGTCGCCGAGGGAACGAAGGTAAACGGAGCTGTTATTTACCTTGCAGAAAACGCCGTCTCCGTCGATACTTATCGAAAGACGTTCGCGAAACGGTATCTGTTTAACAGTTTGCGAGACGCCGCCTCTTGAGTCTAAAGTTACAGCGGAAACCGTTATTGAACCGCTTACTACTGCGCCCCCCTGATCCGATATAACGTCCTTTATATTGACCGTGGATTCGGAGGATATAACGCCGACGGGCTCATCTACCGTTATTTCCTCGCGCAGATCGAGTGTTTTCGTGCCTATGTAACGCTTAATATACGTTTTGATCGGACGGGTCTTCACTTCGATATCAGCTGCATCCTTCGCTCCCATACAGGCTCTGACAGGCGCTGCGGACAGTACGCTGATATCAAAATCAACTTCAGCTTCCATGCTTGCTCCGTTCGGCGAAGGCTTAAGAGTTATGCTTCTTACCGAAGACGCGACCTTCGCGGTCATGCCTTTATCGGCTTCGGGTATTTCAACGGATTGCCTGAACGAAGCTCCTGAATTATATGAGAACAGCTCATCGTTCAAGTCGAGTGCGTTTACTGATACGTTTATCCTTCCTTCGAATACGACAGCGCCGCTTTCCGTGCTGATCGAGTTAAGCCGGATCCCCGGAACTGCGGAGAGCACTCGGTTCACGGATCTTCCGTCGGGAGACGGGAGCTCGCCGGTCACCTGAGCCGCAAGCTCTTTTTTTGAAACGAGCAGTTCCGCCGCGGTTTCTTTATAAATGATTTCCATTCTTTCCCTCCTTGATAATATCTTCATAGGATTTTATTATCTAAAAAACTCAAAAATGAATTACTATGCAAAAACGGAAAAACATGTTATAATCTATTACAGAAAAATGCGGAGGCGTAAGTATGAAGTGGCTTGAGATCACGATAATGACTACCGATGAGGGTGCGGACATTGTGTCCGCAAGGCTTTCCATGCTCGGAATAAACGAGGTCAGCATCATACAGGGCAGGGAAGCGGTAGAAAAGCTTATGACCGAAGCGGTCAAATACTGGGACTATGCGGACGATGCGGCGCTTGAAAACCAGCCTGCCGTCAGAGCGTACGTCGCCCTTCTTCCCGAAAACGAAGGGATAGAGGAGGCTGTATGCGCATCGATGAAAGAGCTTTCTGCGATCGAGCCGGAGATCGGCGTTCCCTTGGGGACGCTTGAAGTATTCGCTCAAGAGGTGGATGAAGAGGACTGGGCAAATAATTGGAAGAAGTATTATAAGCCCATAAACATCGGCGAAAGGCTAACCGTCTGTCCGACCTGGGAAAAAGCCGAGGACGACGGGACCAGGGCAATATTGAGGATCGATCCGGGCATGGCATTCGGTACGGGAACGCACCATACGACGAGGATGTGTCTTGAGCTCCTTGAAAAGAATATGCACGGAGGCGAGCTCGTCGCGGATATCGGCTGCGGGAGCGGAATACTGTCGACGGCTGCGCTTTTGATGGGCGCAAGCGAGGCGGTCGCACTCGACATCGATCCGGTCGCTACTAAGGTTGCCGTCGAAACAGCGGAGGAAAACGGCATCGACCTCATGAAATACACCGTTTATACCGGCGATATACTGACCGATAAACAGATTAGAACCGCGGTCATGCGCCGTCAATATGATATCGTGCTTGCGAATATCGTTGCAAACGTTATAATCGCGCTTGCGCCGATGGTGCCTTATCTGATGCACAAGGGCTCCAGATTCATTGCTTCGGGTATTATCGACGACAGGCTTGACGAAGTTGTTGAGGCTCTCGACAGGAACGGTCTTAAAGTCAATAAGATACTTGAGGGCGAGGATTGGCGAGCATTAGAGGCGGAGCTCAAATGAGAAGGTTCTTTTCGGATTCCGTAACAAACGATAACGGTCTCGTTACGCTTACCGGCGACGAAGCAAGACACGTCGCCGTGGTTTTGCGTATGCGTCCCGGCGACGAGCTCCTTTTGATAGACGGTAAAGGTACGGAGTATCTGTCCCGTATCGAGTCTGTCTCCGATAACGAAGCGGTATTGAACGTCGTCGAAAGCCGTTCGTCATCCGCTGATCCCTCCGTCAACGTTACGCTTTTCCAATGCCTGCCCAAGCAGGGCAAAATGGAACTGATCATACAGAAATGCGTTGAGCTCGGCATACACGAGATCGTTCCGACCGTATCCAGAAGATGCGTCGTTAAGATCGACGGCAAGGACGGCAAGCTCGTTCGCTGGAATAAAGTCGCCCAGGAAGCCTCAAAGCAATGCGGGCGTGCCTTCATTCCCGAAGTAAAGCCGCCTGTAAAGCTTTCGTCCGTTGATCTTACTCATTTTGACGCGGTGCTTTTAGCATATGAAAACGAGGACGTGACTACGCTCAAAGCGGCGTTGAACAGGTCGAAAGACGCTCGTTCGATCGCCGTGTTTATTGGACCCGAGGGCGGTTTCGAATCCTCGGAGGCAGAGGAGCTCATCAAGAAGGGCGCCGTATCCGTATCGCTCGGTAAAAGGATATTGAGGACGGAGACCGCCGGCATTGCGGCGCTTGCTCAGATAATGTACGAATTCGATCAATGATAAAGGTTTCTATCACAACGCTTGGCTGCAGAGTCAATTCATATGAGAGCGACGCTATGGCGGGGCTGCTGAGAGCCGCGGGCTTTACAATAGTACCCGATAATGAACCGGCTGATATCTCCATAGTGAACACCTGCACCGTAACGAATATCGCCGACCGCAAATCACGACAGATGATCTCCCGATGCAGGAAGCTTAATCCCGACACAAAGATAATCGTTACCGGCTGCTGGTCGCAGAGGGAACCTGAAGCGGCTTCGAGATTGGAAGGGGTTGCCGCCGTCATAGGCAGTACCGAAAAGAATCGCATTGCCGAGATTTGCGCCGGGATCGCAGCCTCGGATGAACAGATAAATCTTGTGCGCGACGTGATGCATGAGCGTTCCTTTGAAGAACTTTCCGCTTCCGCCGAAGGCAGGACGAGGGCATATTTGAAAATTCAGGACGGCTGCGACCGTTTCTGCACGTACTGCGCTATCCCGTTTGCCCGCGGAGCCGTGAGGAGCCGCAGCTTGGAGTCTGTCAGGAGAGAGCTTGAAAAACTCGATAAAGCCGGCTTTAAGGAAGTTGTATTTACCGGCATACATATGACCGATTACGGCAAGGACCTCGGAAACGTAAATCTAGCCGACGCCGTTGAACAGATCGACGGGCTTGACAATATTATGCGTTTGCGTTTCGGCTCGCTTGAACCTCACGGGCTTACCGATGAAATGATCGCAAGGATCACTTCCTGTGATAGGGTATGTCCGCAGTTCCATCTTTCCCTGCAGAGCGGCTCCACAAGCGTCCTGAAGCGCATGAGGCGCGGCTATACCGCAGACGAATACGCTCTGATCGTCGATAAGATACGCGCTTCTTACGGCGACCGTGCGCCTTATGTCGCGATCACCACCGATATCATCGCCGGTTTTGCCGGAGAGACGGAGGATGAGCACAGGGAAACGATCGAATTCATGCGACGTATCGGTTTTGCGAGGACGCACGTTTTCCCGTACTCCAGAAGGAGCGGTACAAAAGCGGATCTAATGCCTGGACAGCTTACGAACGCAGAGAAAACGCAAAGGGCGCAGGAGCTCATCGGCATAGGAAAGGAGCTTGAAAGGAGCTTCCTTGAACGATCTGTCGGCAAAACCGTGACCGTACTTACGGAGTCCGAAAATTCTAACGGCTTGGTGAGCGGGTTTACGGATAACTACATTCGCGTCTTTATTCCGCAGGCGCCGCTCAACTCGCTTGTGGATGCGGATATTAAAACTATTATGGAGGAAAAGAACGGTGAACTGTCTCTTCTGTCGGATAATTGCCGGCGAGATACCTTCGACTAAGGTATATGAGGACGAAAACGTGCTCGCTTTCAGGGACATAGACCCTCAGGCGCCCGTACACATCCTTTTGATACCCAAGAAGCATTTTGATTCGATACTCGAAGCAGATCCCGAGACCGTCGGGATGCTGACCGAAGTCGCCAAAAAGCTTGCCGTTGAAGAAGGTATCGCCGAAAACGGCTTCCGTATCGTCATCAACACCGGCGATGAAGGCGGACAAAGCGTAAAGCATCTGCATATGCACCTTCTCGGAGGCAGGAGCATGGAGTGGCCTCCGGGTTAGTCCCTTGGATATAGCCCGTATGGAACTGTCAAGATTTACCGAAAATGCAATAAACGCCCTTTCAGGGGCACAGGAATGCGCAAAGGAATTCGGTCACCGCTTCGTTGGCAGTGAGCATTTGCTTATGGGCATTATTAAGTGCGGCGACAGGACTTCCGATCTGCTTGTCAAATACGGCGTTGACGGCGAAGGCGCCTCTCCGTTCATTGATTCCGTTGTCGGTGGCGGCAGGAGCGTTTTTACTGACAGCTTCGGCAATACGCAGACAGCAAAGAAGATCCTCGAGCTTGCATTTTACGAGGCAAAATATGCCGGATCCGATCTTGTCGGCACGGAGCATATTCTTCTCGCGATAATGCGTGAACGGGATTCGATGGGCGCAAGGATAATCGACTCCCTTTGTACGGACAAAGCCGCACTTAAAGCCTCGCTGACAAAAACGGATCGATCCTCCCAGGAAGAGCCTTATTATGAGGAAGAAGCAGAGATAAAGCCCGCTTCTTATAAAATGACGCAGGCGGGTTCGACGCCTATCCTCGACGCGTATTCGACCGATCTGACTTCGCTTGCTTTTGAAGGCAAGCTCGATCCGGTCATCGGCAGGGACAGTGAAATATCAAGGGTGCTTCAAACCCTCTGCAGAAGGACGAAGAACAACGCCGTGCTTATCGGCGACCCCGGCGTGGGAAAATCCGCGGTCGCAGAAGGGATCGCGCTGAGGATCGCCGAGGGCAGCGTTCCAGCGATGCTGTCTCAATCGCGCCTCATTTCGCTTGACGTCGGCTCGATGATAGCCGGTACAAAGTATCGCGGTGAGTTTGAGGAACGTCTTAAAACGGTCCTGGACGAGTTAAGGAACGACAGCTCGATAATACTGTTTATCGACGAGATTCACACTATCGTAGGCGCCGGATCCGGCGAGGGAAGCCTTGACGCCGCCAATATCATGAAGCCTGCGCTTGCCAGAGGCGAGCTTCGCGTCATAGGCGCGACGACGGTGGAGGAGTACAGATCCTTTATCGAGAAGGACGCCGCCCTTGAAAGAAGGTTTACTCCCATATTGATCAGCGAACCCGATGCAGATCAAACCCGTGAGATACTTAAAGGACTCAAATCCCGTTATGAAAAACATCACGGCGTAACGATCGGATCCGAAGCGATCGACGCCGCGATCGAACTCTCCGTTCGTTATATCGCAGATCGTCGGCTTCCCGATAAAGCGATCGATCTGATCGACGAATCCTGCGCAAGGCTCCGTCTTGACAACGACGGAAACGAGAGCATTGAATCCGCCGCCGCAAAGGGGGATTACGAGCTTGCAAGGAAGCTGAGAGATACCTTAAAATCCGGCGAAACGAACGATTTGATGCTTACGCCGCGAGACGTTGCGCGTGTCATCAGCGAAAGAACAGGCCTGAGCCTTGATATGATATTCGGGACCGAACGGTTTATGGGTCTTGAAGAACAGCTCGGCTCGTCCGTTTTCGGTCAAACCGAGGCGATAAAGACAGTTTCTGCTGCTTTGAGAAGGTCCGCCGCGGGTCTCAACAGCAGCAACAAGCCGTTTGCTTCTTTTGTGATGATCGGTCCGAGGGGTACAGGCAAGAAAACGCTTATCGGTCGATTGTCCGAGATCTATTCCGGCGGTTCGGTCGTTCGACTGAACGGAGCGGATTATGCAGATGCGTCGTCGGGCGACAGGCTTATTGGCGCTCCTGTTGGATATAAGGATTCCGAAAAAGGCGGCATGCTGACGGAATTCGCGAAGCTGCATCCCGTATCGGTCATTATGATCACTTCTCCCGAAAAACTGCATGATTCCGCCGTTTCGGTATTATCGGAGATACTTGAAAACGGTGTTATAGATGACGGAAGGGGCAGGGCTGTCAGCTTCAGGAACGCGATCATCGCTTTTTCAGCCGACTGCCCCGAAAAGACCGGCAGGATGGGATTTGCTTCCTCCGACCGCCGTGATGACGCCATCTCATGGATCGACGGAGCGCTTCCTTCATCTGTCCTGTCAAATATCGACGAGGTAGTTGTTTTCGACCCGCTTGACGACGCAGCTTTGCACAGAGTTGTCTCGAAGACAATTGATTCTATCGCATCAAAGGCCGCCTCAAAGGGCGTCGTTCTCAACTGCGGCAGCGAAGTGGCCGCGTCGATCGCATCTCAATTCAATGCGAATGCGTACGGCGTCGCCCGAAAGATCGCTCTGCTTATAGAGGATCCGTTAAGCAAGGCTTTTTTGAGCGGTAAGATCGCTTCCGGCGATACTGCCGTTCTTGAATACGACAACGGTGAATACCTTATCAGAAAGGTCTGACTATCATGAAAATTCTAAAGTTTCCGCTCGGCATAAGATTCGACTTCTTAAAGGATAAAGTCGAAGAAGAGGACGTCTCCTTCATTTTGAACGAGATCACTCATGCGCTTTCAAGGAAAGACGTTGATCAAATGCATTTGTACGGAGGCGTTTGTCCGCTTGACGAGCGCGACAGCAAAGGAATCTATACCGTGGTGTTTATGAACGGCGATATGGTCCCCATGCGCGCGCTGTATGCAAAGCTCGACGCCGACGCCGTTCTTCACAGCTTTACCGATGCAAGAACTCCGTACGTGCAGAATAACGTCGTTCGCGACTTTAAGGATATGGAATTCTTCGGCATTGTCGGCGATGACGGAAGGGTTTCGGGCGGCAGCGGACGCTCGCTCGTTTTTCCGGAAAAAACAGATAAGCGCGTAGTTTTTTCTGATACAAAAACGATCCTTGCCGCGCCCAACGCATTCAAGGGCACGATCCCGTCGGGCGTCGCTTCGAATCACATCATTAAAGCGATAAGGTCCAATATGCCCGGCGTCACGGCTGTGCCTGTGCCCGTTGCCGACGGCGGCGACGGAACGCTTGATGCTATCGAAAAAACCATGTATTCGTTCCGCCACAGCATGAACGTTACCGGTCCTTACGGGGATAAGATCAGCGCAGACTACCTTGTTATCGACGGCACTAAGGCGGTTATTGAATCCGCGCTTGCCAGCGGTCTTGCGCTGTGTGACGGAAAAACGCTCGATCCTCTTCATGCGACAAGCTTCGGAACGGGCGAGCTTATACTGAGGGCGGCCCACGAGGGCGTTAAAGAGATATACGTGTGCCTCGGCGGTTCCGCAACGAACGATTGCGGTATAGGACTTGCAAACGCTCTCGGCGTAAAATTCTTCGATCAGGACGGCGAAGAGATATCTTCCGCATGCGGATTGGAGGATATTGTGACCATCGACGTTTCCGGGCTCGACAGGTTCGTTAAGAATACAAAGGTGACCGTAATGTGCGACGTGTCCAATCCGCTTATAGGCTCGCACGGCGCAACGAGGACTTTTGGAAGGCAGAAGGGCGCTGACGAGCATCAGTTGACGGCGCTCGAGTACGGCATGACAAGATTCGCCGACGTTTTAGACCTCTTTGCAGGACGACCTGTTTCAAGGGCTGAAGGCGCAGGCGCCGCAGGCGGAATGGGCGCGATGCTTATGGCACTCTTAAATGCCGAATACCGTTCCGGTTCCGAAGCGATGCTCGAGATCGCCGGGTTCGACAGGATGCTCAAACACGCCTCGTTTGTTATTACAGGGGAGGGTATGATCGATTCGACGAGTACGAGCGGAAAAGCGGTCGGCAGCATAATCGAACACGCCGAAAAAGCCAACGTGCCCGTTGCCGTGATAGCGGGGAAGAAGGGCGAAGGTTTTGAAGCCGTTTCCGACAGAGCTTTTTCAGTGGAATACACGGGATCGGAAGAAGAACCGCTTGATGCTTTTGACAAAGCCGCAGATCGTTTGATCAAACGAATAAAAGGCTGACGCGTTCAAATTGATGTAAAGGTAATTCTTTAGTCCGTCTCCGGCTGGTAATACGGCCATGCGGGAGCGCGGACTTTTTTATTTCTTCTTTATGTCGTTCAATCAAAAAATCCATAGTTCTTGACGAAATTGATATTTGGTTTTATAATAATATGTTAGATAACTATGTTAAAGGAGAAATCCCGATGAAAAGAACCTGGGCGTCAAAAGCACTTGCGGTATTGATTTCGATTATCATTGCCGCTGTTTCCGTTTGCGCCTGCAATCATAATCGAAACGACAGCGATCCGGTCAAAGAATCGGACGGACCTGCGGCTTCTTCCGTTCCGTCCGACACCGAAATGGCTACGGACGCTGCTCATACCGAACCCGTATCGAGCGACGGACCCTCGCAGTCCGGCGATCCCGAGGCGACGCCGTCGCCCACCGATCCCGAAGAAGGTTCGGATCCGACAGCCGAGCCAACACAGGCGCCAATACCTACTGCCGTTCCTACCGAAGCTCCGACTCCTCAGCCTACTGCCGCTCCCAAGCCCGATCCCGTGACCGAGCTTACCTGGCTATCGCTCAACGAGCCGGAATACTGCGATCTTGACTTTGACGGAAACAACGAAAAAATCGAATTGAAGCTCTCCGAATCCGGTAACGGAGAAAGCTTATTCTCCATAATGGTCACTTTGGACGGCGGCGCCGTGCTTCTCGATTCCATCGTGGCGGATCGCTTTATATGCGGGTTTATCAATAATTTCAATACCGGCGACAACAGGGTCGAGATTGGCGTTTCGATAGGCAGGGGAAATAAGGAGCGCACTACAAAGATCTACAAGCTCAATACGGCTTCGAACGGATTCAATATCTGTTCCGTCGACGGATGGGTCGATTCTGTCAGCTCGGATACGATACTGCTTCGCAGATACGTCGATCTGATGGGCACTTGGGAATGCGCCAACAGCTTCGTTCTCGGCAGGAATGATTTTACACTTGAAAAAGTAAATAATCTATGGACCGTGATCCCCGAAGCCGGAAGGCTCTGCACGGTTTCGACAGATATGCTCGTGGGCATTTATTCAAACGGTTCGGAGAACATCACCGCCTTTTTATCCGCGGGTGAAAAGCTGTATCCAGTCGCGACAGATCTTGAAACCATAATCGATATCTGCCTTGAGACCGGAGAAAACGGATACATGACTATCACGCTTTCAGCGGACGGAGATATCTTGTACAGCGGGAAAACCATGGACAGCTGGTTTTTCGATCTGTCCTACATCAACTGAACGGAAGGCCGATCGATGATCGATATCGATATTATCAAGCATTATTTTGACAGAATAGGAACGCCTCACCGCGAGGACGTTACGGGATCGGAATGCACGAGCTTCCGGACGGGCGGAAGGATCGCTTCCTTCGTTTATCCCGAAAATGCCTCTCAAGCTGCCGCCGTTTTCGACCTTTGCAGGAAAGGTTCGATCCCGTTTTTCGTTATCGGAAACGGAAGCAATCTGCTTATACCCGATGAAGGTCTCGATATGGTTTTTGTCAGGCTTTCAGGCGAGTTAACGAATTACAGGATTGAAGGGAAAAGACTTATCTGCGGCGCAGGCGCTTCGCTTGCTGCGGTCTCGAAGTATACCGTTTATTCCGGATTGTCTGGACTTGAATGGGCTGCCGGTATACCGGGGACGGTAGGCGGAGCGGTCGCCATGAACGCAGGCGCATACGGCGGAGAGGTCAAGCAGAGGCTTGTCGCCGTAACCGTTTACAACGACGGAAAGCTCGAGAAGCTTGAGGTGACGGACGATTCCATGGGTTACAGGAGATCGTTGTATTCATTCCCAAATATGATCGTTCTTGAAGCGGAATTCGCTCTCGATAAGGACGACGGTTCAGCGAAACAGCGCATGGATGATTACAACGAGAGGCGCCGTTCAAAGCAACCTTTGAATTACCCGTCCGCGGGCAGCACCTTCAAGCGCCCGGAGGGGCATTTTGCCGGCGCTCTAATCGAGCAGGCAGGGCTCAAGGGCACGCGTATAGGAGGAGCAGAGGTCAGCGAAAAACACGCAGGCTTTATCATTAACCGAGGCGGAGCTACTTCTAACGACGTCACTGCGCTGATAAAAGCAGTTGAACAGACCGTATTTGAGAAATACGGTGTTTGGCTGGAACCGGAAGTCAAGATCCTTTGACAAGGGGTATAGTATGAACATTCTTATCGTTACGGGTTTGAGCGGAGCAGGCAAATCAAGCGCTTTGCGTGTGCTTGAGGATATGGGCTATCTTTGCGTCGATAATCTGCCGAGCGGTCTTATGGGCAATTTCGTAGAGCTTTGCAAAAGCACCGAGCCGCCCGTTGAAAGGGTCGCCCTCGTTATCGACAGCAGGGCGTCCGTGTTCCGTTACAGTACCGAGAGGATGTTCCAGACGCTCGATATGATCGAGGAACAGTATGAGATACTTTTCCTCGACTGCTCCAACGAACGCCTTCAGAGACGCTACAGCGAGACGAGAAGGCGCCATCCCATGCACGACGACGCGCTTGCCGGCATACTTATCGAAAGGGAGCTTTTAGAGCCGCTTAAAGAAAAAGCCAATTACATTATCGACACCACAGATATGACTCCGCGCGATTTCCAGCGCAAGCTCGAAAGCATCATATCGGATAAAAGCGATAATGCTTTCAGGCTCATTATCACGAGCTTCGGTTATAAAAGAGGGATCCCTCTTAATGCCGATATAGTGATCGATATGCGCTATACAGCGAATCCATATTACGAGGATTCCCTTCGCAATCTTTCCGGAAGGGATGAACCCGTTCGTTCCTACGTTATGAGCGATCCGCTTGTGATCAGGCACGCCGAAATGCTTACCGGTATGCTCAAGGAGCTTATACCCGCTTATGAGCGGGAGGGAAAGCGAAGGCTGATGATCTCATTCGGCTGCACCGGCGGAAGGCACAGATCCGTCGCCATGGCGGAAGTCGTTTATGAGGTAATGCGTGATTACTGCAATACCGTGATAGAGCATCGCGATCTGACTATCGAAGCCGAGACGATCTCGGAAAGGTTTGAGGTATAATGTCCTTTTCACAGCAGGTAAAAGAGGAATTGACTAACGTGCGCCTCCGCAAAGGGGCGGACGCGGTCATGCTCGTCGCCGGGGCGACGCTTGCTTCGGCTTCCTTAAAGTATTCGCGCTCTTTAAGGAAATGGGGACTGCAGTACGTCAGCGAATGTTCTTCGGGCATCAATTTCATAGCAAAGCTTGCCTGCCGCTCGTATGAACTCGAAAACGTAGTCTCGCTTAACGAGCATGAACGGCTCAACGCAAAGAATATAGAGCTGTTCCTTTACGGAAAGGATCTCGATAAGCTGTGCTTCGATTCCGGGCTCATCTCATACGATGAGAACGGGGACAAGCTTTTTGAAAAGCATCTGCCCGAAGGCGTCGATGCGGAGCACGCCTGCCGCGCTTTTTTAAGGGGCGTATTCCTCGCATGCGGCACGGTTTCCGATCCGAAAACGGGCTGCAACGCCGAGCTTGTATTGAAGGATGAATTCATTGCACGTTCGATCTCCGACCTCCTTGATAAGCGAGATATTCCGCCGAAGGTAATAAAACGTAAGAACGTATGGGTCGTCTATATGAAAAGCGGCGATACGGTAGAGGATTTCCTTACTTTTATGGGGGCGGGGGAATCCATGCTCGAGGTCAGGGAGCAGCGTATGCTTCGCGAAGTGAAAAACAACTCCAACCGTGAGGTCAACTGCTTCTGGGCAAATCGTGAAAAGGCGGCGAGATCCTCCGCCGCGCAGATAGAGGCGATAAGTCTTATCATTTCAAAGCTCGGTCCGGATGCGCTGAACGAAGAGCTTTATGAAGTCGCTTCGGCAAGGATGGATTATCCCGAATTCAGCCTTTCGGAGCTTTCGGATAAGCTTGGCATCGGTAAATCCGCCGTCAATTACAGGCTTAAAAAGATAATGGCGATAGCCGACGATATAAAGGGAGAAGAGTAATGGCGTTTACCCATCTGCACGTACATACGGAATACAGCCTTCTTGACGGCGCTTCAAGGATCGCCGATCTTGCAGCCCGCGCGAAGGAGCTCGGGATGGATTCGATCGCCATCACCGATCACGGCTGTATGTACGGCGTTATCGACTTTTATAACGCGTGCCGCAAACAGGGGATCAAGCCCATAATCGGCATGGAGGCTTACGTTGCCAAGAACAGCCGTTTCGATAAAAACAGCGCAAGGGATCATTCCCATCTGATCCTTCTTTGCAAAAACGAGACAGGCTATAAAAACCTGATGAAGCTTTCTTCGATCGCCTTCGTCGAGGGTTTCTATTATAAGCCGAGGATCGATTACGATCTGCTCGAACAGCACAGGGAAGGACTAATCTGCCTCTCCGCATGCCTTGCCGGAGATATCCCTAAGCATCTCTTGAACGAGGAATACGACGAAGCAAAGGCGCTTGCGTTAAGGCTCAAGAAAGCCTTCGGCGACGATTTTTATATCGAGCTTCAGAATCACGGCATACCCGAGCAGCTTACGGTGCTGCCCAGGTTAAATGCGCTTGCGGAAGAGCTCCATATAAAGACCGTCGCGACCAACGATATCCATTACGTCAATAAGGACGACGCCGAGGCGCAGGATGCCCTTCTTTGCATTCAGACAGGGCATTTCGTGGATGAGACCGATCGGATGAAAATGTCCGCCGAGGAATTCTATCTGAAATCCGAGGAGGAGATGCTGCGCCGCTTCGTCGGCTATGAGGACGCGGTACGCAACACTCGCGAGATCGCCGATAAATGCGATCTTGAAATAGAGATCGGAGGAAGGCATCTTCCCGAATTCACTCCGCCCGACGGTATGGGTCATGAGGAATACCTCCGGAAGCTCTGCGCCGAGGGTATGGAAAGACGCTTCGGCAAAAACCCCGCTAAGGAGTACATCGACAGGCTAGAATACGAGATCGGCGTTATCTCAAAAATGGGGTTTGTCGATTATTTCCTTATCGTTTGGGACTTCATTCATTACGCCAAAACTCACGGCATACCCGTGGGTCCGGGGCGCGGCTCCGGCGCGGCTTCCATCGTTGCTTATACGCTTGATATAACAGACCTCGATCCGCTGAAATACAATCTTCTGTTCGAGCGTTTCCTTAATCCCGAACGAATCACCATGCCCGATATCGACGTCGACTTCTGCTATGAACGGAGGCAGGAGGTCATCGATTACGTCGTCAGGAAGTACGGCTCCGATCACGTCGCACAGATAATTACTTTCGGTACGATGGCTGCAAGAGCGGTCGTACGCGACGTCGGCAGGGTGCTTCGCGTGCCGTATAACGAAGTCGATAAGATCGCAAAGCTCATCCCGCAGATGCTGAAGATCACATTGAACCAGGCGCTTGAAATGGTGCCGGAGCTTAAGGAGCTTTACGAAAGCAACGAGACCTATAAAAAGCTCATTGATCTTTCTATGAAGCTAGAAGGTCTTCCGCGCCATGCTTCGACCCACGCCGCGGGTGTCGTTATTTCCTCCGTTCCGACGATGGATCTCGTACCCCTCCAAAGGAACGAGGATTCGATCACGACTCAGTATCCGATGGGCACGCTCGAGGCGCTCGGCATGCTCAAGATGGACTTCCTCGGTCTGAGGACGCTTACGGTCATTCACGATTGCTGTGAATTCGTTAAGCAGCGGGGCATTCCCGCGCCGGATTTTTCGAAGCTCGGCTTTGATGACAAGAACGTTTACGATCTTATCAGCTCCGGTGATACGATAGGCGTCTTCCAGCTTGAATCCGCAGGTATGACGAACTTCATGATGCAGATGAAGCCAGGCTGCTTTGAAGACATAATCGCGGGCATAGCTCTTTTCCGACCCGGTCCCATGGAGCAGATACCGCGTTATCTTGAGGGTAAACAGGATTCATCAAGCGTTACTTATATCCATGAAAAGCTCAAGCCAATTCTCGGCACCACCTACGGCTGCATGGTCTATCAGGAGCAGGTCATGCAGATAGTCCGCGATCTGGCCGGGTACTCATACGGCCGAAGCGATCTTATCCGCCGCGCTATGAGCAAGAAAAAGCACGACGTAATGGAAAAGGAGCGCGTCAATTTCATTAACGGTATCGTTGAGGAAGACGGGACTATTACCGTTCCCGGAGCGGTAAGGAACGGTATCCCGCGCGAGATCGCCGATAAGATATTCGACGAAATGACGGATTTCGCTTCCTACGCATTCAACAAAGCGCACGCCGCTTGCTATGCCGTCGTCGCATACAGAACGGCCTACCTCAAGTATTATTATCCCGTCGAGATGATGACGGCGCTGATCAACAGCTTCATCGGCTCCGCAGATAAGATCGCCGATTACATCTACTACTGCAGGAAGCGCGGCTTTAAGATACTGCCGCCCGATATTAATAAGTCCGAACCGCATTTTACCGTCGAAAACGGAGCGATCCGTTTCGGTCTCGTTGCGATCAGGAACGTCGGCGAGGAAGCCATGGCTTCGATGCTTACCGAAAGGAAGCAGAACGGCGAGTTCAAAAGCTTTGACGATTTCCTTGAAAGAACTGACGGTATAAACAAAAGAATGGTCGAAGGACTTATTAAAGCCGGTTGTTTCGACGGAATGAACGTGACGAGGCTTTGGCTCATCGCCAATTACGAGGAAAAGATGAGCGCCGCCGCATCCGAAAAAAAGCGCCGTGAATCGGGTCAGATCTCTCTGTTCGATATGTTCGGCGAAGGCGAAAAGGAAGAGCCCGTTTTCAGGGACGAAACGCCGAAGGACCTTGAGGAGTTCAGCATAAACGAGCTTCTGGCGATGGAGAAGGAAGCTCTCGGCATTTATATCAGCGGTCATCCGCTCATGGAGTATGAGGCGACCATCAGGCTTATGAGCGCCAACTGCAAACAGCTTGCCGAAGCTGACGGTCATTCCGGCATAGGCGATAACGACAGAGTGAGCGTCGCGGGGATACTCGGCGGAGTGCGCACAAGGCAGACCAAAACAGGCGCGGGCATAATGGCGTACGGCGTTATTGAAGATATGACCGGTCAGGTCGAGTTTGCCGCATTCCCGACTGTGTATTCAAAATACAGGGATCTGATCTCATCGGAAAAACCTCTTAAAATCGAAGGTCGTTTGTCGATGAGGGAGGAAAAGGCAAATACCGTTATGATCGACGAAGTGTCTCCTCTTGAAAAGACAGACCGATTCCGGCTCTATTTGAGATTCAATGCGGATTCCCTCTCAAAACGGGAGCGTGTCGCAAACGTTCTTAAACGTTATCCGGGCAGCCACGACGTAGTGTTCTTCGACGAAACTACCGGCAAACAACAGCTTGCGCCAAGAGAGCTTTGCATAAGCGGTTCATCCGCGCTTATCGAGGTGCTGGGGAATTTACTTGGAGCCGAAAACGTTAAATTCATAAAAGTAAAACAATAATCATACAGAAAGGCATTATTATGAAAAGGATCGGTGTATTAACAAGCGGCGGAGATACTCCCGGTATGAACTGCGCGATACGCGCCGTCTTCAAAACGGGCGTTGCGATGGGAATGCAGGTAATGGGGATCTATCACGGTTATAAAGGGTTGATCGAAGGCAAGGTCGATTACCTGCACCATGAGGACGTTGAAAACAAGATGCATAAGGGCGGCACCGTATTAAGGACAGCCCGAAGCCAGGAATTCAAGACGGAGGAAGGCGTTAAAAAAGCCATTTCCGTTCTGAAGGCGTACGGCATTGAAGGTCTTGTCGTTATCGGCGGCGACGGCAGCTTCCGCGGATGTATGGAGCTTGTCAAAGCCGGCATCCCCGCGATAGGCATACCGGGTACTATCGATAACGATATGGGCTACACCGATTTCACTATCGGCTTTGATACCGCGGTCAATAACGTAACAAACGAGATCTATAAGATAAGGGACACCATGCGCGCTCATGATCGTGTCGGCGTTATTGAAGTAATGGGCAGGAACTGCGGCGATATCGCGCTTTGGGCCGGTATCGGCGGAGCGGCCGACCTTATACTCGTTCCCGAAATGCCCATGCCCTGGGACGAAGCGGCGAACAGGCTTGCGCAGAACAAGCTTCGCGGGAAGCTCACGAGCATCGTAATGATTGCCGAAGGCGCCGGCAAAGCGGAGGATTTCGCCGCCTACGTTCGCGAGCATACCGACGTTGAGATCAAGGCGACCGTGCTTGGCTACATTCAGCGAGGCGGTAATCCTTCCGCATTCGACCGCGTGCTTGCAGCAAGACTCGGCGAGCGTGCAGTTGAGCTTCTTGCCGAGGGCAAAGCCGGCAGGGCAGTGGGCATAAGGCATAACAACATCTACGACGTGTCACTCGCCGAAGCGATCGAAGTAAAGGACGAATTCGATTTCAAGCTTTACGAGCTTAACGAGATGATGGCTAAATTCTGATAACGAAAATAAGAGCAGGGACCTTCCGATCCCTGCTCTTTCATTTTACAGCATTATGCAAACAAGCCCTTTGCAGCCCTCGTTAACCATTCTGTTAAGCGTATCCTTGAACCGGATCTGAACGTCCTGCGGCAGCGAATTGACCTTGCCCGTCATTCCTTCCTTAACCAGATCGTAAATGGGCTTGCCGAATATGTTTGTCGACCAAAGCTCGTCTGGTTCGGTTTCGAAAGTGTCCATAAGATACTTCGCAAGCTCCTCGCCCTGCTCCGCCGTACCGACGATCGGATTGACTTCGCTTTCTATATCCACCCGAATTATATGCAGCCCTGAGGCGTGCGCTTTGAGCTTGACGCCGACTCGATTTCCGTGATGGACTATCTCAGGCTTATCGAGTTCGAGCTCGTCGAGCTTCGGCGCAACGAGTCCGTAACCGAATTCAGAGGCGCTTTTCAGCGCAGGCGCGATCCTGTCATACTCCGATTTGGCGAGCGCGAAGCCCTTCAGCGAACTCATAAGCTCATACTCGTCTTTTATCTCATAACCGCATTCTTCGCTCAAAAGCTTATAAAACACTCCGTCGTCCGGAGTAAGATCGGCAAAGACCATACCGCTTCCGAGGTCGATCCTTTCATGTCCTATCGGCTTAAAATCGTCGATTCCGTCAAGCGCTTCCGCTAAAAGCTGATGATCCCGCATTTTATTGAGCGAAGGCATGATCTCCCTTAAGCTGTCGAAAACAGGTTTTATCAATTCATGCTCGGGCGAAAGCAGCCTCATCCATCTTGGGACGGAAAGCTTAACCGCGCTGATCGGAAAATCCATAAGCATCTTCTCAAGAAGCCTTGAAATATCCTCCTGCGTCATGTTCAATACATCGAGCGGCAACACGTCCACAGAGTACTTCTCCGATATCTCGCGAGCTGCGTTCCTCGCTTCCTCGCTTTCGGGCGATTTGCTGTTAAGCACGACGGCATAGGGCTTGGTGCTGTTTTTAAGCTCCGAAAAGACCTTTTCCTCCGCAGAAGCATACGCCGACCTTTCGATACCGGTGATCGTTCCGTCTGTTAATACGACGATACCAACCGTGGAATGCTCGTTGATGACCTTTGTGGTGCCGATCTCGGCGACTTCGTCGAAGGGGATATCGTGATCGAACCATGGCGTTCGCACCATTCTCGGCACGTCTTCTTCGTTCGTGCCGAGCGCGCCTTCGACCATGAAGCCCACGCAATCGATCATCCGTACCGAGAACGAGGTATTATCCTCGCCGAAGCTGATCGAGACAGCATCGTTCGGTACGAATTTAGGCTGCGTCGTCATAACGGTCTTACCCGATCCGCTCTGCGGCAGCTCGTCAATGACGCGCTGTCTAACGTATTCGTTTTCGATCCGCGGGATGACGAGCTCATCCATAAACCGTTTAATAAATGTCGATTTGCCCGTCCTGACCGGACCGACCACTCCGATATAGATCCCGCCCTGCGTCCTTGACGCTATGTCGCGGTAAAGCTCCGCTCTTTCCATAATAATACTCCCTTCAGCTTCATATCGCATTTACATGATATGTGAGCCGGGGGAGTATGATTACTTGATATCAGGAGTTCGTATCGCTTTCTCGGTTTCTGATTATGAGCCTTATCGGTACGGAATCGATCTTGAAAGACTTTCTTATGTAATTTTCAAGATATCTTCGATATGAGAAATGCATCAGCTCTGCGTCGTTCACGAAAATAATGAACGTCGGCGGCTTGATCGAAGCCTGCGTGCTGTAGAATATTCGCAGCTTCCTGCCTTTCACGAAAGGCGGTTCGCTCATTGTAACGGCTTCCCCGATGATATCGTTGAGTATGCCGGTCGTTATCCTTGTCGAAGCCTGTTCCAGCACGGAGTTGACGCTTTCCATAACGCGCTGTACGCGCTGACCGGTTTTTGCCGATATGAAAAGCATCGGCACGTAGCTCATAAAGGCAAGATCCGTCAGGATATCCTTCTTGAATTTTTCAACAGTATGGGTGTCTTTTTCGATGAGATCCCACTTGTTGACTATAACAACGCTCGCCTTGCCTTCCTCGTGAACGTAACCTGCGATACGCACGTCCTGCTCGGAAAGCCCCTGTTCGGCGTCAATGACTATCAGGGCGACGTCGCATCTCCTTATTGCGGCAAGGGATCGTATGACGGAATATCTTTCAACGTTCTCGTCTCCGACTGCGCGCTTGCGGCGAATTCCTGCTGTGTCGATAAGCACGTAATCCTTTCCGTTATATTTGAAAGGCGTATCGATAGCGTCGCGCGTGGTGCCGGGTATGTTGGAAACGATAGTCCTTTCCTGACCGAGAAGCGCGTTAACAAGGCTCGATTTACCGACGTTCGGCTTTCCGACGACGGCTATGGAGATCGTTTCGCTCTCCTCATCCGCTTCGATAGCGGGGAAGTATTTGCATACCTCATCCAAAAGATCGCCGATACCAAGTCCCTGCTCGGCGGATATCGTGACAGGCTCGCCTATGCCGAGGGAATAGAAGTCGTAAGCCGTATCCTCATACTTAACGTGATCGACCTTGTTGACGCAAAGCACGATCGGCTTTTTGCAGCGGCGAAGCATCTCGGAGACTTCCATATCGGCTGCAGTAAGACCCTCGCGTCCGTCGACAACGAAAACTATTACGTGCGACGTCTCGATCGCAAGCTCCGCCTGCCGGCGCATCTGCGCGAGAATTATATCGTCGCTGTCCGGCTCGATGCCGCCGGTGTCGATCACTGTGAAATTATGCGTAAGCCATTCAGCGTCGCCGTAAATCCTGTCCCTGGTGACGCCCGGAGTATCCTCGATAATGGCTATCCTTTTTCCTACTATGCGGTTGAATAACGTCGATTTGCCGACGTTTGGTCTTCCGACTATCGCTACCAACGGTTTCATATCGTTTATAACCTTTCAGCTAATTCAAATATCTTCTGGATGAATTCCTCTCCGTCGTCCGCAGGCATGGGGCAGACCGGGATTTCAAGTTTTTCGGAAAGCTCCGGCAGACGAATGCCGTCAAGGAAAATATTGTCCATCTCACGCATCATGGTCGAAGTCATGATAAGCGCGGATCCCTCTAAAACGCCGCATTCCTGCTTAATGATATCGCCTGCGGTCACAAGCCCGCTGACGGTGACGCTCTCCCCGAAAAAGTCGTTACGAACGGGACGGACCTTTATCGTGATGCCATAGGGCTCGAGCCTTTTGAAAAGACCGCAGAGACACGGAGCGATAGCCGCGCCGCATACGGAATCGATCGTTACGTGCTTATCAAGCGGCTTTTTCTCTTCGAGAGCGGAGAGGAAACCATCCTCGAAAAGCCTGAACAATCCGACTCCGTTTTCGATCTGATCGAATGAGCCGTAGTATTCGTAGGGGGGCAGCTCCAGACCTGCGCGCAGATACATTTCGTCAGAGCAAAAAGCAAAATACTCCGCGCCGCTCTCGGCATTGAATCGATCGACGATCCGTATCGCCTCGCGCGCGTCTTCCTTGGTCATGGGCTTAAGGGGATAGAGCCCGTCCCTGTGCTTGGTGAGCCCTACGGGAACGACCGCGACCGATCTTGCCTCCGGTGCTAACGACCACAGATCCCAAAGCGATTTTTTTAGTATTGCTCCGCCGTTAAGCTCAGGACAAAGAACGATCTGAGCATTGAAGGCAAGCCCGTTTTCATGGAGCGCAGTAAGCCTCTCCATGATAAGATCGGCGTTTTTGCTGCGCATCATCTCTTTGCGGACGGCTCCGTCCGTTGCGTGGACGGAGATATAGAGCGGCGAAACGCGGCGGTCGATAATGCGCTTGAATTCCGATTCGCTCACGTTTGTTAGGGTTACGTAATTGCCCATAATCAGCGACAGGCGCCAGTCGTCGTCCTTGAAATAGAGGGTATCACGGTGCCCGCGGGGCATCTGATCGATAAAGCAGAAAACGCAATGATTTGCGCATTGACGAACGGGGGACATTAGCCCTGTTTCGAAGTTCAGTCCGAGCGTTTCCCATGGCTCCTTTTCGATATCGAAATCGATCATTTCGCCGTCGTCTGTTTCAACGGAAACTGTGATCTCCTCATCGTTTGTGAACAGCTCATAATCGATAACGTCGCGTACGGTCTCTCCGTTAACGGAAACGAGATACCAGCCCGGTTTGATTCCGAGCTCTTCCGCAATGGATCCGCTGTCAACTTTTTTAATGAGATGCTTCATCCTTCTCCGCCGTGATACAGTATTTTCCCTGTGCTCTAATAAAATATTATAACATACTATCCCGGGTTGTTCAATCTTAAAATCTGTCGTCGTTGAATTGAACCAAATACTGTGATATAATGGATCCATTGAAAGGAACGGAATATGTTTATGAAATCTTTAATCTATAAAATCGCGTCTATTATTGTGATCCTCTCGACGGCTGCGCTTATCGGCTGCAGCGGAAAGAACGCTGACAGCCTTTCAGGCAAGCCGTATGATGAAGAAAGGGATCCTGCCGTGATTATTGACGGGAAGTCTTTTTCCGTTAAAGGGGATATCGACGAGCTCCTTGCCGCGGTTCCCGGCTCTTACGAATATTCCGAGGCGCTCAGCTGCATGACCGCAGGATATGACAAGACCTATGATTACGGCTTTATTGTTATCGAGACAGTGCCCTCGGGCGAAAAAGACAGGATCAGCCGTATATCGGTTACGGGCGAGGGCGCAGAAACACCCCGCGGCATAAAGGTGGGGAGCACGAGATCCGATATAGTAAACGCTTACGGTGAAAACGGCTTTATTGAGAATTCGAGCCTGGTGTTTTCAAAAAAAGGTGATAAAAACGATATTTCCGGTACGAAGATCTATTTCAGGCTCGAAGACGATATCGTGACCGAGTTCATTGTTTTCGACCCCGGTTTTTAAGGAGACAGGTGGAGCTTTCTTCCGAAATATTCATATTTGCTTTTCTTCCGGTCGTTGTAACGATCCATGCGCTGATCAAAAATCAAAAGGCAAGGAACGTCTTTTTGATCGCAGTCAGCTTTGCTTTCTGGCTTTGGTGCGGACTGTTCGGATTTTTGATCATGCTCGGGCTGACTTTTTTGAATTACCTGCTCGCGCATCTCATCATAAAAACGGGTAACAAAGCACGCGCCGCATATCTTACAATCGGAATCGCAGCAAACGTTTCCGCCTTGCTGCTCGACGTGATCCTGACAGGTAAAAGCAGCCTTCCTCCAATCCTCATAAGGACGATGGGCATAGGATTCCTTACTTTGAGGATGATCTCGTTTATTGTCGGCGCATATAAAGGGGAGCTTAACAGATCTCCGAAGCTTAGTGATTTTATTCTGTATTCGTCTTTGTTTGCGTTAATGCAGCGCGGTCCCGTTGTAAAGTACGGCGAGCTCCGGGAGCAGATAGAATCGCGCGGGGTATCCTTTGAACGTATCGCCCGCGGGATCAACATATTCGTTCAGGGTCTTGCCATGAAGGCGATATTATCCAATTCCCTGTATTACGCCTCGAGCAAGCTGTTGATGCTCGAACGGATCGATTTGAACGTCGTAACCTCATGGCTGTGCGCGATATTGTTTTTGCTCCGTCTGTATTTTGACATAGCCGGTTATCTGGTGATGGCTGACGGAGCCTTAAGTATGCTCGGTTTTACGATTCGTGAGAATTTCAACTCTCCGTTCTCATCCGCCGGCATATCGAGCTTCATTGAAAGATGGCATATATCGCTGACGGGTTGGTTCAAAGAGTATTTGTTCATGCCGATCCTCGGGAAGAAAAACGGTTTCATCCGCCTTGCGGCCGCGAGCATGACAGCCTGTATAGCCTCCGCGGTATGGCATTCTCCCAACGTATCATTCATATTATTCGGCGTTGTTTCCGCCGTCTTTCTGTTTATCGATCTTTCTTTGAAAAAAAGCGGGATCAAGCTTCCGAAGGCTCCGGGAGTGATACTGACTCTGCTTGCCGTTACGATCGCTTTTGTTCCGCTCCAAACGAAGGACGTTTCTCGGGCGTTGGCTGTTTACAAAGCGATGTTTCTCGGATTTACCGTTTCGCAAAGTTCGCTCGCAAGGCTGTCGCTCATCATGAAGCCCGATCTTATCGCCGTTTCATTGATGGCATTGATTCTTGCGTCGCCTGTACCCGCGGTGATCAAACGGGCTTTATCGGGAAAGAAAGCATTCGGGATCGTTCGATCCGTTTGGACAGTCGTACTGTTCATCGTTTGCATCATATTCCTTTCTGCCGTTGAACAGCAGCCGGGTTTCTTTGAAGCGTTATGAAAAAGAGTTCACAAAAACATCATATTCCATTCGTTGTTCTGATGCTCGTCATAGCTATGTTGCCCATGCTGCTGATCGCGCTGGGAATACAGGGCGAAAACGTTCGCCGCGTCCCGCTTCAGCAGAACCCCGGGCTGTTCAAAAACGGGACCGTTAACGAATCGTTTGTAACAGATCTCGAGCGTTATATTTCCGACAGTAATCCGCTGAAGGGTCTGTCCATACGGATTTTGAGTTCATTCGATCAAGCCGTACTGAACGACCTGCCCTGCGAGGAAGCGGTGGCGGGGAAGGATGACTTCATATTCTTCGGCGAAACCATGCCGGATCAGGTCGGCGTCGATCAGCTTGACGATGAAAAGATCGGTTCCGTCGTCGATTATGTATTGAGCATAGAAGAGCTCTGTCACGAAAAAGGTAAAGCGTTTTACTTTGTCGTCGCGCCGGACAAGGGTACGATCTATCCGGAAATGCTTCCCGGAAGATTGATAAAAACCGACGCTCCGCGAAGCATCGACCTTTTGACCGATGCTTTCGGCAAAGCCGGAGCCTCCTGCTATATCGATTCAAAAGATCTGCTTACAGGCGTTAAAAAGAACGGAGGCTTATGCTATTATAAACGGGATTCGCATTGGAACGAGCTCGGCGCATGCTGCATCTATAACGCCGCTGCGTCAGCCTCGGGTCTTGAGCGTTTTGACGAAGACTCATATTCGATCGTAAAGGACAGGGAAGGGGATCTTGAGCGTTTTGCCGCCCGGCTTGACAGGGAATACGACGAAAGATACGTTTATCCGGTTCGCCGCGATTACGAATCGGAAAAGCCGATCGATCTTGACAACTCGAAAATCAATATCACTTCTTCCGACGCGAACGAGCTTACCGTGCTAATCTGGCATGATTCATTCGGTAAGGCGCTTCAGCCATTTTTCAGCCAGAATGCCGGCAGGCTTGTGATGCTTCGGTCGTTCCCCTACGATATGAGCTGCATCGACGATTACTCACCAGATATAATAATAATTGAGATCGCGGAACGAAAACTGCCAAAACTATATGAATTGGCAAAGGCTGCAGGCTTTTGATCCAAGTTCGGCGCAAATCGCCGGGAAAGGTTATTCTGAATTAGGTGATGTGAAATGAAACGAATCGTATCTTTGCTTCTTGCTCTCATCTGCGCGCTTTCCTTGACAGGGTGCAAATTGATCAACGATCTCCTTCCGTTCGATCCATCAAGCATATTCAGCACGCCGGATCCCAACGAAACGAGCGATCCCTATATCCCGCATAATACCGAGGATACTTCCGAATCAGCCTCGGATATTGCTTTCAGAGAGCTCGATCTTGAGATATTCCGTAGCCGCGTCACCTCCTGCACGGATATTTACAATCAATACATCGTTTCCGATCCCGCCAAATTCGGCATCGATCCAAACGACGTAACTCCCGGTTGGGGCGAGATTTCGTATGAGGATCACCTTGCCCAGATGGATGAAGCGAGGACTGTGCTCGGTCGTCTCGATGCGATAGGGCGTGAGAACCTCAACACCAGGAACAGGTATGCATTCGACGCGATCCACCGCCATTTTGAGATCGTGCTCAAGTATGAAGACTATTATTATTTCGACGAGCCGTTGACGCCCCTTAACGGAATGCATTCCATGCTCCCCTTGAGCATGGTCTGCTTCAGCGTTCGCAATGCCGACGACGTTGAGAATTATATGATCCTGATCGAGGATATGGCAAGGGTGCTCGGCGATATCGAAAGGTTTGAAAACGAAAAGGCAGACTACGGTCTTTTCATGACGGAAACCGCGCTCGATCAGGTCGTTGAATCATGCAGAAGCTTTGCCGAGAAGGGCGAAGAAAGCTTCCTTATCAGCTATTTTGAAGAGGTGCTTGAAAAAGCGAGGGAGTTTGGATTTACGGAGGACCAGTGCAGCGCCCTCCGCGAACGCAACAGGAACGCCGTGCTTAACGAGATCCTTCCGGCATACAAACACCTTGCCGATGCTCTGAACGCCCGCAGAGGCGATTGTATGGAGTTTGAGGGCGCATGCAAGAGGGGACAGAATGCAAAAGCTTATTTTGCTTTGACCGTCTGTGATGAGGGCGCCACCATGGACGATATGGATACCGTGAAGAAGCTCCTTAATAAAATGGGCAGGAATACTTATGAGGATATGATAAGCGCATATCTTTCCGATCCGAACATGTCTGATAAGTTCGGCGATGATATTTCTTTCGGTTCTGTCGAGAAGAATATGGAATGGCTCACAGGATTCATTAAAGAGTATTATCCCGAAATGCCAGCCTATAACTTGAAGTATATCCAGGTCCCGGACGATATTGCGGACGATTTCAGCCCGGCAGCTTATTTGACGGCGTCTTACGACGATTATTATGATAATCTCATGCTTATCAACCCGACTTCCGAAGGCTCCGACGATCTTCTGACCGTTGCGCACGAAACCATTCCCGGGCATATGTATCAGTTCCTTTACGCGCGGAACATGAAGGGGCTGTCGCTTGCGCAGCAGATCCTCGAGCCGACCGGTTATGCGGAGGCATGGACGGTGTTTACCGAAGATTTCGTCTCAAAGCATTGTGATGATCTTGATGCGGATTTCTGCACGATGACGAATTCCGACTCCACCTTCGGAAATATTTATCTTCCGGCATACGTAAGTATTATGGTGAATTATTACGGATGGGACAAGGACCAAGTAGTCGATCTTCTTAAAACTTACGGGATAGAGAGCGCCGCCGACATCTTCTATGAATACGCGATAACAATGCCCGTTTACGCTATGAGCTATGCGATAGGGTATTCATATCTTTCCGATATTTACAGGAGCGCCGATCCCGGATCGAACAATGAGATAAAAGCGTTTTTCGAAAGATATCTTTCTTATGGTCCCACGTATATGGATATCATCAGAGATTACATGAAATGAATTGTCTGGGCTATTACAGGGGCACGCCGGACGACGGACAGCAAGCCTTATTATATGAATTTGCTAAAAATCGTGGGTTTGAGCTCGACGACGTTCTGTTCGATCTGCCCGGAGAATTCGGCTCTTTCAGAAAGCTGCAGAACGCCGTAAAGCTCGGACTTTGCGATATTGTATTATTGCCATCCTGTAATTCGCTCGCAGACGACAGGTATCTTTCGATCGAAAACCGATTGTTTCTTTTACGCAACGGCGTTAAGCCTGTATTCATTTCAAAGGGTAACCTTGACAACAGGCATGAGATCGCGCTTAATATTTCCCGTTATTTCAGCTGCATAACGGATTGGGATTCAGCCTACGGCACAGCTTTGCCGCTCAAAAACACGTTCCGGGATTTTAAGCGGACGCCTCCCATAGGGTATAAGATAGTTAACGGAGAAGCGGCTGTCGATAAGAACGAGGCAGAGGCGGTCAAAGAAGTATTCGTCCGATACGCGAGAGGGGAACAGCTTAAAGACATTTATCACGCGGTTCGCGATAAATACGGCTTCGGCGGTTCTTTCGGAAATATGACCGTCAAAACCATACTGAAGAACGAAAGATATCTCGGCAGAATGTCAAAGAAGGGGTATCATCTTCCGCCGATCATCAGATATGACGAATGGCTTGCCGTAAAAGAAAGGCTCGAGGCGGAGTACGTGACCGTATCGGGAAACGATCCATTCATAGGCGTTTCGTATTCTTCCGTACCCGTCGTATGCTTCCGAGGAGAAAAGCAGGCAAAAGCGCTCAGGAACATTAACAGGGCTTCCGGCGGCTTTTTCCTTGATACCGTTTCATTTGAAAAAGCGGTCGAAGCAATAATTGCGGAGCTTGCATCCGAAGCCAACGCACAGGCTTTTTATCTTAATCACGTGCTTACGGAACGAAGCAGGGCGTCCGCAGCTCTTCCGAAGGCTGAGGAGGTCCTCGGCAAATACAACGAAGAGGTTTTCGGGGATATTTCGCTTATAAAGAACGGCGAACGAAGCGAAAACGTGCAGAACAGGCTTGAAAAGAATAACGATATTCGCGTATTCTGTGCAATGCGGCTAAGACGAATAAGATCGGAAGTCGAGCTTTATTCCATTACAAAGGATCAAGTATTGGCGTTCTTCAAAAGGGCAAGGGAGATGAGCCGCCTTTCATTTGAGGAAAAAGGGTTCATAGCGCACGCTTTTATTTCATCTGTATCTGTTGTTAACGGAAGGATAAGGATAGTATTCAGGTATCCGACCGACAGAAAAAGGAAAACCGTATTCGTTGACAATTGCTTATCAGAATAAAAATATCCGCCGCTCTTATAGGGCGGCGGATAAGCTTTTTGGGAATTACAGATCGAAGTATCTCTCAAACTCGGCAGGATGGGGATAGTTCTCGATCTTCCTGGCTTCCTTGCGCTTGCGGTCGATCCAGATCTTGATCAGCCTCTCGGGGAATACGCCGCCGCGGGTAAGATACTCGTGATCGTTCTCAAGCGCGGTGAGCGCCTCTTCGAGCGTGGTGGGAAGAGCATCGATCTTCGCCTTCTCTTCATCGGGCAGATCGAAGAGGTTGAAATCATAGGGTCCCCAGCCGCAGGCGGAGGGATCGATCTCATTCATAACGCCGTCGAGACCTGCCATGAGGATCGCGGCGTAAGCGTAATAGGGGTTGCAGGTACCGTCGGGATTACGGAGCTCAAAGCGCTTTGCCATGGGGCTCTTCGCATAAGCGGGTATCCTGATGACAGCGGAGCGGTTTGCGGTCGCGTAACCGATCGTAACGGGCGCCTCAAAGCCGGGAACGAGCCTCTTGAAGGAATTGGTGGAGGGATTAGTTATGGCGCAGAGGGATTTGGCATGCTTGAGGAGACCGCCCATGAAATTATGAGCAAGCTTTGAAAGCTGCGCATAACCCTTCTCATCGTAGAACAGGGGCTTGCCGTCCTTGGTAAGAAGCATGTGGACGTGCATACCGTTTCCGGCCTCGCCGTAGATGGGCTTGGGCATGAAGGTCGCGGTGCAGCCCTCCTCAACGGCGGCGTTCTTGATAACGTACTTCGTTACCATAGTATTATCGGCCATCTTTTCAACGTCGGCAAGCTCTACCTCGATCTCAAGCTGACCGGGACCGCCGACTTCGTGATGATGGTACTTGACCTTAACGCCCCAATCCTCCATCAGCATGCACATACGGCTGCGGAGATTATAATACTTGTCCTGCGGAGCGCCGATATGATAGCCGCCCTTATGGGGGATCTGGGTGCCGTTCGTGCCGAGACCGGTGTTCCAATCGGCCTCGTCGGTATCGATCTCGCACCTGACGCAGTTGGGGCGGGACTCGAACTGGATCTGATCGAATACGTGGAATTCAAACTCCGGTCCGATGATCATTTCATCGGCTATGCCGGTTTCGCGCATGTAATTGACAGCCGCGCGGATGACGTTCCTGGGATACTGATCGAAGGGGCGGTTTGCCGGACGGTCGATGATCATGGCGTCGCCGCTCATTGTCAGGGTAGCGACTTCAGCAAACGGGTCGACAGCGGCGGTGGAAAGATCGGGAATGAAAACCATGTCGCTGTTTTCGACGGGAGCGTAACCGTAGTTGGAACCGTCAAAGCCGATGCCGTACTTCATGGTGTCCTCATTGAAACGTTCCGCCGGGATGGTGATATGCCTCCAGCGGCCGTCGATATCGGTCATCTTGAAGTCTACCATCTCGATATTGTTATCAACTATAAATTCCTTTGCCTGCTCGATTGTTTTGAACATAAAAAGCCTCCATAGTCTATTTGGGATCGAGTCCCTTTACAATATCCATTTTGGCAGTTTAATTCCATAAAGTCAATAGATATTATCAATATATTTATTTATCAAAAAAGGCGATCCCTGATCGCCTTATTTAATCTGATCGTTATTCGGGTTTCTTCTCCCATTCGATATCGTCTTCGTCCTCTTCGGGAGCTTTTTCGTTGACCTTTATAAGCAGCCTTGTAACGCGAAGGTTCTGTATCTGCTTGACGGTAACGGTCAGATTCTCGAAATCGAAAGATTCGCCCTTTGCGGGATATCCGCCGAGCTGTTCGATCGCCCAGCCGCCTACGGTGGCGTTGTCGTCGTCGAAATCCTCGTCGTCTATCTCAAGCTCGTCAAAGAGGTCGTAGATACGCATATCGCCGTCGCACTCATAGGTGTCGTCGCTTATCTTGACGAGCTCATCCTCGATCTCGTCGGTCTCGTCCCATATGTCGCCGACGATCTGTTCAAGGATATCCTCCATCGTAAGGACGCCCATCGTTCCGCCGTATTCGTCGGTAACGATCGCAAGGTGGAGTTTCTTCTCACGCAGCTCTCGAAGCGCCTGGGGAAGTATGGTCGTCTTATGGATATAACAGACGGGAAGCATATGCTCTCTCAAATCAAGGGGCTCGTCGTCGGTAATAGCTCTTAATATCTCGTTCAAATGGATAACGCCGATGATATTGTCGATCGTATCCTCGTAAACGGGAAGCCTTGAATAATTGGACGACAGGATCGTATCGATGATCTCCTTCGGATCGTCGTCGATATCTATCGCGACCATATCGACGCGGGGTGTGATTATCTCGTAGGCATAGATATCGGGGAACTCGAGCGCGGACTGAAGAAGATCGCTCGTATGCTCGTCGATAACGCCTTCTTCTTCAACGGTATCGATGATATCGGACAGCTCATCCTCCGTAACGTTGGAATTATCCGTCACCTTATCCGACCAGGCTTTGGAGAAAAGCTTGACTATTTTAGTAACGACCCAGACAAGGGGGAAGAGGATAACGCCGAGCACACGCAGGAAAGAAGCGTGCTTCATCGCGTAATAGTCGGGATTGGCGTTGGCAACCATCTTGGGAACGATTTCGCCGAAGATGAGCACGACGACTGTCAATACAGCGGTGGAAATCGCGGCAAGCGCATCCTCGCTCATTACCGCTCCGAGAAGAAGAATGAACAAGGAAGTGGAGAGAGTCGAAGAAGCAAGATTGACAAAATTATTGCCGATCAGGATGGTGCTTAAAAGGTTGTCATACCTGTTATAATTCTGGAGCGCGATCCTTGCCCTTCTGTCGTTTTCGTCTTCCGCAAGGTGCTTCAACCGTTTATCGTTCGCAGAAGAATAAGCGATTTCCGAGCCCGAGAATACGGCGGAGAAGCAGATCAGTATAAAGAGAGGAACAACGTAATACAACCAGGTCATGCGTTGACCTCCTTTCCGGAGGGAACTGCCTCTGTATCATATTCGTCGAAGATCTCACCGACGAGCTCCTCGAGAATGTCTTCTACTGTAATGACGCCGAGTATGTCGCTTCTTTCGCTGACGATAGCAAGATGCGTCCTGCTCTTCGAAAGGTCGAGGAGCAGCTCGTCAACGGGCATATCAGGACGAACGAAGTAGGGGGTATCCAAAAGATCCACAAGATCAAGCTCATCGCGGGATTTAAGATACTCGCGGAAAAAGGAACGGATCAAAACGACGCCGATTATGTTGCCCTTGCTGTTAACGACGGGAAGCCTTGAATGGCTGGTCTTTCTGAGCTGTTCATACTGCTCTTCAACGGGGCTGGATTCATTGAGCTTTTCGACTTTATCCCACGGTGTATAGCATTCGGAAACCGTCCTGTTCTTGTACTGGAGCACGTTTACCATGAGCTCGGCAGTGGCGTCTTCCTGCTCGTCGTCCTCTTCACGTTCGTCCTTGAACGTCTCGATGATATCGACAAGCTCGTTTTCCGTAACGGAAGGCTCGCTGTTGTTCCTGATAAACAGCTTGCCGATAAGCTTGCCGATCCAGGTGAAAACTGCGGACAGGGGAGTCAGCGCCTTCATAAGAACGTAAAGCGAATGACCTATGCTTAAAGCATATCTTTCGTTGCAGGCTTTGGCATAGGATTTGGGAAGCATTTCGCTGAAAAGGAAAACTGTCAGTGTGATCAGCACGGTAGATAAAGTCAGCGCAATGCCCAGGTATTTTGTACCGATGAATAACTGCCTGGTAATAAGGACCGTCAATGCGGAACAGCCGATATGCATGACGTTGTTTCCGATAAGCAGAGTGGTCAATGCCTTCTCGAAATTGTTGAGAATGTACATTACGTACTTCGCGCGCTTATTTCCGTCCTCTGCATATGCTTTCATTCGCACCTTGTTGACGGAAGCGAGGGCTATCTCCGAAGACGCAAAATAGGAGCTTATCGCAAGGAAAAGCACCAGAAAACAAGCGTATATGATTATTACCCTATAATCGGCTTTTTCGCCGATCTTGCCGAGGGCTTCACCCGCGGCGGGAGAAATAGATGGCATAACAGATGCAATACATCGCCATATACTGCCATCATCCATTGATGAGACCAACTCCTCTCAAAAAAACTATTCGTATTATACATGAAAAGAACGAACATTTCAAATATATTTTAGCTCGTTTATCACATTTCGTATTCCGTATTTGACGGCAGGACGGTAATTATGGTAAAATATTATAAAGAGAAAAGAGGACGAAAGCATGAGCGATGTAGTATTTCTTAAAGACAAAGAAATGATGGGCGTTACGCCCGTTGAGAATATTTTTATTTCCGAATTCCTGCCCGCAGCGCCGGAGCTTGCGCTGAAGGCTTATCTTTACGGGCTGATGAAGGTTTCGAACGGTCTTGAGGACGATATTGCCGACGTGCTCGGCTGCACGGAGGAAGAGCTTATTGGCGCCTTTTCGTATTGGGAAAAGCTCGGGCTCGTCGAGATAATTCGTGCTGAAAAGCCAATGAGAAGGTTTTTCAACGTAAAAGAGGCCATGTCCTGCGCTTCGCTTAATACCAGGGGAGCCAAATACGGACAGCTCGTCGAAAAACTTCAGGGTGCTCTCGGGACAAGGATATTGACCGGAGCGGAGCTTGCCCGGATCTACGATTGGGTGGAGGTATTCGGTTTCGAGCAGGACGCTGCAGTCAGGATAGTCGCTCGCTGTCTCGACAGAAAGGGCGCTAGGGTATCCGTATCGTACATGGATAAGACCGCAAGATCGCTCGCCGAAAAAGGCGCTTTCACGCTTGACGCAGTCGAATCTTGCTTCAGGGAGGAAGACCGTATCTCAAACGGCGCGGGAAGGATCTATAAGCGTTGGAACAGGGCCGGAACCCCCACGGAGGATGAGATCGCGCTTTATGAAAAATGGACCCGTGAATGGGGTTTCAGCGACGAAACGATCGATCTTGCTCTGCCGCGGATGACGGCGGCTTCAAGACCCAATTTCAAGTACCTGGACGTTATTCTCGAGGCGCTTTACAAGAAGGGTTCCGTTGATGAAAACGCCGTCAGAGAGGCCGACAGGCGCGAGGACGCCGTTATCGAGCTTTCGCGCAACGCGCTTGCCCGCGCCGGGATAAAAAGCGCGCCCACCAAGGAGCATAGGCTCCATTTCGAGGAGTGGCATTTCGATCGCGGAATGAGCGCCGAGCTCATTTATCTTGCCGCCGATTACGCAAAAGGTCAGTACAGACCCTTTGCGTTTATGAAGGATCTGATCGAATCATGGCTCTCAGAGGGGATATCATCCGTTTCCGCCGCGCGCGAAAGCTTCGAAAAGCACGGCGGTTATGCAAAGAACAAGGACAAAAAAACGCGTTCTCTTAATTACATGCACGGGAAAAAGTATTCCGAAGACGAGCTTAAAGAGCTTGGTATAAGTCTGGGCGAGGAATTCTACGATGAACAATAAAGGAATGAAATTCAATAAAGCTGTCGAAGACGAGCTTTCAAGGCGCAGGAGCTTTTCCGAAAGGACGCTTGCAGAACACAAGGATGACGTACGAAGGAATTATCCCTCAATAAATGCGCTTCGTAACGAGATCGCGGAGCTTACTCTTGATTTCTCTGATAAGCTCATTCAGTCGCCAAACGATGCGGAAGCATTAGAGGCGCTTGCAGGAAGCGTTATCGGCGCAAAGAACAAGGAGCTTGAAAAAATGCTTCTCGACGCAGGGCTTCCTGCGGATTATCTCGAGCTTGTTCCCGTCTGCAAAGCCTGCCGTGATACCGGCGTCTGTGACGGTCAGCTATGTTCATGCGTGAAAAACGTGTTGATAAACTCACGTTTCAACGATTCCGGGCTTAATCCCGGGCAGACTTTTGAAACGCTTCGTCACGATCTGATCGATGATCCGCGGGAGCGCCGGGCTTATGACAATATCAGCGCATACTGTCTTAAATATGCGAACGATTTTCCCAATAACGAACTCGGCGATATCCTTCTTCTCGGAGCCCCGGGCGTCGGCAAGACGTTCCTGCTCAATTCGATCGGCGAAAGGGTGCTCAAAAACGGTTATTCCGTTCTGCGGCTAACCGCGAACAAGCTCATTTCCGTCGCACTCAGCTGCATTAACGAGCATGAAAGGTTCCCCGACATGACCGTCCCCGATCTTTTGATTCTCGACGATCTCGGTACAGAACCCATGATAAGCAATATTACGATCGAAACGCTGCTCTCGATCATCTGCGAGCGGCAGGACAGGGGACTTGCAACTCTTTTTGCAACGAATAAGTCCTTTGAGAGCCTTAACGAGGAATACGGCGACAGGGTTTCATCCCGTCTTCTTACCCCGCAGCGCGTGAAGGTCATCAAGATGACCACGCCGAGCATTCGCTTCATCAAAACCTGATTCTATTCCCGCTCTTCCAAAGCATATAATCCGGTATAAATGATTTGGAGGCGCATGGATGAAGATTTTCGTTATAACCAAAAGAACTCTGATAATCGCGATCGCGGCTGTTCTTGCTGCGGTCGCTGTTATTTCGGCTGCGATAGCCATTTCGTCTTGTTCCGAAAAAGATGCCGGCAACAATACCGAGCAGACCGGGGCTGTAAACGATTCGTACGCTGCTAAGTCGACGGTCTCAGCCGTCGAGGAATACGAAGCGACGGTGCTTGCCGGATTCAAAAAAGAGCTTCCTGTTTACTCAGTCGACCGATCGGATAAAAGGATCGCGCTAACTATCGACGCCGCATGGGACGCGGATAAAACCCCGTTCATATTGGAAACGCTTGCAAAATACAACGTAAAAGCCACGTTCTTTCTCTGCGGCGTCTGGGTGAAAGCCTACCCCGACCAGGTCAAGGCTATATTTGACGCAGGACATACGATAGGGAATCATTCGCTTTCACATCCGCATATGACGAAAATTTCGCAGGACGACGTCGAAAAGGAGATCTCTTCGCTTGACGATCTTATCGAAAAGATAACGGGGAAGAGGACTGTGCTCTTTCGCGCGCCTTTCGGTGAATACAACGACGATGTGATACGCACCGTTCGTTCGACCGGTCATGAGCCTATCCAATGGGATATCGATACCATCGACTGGAAGCCCGAACGGAGCGCGAATACTATCCTCGATACCGTTTTCAAAAAGCTTGACGACGGAAGCATTATTCTTTGTCACAACAACGGATATAAGATCGAGGAGTATTTGCCGACGCTTATCGAGACCGCGCAGGCAAACGGATTCACTTTCGTTACTGTCGACGAGCTTCTGCTTGACGGGGAAACCATTATTGACGCTAACGGCGTGCAGAAAGCAAAATAAAAAGAGCAGGAGGTTTTCTCCTGCTCCGACAGCTTAACATCAAAGCATGGCTTCCGCAAACGCCCTTGCGTCGAAAGGCTGAAGATCGTCGATTCCTTCTCCGACGCCTACGAAGCGGACGGGAAGACCGAGCTCGTTCCTGACGGCGATACATACGCCGCCTTTTGCAGTACCGTCGAGCTTCGTGAGTATGATACCGGTGAGACCGCAGCTTTCGCCGAACGCCTTTGCCTGTGCAATGGCGTTTTGACCCGTGGTGGCGTCGAGCACAAGAAGCACTTCAACGTGCGCGTCGGGAAGCTCGCGGTCGATCACGCGGCGCATTTTCGCAAGCTCGTTCATAAGGTTCTTCTTGTTATGGAGCCTTCCTGCGGTATCGCAGATCAGCAGATCGTTTTTTCTTGCTTTATACGATACGATCGCGTCGAAAACGACGGCGGCGGGATCGGCGCCTTCTCCGTGCTTGACGATGGGGACGTCTGCGCGGTCAGCCCAAACGGTGAGCTGTTCTGCGGCGGCGGCACGGAAGGTATCCGCGGCGGCAAGCATGGGCTTTTTGCCCTCCGCCTTATACATGGCGGCAAGCTTGCCTATGGAAGTGGTCTTGCCGACGCCGTTTACGCCGACGATAAGTATCACGTTATCCTTTTCGTCGTCGAGGAAGGGAACGTCCGTAGTCATGAATTCGGTCATGATATCGATGAGGACTTCCTTTGCGGCGGTCCGTTCAGATATCTTCTCTTCCTTGATCCTTGCTTTCAGCTTGTCAAGTATCTGTTCGGTGGTGTCGAATCCGACGTCCGCCATAATGAGAGCGTCTTCAAGCTCCTCGTAAAACTCGGCGTTGACCCTTTCTTCGCCGCCTCCGAATATGAAGCCGAGAAGCCCGCCCCTCGTTTTTTCAAGACCTTGTTTAAGCTTTGCGAAAAAGCCCGGTTTCTTTTCCTTTTTCTTTTCCATCAAATCGCCTTTCCCGGCTTGTTTATGCCGTTTCTTCTTTGCTGTCGAACCTTGCGGAAACGAGCTGTGATACGCCCTTTTCCTCCATCGAAACGCCGTACAGCGAATCGCATACAGCCATAGCGCCCTTGCGGTGAGTTATTATTATAAACTGCGTTTCTTCGGAATATGCCTTCAGGTATTCCGCAAAATTATCGACGTTCGCTTCGTCGAGCGAAGTATCTATCTCATCCAGTATGCAGAACGCCGTGGGCTTGAGCTTCAATATCGCGAATAACAGCGCGATAGCGGTGAGTGCCTGTTCGCCTCCGGAGAGGAGGGAGAGGAGCTGGAGCTTCTTTCCCGGCGGCTGTGCGATGATATCGATATCGCAGTTCAAGAGATCGCTCTTGTCCGAAAGCACGAGCTCCGCCTTTCCGCCGTGGAACAGCTCTGTAAAGGTTGCGCTGAAATTCTCCTGTATCTTGCTGAACTGTTCGGCGAATTCCTTTTCCATCGTTACGGTAAGACGCTTGATGATCTCCGTAAGATCGGTCTCCGCCTGCTTGAGATCGTCGCACTGCGCTTTCAGCTGAGCATGCCTTTCAACGACGTTCTTATAATCCTCTACGGAAGATGTGTTGACTTCTCCGAGAGAACGGATCTCCTTCCTCAGCTCGTCCGCGCGCGTGTTGGAAGCGGATATCGATATCTGCCGGCGGAAGGGCAGAGCATTCTCGTAAGTGAGTTCGTAATCATTCCAGATACGGGCGGTAAGATTGTCAAGCTCCATCTGCAGACGGTTGAGGTTGAGCTCATACTTATGCATGCGCTCTCGCATATCGTTAAGATCGGCGTTTGCTTCTTCGCGTCTTAAACGAAGCTCGTCTACGCTGCGGAGCCTTGCCGCGCGCTCTTCCTCAAGCGAATGCATCTCGTCCGTGAGGGAGTCGACTTCCGTACGCTCCGTGGAAATGCCCTTCGTCATAGCAGACAGCTTTTCACGGCAGGCACGGATCTCGTCTGCGATAGAAGCGCTGTCTTCGACGTTCTTCTTCGACGATTCGGTAAGCTGACCGAGTTCTTTATTGATCCTGTCAAGCTCGTACCTTGCGGCGGCGTCCTCTTTATTAACGGCAACCTCGCAAACCTTCGCTGCCGTCAGCCTTTCAGAGGCGTCCTGCTGCTCCTTACGCAGGACCACTATCTCCGCCTGTATGCGCTTGATATCCTCGGCGGTAGTTACGTTGCTTGAATTCAAGCCGCTCTCGAGCTTTTCCGCCTCGGTCGTCTGGCTGTCGATATCCGCGATATTATCGGAGATCTGGCTGAGCTCCGCTTCAAACCGCTCCATACGCTGACGGTTCTTTTCAACGTATTGAAGAACTATATCGTGCTTCTCCAGGAAAGCGGCTCTTCTTATCTCAAGCTTGCGCATCTCGTCGGCGATAGAGGAGGCGGCTTCGTTCGCCTTTTCAAGATCGCTGTCGAGCGCCGCTGATCTTTGGGCAAGCTTTTCAGATTCATCCTGTATCGATTTGGCGCGTTTCTTTAACTGCTCAAGCTCTCTTT
>JAEEGJ010005696.1_pt1 | contig 38652 bp, 25 predicted proteins | sample 8958761 | NCBI WGS metagenome assembly JAEEGJ01 (sample SAMN16246546, study PRJNA631951) | gut metagenome | biome: gut microbiome; feature: rumen; material: RS-attached | host: Bos | place: Iran: Karaj | collected 2018-10
ACCGGGACATGGATGTCTACACCCAGGAGAGCAAGTTCACTTCCATAGGAAACGGAGGTACCTATCAGCTGTTTGCAGCTGCCGCCGCCACTTTCTGGAACCGCCTGTCCGTGGGTGCCCAGTTCAATTACGTATTCGGCAACATCAGCAAGAAATCCTCCGTTGTGTACGGGGACGATTCCTATCGCACCAGCGTATACGGTGACTCCCTGCAGGTAAACAGTTTCACCGGAAAATTCGGCATTCAGTACGAGCAGCCCCTTTCCGGCCAGTATGTCTTGACCGCAGGTGCTACTTACAAGCTTTCTTCCCGCATCCTGGGCCACAGCGTCCATTATTATGAGCTGGGCAGTTATGAGCGTCACCGCGAAGCTTCCGAACTCAAGGACAAGGGTCTCCGCATGGGAGACGAACTGGGAGTGGGTGTGAGTTTCCGCCACGGAGACGATTTCCTGGTAGAAGTGGACTACACCCGTACAGACTGGAGCAGGAGCAAGCTGGATCAAGTGAGCGGTTTCTCCATTGTGGGTGACGTGGTATTTGCCCAGTCCGTGGGACAGTCTTTCCGCGTGGGTGGAGAATTCACCCCCAACCGCAATGACATCCGGACGGGCTTTGTCCATTTCCTCCGCCGCTGCACTTTCCGGGGAGGAGCCTATTTTGACCAGTCTTACTATACAGTAGACGGCGCCCATGTTAATTCCGTAGGGGTAACGTTGGGTATGACCATGCCCGTTTTCCGTTGGTACAACGGCCTCAGCATAGGTTTGGAACTGGGTCGCAGAGGTCTTGCCACCTCTCAGGTTAAAGAGAATTATTTTGGTTTTAACCTCGGATTCAATATCTTTGACATCTGGTTCCAGAAGCGTGCTTATCAATAGTATGGCACGGGGATTGAAATTAGACAAATTCAAAAAACAGTAAATATGAAAAAATTAGCTCTGATTTTCTTCGCCGCTATGGCCGTTTTCTCCGGTCAGAATGCCTTTGCACAGGGTGGCTCCCGTTTTGGCCACGGCAAAGACAGCGCGGACTGCGTGCTCTACCTGAACTATTACCAGGAGTACTACAAGCAGAAGAACTACGACTCTGCCCTGCCCAACTGGCGTAAGGCTTATGCCGTATGTCCTCCTACGGCCTCCCAGAATATGTTCATCCACGGTACCACCCTTATGACCCGTCTGTACAACCAGACCAAGGATGCTGCCGCCCGGAGCGCCATTGTAGACACCATCCTCACCCTCCAGGATCAGCGTATGGCCGCCTACCCCAAGAACAGAACGTCCATTCTGAATAACAAGGGTCAGCACATCATCAACTACCGCAGCAACGACGCCGCCTTCGCTTACAAGAACCTGGGCGAGATTGTGGACGAGTTGGGCTCCCAGGCCAATGGCCCCCTGCAGGTAAACCTGCTCCAGTCTGCCATTAACCTGTATCGCGAGAACAAGCTCAGCGCAGACGATGTGATTGCCACCTACGACAAGGTTACCGCCAACATCGAGGGTGCTACCCCCAAGAATGACGCCGAGAAAGAAGACATCGCCAAGGTAAAGGCCGCCATCGAGTCCATCTTTGCAGAGAGCAAGGTCGCTTCCTGCGAGAACCTCCTCGCCATCTTCGGCCCCCGTTTCGAGGCCGATCCCAACAACCTGGCTCTGGTTTCCAACATTGTGAAGCTTATGAACTCCGCCGAAGACTGCGCCTCCAACGACCTCTATCTCAAGGCCGTGACCGCCATGTACAAGCTGGATCCTTCCTATCGCAGCGCCTACGGTCTGTACCGTCTGAACGCCGCCCGCGACAATGTTGCTGACGCCTGCCGTTACCTGGAAGAGGCCATCGCCTCCGACGAGTCCGACGAGGCCACCGACGCTCAGTACTACTATGAGCTCGCCGCCTTCGCTTACAAGAACAATATGCGCAGCAAGGCCAGCGAGTGCGCCAAGAAGGCCGTGGATATGGACTACGGTTATGCCGGAAAGGCCTATATGATCCTGGGTAACCTCTGGGCTTCGGCTTCCTGCTCCGGTGAAGTGGACAAGTACGCCCGCTACTGGGCTGCTACGGACTACTATCAGAAGGCCCGTAACGCAGATCCTTCCATTGCCGATGACGCCTCCACCGCTATCGCCAACGTTACCAAGTACTATCCGCCGGCATCTGAGATCTTTATGTACGACCTCAGCGCAGGTCAGTCCTACACCGTTTCCTGCGGCGGTATGTCCGCCTTCACCACGGTGCGTGTCAGCGGCCGCTAGTGAACTCTCGCAACATATTGAAGACAATAGCAAGCGCTCTGGCGCTTGCTTTCGTCGTTTATTCCTGTAAGGGAAACCTGACAGAAGCCGAGAAACTGGATCTGGACCAGACGCCGGTCCAGACGGTGGACGATATGTTCTTTGTGCGCACGGAGAACGGTAAGCTCAAAATGCGCGTAGAAACGCCCAGAATGGAGGTTTTTGAGCACGATACAGTGACTTTTGACCTCTTTCCCAAGGGTATTAAGATTTACGGTTATTCGGAGGAAGGCCTGCTGGAAACCACCATTGTGGCCCGCAAGGCCCGCCACGACAAGAGTCTTCGCGGAAAAGGGGAGCTCTGGAGCGCCTTTGGCAACGTGGTGGTAAAGAACATCATCAAGCAGGAGACTATGGAAACCGACACCCTCTACTGGGACGGTGCCAAGGAGGAAATCTGGACCGACTGCTACGTAAAGATGTCTTCGCCCTCCGGTTATATGCAGGGATACGGGATGCGCTCGGACGAAATGGCCCGCAACGCCATTCTGCTCAAACCTTTCGACAATGAGTTCATCATCGAGAGCGACAGCACCCGTGTGATTATTGACTCCGTGAATTTTATTGGCCCTCTGTTAAAAAAATAGTGGTATTTAGAAGAAAATTAGTAACTTTGCAGCCCTTATGCTTACCTTTTTGGGCATAGCAGAGGAAAAATAAGGAAATAATACAAAAATAATAACAAAATGGCAGCTCTTGAGACCATCAGAACTAAGTTTGGCATTGGTGCATCCCTCATCATTGCCTTCGGTCTTTTACTCTTCCTTGTGAACCCGTCCGACATCATCCAGACCATCCAGTCTACTTCTTCCAAGAACGATGTCGGCAAAATCAATGGGAAATCTATCTCTTACCTGCAGTTTGACAACGAGGTTCGTCAGTTTGACGAGGTCCGCAAAATGATTTCCGGCGCCTCCTCTTCTTCCGAAGAAGACCAGAACCAGCTTCGTGAAATGTCCTGGCAGAATATGGTGGACCGCTATCTGGTAATCCCCACCATCGAAAAGGCCGGCATCCACGTGGGTCAGCAGGAACAGATTGATATGTTTGTGGGTGACAACATCTCCCCGGTTGTGTCCAGCTTCTACGGCTTCTATGACGAGGACGGTTCCTTCTCCATCGACCGCGTCCGCGAGCTTATGGAAGGCGCAGAGACCAGCGAAGCCTATCGTCAGATCCGCGACTACCTCCAGACCGCCGTTCGCTCCAACCGTTTCAACGAGAAATACATCGGCCTGTTCAACGCCGGCACCTATGTGAACGCCCTTGAGCGCAAGCGCGCCATCGAGGAGAACAACACCACCGCCAACGTTGACTTCGTAATGGTCCCCGGCACCTTCTTCCCGGAGGATTCCACCGTTGTGGTTACCAAGGCCGAGGTTGAGAAGTTCTACAACAACCACAAGGACGGTTTCCGTCAGGTAGCCAACCGCGACATCCGCTATGCCGTTTATGAGCTCAAGCCTTCCCAGGAAGACATTGCCAACAGCAACGCCAAGTTCGTAGGTCTGTACGACGAGTTCTCCACCACCGATAATATGCGCGCCTTCCTCCAGAAGAATTCCGACCGCAAGTGGGAAGATACCTGGTACAAGGCCGGTGAACTCCGCACCGTGAACGCAGACATTGACGCTTTCGTAAGCGCCAACAAGGAGGGTGTTTCCCCCGTCTACCAGTCCGGTGAAACTTTCTACGCCGCCCGTATTATGGACAGCGCCTCCCTGCCGGATTCCGTGTATGTCCGTCACATTATGCTGGTGGGTGAAAACGCCAAGCACCAGGCCGACAGCCTCCTGGGCGTTGTGAACAAGAACAACTTCTCCACCCTGGCCACCCTCTATTCCGCCGACAAGGGCAACGCCCAGGACGGTGAGATGGGTAATCTGGGTTGGATGACCAAGAATATTATGATCAAGGGCTTCGAGCCCGTTCTGGAAGCCAAAGTGGGCGTTCCCTTCGTTCTGAACACCCAGTATGGCTCCCACGTGGTGGAAGTGGTTAAGGCTACTGCTCCCGTTGCCAAGAAGAAGGTGGCCATCTTCGAGAAGGAAGCCGCCATCTCCAAGGAGACTGAGCGCGCCATCTCCGAGCAGGCCCGTCTGCTGGCCGTTCGTTCCCAGGGCAAACTGGAAAACTTCAAGACCGTTTGCGACACCACCGGCATCTACGCCCGCAGCCTCAATATCAACGAAGCTACGGACAGCTATGGCGCCATCTCCCACGCCAAGGAAGTAACCCGCTGGGCCTTCAACAACAAGCCCGGAAAGGTTTCCGATGTGATCCCCGTGGACAACAAGTACTACTTTGTGATTGCCGTTGAGAAGGCTCACAAGGAGGGTATCGCCCCTATGAACGAGGTTTACGAGACCATCCGTTCCCAGGTTTACCGTGAAAAGTACGCTCAGAAGCACGCCCAGGATGTGGCTGCCCAGATTGAGGGTCTCACCAACCTGGAGGCTGTGGCAGAGAAAGTGGGCACCCCCGTTTCCAACATTACGGACGTGACCTTCTCCACCTCTTCGGCCCCTGCCACCGAGCCCGCTTTCATCGGTGCCGTGGCTGCCGCCAAGGAAGGCAAGATGAACGGTCCCGTGGCCGGTCTGATGGGCGCTTATGTGTTCCAGGTCAACGGTCGTGAGATGGGTTCCTACTACACCGAGGACGATGCCAAGGCCGCCCAGGCCCGCTTCGCCTCCTACTACGACCAGATGATCCTTCCCATCATGATGGATAAGACGGTCAAGGACAATCGCGCCCGCTTCTATTAATAGAAACTGATGACTTTATGTCTTTAAAGTGTGGAATCGTAGGCTTGCCCAACGTGGGCAAGTCTACTTTGTTTAATTGCGTAAGCTCTGGCAAGGCCCAGAGCGCCAACTTCCCTTTTTGCACCATAGACCCCAATGTGGGTTCCACCAACGTGCCCGATAAGCGCCTGGAAGTGCTTACGGAGATTTGTCAGCCCAAGCGTACCATTCCGGCCACGGTGGAAATCGTGGACATTGCCGGTCTGGTAAAGGGCGCCTCCAAGGGTGAGGGCCTGGGCAACCAGTTCCTGGCCAACATCCGCGAGTGCGATGCCATCCTGCACGTGCTGCGCTGCTTTGATGACGGCAATATAGTGCACGTAGACGGCTCTGTGGACCCCGTCCGTGACAAAGAGGTGGTAGATACCGAACTCCAGATCAAAGACCTGGAAACCGTAGAAAACCGCATCAAGAAGGTGGAAAAGATGGCCACCACCGGAGGCGACAAGGAAGCCAAGAAGCTGCTCAACCTGCTGCTCCGTTACCGCGAGGCCCTTCTGAAGGGCCAGTGCTGCCGCACCGTGGTACCGGAAAACGCCGAAGAAGAGCAAATGGCCAAGGACCTCTACCTTCTCACCAACAAGCCCGTGATGTACGTTTGCAACGTAGATGAGGGCTCTGCCGCCACCGGAAATGCTTACGTTGAGGCCGTCCGTGCCGCCGTGGCCTCCGAAAACGCAGAGATTCTGGTGATTGCCGCCAAAACCGAGGCCGAAATTGCCGAGATTGAAGACTACGACGACCGCCAGATGTTCCTGGAGGAGATGGGTCTTTCCGAGTCCGGCGTGGTGCGCCTGATCCAGAGCGCCTACAGCCTGCTGGGCCTCCGTACCTTCTTCACCGCCGGAGCCGACGAATGCCGCGCCTGGACCATCGTGGCCGGGGACAAGGCTCCCCGCGCCGCCGGTGTCATCCACACGGACTTCGAGCGCGGCTTCATCCGGGCCGAGGTCATCAAGTACGAGGACTTTGTCCAGTACAAGACCGAAGCAGCCGTCCGTGCCGCCGGTAAAATGGGTATTGAAGGTAAAGATTATGTTGTCCAGGACGGCGACATAATGCATTTCCTATTTAACGTCTAGCCAGATAGGACAGTGATCGGAGACGCCGCCCAGATAACGGGGTCCCGAATAGGTTCTGAGGGGTTTGGTACCGGCGTGACTGCCGTCTTTGGTCATCAGAAAAGGAATTTGGAGGATTTTCATAACAGAAGTATCCAGTCCTTGCGACACAAAATACATATCTATAAGTTCCCAGGCACCGTCGTATTTGATGGTGCCTTGACTTTTTTGGTATAGAGGTGTTGCCAAATTATGAAGCGTGGGCTCCAGGAGCCTGTAGACGGGATTGGCGGGCGTATCGTTGAAATCCCCCATAGCCACCAGGTCTTTCACTCCCAGCGCCTGCAGGGAATCGGCCAGGAAGCGCAGCCTTTCCACCGCTATCCGCCGTTTGGGCTCCGACTCCAGAAGACCCCCGTATTTGGACGGATGATGGTTCACCAGAAGGGCTATTTCGCGCCCATCGGCCCTCTGAAAACGTGCCAGGAGGATATCCCGCGTGGCCATAAGGGCCGAATCCGGGCCCAAGAGATGGCACGGCTTGGCATCCACCAGCCTCAGACGGCTGCGCCGGTACAGCAGTGCCACGTCTATCCCACGGGGATCCGGCGACTCAAAATGCACTATCTGATAGTCCAGCTTGCGAAGGGCCGTACCCTGGAGCAGGCGCCGGAGGGCGAAGGCGTTCTCCACTTCGGCCAGACCAATGGCATCCGGAAGCCCTCCTTCCCGGGATCCGGCCCAAAGGATGCCCTTTGCTATGGAATTGCACTTGGTCCGGAACCGTTTGGGGGTCCAGCGACGGTCTCCCCGGGCCGAGAACTCCCGGTCCGAGGTACTCAGGGAGTCATTCTTGTAGTCAAAGAAGTTTTCGAGGTTCCAAAACATAACCCGGAGGGAGTCGGAAGGGGGCGAAAGGCAGAGCAGCAGCGACGCCCAAAAGATAGCTAAAACGTTCATGTCCAAAGATAAAGGATGTTTTGTTAACCCGCGATCAAAAACAGAAATACTTTTTGCATCGTTTTTCCTCAAATAAAAATCTTTTTTTGTGTTGTGGTGGAGAACGACCGATTTTAACGGGTATTTGAAAAATTCCGTATATTTGTATGATAGACATCATAAATAACACTAGATATGAAAGAAAAAATCCAGGAAAAATTCAAATCTCTCTTTGCATCGGAAGGAACGTTGTATATGTCGTCCGGTCGCATCAATCTCATTGGTGAGCACACGGACTACAATGGCGGTTATGTGTTCCCCGGAGCCATCGACTGCGGCATTATGGCGGCCATCGAGCCCAACGGAACCGACAAGGTAAAAATCTTCTCCATAGACAAGGACGAGTACGTGGAGTTTGGCCTGTCGGAAGATTGCATCCCGGAGCAGCACTGGCCCCGCTACATCTTTGGCGTGTGTATGGAAATCCTCAAGCGCGGCGGCAAGGTGGAGGGCTTCAACTCCGTGTTTGCCGGAGATGTGCCCCTGGGTGCCGGCCTGAGCTCTTCGGCCGCCCTGGAAAGCACCTTTGCGTTTGCCCTGAACGAAATTTTCAACAACGGTTCCATAGATAAGTTTGAGCTGGCCCGCATAGGTCAGAGCACCGAGCACAACTACTGCGGTGTAAAGTGCGGCATTATGGACCAGTTTGCCTCCCTCTTCGGTAAGGAAGGCTCCCTGATCCGCCTGGACTGCAAAACCGGAGAATACAAGTACTTCCCGTTCCACCCTCAGGGCTACAAAGTGGTCCTTCTGGATACTTGCGTGAAGCATAATCTGGCCAGCAGCGCCTACAACAAGCGCCGCGAGTCCTGCGAAAAGGCCGCTGCCGCCATCAAGAAGAACCATCCCGAGGTAGACTTCCTCTCCGACGCCAAGCGTGTATGGCTGGACGAGGTCCGCGACCAGATTTCCCAGGAAGATTTCCTGAGGGCCGAATACGTGATTGGAGAGGTCCAGCGCGTGCTGGACGTCTGCGACGCCCTGGAGAGAGACGACTACGAGACTGTGGGTGAAATGATGTACCAGACCCACTTCGGCCTGAGCAAGCTCTACGAGGTGTCCTGCGAAGAACTGGACTTCCTCAACAATCTGGCCCGCAAGATGGATGTGACCGGCTCCCGCGTGATGGGCGGCGGCTTTGGCGGCTGCACCATCAACCTGGTCAAAGAGGAGCTTTACGACAAATTCATTACCACCGCCGTGGAGCAGTTTACCCAAAAGTTTGGCCACGCACCCAAGATTTACAACGTAGTTATCAGCGATGGCGCTCGCAAACTGTAGTAACTGCCACAAATCCACCGAGGTTGAGCTCCGCCAGAGCATCAACGTGGGACAGGATCCGGACCTCAAGGCCCGGGTCAGGGACGGCTCGCTCTTTGTGTGGGAATGCCCCTACTGCGGCCACCGCAACCTGGCCCGCTATCAGACGCTCTATCACGACCCCGACACCAAATTGATGGTATGGCTCCTCCCCGGGGACGAAATGCCGCCAAAAGCCGTGGAAGAGGCCGTTAAAGAGCTGGACGGCTATACGCTCAGAAGGGTCCGCGAGGTAGGAGACCTCATAGAGAAGGTAAATATCCGAGACGCCAACCTGGAAGACACCGTGCTGGAAATGTGCAAATGGGTCACCCGCCAGGAAATGACCGCCAAAAACCCCGAAGCCGCCCAGGCTCCCCTGCGTTTCCTGCGCCTCGAAGGGGCCGATCACGACCTGGTGCTGGCGCTCCCCCTCAACGGTCAGATGCAGCTGGTCAACGTAGGATTCAACGTCTATGAAGACGCCCGCGGCATCCTGGCGCGCAACCCCGCGGTCAAGCCCGCCGAAGGCTTCGCCGAGGTGAACCAGGAGTGGATAGAGCAGTTCTTCCGCTAAAGATCAAACGATAGGATTAGCGAAACGGAGTAAGGCTTGCTTTGCTCCGTTTCGTTGTATACGTTTCCTCCCAGCCAGGAGAACGAGATGCCCAGGTTGATATTGGTGGAGAGGAAAAAGAGTTCTCCCATATTGGCCACCAGATCCACTCCGGCGCTCCACAGGAAGTCTTTTTTGCCCAGCCCCGTGAAATCTCCGTGGGGCGTAACCAGGAAGTTGCGGATATAACCCAAAGCCGGAACGGACAGGTCTCCCACATAGATGGGAATGGCGTAATCGGCCGTGACGCGCCACTGCGTGCGGTAATTGTTGGAGATATAGCTGTTGGCCGAAGTATTGAATCCGCGCGGGAGCACCGCAACGCTGATATCGCCAAAGGTGGCGTCTCCCAGCTGGTGCTGGACGGTACCGGTGAGCTTGAGGCCCTGCGTGCGCCAGAAGCCGGGAAGATAGGCATAAGTATAGCCATACACCACCGGGCGGAAGTGCTGGAGGGTCCAGGGACGCAGGCTCACGCCGCCTTCCAGGCCAATACCCCAGCGGGGATAGGTGAGGGACCGGGGAGTGGGCAGCATCACGTAACCGCGGGCCGAAGCCGTGAGCTGCTGCATAAAGACATTCTGAATCCCTTCGGCCCCCCTGAACTGCAGCATAGTGGTCCCGTTCAAGTTGGGATTGGACTCGTATTTAACCGGTTTCAGGCTGTAGACATTGTTGGAGAAGGTATACTTGGCCTGCGGAATAAAGCCGTACAGGATACCGCCCTTGCGGGAAGAGAGGGGAACATAGGCCCGCAGCGTAGTCACAAAGTAGGGCCTGTCCCGAAGGCTGTTGGTATAAAGGCGGGCCATCTTGTCTCCGCGGTAAAGCTCCGTATAATTGTACTGACGCGCCCGGCGGTCTCCCACGTCCACCTTCACCTCAAAGACCGGATAGCGGCCTTCATAGGTGGCCTTGGCGTGGAACGCACCGCGCCAGCCTTCTACCTTGTCGGGGTCCGGGTGAACGGCCACGCCCAGCTGGCCGGAAAGCGTGCCCAGGGTATTCTGGAAAAAGCCCGTGATACCCGGGGAAATGTTCTGGTAGGTGAATTCGAAGGAGCCGCTCATAATGGCGTCGGCATCGGCGTACAGGGGCATCCAGGTATGCAGCTGCAGGGGATGGAGCAGCTTGAAATAGCGCTTGGGGGCCGAAAGGGGAACCTCCTTGGAATAGTCCGGTCCAGGCCCCAGGGCCTGTTCCTGGGCCGTCAGGGTGTCTTCAATGGTATAGGCGTGGAGGTCGTCATACCGGACCTCCCGGGGCATCTGCGAGGCCGTGGGAACGGAGAAGAGCAGCTTTCCGTCCAGGGTTTGCGAAATGCAGTACAGCGTATCTCCCACTTCGCGGAAATCCGTGGCGCCGTAGCGGGTGCTGGTGAGCTGGAGCAGCTTTCCGTCGGCCGGGGTAAAGCGGTAACGCTCGTTCACGCCGGTGCGGTCCGAGACCCACTCCAGGCAGCCGTCTGCGCTCTCCAGGTTCACCACCTTCTGGTGCGTAGGGGCGAGGAGGGTCTCCCAGGATTCAGAGGCTTTATAAAGGCCGAAACCGTCCTGGCTCAGACCCATCAGATAAAGGTCTTGTCCCAACCAGGCGCTTTCCGTGAGCTGAATGCCCTCCGGTGCCACCCGGCGCTGCAACACAGATCCGTCGTCGGCCGACAGGATCAGCGAATAGGACTCACCGGTAACGGCATATTCCACCACCGCCACCCGCGTCCCGTCCGGCGAGGGGGAGGGATTGAAATAGCGGTGTCCGGGAGCCAGGTCCCGCGTGCGCCGCGTCTTCAAGTCCATATAGCGGAGGGCCGAAGTCCCGTCCAGGCTCCAGCGGAGGTGGGGAAGGATTTCCGTCCAGTAGATGCGCCCCCTGACGGGGTCGTAGGCCAGATGCGAGGTCTGCGAGGAGAACGACCGCTCCCTGCGGATGTGTCCATCTTTGATGCTCACCAGTTCCGGGCTCTTCAGATAGCCTTCCCTCAGGGCGTACAGGGTTCCGTCGGCCCAGATGGGCGAGGAGTAGTTGAGGGGGAAGGCATCGGCCGGCGTGACGGGCTCTCCCAAATTGATGAAGGGGGCGCGGGCGGCGGCATCGGCCTGCCAGACGTCGTTGAAGGCGTGCATAATGTCCTTGAAGGCTCCTTCGGGGTATTTTCCGGAAAGCTTCTTGATAACCTTGTTGTAGTTATAGGGAGCAATGAGCATAGGGTTCTTGAAGACCTTCTCTATGCCCTCGGCGGTATAAAAGGTGTCCGAATAAAGGTACCGCATACCGGCCATAAGCATATAGCCGGCCTTGTAGTAGTCCGGGGTGAAGTGCTTGTAGGAGCCCTTGCTCCAACGGGTGAGGCTTCTCCAGTCTCCCTGGTCAAAGGCCACCTGCATATAGTTGAGGAAATCGGCCGTACGGGCACGGGTACCGCGGGCCAGGCCCGTTTCCGCTACCACGGCATCGCCTTCTCCGCGGGTAGAGGCCAGATAGAGCAACCACCCCAGCGGGGCGGAGCCTTGTCCCAACACATAACCAAGGCCCTTGAGGAAACCGGCGCTTTCCAGCTTTCCCAGCTGGGCCTGGTGCCGGGGTTCGTGGGAGGCTAGTTCTATGGGCCAGGAGGTGGGATTGGAGCCATACGAATCGGGCGTGGTATAGAAATCCATCCTCAGGGGGGCATAGGCAACCGAGCCGTTGGAGATGAGATGGTGCGTGTGCAGTACTATGGGGAACTTCCGGCTCCAGGGGGTGGCTTGCGGCGTGTAGCGGATGCTTCGGCCTATGGGCTCGCGGAATTGCTCCATCAGACGCAGATAACTGCGGGCCAGGGAATCGGCCCCTTCCGGGTAAATAATGCGGTAATAGGGACTGTCTATGGTGTACCAGCGTAAGCGTCCGGGATCGGTTCCCGGGGAGTAAAACTGTGCCCGCAGGCCGAAGGTAACGGCCAACAGCAGCAGCAAAGTGAGAGCAATCTTACGCATAAGCTGTGCAAAAATAACGAAAAAACCGTAATTTTGCGTAGTATGAACAGACGATTAGGCATCTTATTAATGATTTGTGTGACGCTGTCTTGCGGCACCAAAAAGAAGGCGGCACCCGCAGCGCCCGCCACCCGCGATTTTCCCAAGGCCGAAGTTCCCGTAATGATTACCGAGCCCGGAGAACGGGCCACCTGGATTGCGCAGCATTTCTGGGACCGGTTCACGCAGCCGGACAAGCTTTATACCTGCGACTCCCTTACGGTAAACGGCGTTCAGGTCGAAAAACTGGAAGAACAGGTGGGACTTTTCGCCTCCATCCTGCAGCAGCTTCCGCTGCCGGACGGCCAGGTGGCTATGGATGCGGCCTATAATCGCCTGGAAGCCTTCCAAAAGGCCCGGCCGGAGGGAAATGTGTTTGCGGAGACTTCGGCCCTTATTTCACGCTATTTTTACGACCCCAACTCCCCGGTGCGGAGTGAGGACCTTTATCTGCCGTTTGTGTCCCGTCTGGCGGCCTCAGAGTTGGTTCCGGACGAGGAAAAGAGCCAGTACGCCTGGGAAAAGCAGGTCTGTTCCCTCAACCGTACAGGCACCCCGGCGGCCGATTTCCGCTTTGTAGACACCGCCGGCCGCACCAGAACCCTCTACGGCATCAAGGCCGAATGGCTCCTCCTGATCTTTGGCAACCCGGACTGCAAAGCCTGCCGCGAGATTATGGACCAGATGAGCGCGTCCGAAGAGATTACTTACCTTATCGAATCCGGCCGCCTCAAGGTGGTCGATGTATATATTGACGAGGATATAGAGCTTTGGAAACAGCGCCGGGACAGCTATCCCAAGACCTGGATCAACGGCTACGACCCCACCTTCTCCATCCGCACGGACCGCATCTACGCCGTGCGCGCCGTTCCGTCCCTGTACCTGCTGGACAAGGACAAGAGGGTGGTTTTAAAAGATGCTCCGGCCCAACTGGCCCTGGAGGTAATGGAGTCTTTGTAATCAGGCTTCAAATACCCAGATAATGGCTTCTTCCATCACCTCTCCGGGACGGAGAACGGTGCTGGGATACTGCGGCCGGTTGGGGGAATCGGGGCAGTGCTGGCACTCGATGGCCACGCCGTCATAGTCTTCATACTCCTTTCCGGTTTTTCCCGTGGGACAACCCTTGAGCCAGCAGCCGGCATAGATCTGAACGGCGGGCTGGGTGGTAAGAACCGTCAGGTGACGGCCGCTTTTGGCACCCCACAGCTGGGCCGCCTCGGAAAGCTGACCGGGCATATAGCCGTCAATGAGATAGCAGTTGTCGTAACCCTTGCCGTATTTGAGGGCGGGGAAATTGGCCTTGATATCCTGGCCCAGGGTTTTGGCCTCCACAAAGTCCATAGGCGTTCCGGCTACGTCCTCGGGGTCTCCCAGGGGGATGAGGTTCTGGTCCGTAGGAAGGTACTGGGAGGCGTTGAGCTCCAGTTTGTGATTGAGAACGCTGCCGGAGGCCTCTCCGTCCAGGTTAAAGTAGACGTGGTTGGTGAGGTTCACCACCGTGGGCTTGTCCGTTTCGGCCGTGAGGATGAGCTTGAGGGAGTTGTCCTCTGCCCAGGTGTAGTGGGCCACGGTCTTGAGGTTGCCGGGATAGCCTTCTTCTCCGTCTTCGGAATAATAGAGGAACTCTACGGCCTCACCGTCAATGCGGCTGTCCCAAACCTGGCTGTGGAAGCCCAGAGGGCCGCCGTGCAGGTGGTTGGGGCCGTTGTTGACGGGAAGGGTGTATTCCACTCCGTCCAGGGTAAACTTGCCCTTGGCAATGCGGTTGGCATAGCGGCCGGGCACCTTGCCGGAGTAAGGACCGTCTCCAAAGTAATCCAGGGGGTTCTTGTAACCCAGGGCAACGTCTCCCAGCCGGCCGTTTTTGTCCGGTACCACAATGGAAACGATGCCGGCTCCAATGTTGGTGAGCTGAACATACGCGCCGGAGGCGTTTTTGAGCGTGTAAAGGAGAATCTCCTTTCCGTCGGGAGCCTGGCCCCAGGATTCTTTGGTAATGGTCATAGGTTATTTCTTTTTGTAAATCACAAACTCAAAGGTGAAGCCGGTCTCCGGATCCGTGTGGGTCTCGGAGGTGCTCACACGCTCCCAGACGGCGGGGTCAATCTCCGGGAAGAAGACGTCTGCATCGGGCAGCACGGTGTGCACGTGGGTGATGTATAGCTTGTCCATATCGGGCATAGCGGCCCGGTACACGGAGGCGCCGCCCATTACGAAGCACTTTTGGGCCCCGGTGACTTCGGCCTCTTTATACGCCTCGTCAAAGGAGTACACGCAGGTGACTTCCGGAATGGGGTCTCCGCCCAGGTTGAGCACGATGTTCTTTCTGCCCTTCAGGGGACGGAAAGGCAGGGAGAAGTAGGTGGTGCGGCCCATAATGACCGGGAAACCCTTGGTGGTTTCCTTGAAATACTTGAGGTCTTCCGCAATGTGCCAGGGAAGTTGGTTCTTGATTCCGATGCCCCAGTTATCGGCAACGGCTACTATCAGGCATTTTTCCATATTATACGGCTACAGGTGCTTTGATGGCAGGCCACGGGTCGTAACCTTCCAGAGTGAAATCTTCGTATTTGAAATCGTACAGGGACTTGATGTCCGGGTTCAGGTGCATCTTGGGGAGCGGACGGGGCTCACGGGAGAGCTGCAGGGCCACCTGCTCAAAATGGTTGCGGTAGAGGTGGGTGTCTCCGGTGGTGTGAATGAATTCACCGGGCTCAAGCCCGCAGACCTGGGCCAGCATCAGGGTCAGGAGCGCATAGGAGGCAATGTTGAAGGGTACGCCCAGGAACACGTCTGCGCTGCGCTGGTACAGCTGGCAGGAAAGTTTACCGTTGGCCACATAGAACTGGAACAGGCAGTGGCAGGGCGGCAGGGCCATCTTGTCCACCTCTCCGGGGTTCCAGGCGCAGACCAGCATCCGGCGGGAATTGGGGTTGTTCTTGATGAGGTCAATCACCTGCGACAGCTGATCGATGGAGCGGCCGTCGGGTGCCGGCCAGGAGCGCCACTGGTGTCCGTATACCGGGCCCAGTTCTCCGTTTTCATCGGCCCACTCGTCCCAGATGGTGACGCCGTGTTCCTGCAGATACCGCACGTTGGTATTGCCGGAAATGAACCACAGAAGCTCGTAGATAATGGATTTGAGGTGCACCTTCTTGGTGGTGAGGAGGGGGAATCCGTCGGCCAGGTTAAAGCGCATCTGGTAGCCGAACACGCTTTGCGTGCCGGTACCGGTACGGTCTTCTTTCATAGCGCCGTTGGCGCGAATATGGCGCAGGAGGTCTAGATACTGTTGCATGTATGCAAACTTACGCAAAAATCATTATCTTTGCAAGCAGTAGTGTATCAACAAAGCCCCGGAAAACGACCTTTATGAAAACCAAGCGAGAAAACTTCGGCGGCCGTATGGCCGTCATCGCCGCTTTTGCCGGTAGCGCCATCGGGCTGGGTAATATCTGGAGATTTCCTTACCTGGTAGGAGAAAATGGAGGAGCCGCCTTCATCCTCATCTACATTGCCTTCACCCTCATCCTGTCTTTGCCCATCTTTCTGGCCGAAAGTGCCATAGGGCGCAGCAGCCAGGCCAATTGCCGGGCGGCCGTAGGCTTCCTGGTTCCGGGCCGGGTGGGTCATATGTTTGGCATCTTGATGGTCATTACCCCGCTTTGGATTGTGTCCTACTACTCTGTTGTGGGCGGCTGGAGCATAGACTACCTGGTACAGGCCTGCCGCCTGGATTTCATCCACGCCACGCCGGACCAGCTCTCCGGCGGCTTTGAGCGCTTTATTGCCAGACCCTGGCTTCCCCTGGCGTTTCATCTGGCTTTTATGGGTATAACCGTAGCAGTGGTGGCCTTTGGGGTCAAGGACGGCATTGAGAAATTCTGCAAATGGAGCATTCCCACGCTGTTTGTCCTCATTGTCTTCCTGGTGGTTTATTCGCTCACCCTTCCCGGTGCTTTCAAAGGGGTAGAGTATCTGCTCAAACCCGATTTCTCCAAAGTGACGGCCCATACCTTCATTGACGCCCTGGGGCAGTCGTTCTTCTCCCTGTCGCTGGGTACCGGCATCATCATCACCTATTCTTCCTATGTGAAAAAGAGCGAGAATCTGGTGGTGGCCGGCGTAGGAACGGCGGTGAGCGACCTTCTGTTTGCCCTTTTGGCGGGATTCGCCATCATTCCGGCCGTTTTCTCGGCCGGCATTGCTCCCGGAACGGGTCCCACCCTCATTTTTGATACGCTTCCCTTCATTTTCTCCAGCCTGGCACAGCACGCCCCCATCCTCAGCACCGTTGCGTCCATCCTCTTCTTCCTGGCCATCTTCATTGCGGCCCTTACCTCCTCCATTTCCCTTCTGGAGGTGGGCGTGGCCTATCTTACGGAAGAGCGGGGTATGAGACGAGGCTGGGCCTGTGTCCTGCTGTTTGTGCTCTGCGGAGCCTTTGGCGCCCTTTGCAGCCTCTCCTTCGGCCCGCTTTCCCAGGTCAAGCTGTTTGGCCTCAATCTCTTTGATTTTGCCGACAGTACGGCCTCCAATGTGCTTATGGTGCTAGGCAGCCTCGTTTCCGTCATTCTGGCGGGCTGGGTAATGCCGCGCAGCGCCCTCTTCCGTGAACTCACCAACGGCGGCGTCCTGCGCAGGAACGCCCGCTTCTTCCGGCCCCTCCTGTTCCTGATGCGCTATGTGGCCCCCATCGGCATCCTGGTGCTCATCCTCTCCTCTGTCCTATGATCAAAAAGCGCGAGCACTTTGGCAGCCGGTTTGCCGTTATTATGGCTATGGCGGGCAGCGCCGTGGGCCTGGGCAACATCTGGCGCTTCCCCTATATTATGGGACAATACGGCGGCGCCGCCTTCATTCTGGTATACATTGCCGCCAGCATCATCCTGGCGCTTCCCATCTTTTATGCCGAATCCATCATAGGCCGAAGGGCCCGTACCGACACCTTTGGCGCTATGAAAAAACTGGCCCCCGGAACGGCCTGGAGCTGGGCGGGACTCCTTACCATCCTCACTCCGCTGCTGGTCCTGTGCTACTATTCCGTCGTGGGCGGCTGGAGCGTGGAGTACCTGTTCAAATCGCTCTCTTTCAGCTTTACGGACGTTCCGGCCGAAGAAATTCCGCGGTTTTTCCATCGCTTTATCTCCTCTCCCTGGCAGCCCATCTTTGTGCACACCGCTTTTATGGCCCTGGTGGCCGGCATTGTGCTGGGCGGCGTCAAAGACGGCATAGAAAAGTTCTCCAAGGTGGCTATGCCCGCCCTGTTTATCCTGATTCTGGTTATCCTGGCCTATTCCCTCACCCTTCCCGGCTCCTTCAAGGGCGTGGAATACCTGCTCAAACCCGACTTTTCCAAACTCACGGCCGATGCTTATGCCGCTGCGCTGGGACAGGCTTTCTTCTCCCTGTCGCTGGGCGTGGGGACCATCCTGACCTATTCTTCCTACGTTAAAAAAGAAGAGAATATCTTCATTTCCGGCGTGGGAACGGCTGTAAGCGACCTGGCCTTTGCCCTCATTGCCGGTTTTGCGGTGATGCCGGCCGTGTTTGCCGCCGGCCTGCAGCCGGGCGCCGGTCCGGGCCTGGTCTTTGAGACGCTGCCGTACATTTTCAATAAAATGGGCGAAGGCCTGCCCATTCTGAGTACCCTCACGTCCTCCATTTTCTTTGTGGCCATCCTGGCGGCGGCCCTAACTTCGGCCATCTCTATGCTGGAGGTGGGCGTGGCTTTCCTCACGGACGAAAGAGGAATGAAACGCCGCACAGCTACCCTGCTGCTGGCTTTCCTCTGCTGGGTTGTGGGTATTTTGTGCAGCCTTTCCTTTGGCTCGCTCAAGGGAACCACTATTCTGGGGCTCACTTTCTTTGATTTCCTGGATCACCTGTGCTCCGACTGGCTAATGCCGCTGGGCGGCTTCCTGTTCACCGTTTTTGTGGGCTGGCAAATGTCCGGGGCCGATGTTCGGGACGAGTTCACCAACGGCGGCACCAAGAACGTGCGCATCTTTGGCGTGGTTTATTTCCTGATGCGTTACCTGGCCCCGGTGGGCATAGTGGTGATTTTCCTCACCAATCTGTTTTTGTAGATTAGATTCCCAGCTCGTCCTTCATAGCGCGCAGCAGGTCAAAAGCCTGCAGCGGGGTCATATTGTTGAGGTCGGCGGCCTTGAGACGGTCTCGGAGGCTTTCCAGCAGAGGGTCGTCCAGCTGGAACATAGAAAGCTGCAGCGAGCCGTCCTTTTCCACCTTGCCGGCCTTGGTCTGGTGGGGCTTGACGGGCGTGAGGGCGCCTATGGCGTCCAGTTTTTCGCTGTTTTCGAGGGCGCGGAGGGTCCTTTCGGCGCTTTCCAGAACGGGCTGAGGCATACCGGCCATACGGGCCACGTGGATACCGAAGCTGTGGGCGGTGCCGCCTTCCTTGATCTTGCGCAGGAAGATAACCTCGCGGCCCACTTCCTTAACCGTAACGTGGTAATTCTTGACCCGGGGGAAGAGACCCTCGAGGTCATTGAGCTCGTGATAATGGGTGGCAAAGAGCGTCTTGGCGCCCTTCCCGTATTCGTGGATATACTCCACAATGCCGCGGGCGATGGACATACCGTCGTAGGTGGACGTACCGCGGCCAATCTCGTCCAGCAGCACCAGGGAACGGGCCGAAAGGTTATTCAGGATCATAGCCGTCTCCAGCATCTCCACCATAAAGGTGGATTCTCCGCGGGAGATGTTGTCCGTGGCGCCCACGCGGGTGAAGAGTTTGTCAAACCAGCCAATGTGGGCCTCCTGGGCAGGCACAAAGGAGCCGGCCTGGGCCATAAGCACTATGAGGGCGGTCTGGCGCAGCAGGGCGCTCTTACCGGCCATATTGGGACCGGTGAGGATGATGATCTGCTGCTTATCCGTATCCAGATACACGCTGTTGGGAACGTATTCCTCTCCGGCGGGCATCAGGGTCTCAATGACAGGATGGCGGCCTTCGCGGATGTCCAGGGCCTTGCCGTCGTTCATATCCGGACGGCAGTAGTGGCGCTCAACAGCCTGCTCTGCAAAGCCGGCTAACACGTCCAGCTTGGCCAGGATGCGGCTGTTGGTCTGGATGTCCGGGATCTGCTGCTGGATGCGGGCTATGAGTTCTCCGTACAGGCGGGTTTCTATGGCGTAGATGCGGTCTTCGGCCGTTAAAATCTTTTCCTCGTACTGTTTGAGCTCTTCCGTGATGTAACGCTCTGCGTTGACCAGGGTCTGTTTGCGGATCCACTCCGGCGGAACCTTGTCGCGGAAGGTGTTGCGGACCTCGATATAATAGCCAAAAACGTTGTTGTAGGCAATTTTGAGGGAGGAAATGCCGGTTCTTTCGGCCTCCCGCTGCTGCATCTGGAGAAGGTAGTCTTTTCCTCCGGCGCTAAGATTTCTCAGCTCGTCCAGCTCTGCGTCTACACCAGGGCCGATGACAGGGCCTTTACCCACCTGAATGGCAGGTTCGGGGGCCAGGACGCGGAAAATCTCTGCCTGCAGCTTTTCACAGTTGTGGAGGCCCTTCAGGAGCTTTTCCAGCGCCGGAGAACCGGCGAGGCGGGCCTTGATGGGCCCCGTGAGCGACAGGCCGCGGCCCAGCTGCATAACCTCGCGGGGGTAAGCCTTGCCGGTGGCAATTCTTCCCAAAATACGGTCCATATCTCCCAGCTTGCCCAGGTCTATCTGGGTCTCTTCCAGAATGGCCTGCTGCTCCGTAAAGTACTGAACAAAGTCGTAGCGGGCGTTGAGCTCCTTCAAATCCAGGATGGGCATAGCCAGCCACTGGCGCAAAAGACGCGCTCCCATAGGGCTGGAGCACTTGTCCAGGGTCTGGACCAGGGATACGCCATCGGCCCCGGCGGCACTCTGGAACACCTCCAGGTTGCGGAGGGTGAACTTGTCCATCCACACAAACTTGGCTTCGTCTATTCGGCCAATGGTGCAGATGTTCTTGAGGCCCGTGTGCTGGGTCTGCTCCAGATACACCAGCAGGGCGCCGGCGCTGCAGATGCCCAGCGGGAAGGGGTCTATGGCAAAGCCCTTGAGACTCTCTACCTGCAGCTGCCTTTTGAGGCGCTCTACGGCGGAGTCGTATACAAAGGCCCACTCGTCAATGGAAGTGGTATAAATGTCTCCCAGGCGCTCTCGGAGGCCTTTTTCGTAGCCTCTTTGCACCACCAGCTCCTTGGGCTTGAGGGAGCCCACCAGCGTGGCAATGTAGTCCAGCGAACCCTGGGCCACCTGGAACTGGCCGGTAGAAACATCCAGGAAGGCGGCGCCGCACTGGTTCTTTTCCAGGGTGAGGCCGCAGAGGAAGTTGTTCTCCTTGGTTTCCAGCATATTTTCCCCAAAGGAGATGCCGGGGGTTACGATTTCCGTAACGCCGCGCTTGACCAGTTTCTTGGCAAACTTGGGGTCTTCCAACTGGTCGCAGACGGCCACTTTGTAGCCGGCCCGCACCAGTTTGGTGAGGTAATTTTCCAGGGCGTGATGGGGGAAGCCGGCCATAGCCACGGGACCCTTGTCTCCGTTGGATTTCTTGGTCTGAACCAGCCCCAGGACCCGTACGGCGGTTATGGCGTCGTCCGAGTACATCTCGTAAAAGTCTCCTACGCGGTACAACAGCAGAGCCTCGGGGTGTTGGGCTTTCACCTCGAAGTAATGCCGCAGCATAGGGGTATCTTCTGCCATCTTTGCCATAGATAACAAAGGTACTAAAAAAGTGAAAAGCGACCAAATTTTGCTATCTTTGTGATTATGAACGTAAAGTTGATATTCCGCAAAAGAGCCACGCTTCCCATCCTCCTGTGTCTGGTGGTGCTGCTGGGTTTTCTCCTATGGAAACACGCCCACCCGTTTTCCGCTTGGGAGCGTAAGGTCATAGAAAAGTCCGACTCCCTGATGTACGTCTGCGTGATGCCGGAAGACAGTGTTATTCTCCGGGCCGTCAGCACCAATCTGACAGACCGGGAACTGGCCTCTTCTGATCTCAAGACCCTCCTGGCCAAGATGATGTACACCCTCACGGATCCTTCCCAGGACGGCGTGGGCATTGCTGCGCCGCAGGTGGGCATCAACCGCCGCATTGTGCTGGTGATGCGCTACGACAAGCCCGGCCAGCCCATTGAGCCCTATCTGAATATCCAGATTGACAGCCTGCTGGGCACCCCTCAGCCGGGTCCCGAAGGCTGCCTTTCCCTGCCTCCCTACCGGGGCACCGTGCGCCGCTATCCCAGCGTCCAGATCAGCTATCTGACGCCCGACGGAACCTTTGTCTCGGAGCAGGTAGACGGCTATTCGGCCGTTATCTTCCAGCACGAGTGCGACCACCTGGACGGCATTCTTTACACGGACAGGGCCGATACGGTGTACGTTAACGAAGCCTGGGCAGCAGAGCGCAAAGACTTCAAGTACAGCCGTCCTTCCTGGTGGAAATAATTCGTAACTTTGTAGGTCTATGAAGCGTGTACTGGTCATAGCCTATTACTGGCCGCCGTCCGGAGGGTCGGGGGTGCAGCGCTGGGTCAAATTTGTGAAGTATCTGCCGGCCCAGGGCTGGCAGCCTGTGGTGTTTGCCCCGCTCAACGCGGATTACCCCTCCCTGGACCCGTCCTTCGAGGCCGAAGTGCCCTCCGACGTGGAGGTGCTGCGCGGCCCCATCTGGGAGCCTTACTCGGCCTATAGAAAGCTCACGGGCGCGAGGAGTACGCAGGTGACGGAAATCTCTTCCGGAAAAAAAACGTTCAAGCAGAAACTCAGTCTCTGGATCCGGGCCAACCTCTTTGTGCCGGACCCCCGCGTGGGCTGGGTAAAACCCTCCGTGAAGGCCCTCAAGGCCTATCTGGCAGAACATCCGGTAGACGCCATCATCACCACCGGGCCGCCGCATTCGGTGCACCTGATAGGACAGCGTCTCCATAAGGACCTGGGCACACCCTGGATTCCGGATTTCCGGGACCCCTGGAGCCGGATGTACTACCTCAAGTACCTTCCCATGACCACCGGCACCTGGTCCAAACTGCAGAAGATGGAGCAGGCGGTGCTGGACCAAAGTACCACCGTCCTGGCCTGTACTCCGCAGGTGCAGGCCGAATTCCGGGCACAGACCCAAACGCCCGTGGAGTGCATCACCAACGGCTACGACGAGGAAGATTTCACCGGCCCCGCACCCGAAGGGGACGGATTGTTCAATATTACCCACACCGGCCTTTTCGCGGCCGACGGCAACCCCCTGGCCCTGTGGAAAGTGCTGGCGAAGCTGGCCAAGACGGAGCCGGGCTTCCGGCAGGAGCTGCGCATCCGCCTGGTAGGAAAAGTGGACCGGGAAGTGCTGGACGCCATAGCGGCCGTAGGCCTTTCTGACAACGTCGTGCTGCTGGGCCCCCTGAATCATGCCGAAGCCGTGAAAGAGCAGCGCCGTGCCAGCATTCTCCTGCTGCCCCTGAGAAACGACCCCCAGTACGCCCCCATCCTTCCCGGGAAACTCTTTGAGTATCTGGCGGCCCGCAGGCCCGTCCTGGGAATCGGCCAGGAAGAGGGCGCCATGGCCCAAGTGCTTTTCAGCGCCTGTGCCGGCATCACGGCCGACTGGGAGGACCCGGCGCCCATGCGCGCCTTCCTGGCCAATACCTGGCATCAGCACTGTGACGGCGGTGTCCCCGCTACGACGGGAGACATAACCCCCTACACCCGCCGGGCCATCACCCGCGCGCTGGCGCAACTTCTGGAAAAAGTAACCCGACATGAATAAAGAACTCCTCAAAAAGATAGGCCTGGCCCTGGGCATCGCAGCGCTGTTTCTGGCGCTGAGTTACGGTTTTGTTCCGCAGGTGCTGGAAGGCAAGATTGTGAACCAGAGCGACATCTCCGGCTATGTGGGAATGTCCCACGAGATGTCGGAGTGGAACAAGGCCCACCCGGACAACCCCACTTACTGGACCGATTCTATGTTTGGCGGTATGCCCACCACGGCCATTTCTACCCAGAACGGGGGAGACTATACCCAGCCGCTGTACAACCTGCTCTTTACCGGCCGGCGTCCGGCCACCTGGCTCTTTGTGACGCTCCTGGGCGCCTTCCTGCTGTTCCTGGCGCTGGGTGTGAGCTGGCCCGTGGCCATTGGCGGCGCCATTGCCGTGGCCTTCTGCAGCTACAACTTCCAGATTATCCAGGTGGGCCACAACACCAAGATGCAGGCCATTGCCCTTATGCCCTGGGTTCTGGCGGCGTTGGTGTATACGTACAAGTCCAAAGGCATTTGGAAAACCCTGCTGGGGGCCGTTCTCTTTGCCCTTACACTGAGTTTCCAGATCAAGGCCAACCACCAGCAAATCTCCTACTATCTGGCCCTGATGATCCTCATCTATGTGATTGTGGAAGTGGTCCGGGTTATCAAGCAGAAGGACTGGAAGCCGTTTCTGGTGGCTTCGGCCCTTCTTCTGGTGCTGGGTCTGGCGGGTATCGCCACCAACACCAACAAGCTGCTGCCGCTGGCCAAATATACGCCCAATACCATGCGCGGCGGTTCCGAGCTGTCCAAGGACGGCGGGGCCCAGAAGGGTCTGGACCTGGATTATGCCACGTCCTGGAGTTATGGCTGGGAAGAACTTCCCAACCTTATGATTCCCAACTTCAATGGTGGCTCTTCCTCCGGAGAAGTGAACCCCGACAAGTCCGAAACCATCAAACTCCTCAAGCGCGCCGGCCAGAAGAACCTCAAGGAAACGGCCAAGAACCTGCCGCTGTACTGGGGTCCCCAGCCGTTTACGGCCGGTCCTATGTATATGGGCGCGGTTTCCGTATTCCTCTTTGTGCTGGGCCTGTTCCTGTACAAGGGGCGCGAGAAATGGTGGCTGCTGGCCGTTACCGTCCTGGCCGTCCTGCTGGCCGTGGGAAGCCACTTTATGGCCTTTACCAAGTTCTGCTACAACTATTTACCCCTGTATAACAAATTCCGCACGGTGTCTATGGCCCTGGTGGTGCTGCAGATAAGCCTGCCCCTGCTGGGCTTTATGACTCTGAACCAACTGGTCAAGGAAAAACTGGACAAGAACGTCTTCCGCAAGGGCTTAATGTGGGCCTTTGGCCTCACGGGCGGGTTCTGCCTGCTGGCCTGGCTGGTCCCCGGCCTGTTTGGTTCCTTTACCGGAGACGCAGACGCCCAGATGCAGGATGTACTGGTAGACGCCCTCATTGCAGACCGCATAGCCCTTTTCAAGGCCGATGCCATCCGTTCCTTCCTGCTCATCTGCTTTGCGGCAGGTTTGGTGATGGTAATCCAGATGAAAAGGGAGCGTAAGTGGCTGGCCGTCGCCGCATTGGGCCTTGTGGTTACTATGGACCTGTTTGCGGCCGGAAAGCGTTACCTGAACGCCGACGATTTCACCACCCCCAAGGACTTCAACAAGCCCTTTGCCGAGCGCCCGGTGGACCAGATTATCAAGGCCGATGAAGACCAGCAGTACCGCGTGCTGGACCTCACGGTGAATGTGTTCAACTCTTCCGTTCCTTCGTACCACCACAAGAGCGTGGGCGGCTATTCCCCCGCCAAGCTTCAGCGTTACCAGGACCTTATAGAGAACTACCTTTCCAAGGAAATCAACGGCCTGTACAAGCAGCTCAACGAGGCCGAAGAAATAGAAGACGTGGCCAACTGGATGACCGACCATACCCCCGTTCTGAATGCCCTTAACACCCGTTATGTGATTCTGGACGGAGGCTATCCGCCGCTGGTGAACGAGGCCGCCTACGGCCCCGCCTGGTTTGTGGATTCCGTGGTAAAGGCCGCGAACCCCGACGAAGAGATAGCCCTCCTGGGAGCCGTTGATTTAAAGCACCAGGCGGTTATTTGTCATACCGAGCAAAGCGAGCGTATCTCCGGAGATTCTCTCGGCTCTGACGAGCCTCGGAATGACAGTATAGTTATGACCTCCTACGCCCCCAACAAGCTGGTTTACAAATACACGGCTGCAACCGACCGGCTGGCGGTGTTCTCAGAAATATACTATCCCAACGGCTGGCACGCCACCGTGGACGGAGAGCCCGTGGACCTCATCAGGGCCAACTGGACCTTCCGCGCCGCCGTCCTTCCTGCCGGCGAGCACGAGGTGGTGATGACCTTCCTCCCGGACAGCTACCGCACGGGTGCCGCCGTTTCCCGCGCGTCTTCCATCGGCCTGCTTCTCCTTCTCCTTTTGAGCCTGGGAATGGCCTTTGTCCCTTGTAAGAAGAAAGGATGAAATCCTTCCGTCAGATAGCCCTGGCCCTGTTCCTGCTGGCCCTTGCCCCTTCCCTGCACGCGCAGTGGGCGGGAACCTTCAATATGAGCGGGGGTTACTGGCAGATGCCCTCCCGTTCGGATGAGGACCTGCCCCTGGACAACATTATGGGAAAGGCCGGGGTGCAAATGACGTACAAGACCAAGAAACTGCTGTGGGAAACCAATCTGAACGGTCAGTTCACCAACAAGCAGACCGATGTTATGCGCCTCTCCGTGAGCAACAAGGGCGGTAACATAGAGGAGGAAATCCGGGATGCGGCCGAGACCGAGTTTCTGGACAAAATAAAGGAACAGGATGTCTGGAACGCGGATTTTAAGACCAGGGTGCTAATCACGCCAGCCGCCGGACGCGAATACGAAACCTGGCTGCAGTATACGTTCAAAAGCGACGAATCGCTTACCGGATCGGACCGCGACAAGTACAAATACAGCAAGGAAAACGAGGACTGGGTCAACCGCGAGGAACTCTTTGTTGAGTCCTCCCTCCAGACCGATCATTCAGCCCTGGGCGGCTTCCGGACCTCGCACCGGCTGGGCTCTCCCAGACGCGTGCTCAAAGGAGAAATTACCCTGCAGGAGAAATGGCAGGACAAGAACAGCAGCTGGACCAAACTGAAAGGCGTTGAGGCCCCATTGGAAAACTGGGACATCACGGCCTATCGCCTGACTCCCAGCTCGTCCAGCCAGATTGTCAACACCTCCGTCCACCTGATGGACTCCGTGATTACCTCCGGTCCCGTTCGCCTGCATCTGGACCCCGGCGTGCGCGTCAAGAGCGAATATACCCACGACCGCAAGAGCGGCGCCAACCTGCAGCCCGACGGAACCTGGCGGGACAGTACCCGTCTGCGGGAAACCTTCGACTTCCTGTCCCTGTCCATTGAGCCCTATCTGGTGGCCGATTTTTCGTGGTACAAGCTGCGCGCCCACGTGAACTATGCACCCCAGATCTACGGCCGCAAGCTTACGGACGACACCCATACCCAGAACATCCAATTCCAGCGCCTCTACCTGGTGGGAGACTCGTATCTGAGCTGGACGTTCTCGCCTTCCCACAAGCTGTACCTCAGGAGCAAGTCCTCGGTAAGCCATCCTTCCTATATCCAGATTTGCTGGTACGAGCGCCAGGGTAACTACCTCACCCAGATTTACAGGGGCAAGGAATCGTTGCGCTCCGTAACGTCGGATGCCTTCAGCTTGGAATACGAATTCAAGTACAAACGCTTCTCATCCACAACCACCTTCTCCTATACGTCCAAGCGCGACGAGATTGACCAGACCTTCACCAACGAGACCATTGACGGCCGTGACTATCAGGTGTTTACCTGGGTCAATGCCTCCGACAGCCGGGTGCTGGGCTTCTCCGAGAAACTGGGCTGGAGGGGAAAGATCCTTACGGCCAACCTGGGTGTCAACTACAACGGAACCACCCGCATCCGGCGGGAAACCGGAAACATCAAGAACTCTACGGACTGGCGCCTCTGGGCCGATGCCTCCCTCCGCCTGGGGAAAGGCTGGACGGTAGGGGCCGATGTGAACTACCGCAGCGCCGTGGCCACGTTCTTTACCCTGTTCAAGGGGTACTGCGCTTTCAATGCGCGCATCCAGAAAGACTTCAAGCGGGTAACCCTTACCCTGGAAGGGAAGGATTTGCTGGATAAAAGGGAAGAAAAAGAGTTCCTGTCAGAGAACCAGAGCGAGGCCTGGATTGAGGTGTCCCGCCTCAACCGCCGGATGATTGTTCTGGGAATCCGTTGGAAATTCCTCTAGACCGAAGCCGCCAGTTTCTTGGCCAGCTCCAGGAAAGCCAGCGAATCGGGCCGGTCCAGGAGCGCCACGGGTGCGCCTTCGTCTCCGCCTTCGCGGATGCCCTGCACCAGGGGAATCTGGCCCAGCAGGGGGATGTCCAGATTGGCCGCCATCTGGGTGCCGCCGTCTTTTCCAAACAGATAGTATTTCTCCTCGGGATGGGCCTCAGGAGTAAACCAGGCCATATTTTCCACCAGGCCGTAGATGGGTTTGTTCACCTGCGGATTGCGGAACATATTAACGCCGCGCAGGACGTCGGCCAGGGCCACCTGCTGGGGGGTGGTAACAATGACGGCACCGGTGAGCGGCACGTCTCCAATGAGGGAAATATGGATGTCTCCGGTTCCAGGAGGCATATCAATGAGCAGGAAGTCCAGCGGGCCCCAGAGGGTCTGCAGGATAATCTGCTTGAGGGCCGTTGAGGCCATAGGGCCGCGCCAGATGAGCGCCTGCCCGGCGCCCGATACGTGGCCCACCGACAGCCATTTGACGCCGTATTTCTCTACGGGCACAAAGAGGTTGTCGTTTTCGTCTTCTCCGTACATTTCTATGGTGGCGTCCTCGGTTCCCGTCATAGTGGGGATGGAGGGGCCGTAGACGTCGGCGTCGGCAACGCCCACGCGGTAGCCCAGACGGGCCAGGGCCACGGCCAGGTTCACGGCCACGGTGCTCTTGCCCACGCCGCCCTTGCCGGAGGCCACGCCAATGATGTGGCTCACCTCCCGCAGCTGGTCCAGATTGAACTGGATGCCCTTGGGTGCGGGTTTGGCGGGGTCTTTCACAATGGTGTCCACCTCAATCTCGGTGCCGCCTGGGGCGTGCCGGTACAGGCAGGCCTGGGCAGCTCCAATCAGGTAATTCTTCAGAGGGTCGGGCCGCTTGGGGAAGGCCAGGGTCACATGTATGCGACCCTGGGCCACTTCCACAGCGTCCACCATACCCAGTTGCAGGAGGTTCATTCCCTCCTTGGCGGGATGCTCAACCTCCTGCAGCCAGTTATAAATGTCGGATTTTTCCATTAAAACTACTTGGCGTAAGTGAGTTCGTTAATGATATTGGTTGCGCCACCCACCTTCTCTACCATCCACAGGACATAGCGGATGTCCACGCAGATGCAGCGCTGGAGGGCGGGTTCAAACATAACGTCGGAGCTCATACTCTCCCAGTTGCCGTCGAAGGCCAGGCCAATCAGGTTGCCCTTGGCATCCAGGACGGGGGAGCCGGAGTTACCGCCGGTGATGTCGTTGTTGGTGAGGAAGCAGGTGTGCAGGGTGCCGTCTTCATCGGCCCAGCGGCCATAGTCGCCGGCCTTGATGAGGGTCTTCACGTCTGCGGGAAGGATGAACTCCGGATTGGTGGGGTCTTCCTTTTCCAGCAGGCCCTGGGCGGTGGTGTAGTACTTGTACACCAGGGCGTCCTTGGGGCTGTAAGGCAGCACGGTACCGTAGGTCAGGCGCATAGTGGAGTTGGCATCCGGATACATAGCCTTGCCGTCCTGCCACTCCAGGAGGGCGCCGGCAAAGTGCTTGCGGGCCTCGTTGTACTTTACATCGGTATTGGAAGCGGCGCCGCGGGGACGGTTGGGAGCGCCGTACAGGGACTGGTAACGCTTCATCAGGGCGCCGTAAATGCCACTATACAGGCCCACGGCGGGATCGTTCATAATCTGCTCCAGGTTGGCCTGGGTCATCTTCTCATAAGAAGTGAAAACGCTGTTGGCGTAGACTTCCTCCACATAGGCGGGGATATCCATAGTGGCAAAGTCCTGGCCGGGGATGTTGAGGTAGTCTTCCTTGGCGGCACGCTGGCGGTAGAACTCCAGCTGGGCGGCGGCAATCTTCTTGTCAACATCGGCCACATAGTCGCGGTAGCGGGCCTCCATACGGGGGAAGGAGGCTTCCAGCTTGGCGGTGGTGTCACGCTGCAGCTCGCGGGCGTAGGCGTTCATAAGGGCGGTGTACATAGTCACCAGCTCAATGTCGCCTACCGACTCGGAGATCAGGGTTACGGCGCGGTTGTCGGCCGAATTCTTCTGTACATACTCGGCAATGTCCTCAATGGGGGTGCCGTACTTGGCGGCGCGGGCGGGATCTGCGGCAATCCAGGCTTTGAGCTGGGCCTCTTTCTCCTCTTCGCGGCCAATGATGTTCAGGTTCTCGAAAGCGAGCTCTTCACCCTGCCATTTCTTCCAACCGTTGGCGCTGCCGGCGTACTTGTTGGCGTACTTGAGCTGCACGGAAGGGTCTGCGCACATAGCCTCCCACATAATGTCCTGGGACACGGTGCGGGCGTCAATGCGGATGCGGTTGGTGGCAATCATTTCGCTCAGCTGGGCGGCGGTCTGGTAGCGCTGGGTGCGGCCAGGGTAGCCCATAATCATAGCGTAATCGTTCTCCTTGACTCCCTTGGTGGCAATCTTCAGGCTGCGGGCGGGCTGGTAGGGAACGTTGTCGGCGCTGTAGGCGGCCGGCTGGTTGTTCTTGTCGGCGTATACGCGGAACATAGAGAAGTCACAGGTGTGACGGGGCCACATCCAGTTGTCGGTCTCACCGCCAAACTTACCCATAGAGGCAGAAGGGGCGGCCACAAAGCGTACGTCGCGATAGGTCTTGTAAACAATGAGGTAGTAGACGTTCTCGTTGTAGAAGGAGTCTACCTCGGCACGGCAGAAGGGGTTGGCTTCCTCGGCGGCCTTGATGAGTTCCTGGGCCTTGGCGTCCTTGTCTTCGGCCTTTTCAATCACGTTGGTCACATCTTCCATAGAAATCAGGAAGGTGACGGAGAGGCCCGGAGCGGGGATTTCCTCGGCCAGGCTCTTGGCCCAGTAGCCGTCCATAAGGTAGTTGTGCTCGTCGGAGGACAGGTTCTGGATGCTGCTGTAACCGCAGTGGTGATTGGTTACCAGAAGGCCCTGGGAGCTAATCATCTCACCGGTGCAGCCGCCGCCAAAGTGTACGATGGCGTCCTTGAGAGAGGTCTTGTTGATGGAGTAGATTTCCTCAGGGGTGAGCTTGCAGCCCGTGGCCTTGAGGTCTTTTCCGTTGAGTTGCTTGAGGAGGGGCAGGAGCCACATTCCTTCATCGGCAAAGGCCGTCAGAGAGAGGGCCAAAGCAGCGAAAATTGCTAATATCCGTTTCATTCCTAAAGGTTTTGTGTTGAATTGTACAAAGATAATCAAAATAGTGAAGGCTCCAGTTCTTTTACGTGAAAAGATTTGCGGTGCCAGGGCGTATAGCCGTATTGCCGGATGGCTTCAATGTGCTCGGCCGTGGGGTAGCCCATATTGCGGTCCCAGCCATACTGGGGGTATTCCCGGGCAATCTGGCGCATAAAATCGTCCCGGTAGGTCTTAGCCAGTACGGACGCAGCGGCAATGGACGCATAAGTGGCATCCCCGTGCACCACGGTCTGGAAATCTTTAAAACCATAAGGGCCGAAGGGCCGAAATTTATTGCCGTCAATCAAAAGAAACGCCGGTGCGGGATTCAGCCGCAGCACCGCGCGCTGCATCCCTGTCACCGAGGCCCAGAGGATGTTGATCTGGTCAATTTCCTCGGCCGAAACCGCCTCCACAGCCCACGCAACGGCCTCTTTCTCAATGATGGGCCTCAGCTCCTCGCGGGCCTTCTCGCTCATCTGTTTGGAGTCGTTCAGCAGCGGGTGATGGAAATCGGCCGGCAAAATGACGGCGGCGGCATACACCGGCCCCGCCAGCGGGCCGCGGCCCGCCTCGTCACACCCGGCCTCCAGTCGGCCCGGTTCCAGATACGGTTTTAACTGCGGAATCAATAGCAGACGGTAAGGCCGATGGAGAAGGTGCTGCTCCGGCCCAGAGTCTCTCCCGGGGCGGGCGTGTGGTTGAGGCCGATGGGCTGGTAGCGGAGCATCAGGCCCATATCTTCGAACCACACGATGGCTTTGAGGTCCAGGCGGAAGCCGGCACGCTCGCGGATGGGGTAGAAATTGTCGTGGTAGTGGACGTCTTCTGCAATGTAATCGTTATGATAGCGGATCAGACCCAGGCCGGGAGCCACAAAGAAACTGGCGGCCCACCGGCTGTTGAAGCGCTGGGTATAACCAAAAGGGAAAGAGAAGACAAGGTCTCTCACGTGGGCCTTGGAGCGGGAATCTTCTTCGGCCTTATAAATGGCGCCCATAGGGGAACTTCCGAAAATCCGGCCCTTCTGGAGGTAGCGGAAGTCCAGCTGGATGTCCAGCATTCCCACGGAGACAATGCTGTTCTTTGTGATCATATACTGGCCTTCCAGGATGCAGAAATCCAGGCCCAGACCACTGCGGGACATGCCTTCCGGGACGTTGTTCACGATGTTATAGGAGATACCTACGCGGCCGGCAATATTCCAGGGAGTGTCTTCAAATTTATAGTAATTATAGGAGGTTTGGGCCAGTGCCGAAAGGCTCATGACAGCCATTATAGCCAAAGCGAACAGTTTTTTCATCATTTCTGGTTTTAACTTGGGCAAATATAACTAAATTTCCTTATATTTGTGGGCTACCAAGCTAGATATTAAAAATAATCAATAACACAAGATGAAAACTTACACTACAAAAAACATCCGCAACATCGTCCTCATCGGCGCCCCGCGTTCCGGTAAGACCACCCTCTCCGAGGCTATGCTTTTCGAAGGAAAAGTGATTGACCGTCGCGGCAGCGTGGAAGAAAAGAACACCGTCTCCGATAATACCGAGTTCGAGCAGACTAACCAGAAGTCCATCAACGCTACCCCTCTGTACGCAGAGTTTAACGGCTGCAAGATTAACTTCATCGACGCTCCCGGTAGTGACGATTTCTCCGGTGGCGCCCTGTCTGCCTTCAAGGTGGTGGATGCTGCCATTATGGTGATGAACGGCACCGCCGGCATCGAGGTGGGTACCACCCTCTTTGCCCGCTATGCAGACCAGTACGGCGTTCCTATGGTAATCGCCGTGAACCAGCTGGACCACGACAAGGCCAACTGGGAAGGTGTGCGCAACGCCATCAACGAGGAGTTTGGCAAGAAGGCCGCCATCTGCCAGTTCCCGGCTGCCCCCGGCGCCGGCCTGGAAGGCTTTGTGGATGTGATTACTATGAAGTTCTACAATAAGAAGAACGAGGAAATGGACATCCCCGCCGCCTACGCAGACGAGGCCGAAGATCTCCGTTCCCAGCTTATGGAAAAGGCCGCTGAAGGCTCCGACGAGCTTATGGAGAAGTTCTTCGAGACTATGGAACTCACCACCGACGAAATCCGTGAAGGTCTCCGTATGGGCCTGCAGAAGGGAGAAACCATCCCCGTGTTCTGCACCGCCGCCAAGGAGAATATCGGCGTAAAGCGCCTGATGGAATTCACCGTGAACGTGGTTCCTTCCCCCGAAGGAAAGGAAGAGCCCACCGTGGACGGCGGCACCCTCAAGTGCGACCCCAACGGTCCCGTGGCCCTGTTCATCTTCAAGACCTCTGTAGAGCAGCACCTCGGTGAAGTTTCCTACTTCAAGGTGATGAGCGGTACCCTCAACGAAGGAGCCGACCTCGTGAACCCCGAGACCGGTAACGGCGAGCGCCTCAGCGCCATCTACGCCGTGGCCGGTGCCAAGAAGGAAAAAGTGGCTTCCCTCACCGCCGGTGATATCGGTTGCGTTATGAAGCTCAAAGCCGGAAAGACCGATGTGACCCTCGCCCAGAGCGGCGTAGAGGCCATCAAGCATATGGTATTCCCGGATGCCAAGTACCGCACCGCCGTCAAGGCCGTTGACAAGAACGACGAAGCCAAGGTAGGCGACGCCCTCAACAAGATTGCTTCCCAGGATCCCACCATCACCGTGGAATACTCCAAGGAACTGCGCCAGACCATCCTCTCCGGTATGGGCGAGCAGCATATCAACTACGTCAAGTGGAGAATCACCAACGAGTTCAAGCAGAACATCGAGCTCTACGCTCCCAAGGTGCCTTACCGCGAGACCATCACCAAGATCGCTACGGCCCAGTACCGTCACAAGAAGCAGTCCGGCGGCGCCGGTCAGTTTGGTGAAGTTCACCTGCTGGTCTGCCCTTACGTAGAAGGTCAGGAAGCCCCCAAGAACTTCAAGATCGACGGCAAGGACGTTGTCTTCAACTTCAAGAGCCAGGATATCACCGACCTCGAGTGGGGCGGCAAGCTGGAGTTCTACAACTGCGTTGTGGGTGGTTCCATTGACCTCTCCTTTATGCCCGCCATCCTCAAGGGTATCAAGAGCAAGATGGAGGAAGGCCCTCTCACCGGTTCCTACGCCCGTGACATCCGCGTATACGTATACGATGGTAAGATGCACCCGGTAGACTCCAAGGAAATCGCCTTCATCATTGCTGGTCGTAACGCCTTCAAGGAGGCCTTCCGCAATGCCGGTCCCAAGATCCTGGAGCCCATCTACAACGTAGATATCTTCACCCCCAACGAGTACGTAGGCCCTTGCATGAGCGACCTCAACACCCGTCGCGGTATGATTATGAACCAGGATATGGAGAAGGGCTTCACCGTGCTCCACGCCCGCGTTCCGCTGGCAGAGCTTTACCGCTACTCCACCATCCTGAGCTCCCTCACCGGTGGTTCCGCTACCTTCCAGATGAAGTTTGCCGAGTACGTCCAGGTTCCCGCCGACGTCCAGACCAAGCTCCTGGCAGAGTACGCCGCCCAGGAAGAAGAGGAAGATTAAGTTCCGAACTCTCAAGAAAAGGTGTAGACTTGGGTCTGCACCTTTTTTTGTTTATCTTTGCAGAACACAACCACATATTATGAAACGATTTACCCTTTTCCTCTTGACGCTGGGACTGTTCGTGTCCTGCGCAGAAAAGTATTATGTAACAGATTATAAGGCCCGTCTGGAATCCAACGGCGGCACCCTGGCCCAGTTTATGACCATCCCCGGCGGCCTGTCCACCGAGGAAAGCCAGGCCCTGCAGTTCCTCTATGCCTATATGCCCCTGGCCGATATGACGGACTATTCCACGGATTTCTACGTCCAGAATGTCCGCGCCACCCTGGCCACCCGGGACGAGATGGGCTGGAACGTGCCGGAGCGCGAGTTCCGCCACTTTGTGCTGCCCCTTCGCGTAAACAACGAGAATTTGGATAACGCGCGTCTGGAGTTTGCCAAGGAGCTCAAGCCCCGCATCAAGGGAATGACTATGGCCGAAGCCATCCTGGAGGTGAACCACTGGTGCCACGAGAAAGTAAGCTACCAGCCCTCCGACGGCCGTACCAGTTCTCCCATGAACCTGGTCAAGAACGCCCTGGGCCGTTGTGGAGAAGAGTCCACGTTCTGCGTGGCCGCCCTCCGTAGCGTGGGCATTCCGGCTCGTCAGGTGTACACGCCCCGCTGGGCCCACACCGATGACAACCACGCCTGGGTAGAAGCCTGGGCCGACGGAGAATGGCATTTCCTGGGCGCCTGCGAGCCCGAGCCCGTGCTGGATCTGGGTTGGTTCAACTCCCCGGCTTCCCGCGCTATGCTTATGCACAATAAGGTCTTTGGCAAGTACGACGGTCCCGAGGAAGTGGTGCTGGAAAGCCCCAACTATACCGAGATCAACCTCATTGACAACTACGCCAAGACCGCCCGCATCGACTTCCAGGTGGTGTGGTCACCGGATGCCCCCAACAAAAACGCCGGCAAGCCCGTGGAAGGCGCCCGCGTAGACTTCTGCATCTATAATTACGCCGAGTTCTATCCGGCCGTTTCCAAGTACACGGACGCCGAGGGTAAGACCTTCACCAGCGCCGGTTTGGGAGATATGCTGGTCTGGGCCTCCTACGGCCATTCCTTTGGCTTTACCAAGGTAAGTTTTGGCAAGGATACCAAGGCCACCATCACGCTCCAGTACTATGCAGGGGACAAGTATGCCTCCCCCGTGGGCGTGAAACAGTCCTTCACCATAGTTCCTCCGCCCGAGGACGTGAAGCTGCCGGAAGTAACGCCCGAGCTGCGCGCCGCCAACGACAAGCGCTTTGCCTACGAAGACTCCCTCCGCCACGCCTACGAGGCCACCTTCCCCACGCCGGCAGAGGCCCTGGCTTTTGTGCGTGAGCATGGGTATAATGACCAGATGGCCGCCTACATTGTCCGGGCAAGGGGCAACGCAGAGACCATTAAAGACTTCCTGGCCGCCAACGGCAATTTCGAGCGCCGCGAAGAAATCCTGAAGTCGCTTAGCACCAAGGATTTACACGACATCACGCCCGAACTGCTGCAGGATTATTACACGGCCGAACCTTTCCTGGGCGCCCGCGTGGAAAATGAATTCCTTACGGATTTCTACGACTATTTCCGCTCCGAGGAAGGCGCTGCCGCCAGCCAGAACGGCATCAATCTGATCAAGGATCCCACCATCTGGAGCATTCCCATGTCGCCGGAAGGCGTCTGGAAAGCCAAAATGGCCGATCCTCGTTCCATGGATATCTATACGGTATCGCTTCTGCGCGCCCGCGGTAAGGACGCCCGCAAGAACCCGGTTACCGGCGTTCTGGAAGTCCGGGAAAACGGTGGCGACTGGCACTCCCTGACCACCTCGGCCGGAAAAGCCGACCCCAAGGGAACCCTCAAGCTCACCTATACCCCTTCGGCCAGCCTGGACAACCCCCAGTACTACAGCCACTTCTCCCTTTCCAAGATTGTGGACGGCCGTCCCAAGCTCCTTTCCTTCGATGAAGGTGAGGTGGATATGGGCGGCGGCGTAGACTGGGCCCACGTGTTCAAGGAGGGATATAAGCTGGATGAAGGCACTTATCTGATGGTCTCCGGAAACCGTCTCTCAGATGGCTCCGTGCCCGTTTCTATGGTTTTCTTTGCCATTGAGGAAGGCCAGGAGACCGTGGAGGAACTCCGCATTGGAGAGCCCACCGACGGCGCCCTTCCCGTGATTGGCAACTTTGACGCCGAGAGCAAGATTTCCGTGAACGGAGAAGAGGTTTCCGTCCTGTCCCAGACCGGCCGCGGCCACTATGTGCTGGCCCTGCTGGATGTGGGCAAGGAACCCACCAATCACGCCCTCAGAGACATTGCCGCCGCCCGCGAACAACTGGAGGCCTGGGGTGCTCCCATCCTCCTCCTCTGCTCTTCCGAAGACGCCCTCGCACGCCTTCGCAAGGAAGAAAAAGAGGGCCGATATGGGAAACTTCCCACGACGGTCCTCTTTGGAGTGGCTCCGGAGAGTCTGCTCAATGGCGCTCGTCCGGTTGTGATCATTGCCGATAGCTTCAACCGCGTATACTTCCGCAGCGAAGGCTATACCATCGGCATGGGCAATCAGCTTTCGGCCGCTTCTACAGCCTTAAAATAGCGATAGCTGGATACTTTCACCTCGCTAATGGAATTCTCGTCGCAGACGATGGTTCCGGCGGGGTGATTTTGTAATCCGCTCAGGGTGCAATAGTGGCTCATAGGGCCTTCGATGGCATCCTTGAGGGCGCGTGCCTTCTTGGAGCCAAAGGCCAGGATCACCACTTCCTTGGCGCTCAGCACGGTGGCCACACCAACGGTGAGGGCCTGGGCGGGAACGGCCGAAGGATCGTTGTTGAAGAAGCGGGCGTTGACCTCGCGGGTGTCCTGGGTAAGGGTTACCACGCGGGTGCGGCTCTGCAGGGAGGAGAAGGGCTCATTGAAGGCAATGTGGCCGTCTTCGCCCACGCCGCCCAGGAAGAGGTCGAATCCGCCGGCGTCCACGATGGCCTTCTCATAGGCGGCGCATTCGGCTGCCAGGTCGGGCGCGTTGCCGTTCAGGATGTGGATGTTCTCGGGTTTCTCGTCAATCTGGTCGAAGAGGTAGCGGTGCATGAAGGAGTGATAGCTCTCGGGATGCTCGACCGGCAGGCCCACATACTCGTCCATATTGAAGGAAATCACGTTCTTGAAGGATACTTCCCCGGCCTTCACCATGCGAATGAGCTCGGCATAGGTCTCAATGGGGGTAGAACCGGTGCAAAGGCCGATGACAAAGGGTTTGTCGCTCACTGCGGCCTTCTCGTTGATCTTGGCGGCAATGTAATGGGCTGCCCAGAGGGAACCTTCCTTTGCGTTGTCTCTGATAACAATTTTCATAGGTCTGATTAATATAATTTGAGGAATACTTCAATGGCTTGATACTCGGCCATACCCAGCTGATTGTACAGACGGGCGGTGTTCTGGGTGCGTTCTTCGGCGCGCTGCCAGAATTCGCGCGGGTCCTCGCCCGGGAACGGGACGATATCTTTCTGGGAGAGGTGGCGGAAGATGGCGTGACGCTTCTTCACCACTTCGTCGGGGCTCAGCGGCACGGCCATGTCCACGCGGCCCAGTTCCCACTCCATCCAGGCGCCGCGGTACAGCCATACATGGGTTTCTTCCAGCCAGGGGTTACCCTCGGCCTTGAGCTGGTCCATGGCTTCCAGGGCGGCTTCCGTGCACACGCGGTGGGTGCCGTGCGGGTCGGCCAGGTCACCGGCCATGAAGATCATGTGGGGCTTCAGGTCGGAGATGAGTTTCTTGATGATATCCACATCGGCCTGGGTGCGGGGGTTCTTCTTGATGCCGCCGCTCTCGTAGAACGGGAGGTTCAGGAAGTGGGCGTTGGTGTTGTCGTTCAGGCCGAAGCTGCGCACGGCGCCGCGGGCTTCGCTGCGGCGGATGGCGCCTTTCATTTCCAGCAGGGCGCGGGGTTCGGGCTCGCCGGGAACCTTGCTCTCCACCAGCTTCTTCACTTCGTCGAACTTGTCGGCAAAGCCCAGCTGGAAGGCGCAGTCCATGTGCTGGAGCACCACGTCGTCGTGAACGGCCACGTTGCCGGAGGTCTCATAGGCCACATGCACGTCGTGGCCCTGGGAAGCCAGGCGGATGAAGGTGCCGCCCATGGAGATCACATCGTCGTCCGGGTGCGGGGAGAAGATGAGGACGGTCTTGGGATAGGGCTTGGCGCTCACCGGACGGGTGCTGTCGTCGGCATTGGGCTTGCCGCCCGGCCAGCCGGTGATGGTGTGCTGCAGGTCGTTGAACACGTCAATGTTGATGCGGTCGTACTTGCCCACTTTCTCCAGGAGTTCGTCCAGCCCGTTGTTCAGGTAATCCTTTTCCGTGAGTTTGAGGATGGGCTTGCCGGTTACTTCGCAGAGCCACACCACGGCCTTGCGCACGAATTTGGGCGTCCAGTCGCAGGGACCCACCAGCCAGGGGGCTTCGCTGCGGGTGAGGAGGCTGGCGGCGGCCTCGTCCATGAAGAAGGAAATATGGTCGTGAGCCTGCAGCAGGGAAGCCGGGCAATTGGTGGTCATGGGGCCTTCCGAGATGGCCTTGACGGCCGGAGCCTTGTCTTCGCCCCAGGCCATGAGCACGATCTTGTGGGCGCTGAGCATGGTGCTGATACCCATCGTGATGGCCTTGTCCGGGGTTACCGCCAGATCGTGGTTGAAGTTCTTGGACTGGCGCTTGCGGGAGGCATGGGAGAG
>JAEEGJ010005697.1_pt1 | contig 38649 bp, 32 predicted proteins | sample 8958761 | NCBI WGS metagenome assembly JAEEGJ01 (sample SAMN16246546, study PRJNA631951) | gut metagenome | biome: gut microbiome; feature: rumen; material: RS-attached | host: Bos | place: Iran: Karaj | collected 2018-10
TGATATTAAGGAACAGGGAACAGGAGCCAGCGGAGTAAACGTAGTTCGTGTTACTGAACCAGACTTTATTGTTGGACTGGACAAAGTTCAGGCTGATGATGACTAAAAGCGCAAGCTATGCTTGTCGACTGAAATTAGTTATCCTGAACTGATTTCAGGATCTACATCTAGTACATGTTTTTTGAAAGATTTTCAAAGCAACACTAGATGTAGATAACTAACGAAAGTTAGGAGAAACAACTAACAATCGTTAGTTAGAAAGTTTTAAAATATTGTTGACAAAATAAATGTTTTGCTCAATAATATAGGAGAAGGGTACGAGCTATTTATTAAAGTATTTAGTTCTAGGGTGTTAAATATATATTCATCAGGCAGAAGGGCTGACCGAATAAATCGGTCGCCCTTTTTTTGTGCCTGGGCAGTTTTTGTTCCACGTGAAACACTGAATATTAGTTATCCACATTATCAACAAGTTATCCACATTTTTGGATGAGGCTGTGCATAAGTATGTTGATGATGGGGATAATGAATTTCTTATAACGTTGTCTAATCTTTTATTATGCGAATCTTGATTTTTTCAACAGAGTATGTTTCACGTGGAACACAATACCTGGTATTGGAACAATAAAGTACGGTGCAGATATGTTTCATGTGAAACAATTGAATTGTTAAAAAATGTATGTTTATAACCTTCGCCGCACAGCTACCTGGAGACTTACTTAAATGCTTCACTGGAGAATTTAATTGGTTTTCAGTCATCGCTAATTATGTTTCATGTGAAACATTTAAATTGTTGAAAACTATATGTTCAAGCCTTCGCAGCACAGCTGCTCGGAGACTCGCTTAAAATGCTCCACTGGAGCATTTTATCGGCTTTCAGCCGTCGCTCCCTATGTTTCACGTGGAACAAATTTAAACTGACAAACGGTTGTTAACTTTAAAAACTAATAAATGGTCGTTAACTTTAATACTTTACGACCGTTTGTTAATGTATTTTTCTTTTTGCGGTAAAGTAATGGTTATAATTTCTTTTCCCGCAGTTCAAACCGGCCTTTACGCCAGTCTGCGTAGCCGACTACTGAATATCCGGCTTTATCATAAAGTTTTCGGGAATATGGGTTTTCAGTAAAGCAATCCAGGCGGATAGAATCATATCCTTGTGATTTACAAAGATTTTCTATGTATTTTAAGGTTTCTGCAGCAATTCCTTTATTCTGAAAGTCAGGAGATACACATAATCTGTGAATTATGCAGAATTTCGATTCCGGCCATTGCCATTGGCCGTTTTTATATTCTTCATCATAATCTTCGCTTAAAACAAAGCAAACTGCAATTTTTCCGTCGATTACGCCGGTATAAAGCTGCTTCCTGACGATATCTTCTGTAATTACCGTTTTATCAGGATAAATGCTATCCCACTGGTGAATACCTTCTTCTTCCATATGGTTTATGGCAGCAGAGAATATAGAGAATACTTCTTCTGTCTGATTTATATTTGCTTTAGAGTATATCAAGCTTAAAATCCTTAAATACAGCTTTTCCACCGGTTTTTTCTGTGGAATAGCAGAAAAGTGCAAAACGAACGCCAACAAACTGATCCAGAGTATAACGGAGCTTTATTGGTGCTCCGAAATCTTCAAAATCCCCGTTTTTATTCTGAATATCACTATAAGCAAACTGAACCTGTTCTTTTGTATGTTCCAGACTGAAAGTTGCCTTTAATTTGAGCTTTGGCGAAGAAATTTCCTGTTCAGCAATAATTACAGCTTCCTCATCATCAAAAACTCCCATACTCCATGGTGTATATGGGATTTTATGTTCAGCGACAATCAATTTATAGTTTCCGTCCTTTTTAGTGATTCCGATAAATCCATATTCACCTTCCAGAGCACATAAGCCAGCTGTATCACCTTCATTTATTTCAGAAGCATCAATTTCTATGATTCCTGAGCAATGTTCCGTAAAGGTTCTTTGTGTAAGAGTATTTGCTGCCTGAACTACGTTTTTGCAGGTTTTATTGGTTTTTACAGTGAAAAGGGTTGGTTCAAGCTCTATCAGACTTTTATCAGGTATGTGATTCCATTGCCAGGCCGGATTTGTAAAATCATTGCTGTAAAGCGGCTTATACTGATAATCAGGGCGTAAATCTGGAACATTAACCTCTTTTGGGGCAAATCCTGCTCCTCCAAATACAGGGAAGTCATCAACGAACTTTACAGGTACTAAAACGGGGATTCTTCCCAAAGCTCCGTGATCCTGGAAGACAATTGAGTACCAGTTGCCGTTCGGAGCCTGAACAATTCCACCCTGGGCTGTTCCGCTGTTCCAGCCGGCTAAATCTGAGCACAAAACGTCTTTTCCTGTATAAGGACCGTCGATTTTATCTGAAACATAGCAGGCTTGGGTACGCATTTTTCCTTTTGGCATATGAATAAAGAAAATGTAGTATTTTCCGTTTATTTTATAAAAATGGCTGCCTTCGTATCCAAGAATGACATTTTCCGGATTATCCTGAACTATAATCTTATTTATGCCTCCAGCTTTAGGTCTGGAAAGATCTTCTTCCATTTCTGTGAGGCTGATGTTCATGTTACCGCTCACGCAGTAAACGCGCCCGTCGTCATCAAAAAGCAGGGACATATCGTGGAAAAAGCCTTTTATTTCAGAACGCTGCCAGGGACCTTCGATTTTTTCTGAAGTGAATAAATAGGTCTTATTGGTGTCATTTGCAACAAAAGATATATAAAATTTGCCCTTATGATAGCGGAGACTTGCGGCCCACATACCTTTTCCGTAGGCTCCCTTATTATCTGAAAGAGTTTCTTTTTCTGTTGCCTCTAGCTCGTCATAGACATAAGCAGCATGTTCCCAGTCTACCAGATTATGAGAACGTAGAATTACACAACCTGGCATATAATGCATTGTGGTGCTTACCATGTAATAAGTGTCATCTACACGGATAATATCCGGATCTGGAAAATCTGCAGGAATAATATAGGAAGAAGCAGTTTTCATTGTGTAATCGTTTTGAGGAAGATTTGTGGTTTCGTTCATTTTAGGTTTCCTTTGTGAACAAGATAGCAGAATTAATGAAATTAGTAAACTAACTATCGTTCGGTAGTATAATAATTTGTTTTCCATTTTGTTTTTATTTAATTATCGGTTTACGCTGCCTGTAATTTACCCTATATTTATAGATATGGGAAATAGAAAGGCACTTTTTATTCATGGACTTCATTCGGACAGCGGTTCAACTACAGGCAAGAATGTTTCAGAAATTCTTGCCGGATATGGTTATGAAACAATCATTCCAACCTTTGATCTTTTAAATTGTTCTGAAACTAAAGAGCGGTTAGAAAAATTGATTCATGATGAATATATAGGTCTGGTTGTTGCCCATTCGCTTGGCGGTTTTTACGGTTATATAACTCTTTGTGGTCCAACTAAAATTCTGATAAATCCATGCTTAAAACCTGAGATTGAAATTCCAAAGCTTATGTTTGAAGGAGAGGTCTTCCCGGAAGCTTTGAAAAAGGAATGGGAAGATTTACGAAATTGGAAAATCAATCTTACAGACTGGGAAGACCGTGCAACTATTTACAGTATTTTTGCTAAAGATGATGATTTATTTTCTTATGCTGATTATATGAGAGAGCAGCGCTTTGAATACATTTATATGATTGAAGGAGGACACAAACCGCCAAAAGAAGCTCTGGCTCCGGTAATAGATAAGGCTCTTCATACCAAGGTAGTTGATATTCCGGCTATGGCTATACCTGGAGTTACTGTTTAATTAAAGAGAATCTAATTCTTCGCAGGCATCTTCAAACCATTCTTTTTCGAACTCATCCAGAATACCTTTAAGACGTGTATTAAAGTTTATCATTGATTTACAAAAGTCAGAAAGCTCGAGAGTCTCAAATATCATTTCAGAAGTTATAGTTTCAATATCATGAATGGATTCAATTGGGTTATAATCTACATCACTATCATAGCCAAGATCATTGTAGTGGAATGAAATATCTATTTTAGCATCAATACGAAAGTTTAAGCTTCTGAATTCAAGATAAATAGATCCTGTTTTTGGTGGATTAAACTGGTATTCAAATCTTAAAACCTTTTTGTCTTTTGTTTCATAAGAAAAACTGAAGGAATCTAAATCGAATCCTATACCTTGAACATAATCACAATAATCTACTTTCTCAAAGAAAAAATGTAACTCATTACCGTTAGTTAGTTTTCCGGTGATTGAACCTTCGAGGTCCTTATCAAGATAAATATCATCAAGAAAATTTTCTCTTGTAAAGATGTCCTGCCATTTTGCAATTAATTTGGAAAAAGCTTCTTTATTTTCTTCAAGTCCATTGCCGTTTAATTCGAAATATACATCATCTTCAATAATTGCCATGTTTTAATCCTCTGTTTTAATTATATCATATATATTTGTAATTTAAAATTTTTACGAACAAGAAAAATCACATATATTTAGAGTTCATGGAAAACTCAATTAATACAAGCGAGCTTCTTGAAATACTCAAGATAACTCCTCCTGAACAGAATATTATGCTGGCGGGTAATCATGGAATTGGTAAATCACAGATTATAACAGAGTATTTTACTAAACAAAAAAAGATGAAGGTTGTTGTACTTTTTCTCGGGCAGATGTGTGATCCAGGAGACTTGATAGGACTTCCCCGTTATAACGAAAAAACAGATATGATGGAGTTCGCTCCTCCTTACTGGTTTCCTAAAGATGATAAACCAATTGTACTTTTTCTTGATGAATTGAATCGTGCAAGGCCGGAAATATTACAGACAATTATGGACCTGGCCTTGAATAAAACACTGGCAGGTCATAAACTACCGAAAGGTAGTCAAATTGTATCGGCAGTTAATTCTGGAGATGAATATCAACTTACGGATCTGGATCCGGCTCTGGTTTCCCGTTTTAATATTTATACTTTTAAACCAAGCACCGATGAATGGATTAAATGGGCTCAGAAAAATGAATTTGATTCACGGATAATTCATTATATTCAGACAAAGCCTAATAGACTGGACAGCATCCGCTTAAGTGAAGATACGAATTGTCTGACTAAGACGCCAGACCGTCGTGCCTGGGAAAAAGTAAATAACATAATTAAACCAATAAAAGAACTGAAACCATTTCACATAAAGGTTCTAAGCGGGCTGATAGGGAATGAAACAGCTCTTGATTTTATTGCAAGTGAATCAAAGCAGGAGAAGGATAAAGTTACGGGCTTTGATATTCTTGAAAAGGGAAAACAGGTTTTTGCTTTACTGACAGCATTGAAGCTTCCTGAGCATTCTTCAATCGTAGATTCAATTTTTGCATGTCTTAATGATTCAAAAAATCTGGAAGAAGAGAAAAAAACAAAATATGTTAAAAACTTGACGGCATTTATAAAATGGTTGAATACAAATAAAAAATATGAGCCGCTTGCTTATTTTACTTCTCTCTTTACTGAATCAAGTTTTTATGAGGCTAAAGAATTTATTCAGCGGGACTGTGTTGAAGTTGTGAAAATTCTCTCAACTTTTGTTGCAGAATACAAAGGGGAATAGTCAGAAAATTGTATGGAAGAAGAAATATTTCAGAATATTGTTATGTCCTGGTTTTATACACATCCGGCATTCTTCAAGTTTTTTTGTCTCTATGGCCTGAGGCAAAATTTTGAAATCCCTTGTGCATTCCGGTCTGGTGATAAGGTTATAGAATATAATCCGGAAATTATAAAAAAGGAAACACAAACAAATTTACAAAGAGAGCTTTTGATTGAATTTGAAAGAATAATTTTGAGACATCCTTTTAGAAGGCCGGAGGAAGAAATTAATTTTGATAAAACCTTATGGTTTGAAGCCAGTACTATGACAATTACTCAAAAAAATGTTCTTGCTTATGGATTAGAGCCGAACAGAAATATTGAATACTACTACCATAAGCTAAAAGAGATAAATGAAGAGAAATCTGAAAATGAAGAAGATAGCGATAGTGACAATAATAGTGGAAGTGGCATTTCAAATGGGGCTGATTTTAAGAGTGAAGAGATGTCTGGCTTTTATTGTCCTTCTCTTGAAGAGAATGATTTCTTTGATTCAGAAGAAAAATCTGGAGTAGAGGAGGAGAGGGAAGAAGAAGAATTAGAAATAGCAGAAGCGGGTTCTGAACTCTGGACTTGTGATGATGAAAGTAGGGAACAGGAGATTCAAACATTTATAAAAGAGAATTCGCAAATGGGCTGGGGAAATATGCCGGGAAATTTTAATGGCTTATTAATAGAATCCTTAAAAGCAAAAATTCCTTCCTGCATTAATCTTTTGGAATATTTCAAAAACTTACGAAACAGAGGTGACCGGACTTGTACAAGAATGCGACCGAACAGACGTTCTGGTTATGCACAGATGGGCAGCAAAACAAAACCAGTTCCCGGAAAAATACTGATAGGTGTAGATGTCAGTGGTTCAATAAGTAATAAAAGTCTTTCTGCTTTTTATGGGGCTATAAAAAATGTTTTTGACAGAAGCATAAAGCATATTGATGTTTTTCAATTCGATACGGAATTGAAGGGAGAAAAACCTTTGCCTTTTAAGAAGTCGGACAGCATTAAAATTTCAGGAAGGGGAGGTACTGACTTTCAGCCTATTTTTGATTATGCAAAGAAAAATCAAAACCTATACGATGGTCTGATAATTTTTTCAGATGGTTTTGCAGCTGAAGTAAAAGTTCCTTCCTCATTCAAAATGAAAGTTCTTTGGGTTTTGGACTCTGCAGAAGGGTATGAAAAGCTTTCGGCCAGACTAAAGAAAACAGGTTTTGTAACAGTAATAGAATCTCAATAGCTGATGAGGGAATCGTATGGCAAATCAAAAAATATATTTTAAAGTATGGGATTCGAAGGAATCCTTTCATTCTTCAATTTATAAAGCGGAGTTAGTCTCAATTAACAGAAAAACAATTTATGGCCAGAGAATAATTCTTGCAAGGGATAAGGATTCTAATGAATGCTTTAGAGCTTTATATGATGAAAATGATATGACCCTATATCCTCAAAAATCAATTGGAAGCTGCAGATTAAATAAAGATGGAACAATTTACAAAAAAACGATAAGCAAAAAATCAACATCCTTTATAAATGAGTTTTGCAAAAATTTTAAGTATGAAGGTAAGAAGCCCTGGGAAGATAAAATGGAATTCAGAATTTCATATTTTAATTTCATTGAAAAATATCCGTCCTATATTTATACGCTTAAGGGACCTGATGTTGCGGAGCTTGCACAAAGAATCGGGACTGATATTTATTCTTCAGACAGATCTTTTATTGGAAGCTATTCTGATCGGCGATATTTTACACCGGTTCTTTTCCAGCGTAATTCAATAATCTTTCTGGTTATGTATGAAGCCATGAACTGCGGAGATTATGCAGAAAAATCTATAAGTTATCAGCTGGATGATATATCACTTTTGACTGATTTTGAAAGTCTTGATGAAATTGATTTTGCAATGTTTGATTAGGAAGTGCGGGGGTTAGTGATGCGTTTAATTTCTATAGGTGACAATACAGGTAAAAATGCAATGGTCGGTATTTCTGCATATTTCAAAAAAAGAAAAAAGGTGGAAGAAGAAAAAGAATATGATTCTAAAAGAATTGTAAAGACAACTATAAATACTCATTTCGACAGGCTATTAAAAAATACGGGTAACGATGAAACAAAACTATATGATCAGCTGCTTAAAGAAGATCCGGAAATTGATTTAAAAGTTGAAGGAAAATTTGTCGAGGGCCTGCATTACACATATATTTCAAAGGAGAATGAACTGGCATCTGGAATAAGTTTTGAAGAACAGATTTTTGATTCTAAAGGGCTACTGCTGGAAGAGAGAAATTATAATCCCAATGAAGCAAATATTCAGAATGAGAATTTTCCTATCCGGTGGAGTGGAATTACAATACCTCTTAAAGAGGCAGGCAGGCGTTATATTTTTTCACATACTTATCAGCTCTTTCATGTTAATGGTTTGACTTTTTCATTTTTGTATGACATGGCAAAGGAGCTTGAAGAAAAGCAGGTGGCAATGTTTGTGGGTGGAGGTCTTGATGGAAGAGAGCCGATTGTTCTAACAAAGGGAGGTAAAAAATATCGAGGCTTTATGACAGGGCAAACTAAAGCTTCTACAGGTTATAAACTTTTGCTTCATCTCACTGAAATTGATCTGGAGGATTACAGATGAGTATAGAATTAAATTATCTGGAGAGAATAAAAAAGGTTTTACAGACAAATGAAGATAAAGTCTGCTTACAGAACAGCAGGGCTCTCTTTTCTCAAATTTCAGTTGAATACAAGCATCAGCTTTCCGGTAAGTTTGTACTAACAAACCCTGAAGAAATTGAAAATCTTGATGGAAAGGATTTTTGTATTACCCGGAAAATTGACGGTGAAATGCGGACTGTTTTTTTTGATGGCGAAAAAGCGGTAATGTATACAACTGGTGGTAAAGAGGAAAAAGATTTTCCCTGTCTTAAAGAACTGAGTTGTAAGCTTAAAGAAGCCGGTGTAAAAACAGCTGGTCTTGCGGCAGAATTAAATTATCTGAAAGCCGATGGTTCAAGGAGTCGTGTAACAGATACGATTCATGCAATTGCTTGTCCAGAGCTTCATGGTAATCTGGCATTATCGCCTTTTGATATTCTTTTGATTGATGGAAAAAAATGGGAAGCAGAGCATTATAAAAAAACTTATGAAAAATTAATGGAGTTATTTGGCAATGCTTGTGGGAGAGTAAAACCTGTTCAAATGGAAGAGGGAAAGTCTGCGGAAGATATTTTAAGGGTATATAAAAAGTGGGTTGTAAAAGAAAAAGCTGAAGGACTGGTAGTTCATTCGGAAGGTCCTTTTGTCTGGAAAATAAAACCTCTTCACACAATTGATGCGGCCGCAATCGGATATACTCTTGGAGATAAGGGAGTTCGTGATTTATTGTTTGCCGTAATTGAGCCCAATGGTCTGTATAGAATTTTTGCTTCTGGGGGAAACGGTTTAACACAGGAAGAACGTAAACAATTGGAATACAGGCTTAGTTTGCTTAAGGTTGATTCGAATCTGATTTATACAGATTCCCAAGGTCAGGCATTTCAGATGATTAAACCTCAATTTGTTTTTGAAGTTTCTGCGATTGATTTTGCGACAGAAAATTGTTTCCATGAGGCTTACAAAAATTATATCGCTGAATATTCTTTGGAAAAGGGCTGGCTGATGAAAGGAAGGGCAGCGGGTGTAACAACTTATAGTCTTTCGATTATTCGTTTACGTGATGATAAGAAATCAATCAAAGAAGATGTTGCAGTTCATCAGATAAGTGATATATGTCCTTTTCCTGAAAGTGATAACTTATTATCTCCGGAAGATGTTCCTGAAAGTAAAATAATTTCACGGATGATATTTTATAAAAAAAAGGGGAAAAGTTCTTACATCAAAAAACTTATTCTTTTGAAGACCAATAAAGAAAAAACGGGATTATATCCAAAATATTTTCTGCACTTTACAGATTACAGTTCTTCCAGAAAGGATAAAATGAAAATTACGATTTTCTGTTCAAGTAAGAAGGAAGAACTGGAAGAGAAAAGAAGAGAACTTATCTCTAAAAATGTAAAAGCGGGCTGGCAGAAATTCTAAAAAACAGGATGGAAGTATATGTCAGATAAAACTATTTTTGATTTCGTTTGCTGCTTTATTCCTGAACATAAAGAGTTCTGGGATTCGCTTACAGAAAAAGAATCAATTTTCTTTAACTGGTTTACATACAAAAGAGATGTTATTGAAGCTGTTGTTTTTAAGCCGGAAGAAAACCCTGAGGTTGTAGAAAAATTCCGTAATAAATTTAATGAACTGGAAATGATAGTTAATCATCCTGAATGTGCTTATGATAATCTCTTGTTTAATGAAATCAAAACTTATACATATAAATCAAAAGATTCTTTTAATGAATATTATGATTTTATTTTTGAAGATCCGGAAAAATATTCAGTTCAGATAAAAGAAAATAAAAGTATTTCAACTTATCTTAAAAAGATTCTGGATTTAATTCCTTCGATTTATTCAAATAAAGATGAAGAGTATAAAAGTATTTTTGGGGAATTTATTCCACGGTTTGATTCAGTGATTTTTGACTCTGCATTTGAATCAATAGTATTCAGTAGAAAAGATATGAAGCTCATTCCATATTTTATTGAATACAGAAATGAGAATTTCATAAACTGGATTTTCAAAAATGAAAGTAAAACATTGTATAAGACTTTACTGGAAAAAATGCAGAAGAGTCTGGCAGAAACTTTCAGAAATGATACTTTGCAATGCAGCAATCAGGATATGAGAGTAATTTTCCAGGAAGAAGTAACTTCAAAAATTTCAGAGATCATTTGTAATTATGGAATCACTTATAAAAACGGCTGGTCTGCTCCAGAAATTGTTTATAAGGAAAATTATTTTCAAATTATGTTTGATGATCCTAACAGCTCTTTTTCAATGGAATATACGTATAAGCTTTCGACTGACGATATTTTTACCAGTATTAAAAAATTTGAAATTTTTTGTAAAAGGACAAGTGGAAAATAAGGGAAGATAAACTCGATGGGAAAAATAGAAATTCATGCAAATGACATAAATAAATTCGGCGGGCTTGTAATTCTTTTCGATCAAAAAAGTAAAAAGAAACATTCTCAAACCGATGTAATTTTATATGGGAATTTTGATAGCCGCTGTATGAATATGTTAACTGACTATGTGAAAGAAAATAATCTGGCTTTTAATTCTCTGACTTTTTCTTCTGATATTGATTTTGTTCCGGCTCTTGTTTCCTGCAATTTTGTTGAATCAATTATTATTCCTGAGGGAATACGTATCATTCCTGATTATACCTTTTGTAACTGTCAGCTTAAAAAAATCAGAATCGCTTCTACAGTTCAGAATATTGGAAAAAGGGCTTTTATAAATTTTTCTGTAGATCAGATTGAAATTGAAAATAATTTATTTTTTTCAAAAAAAGGGAAAGACCTTATTTTTAAACTGACTAATGAAATAATTCTAAGGGAAGAAAAAGAAGAGCTGCCGGAATTTCTTACCGCAATTAACAGTAAAGAGAATATTAAATTTTGGAGTTCTTTAAAAGATACCTATAAGTTTAGTATCAAGATTTCTGATTTCTGGAAGAAAGAATATGAAATGACTAAAGACAAACTTTCTGAAAAAGCTTTGCCTCAGGGATGTAAGAATCTTCTTGAAGGTCTGCAGGTAAGTCTGCGTCAGCTGCCGGATTCCTACGGAAATATCCAGATGTTTCCTGATGTAGATTTTAAATATGGAAGCTTCAGTCAAATGTATTGTGAATTCACAGAAATTTTAAAATCAGTTTCGGGAGAAAGAAGAGCCCTTTATAAGTCTTTTGAAAAGGAAAAAGGATTGTTAATATATTCATCGATAATGCTGCATCCTGGAAAAGAAAATCTATATTTTGTTGAACTTGAAAATGGTATTGAGTTTGTTATTCCAGGACTTTATCTTTATCTGTTTTTTCCGCTGGAAGAAGTTGCTTTGATACCATCTTTTATAGAATATCTTGCCAGAAATCTTATTTCGCTGACTAAGAAATTTGCTCTGATGAAAGAAAAAACAGTTTTAGTAAAACCAGAGTTTATCTCCGAAAACGATAGAAAAGCAATCATCAAAAAGCTTTCTTCTGAAGAATACGATAAAAAGAAAATAAAGGATTTTGCTGATAAAAGAATTACATATCTTGCTGAAAGTCATAATTTAAAAATTCAAATTATTTATGAAAGAGATGAACTGCTGATAAGTTCTAATAAAAAGGATAAAGGTGAGGAAAATGTAGATTGGACTTTCAGGATATCTGCAGAAGAAATTTTGAAAAATCCTGAAAGTACTCTTCAGCAGCTGGATTATGAGTTTGGAAGAATAAAATCAATGATAATATAGATTTATAGTAATTTAAAACAAACGTATAGAAATTTAAGTAAAAAATCTTTTTGAATTTTTGAACTTTTAAACTTTTTTTCTTATAACATATATATGACAAATTTCTATTCTTATGCGGTTAATCCGCTGTCTAAATCACAGGAGCTGGAGCTTGCTCAAAAGGCGGCTGGGGGAGACAGACAGGCACGTGAAATGCTGATTCGTGCAAATATTCGCTATGCGCTTTTTTACGCGAAAAACTTTTACGGGCAGGGGCTTTCGGATGCTGATGTAGATGATGAAGCCGTTATTGGTTTAATAAAGGCGGTTGATCATTTTGATTATTCCCGGGGTACAAAAATAATCACACTTGCAAAAATGTACATTATGAATGAAATCCTTTCTGCGCTGAATAAGAGTGGATACATTCAACGGAAAAGTGATGGCCGGCCCTGTCTCAGTCTTGACCAGCCGGTTGGTGATGAGGCCGCAGATACAATAGGTTCAATGCTTGATGACAAGAGGCTGGATTCGCCTGAACAGAAAGCAGTAAATAGCCTGCAGATTGAAGAGCTTTATAAAAGACTGGAAAGTCTGAAGCCAAAGGAGAAAAAAATTATCTGCATGATTTATGGTTTGCAGAAATATAAAAAGCCTTATTCGCTTGCTGAAATTGGTAAAGAATTGAATGAGTCAAAACAGTATGTGTTTTACATAAAAGAAAGAGCGATGAAAAAGCTTAAGAGTATGATGGTGGAATGGGAGGAAAAGGCTGCTTAAAACTTATTCAAGGCAGATTTTCTGGAGCTCGGAAACGTTTGCGGCTATAAAATCTGCTCCTGCGGTCTGGAGTTCTTCGCGGCTGCCATAGCCGAAGAGAACTCCGCAGGATTTGAGCCCGCATTTTTTTGCACCAAGAATGTCGTGTTTTCTGTCGCCTATCATTAGGATTTTTGAAGGGTCAGTAATCTTGTTGCGTTCAATAGCATAATTGATGACTTCGTCTTTTTTACTGCGGCTTTCATTCATAAGACTTCCGCATACATTTTCGAAATATTGTGAAAGACCAAAATGTTCGATTATGCGTACAGAATATTCTTCGGGCTTAGAGGTTGCAACTACCAGCTTTTTTCCGGCTTCTTTAAGTGAGGTCAAAAGCTCTTGAATTCCGGGATAAACAGAATTTTCCAGAAGTCCTTTAACTGCAAAATATTCACGATATTTTTTTACGCCTTCCATTGCTTTTTTTTCAGAGAAGCCGAATTGACTTTTGAAGGTTTCAGGAAGAGGAGGTCCTATAAAAGAGCAAAGCTTTTCATAAGATGGTATTTCAATATTAAAATATTTCAGGGCATGAATAAAGGAATTTGTAATTCCCAGAGCCGGGTCTGTGAGGGTTCCGTCTAAGTCAAAAAATAAATAATCAAAACTCATAAAAAGAACTCAGCAATAAACACTACGGCACAGCAGGCGCAGGCAACGGGGAAGAGACCAAGGCCGAACCAGGATAAGGCAATTCCTACGACAAGTGCAATGATTCCTGCAAGAGGAGACTGTGTTGCTTCAACAATAGCGGGAAAGGTCATTACTGCAAGCGTTATGTACGGGACATAATATAAAAATGATTTTATAAAGCGGTTTTTAATTGGTTTACGTATAAGTGTAAGCGGAAGAACCCTGATTAAATATGAAACAAAAAAAGCAGTAAAAATTGAGCCGTAGGTATAAAATGTCATAAATAGGTCTCCTTTTATATGGTAAATCCTAAAAAATTGCTCCAAGTTTTCGCAATTTTTTTTAACGGATTATCGATTGTATTAGGTTTCGACAGGCTCAGCCACCGGCTCTTCTGGATCTGAAACAGGCTTTACTAAGGCTACAACAGTTGAAATCAAAACAGTAAGAATTATAGTTCTGCTTCCTCCAGAAAGTTGGCTAACTAACGGTAGTTTGGTACAGGCATAGCTTGCGGCAAAGCTTACAAGCACCGAAATCATAATTACAATATTCTTCTTTGCGGGTGGAACTATGATTGCAAGGAACATTCCGTAAAGTGCTACGGAAAGGGCGCTTACTACACGGGCAGGTAAAAAGTTTCCTGCGATAATTCCGAGAGAGGTTCCGATACTCCAGAGAGGTACTGCAACAAGCAGGGCTCCATAATTATACACCGGATTGATGAAGCCTGGGCGGGCAATTGTAATTCCGAAGATTTCGTCTGTTACACCAAAGCCGATGAAAAAGCGGTGGATTAAAGGAGTTTTAGGATCAAAGCGCTGGGTAAGAGCGGTGCTCATTAAAAGGTAACGGGCATTAACAACAAGAGTAATCAGGGCAATTTCAATAAAAGAGGCTGCCTGTTGAATCGAGGTAAAAAGAGCATATTCTCCCGCCGAAGCTACGCAGAAAAAGCTTGCTATAAAGCCTTGAATAGCAGTGAGTCCGGCATTTCGTGCAACAATTCCAAGAGAGAAGGCAACGGCAAAATAGCCGAGTCCGATAGGGAGGCCATCGCGCATGCCTTCGAAGAAAACTTTATTTTTCATAACATCCTTATAAAAAAAGATTGTCGGGTCAAGCCCGACAATGACATTGAGTTAGTCTATCACATTATTAACTTTTTGCCAAATAACTAAGCGTTTGCCATAGCCTTAAGCTCAGCCAGCATTTTTGGTAAATCGCTTTCCATGTTCTCGTTTGTGAACTGGCAGGTACCAACTTTTTCGTGTCCGCCGCCGCCGTACTTAAGCATAAGGCTGCCGACATTTACCTTGCTGGTCTTATTCAAAATGCTGTAACCAACTGCCGCAGAACAGCCCTGGCCTCCGCGTCCGCTTACAATCCAGGCAGAAATATTCTGTTCAGGATACATACTGTAAATCATAAAGCGGTTTCCGGTGTAAATAGGATCTACACCGCGCAAATCAGAAATAATAAGATTGCCTTCAACACTAGTATGGGCTTTTACCATTTCCTTAAATTTTTCAGTCTGCTCGTTGTAAACTTCAATGCGTTCCTTTACATCAGGCATAGAAAGAATTTCATCGGTTGACTTATCGCGGCAGGCAACCATGAGTTTTTCCATCAGCTGATAATTAGAAACAGTGAATTCACGCCAGCGTCCAAGACCGGTACGTGGGTCCATCAAAAAGCCTACAAGAATCCAGCCCTTAGGATTCTGGATTTCATCGATTGTAAGATTTCCTGAATCGACTTTATCTACAGCAACCATGATGTCATCAAAGTTAGGGAACTTTTCTTTGCCGCCGTAATATTCGTAAATAATTCTTGCGCAGGAAGGAGTAATTCGGCTTTCTCCTTTGTATTTTCCTTCAAGCTGATTTCGTTCAAATTCACTTGAGTGATGATCAAACCACAGACCGCAGCCTTCTACAAAAGGTACATTTGCCAGACAGTCGTTGCTGTCGATAGGAATAAGTCCATCCTGTAAATCTTTTGGATGAGCAAATTTCCAGTGGTCTATAATACCTGCCTCAAGAAGCAGGGCACCACAAGCTAATCCATCAAAATCTGAACGTGTTACAAGTCTCATTGCCATATAAAAATCCCTCTTTTTAATCAAACGATTATATACATATATTCTAAACCATAATTCGCAAAAAAGATATTATAAATTTTACTTTTATATTATTTAACCTTGTGATATAGTAGGGAAATAGATTCCGAATGGAGATCCCGAAACAAGTTCGGGATGACGAGGTTTTCGATGAATTACGAAATGCAGGAAATGCCAAAGGCGGGAGACACTGTTGTTGTAGGAATGTCGGGAGGAGTTGATTCAACTCTTACCGCTCTTATTCTTTTACAGCGGGGTTGTAAAGTAATTGGTGCAACTATGTCTCTCTGGGATGGAAGCTTGCCCGAAATCAATACGGGAACAAAAACCCGGGAAGCCTGCTTTGGCCCTGGCGAAGAAGAAAATATTGAAGAATGCCAGCGTTTCTGCGATGCTCACGATATTGAATATCATGTAATTGATGTAAAGGAAACCTATAAGCAGGAAATCCTGGAGTATTTTAAATCTGAATATAGAAGCGGCCGCACACCAAATCCCTGCATCCGCTGTAACATGCTGATTAAGTTTGGAGCACTTCTTTCGGGAATTGAAAAGCTTGGAATTAAATATGATTATTTTTGTACCGGACATTATGCAAAAATAGTACGTCCGGATCAGGGGCTTTTTGGAAGCGACGTGCGTCCTTGTATGATTTCTACAGCAACCGATATTTCTAAGGACCAGACTTATTTCTTATATCGTGTATCTTCTCAAACTCTGGAAAAGGTTCGTTTCCCGCTGGCGACAATGAAAAAGGCAGATGTAATTGCTCTGGCAAAGGAGTCCGGATTAGAGGCCGCTAACAGAGAAGAGAGCCAGGATTTTGTAGGTGAAGAATATTTTGATGTTTTGTTTTCTGATAAGCCGAGCGTGCCGGGAGATATAATTGATCTGGACGGACATGTACTTGGACAGCACCGTGGTATAGAGCATTACACAGTCGGCCAGCGACGGGGACTTGGTGTTGCAGTAAACTATCCGGTTTATGTTCATTCAATTGATGCTAAAAACAACGTAGTCGTGCTTGCTCCGAATGAAGCGCTTAATTCAAATGCACTCATTGCGGATGATTTTGTATGGCCGGGAAATGTAGAGCCAGAAGAAGGCTTTGATGCAATGGTTAAAATTCGACTTGCAAGTAAGCCGGCTGCGGCTCGGGTAGAAAGATATGTGCCGGCAGAAGACGATAAAAATGAATATCGCGGACAGCCGTGGAAGATCACTTTTGTTGAGCCGCAGAGGGCAGTGGCACCGGGGCAGTCGGCTGTATTATATGTTGATGGAGTGATTCTTGGTGGGGGAGTTATTTACCGGGCAATCTAAATCCCCGGGTCAAGCCCGAGGATGACATGTTGGTCAAGCCCGAGGATGACATATTATAATTTCAGTAATTTTTCGGCGTTTTTGTGCAGAATCAGTTCGCGCTCTTCTTCAGTTAAATCAAGACGATTAAAGCGTTCCATTTCTTCTTCGTGGTCCCACATAGGGAAGTCAGATGCAAAGAGGAATTTTTCTACACCATGCTTGCGGATCATTTCGTTAGCTTTGTCTAACGCAAGCCATTCCAGAGTACTTGAAGTATCAAAATAAACATCTTCGCCGACAAGCCACTTCATAGATTCTTCCCATTCAGTGTAGCCGCCAAAATGTGCGGCAATAAGAGTAAGCTTAGGATGTTTTTTATGAAGATTCAAAATACGCTTTGGACCGGAAAAATCATAACGGTAATCACCGGCATGCATAATCAGAGGCATACCTAAATCTGTCATAATGTCGTATACAGAATCCATGCGGGTGGCATCAATCTGGAATTTCTGGAAATCTGAATGAAGCTTGATTCCGCGCAGACCGGCTGCCTTTATGCGGTGAAGCTCAGCTTCATAATTGTCATAATCGGGATGCATGGTTCCAAAGCCTATAAATTCCGGATGCTCTTCGCACTGTTCAATTGTAAAATTATTTGAAGGTTCAACCTGCATAGCTTTTGTTGCAACAGGTAAAATTACATATTTTGAAACGCCAATCTTTGAACCGCTTTCAATAAGTTCGTCGGGACTGCCATGATATTTCATTGGATAGTTATAAAAATCACCTATACTTTTAGAAGCTTTTTCAGCAATTTTGGCAGGATAAATGTGACAGTGAAAATCGATTATCATAATGCGGAAAGGATACAGTTTTACTCTTGTTGTGTCAAATATTCTGCGAACTCCGGATATTCATTAACAAATTCCCGGGCAGCTTCCTGGTAATTACTCCAGTTTGAATAAAAGAGAGGAACAATTCCTGGAATCAGGGAAATGTCGGTAACATTCAGATATTCGTATTTAATATCATTTTCATCAAAAAATTCACTTACACTTTCAACGTTATTATACAAAACGTAGCCCACAAAGGTTGAGCAGACAAAGTTATTCGGCAGATCTTCGTCTTCAATATCAACTTTTTTATTATCTGCATCTTGTGGGTAGACAACAGAACCGAATTGTTTGCGGTCTTTTGGCGTAAAGAATTTTCTTTTGATACTGAAGATTCCAATTTTAAAATTCAGGGAAGAAGCATATTTAATGTCGGTGCTGTTTACATAATGTTCAACAAAGGCTTTCGTTTTTTCAAACTCTTCTTCTGAGACCTTTAAGCCATAAGTAATCTGCTCTGATTTTTCAGGGTCGCAGTTTTTCATGTACTTATTATTCTGAGGCAGGGCACATTCTTCTTCGGCCAGCTGATATTCTCCACCAAGCGTGAGTCCATAGTAATTATCATCGAGAGAAAAATTAATTGCGACATGACTTAAATCTGGAACATCTTCGGTCTTGGTAATGCTTAATCCGCCTTTTAAAAGATTTGCAATATAAAGCGGATTTTTATAAGCAGGATTATAAAGGCGGAAGAAGATGTATTTATAAGGACCTTCGACTTCCGGGAAAGAAACCTCGTGGGCTACAATAAAATGAGAGTCGGCAGGAGCGTCGGGTTCTATAGATTCACGCGCGAGGGAGCGAGTGGTTTTACAACCCTGTAAAAGTAAGAGTGAGAGTAAAAGTAAAACTAGAGAAAAGCGGGGAAGATTAAAATGCCTAGACATTTATTTCCAGCTTTTTGCCGGTTGGCTGATACTGGTAATAACGTACGCCGGCTGCATTCATTAATCTTTTTGAAGCTTCTACGGAAGGAGTTCCATCATATTTATTATCAGCAAAAACAACAGTTTTAATTCCGCTCTGAATGATAGCCTTTGCACATTCATTACAAGGAAAAAGAGTAACATAGATTTTGCAGTTTTCGAGAGAACCGCCGCGGTAGTTTAAAATAGCATTCAATTCGCTGTGGGTTACATAAGCGTATTTTGTTTCAAGAGTGTCGCCTTCGCGGGCCCAGGGAAAATCATCGTCTGAACAGCCGCGAGGAAATCCGTTGTAACCCATAGAAAGTATTTTATTATTTTCGTCTACGATGCATGCACCAACCTGCGAATTTGGATCTTTTGAACGGAAACTTGCAAGCTTTGCAACTCCCATAAAGTATTCATCCCAAGAAATATAATCTGAACGTTTTTTAATAATTTGTGCCATAATTTCCCTCTAACAATATTTTATAAAATATTTTCAAAAGTGTCATTATAAATGGAAAATAATCCGGTTGACGGAGCGTCTTTAATTTTGAAGCCTGAGAAAGAAAATTTTCGGCCTTCTTTTCTTGCTTCTGTGGCAGCATATTTGATTGCATCGTAGGTTGCCAGAATTGGACGGTGATACTGCTTTGTCTGGGATTCAGTTCTGATTGCAATATCAATATCTTTAGAAAGTGAGATTTCTGTCATTCGGTCATTGTTACCACCGGTTCCAATTACAATGTCGCCATAGTGAATACCGATTCCAATTTGAATCTGAGGCATACCGCGGCTGGAGAATTCTTCGCGCAGCTCAATCATCTGTTCCTGCATTTCGATTGCACAGTTTAAGGCAGATTCGGCACTATCCGGGAAAATTGCGATAATTCCGTCACCAAGATATTTTTCGATGATTCCGTGATACTTTCTGATAAGAGGGGCAACACGGCGGAGATAAGAATTAAGCATATCAAAAACCTGGATAGGAACAAGCTTTTCTGAGGTAGAAGTAAAGTTTCGGATATCAGCAGAAAGAACCGCCGCTTTAGAAATCTTGTATTCGCCCAGGGTAATTTCTGTAATGTCTTTTTTGCAGAGGAGCTCGAGGAATTCCTTTGGAACAAAGCGGTAGTAAGCCTGGTTGGTTTGATGAAGATAATCGTTGAGTTCAAAAACCTTCATGTAGTTTTTATTCTGAATATAGGCAAGAAGAACAATCTGCAGTAAAGCGAACTGAACAAAGGCTGGAATAAGAAGATGAATATTTTTCATGAAGGAAACGTGATGTATTAAAAGAATATCGCAGGTAGCACCAAGAGCAACAACAAGAAGAGAAATAATGGAAATGGTTGTAATAAAATCGCGTTTCTTGAAAATACTCAAAATAAAAAGCAGGGCATCAAGACCTATTACGGTGTACATATAAACCTGCATGATTGGAACGGCCATATTTGCAAGTCTGATAGGAAGTACAAGGTCGAGAATAAAGAAAACAAAGCTAGGGGCCGCAATAATGATTGCAGGTACCCTGTGGAAAATAAATTTATTAAGAGTGTCTATGTAAAGAGTAAGGAAGCCCGGTATAAAGAAAACGGAAATGTATTCCAGTCTCAGCATTATACTGAAAGGTGTTGAAGGGAAGAGAGCTTTTATAATCGGGAAAGAAGAAGTTGCAATTCTCGATAAAACGGCAAGAATCAGCAGAGACAAATAGAGGGAAGACTTATCTTTTTTCAGAAGAAAATTAATAAGACAGTAAACTGTAATCATTATAAGAATTCCGCTGAAGATGGCGTAGGTTGTCATATTGCGGAAATAATATTTTTTGTAAGCGGCTTCTTCGTAAAGATTAATTGTACCGCGCAGACCGCCTTTACGATAAAAATCATTTGAAACAAGAATTGTAAGAAGCACGGATCCGTTTTCATCGGCGGTAAAAGATGCGGTATCAAAAAACTGTTTAGCTTCTGTGTATTCCCATTCTTCGGCCGGATTACCAGATTGAAAGATCAGAATATTATTTGCAAAAACCGAAAAAGCAGTGTAAGCAAGCTTATAAACCGGGAAAACATAAGTTGTACCAGGATTAAGATTTGTAATCTGAAGGCGATAAGTTCCAGAGCCTCTTCCGGTTTTTGTTATTCGTCTTATTTCATCTGACAAAGGATATTTGTTCCAGTCTGAAGGAGCAGAAACAATTAAATCAGGTTTTGCGCTTTTATCATAAGGAGCAATAAATTTTTCCCAGAAGAAATCCCAGTTTGTATGAATTTCAATATTTGATTTTTTCAGGACATCCGGGTCCTCTATTTTGTAGGTCGAAATATGGGCATTTTCTGCATTAAGCATTGTGAGAAAAAAACAGCTGAAGAGCAGTGCAGTTATAGAAAACTTTTTTGATATTCTCATTACAGACCCTCCTGTGATTTTTTTGCTTTTCGTGTTAATTCATAAAGCTGCAGAGGCTTTTCTTTTCCCTTTACATACATAGCTTCAAGCTCTGTCAGCTCTACCTGAATTGTTGATTCCTGAGTAATTTTCTGTTTAAGAATCTGAGAAACAATAATGTTTTTATCCAGCTTTTCGCAAACAGATTCTATGCGGGCTGCTGTGTTTACAGTATCAGAAATTACAGTGTCATCCATACGGTTTTCTTCACCAATGGTTCCAATAATCATTCGTCCATAATGAATACCAATCCAGGAAGTAAGCTTATGTTTTGAGGCCTGCGCGGCATTGAGCCTTTTTGTACAGTCTGTAATTTCAAGAGCGGCACGTACAGCATCAATTTCGGAATTAGGGAAGAGAGCCATAAAACCACCGCTCAGGAATTTACTTACAAAGCCATCATACTTTTTGATGATTGGAGAAACCTGCTTGAGATATTCATTGAAAATTATAAAGTGTTCATCGAGAGAAAGTTCCTGACCAAGACCTTCGATAGAAAGCTTGGAGAACATAATTGTCATTTCGATATTTGAATAATCGCCGAGCTTTGTTTTGATAACAGATTCTTTATTTAAGAGACGAAGGAATTCTTTCGGGACAAAGCGCAGATAAGCTTCATTAAGACGCTGCAATTCATTTGAAGATTTTTCGGTATTCCTGTAAATATCATTTTGAATTGCGGCAAGCATAAGAATCTGAATAATTGCAAAGGTTACCAGGAAGAAAGGGAAGAAAGAAATAGGCATCAGATTTTTCTGTCTTGAATAAATGATGTCTATGATGGCGCCAAGGAAAAGAGTGCTGTAACTTATACTGTTGTAGAGCGCATATTTTTTATGCTTGATAAGATTTGAAATACTGAAGATTACAACATAGCTGGCGATGATTCCCATACCAATCTGCAGATAAGGAACGAGCTTATTTGAATAATAGGCAGGCAGAACAAGAGAACTGATTCCCATAAGCAAATCAGCAATAATAATAAAATGACGGAAATGTTTTTCTTTAAGCCATTTGAAAATAATTACCCGGTCTTGAGAAGGATAGATTTTAAACAGCATCTGAAGAATAGCAATTGGTGCCGCCCACATTACAAGAAATTCAATTCGGATTTTTACTTCTGAACTGAGGTTAGGAAAAATCAATGCGAAGGAACAATATTCGGCAGTACCGATTCTCAATGCGAAAACGATGGATGCAATTCCTAGATAAAAATATTCCCATCTCTTTTTATTAATTAAGAATTGAATCAGATTAAGAAGACCAATAAAGATTAAACAGCCGATTACAAAAGAATTAAAAAGAAGGGTAATGTTGTTTGTTCTTAAAACGCTTTTTTCAGGACCAATAAATACAGAGTCCCAGAGTCCGCCCTTACGATAAAAATAATTTGAAACTAAAAAAACAATTTCGACCTGGCCATTTTTATCCGGATAAAATTCGCAGTAAATAGGTTTAGCCTGAGAGTGTGAAGGATTATAGGCATTCGGCTTTTCATTAAAACCAGGTCGAGTCATAAGAAAAGGATCGCCGGTTTGAGAAATAAGAGTCCGGTTAATATAAAGAGCACAGGAGGTACCCGGTGATTCTTTTACAAGTAAAGAATATTTTTGATTTGAATCAAGATTGGTGCAAAGATATCTGTAAGTTCCGTAAGTACAGGGAGTAGAAATACCGAAATGCTTTACTTCGGAATTCCAGTCGCCGGGAACAAGAGACATATAATCAGAAGGAATACCGGAATCAACAAGTGCAAAGGTCTGCTCCGGAGTTTTTTTAATATAAAGCTCCCATTTGTCATCGAGTCGTAAAAGACCGTTATCTGCGGCGGCAGCAAAAAAAGAAGGGAAGAAAAATAATAATAAACTAATTAATAAATACGGGGTGCGTTTTTTTAACAAAATAAAATCTCCGATTTTAAATTTAAACATTTAATATTTAATTATATGATACTTTTATAAATTTCGATAGTAAAAAAGATTTTATAAAAATTGAGGTTAAATTAATTAAATTTGACAAATGAGAATTAGTTGAGTAGTCTTAAATAACTGATGGAGGAAAAAATGGAAGTAAAGTTTTATTATTGTAAACACTGTGGAAAAATTATTGTTTTAGTAAAGGATTCTGGAGTTCCAACAATTTGCTGTGGCGAAGATATGGTAGAACTGGTTCCAGGTACAACTGATGCGGCTGTAGAAAAGCACGTTCCGGTTGTTGAAGTTTCTGGGAATAAGGTTACTGTAAGTGTTGGCTCAGTAACACATCCTATGCTTCCAGAACACTATATTGAATGGATCCTTCTTGTAACTGATAAGGGAATTCAGAAAAAGCTTTTGAAGCCTGGAGAAGAACCTAAGGCAGAATTTGCTTTGCTGGATGGTGAAAAGGTTCAGGGAGCCTTTGAGTTCTGTAATCTTCACAAATTGTGGAAGTGCTAGGAAATAATGGTGGTTTCGACAGGCTCAACCACCGTTGTTTTATTTTACAGTAAATGACATTGTGACTTCTTCGTTGCCGCAGCAGATGCGGCAGGAATGCTCGCCACGATCTACCGGTAAGGTGAAAATAAAAGGCCGGTTGATTGTGGCGTATTTTTTTTCATCATAAAAAACATCAAGCTGATTTTCTGAGCCGCCGGTTACCTCGAAAGGAATTGCCTGCTTTGAAGCATGAAGGCTGCTGTAGAAAAATAAAGAGTCGGTCTTTGGAGTAAGAATTGTCAGCGGGGCCTGAGAATATTCTATAAGACCTTTAGAGGGATTTGAGCGAAGCCATTGCTGATATTCCGGCGGATAGATAACAGAGATTTCTTCTGAATTATTGAGCTTTGTATGCCAGCTGCAGTCTGCAAGTTCTGTGCCGTCTTTTACATATTCTGAAACCACGGCCTTGCAGTTTGGGCCGGCCTTGAGACCTGAAAGCGAACAGATGCGCTCTTTATGCCAGTTTTCCGGTTCGGGGAAATTCTGAGTTTCGGAAAGAGTTTGGCCGGCCGGCGAGTGGGCCGGCATTTCCAGTTTATCAAGAACATTTTTTGCAACCCAGGCTGGGAGAGAAGAACCGGTTTTTCCCATAACAGTATTTCCGGCGAAGTTTCCCATCCATACTCCGATTGTGTAATTTTTTGTTGCGCCCAGGGCAATAATATTCTGATACTGGTTTGAAGTTCCGGTTTTGAAAATAGACGGATATTCTGTCTGGAAGGTCTGAGTGTAGCCGAAGCCTAAAGCACGAGCTCCCTTGTCTGAAAGAATTGAGCAGATGAGGCGGGCTGTATCTTTTGAATAAGGGTAGAGGATTTTTGACTGACGACCGTTAGTTAGTTGATTATTCAATGAATTATTTTGAAGATAAGTGAGAGGCAGAAAGGCTCCGTCTCTGATAAAAACACTGAAGGCTGGAACAAGTTCATAAAGAGAAACTTCTCCAGCACCAAGAGCTAAGCCGAGGTCTGCCTTAAGGCCGCTGTCGTTTTCGCGCAGGGATTCAAAGCCAAGCTCATACAGCTTTTCCAGATAGTTTTTTACACCCACCTTATCAAGAGTACTTACCGCTGGAACATTGAGACTGGAAGCCAGGGCTATGCGCATGCGGACTGGGCCATTAAAACGATTATTAAAGTTTTCCGGAATGTAAAGCTTTTCATTTCCGAATTCTGAAGGTACATCAGCAAGAACAGTAGAAGGCTGAATAAGTCCTTTGTCCAGGGCCAGGGCATATAGGAAAGGCTTCATGGAACTACCCGGCTGGTTTTTTACAAGAACTCCGTCTATCTGGCCGCTGTTCTCGCTGTCGAAGAAATCACCGTTGCCCAGCCAGGTAATAACAGAACCGTCTTCGTTATTCAGCAGGAGAAGAGAGCCGTTTGTTATGCGTGAGCCTCTTGCTTCTTCCAGGGCCTCGAGGAGAAAGCTTTGAGCCATGTCGGAAATTTCAAGGTCGAGACTTGTGTGAAGCTCATAGGGAAGTTTGCTGTCTCCCTGGACTTTTGAAATATAATTTACAAAATGCGGCAGCTTATAGGGATAATTAAAGTAACGGGCTTTAGAGGCTGCATCTTCTGCTTCCTTAGAAAAAGAGGCAAAGCGTTTACTGTGTTCAATCGGGTTATAATAGGATGGATTTCTTGGGAGAACGGAGAGAACAAGGATCTGGCCCGAGTCCAGCTGATTGAGTTCGCAGCCGAAATAAGTACGGGCGGCAGAAGTAATTCCATAAGAATTGTTTCCAAAATAAATTGAATTGAGATAAAGCTCGAGAATCTTTTTTTTTGAAAGCTTGGCTTCTATGCGCCAGGCATAAAAGATGTCTTTTATTTTCCGGCGGATTGTATGAGATTTATCCTGATTAACAGCCTTTGCAAGCTGCATGGAAATTGTGGATCCGCCTCGAACAGTTTTACCGGCATTCCTGTTTTGAATAATTGCTCCAGAAATTGAAAGCCAGTCTACGCCGTGGTGAAAATAAAAACGGCGGTCTTCCTGCCGGATAAAGCTTTTTTGTATTTCTTTTGGAATCTTTTTTATGGGAGTAAATTCGCGACGGCCGCCGCCCTTAAGCGCCGTCACCTGAATCAATTCGCCGCGGCGGTCGTAAATCCTGCAGCTGTATTCCTGCGCACAAAATTCCGCCAGCTCCGGAAATGGCACGAGGCGCAGCAGCAGCGGCGGAATAAAGAGAAGTCCGAGAACTATAGAGGCAATGAGAATGGCTTGCCTGGTCCCGCGATTAAATTTCAGACGTCGCACAATTTTACTCAATTATAAAGAGGTAACCGTCGCTGCGTCCAAACACTTCCGGCTCATACATACATTCACCCTGAACAGGCGGAGTAGGATAAACACCGCGGCGAACTGCACGGAAGGTAAAGTCAAAGAAGTATCTTCCCGAATGCATTTCGTCCCAGAAGAACTGGGCTTCGTTGTCGGTAATATTTTTGTGACTTACCCAGCTTCTCCAGCTGCTTGAAGAATTGCTTTGAGCGGCAGAACCATTTGTCACGAGAGTAGAATCAAGAATCTCTGCACCAGAAGGAATAGGAGCTCGTACAGCAACATATTCACGGGTGCGGCTTGTTTCAATGAATACCTTAGCCTTATAGATTTTTCCGCTTTCGAGTTTTACATCATTTGTATCTTTAGTTACATTGATGAGCTCGCCGGTATCAAAATCTGTAATTTCATAAGTAATCTTCAAGCCTTCGTCGCGGGCTGCCTGAGCTTCATCAGGAAGTGCATACTTCATTTCTACAGTGTAGAAGAGGTAGCCGTCTCCATCCTTTTCGAATACAAGAGGAATTGTCTTATCGCGGGCAAGAGAAGCAACAAACTCATCTTCAAAAGGCAGGCTCAGAGTTTTTGGTTTTGCGGCAACTCCATTGAAGCTTTCTTTCATCAGCTGTCTTCCGTTGAGGGAAGCAGTTGCAGTGTAATTTGTTGAATCAAGATTACGCTTCTGGATGTAGGTGTAAATTGATTCAAGCACGGCAGAGGTTGTGATTGTATTCTGCCAGCGGCCCTTAGATTGCTTCTTGAGGAGAGTATAAATAAGACGGTCTACCATCTCATCATCAGGATTAACTGTAGCAAAGGCAGAAAGGATTGCCGCGTACTGAACAGTTTCATTCTGATAGCAGAACCAGTAACCGCTCTTTGCTTTTTTAGAAAGTGTAACAGTGCGCTGGTCTGGCTGCAGGTAAGCACGTATCTTTGTGTTGATATTTTTTGCTTTTTCCAGATCCGCTGCTTTGCCGCTGTTTGAGTAAGCTAACGAAAGGTAGGCAGCGGCATCAAGAGTAAGCTGATCAACCTTTGCAAAAAGCTCATCGCGAATACCGTCAAGAGAATTGTCTTTCAGCAGGCTCATTACATAACATGCAAAGGCCTTGTCATAATCATAATAATTTGAGTTTGGATACTTTGTCTTATAGCCCTTGATTGCGGAAGAAACGTAATTAATAAGCTTACGTAAATCAATTGGAATATCCTCAGGCTTATAACCTCGCTGCATTGCAATTGCGTAAACGTAAAGCACCCGCATGCTTACAAAGTCAGAAGAGTGAATTGAGTCAGGCCAGTAGCCGAAGCCGCCATCCCAATGCTGATAGTCCTTCCAGTTTTTAGTCCAGCTCTTTACACATTCTTTGATATTTCCAACTTTATTATCCATACCAAAAATGTCTATGTATTCATCGAAGCAAATCAGTGGCAGTATGCGCGAACTCTGCTGTTCAAGACAACCGTAAGGGTAATCGAAAAGATAATTAACCGAGCTGCCAAGAACTCCAAGGCGGGTAGCATCGAGAGTGAACTTCAAATCACCGCGGCCTTCCTTTGCAAAGCCCGGAATAATCAGGCTTTCTTTTTCTGAAGCAGACTTGTCGCCGGAAACTGTGCCAGTCATTGTCACTGTTTCATAGACGTAGGTTTTTTCAATTCTGATTGGAGAAATCAGTTTTTCATTAAGCAGGTCTGACTTAATAGAGTAAACAAGGTTGACCGTTCCTTCCTGTGAGGCGGCTACATCAAAATAAACTACCGTAGACTGACCCGAAGCAACGTAAACTGTATGAGTACTTTCGCCGTCTACAAAGCCCTTTCCTGGAATTGTCTTGCGGCCTTCCAGCCTGTCCTGCTCGGTGTCTTTTGTTGGAGAAAGAACCTCGAGGCTTACGGTAACCTTCTGGCCGTCCTTGTCCAGGTTGGTGATGAGAACTCCACATTCTGCGGTGTCACGTTCACGGAGACGGCGTGGCTGAACCTGCTGAATGTTTATAGGATTCTGAACCTTTACTTCATCTTCCTGAAGGGCAAACAAATCATCTTTTACACCAAAGGCTGTAATGCGGTAAGTTGTGAGGCTGTCTGGTAATTTAAATGTAACTGTAGCCTCACCGTTTTTGTCTGTAATAAGAACCGGTTCAAAGAAGGCAGTCGGACGGAAATCCTTTCGCTCTTCTTCCTTTTCTTCGTCTTCAGCCAAGGCATCTCCACCTACCAGATTTTTTACGCTGTAGGTAACAGGATCCATGAGGAGTGCGCGGGAGTCGCCACCATAAACGCGTAACGGGAAGTTATTTCTGTTGTAGAAGAAATCAATAGGATTTGGAACATGATAATTGATGAGGTCGAGAACACCGCGGTCTACTGCCATAGCGGTAAGCTCGGCACCGGCATAAGGCTTTCCGCCCTTTGTAGCCTTGAACTTGATTGTGGCAGTATCACCAGGCTTGTAGCTTGGCTTATCACATTCAATTGCAACAGAGAAAGAACGCACGTAAGGATTAACTAACAAAGGTGTTACGCCATAGTAGCCCTTTGGCTTGTCCAGGTCTGGCTCGCCGTATTCGTGTGAAGGCTGGCCGTGGCGTTCAGAATAAGAAGAAACCGAAAGGTAAACGACAGGAACATAATTTCCAGCAATAGGAATGTCGAGGACCTCGGCGCCATTTTCAAAATGACGAACCTCTTCTGTAAAGATTCCTTCGCGTTCAACAGTAATCAGGTAATCACCTGCAGGGAGAGGGCTTTCAAGAAGTACGTGAGCTGTTTCTCCCGGATTGTATTGAGACTTATCCGGAGTAAGCTTAAGAGAATTTGAATTGTACTGGTCGAACCAGCTTGAGCCGCTTCCAGTTACATAAAATTCTTTTTTGCTTAAAACCTTGTTACCCTGGCTGTCTTTACCCGTAATTGTAAGAGTATACCAGCCGCTGATTTTTGGAGTAAGCGGAAGAATGCCGTTTACGAGAGGCTTGAGGTCGCCGCTGGCATCTTCAACATCTGAACGTTCATAGCGGGTGTAAATTGTATCATCTACACTTTGCTCGTGAACCATAGTCCATACTTCGTGAGTAAGAGAATACTGCAGTTCAGAAACCTTAAGAGGAACGTCTCCTTCTGCCATAATTTTTCCATCCGGATTTACGAGGATGTAAGGCATTTCTAACTTGTCACCGGCCTTTGCAAAGCCCTTTGTGTTTTTAGCGTTTGCAATTCCAACATAGAATTTTGCCGGGTGAACAAAGATATCATTTTGAGCCGCAATGCGCTGATTTGAAACGTCAGTTACAGCGGATTCTACATGATAAACATAAGGAGCACCGTCTGTGATTTTTTCTGATTCGCAGGAAAGGGAAGCAGATCCGTCTACCCCAAGGGCACCTGTATCATTTGAATAATAAGTTCTGTCCGGATAAACCCCCGTGTAGAAGCTGTAGCCCTTTGCTGCTGGTTCTGAAGTCTTAAAGGTGGTTGCAGATTTATACCAGGAAACTTCGTACTTTGCGCCGCTGAGGGAACCGCCTGCCAGATAATCAGCCGAAAGGCTGGCAGTTAATTTGTCGCCTCCGTAGTAAGAGATTTCTGGAACTGTAATTGAAGATTCAAATTTTACGCGCTCAAAATCTGCAACTGTAAAGCTGATGCTTGCAGCTTCAGAAGAGTTTCCATTTCGTTTGTAAACAAGGTTATAGTAGCCGCGTTCAAGGTCGTCTGGAATTTTGAAGGAACCATAGAAGCCGCCGGAATCAGAAAGAGAGCCCACAATAGGTTCAATGATTTCTTTTGAATTCCACCAGGCACCTTTGGCGGTGATTGTATACCAGCCGCTGTGAGGTGCAAAGCTTCCGAGCAGCTGGTCTCGGTCTATTCCGCGGAAGGTAACCGTTTCGCCCGGCTTGTAGATACCGCGGTCTACGAACATAAAGGTTCGCTGCTGAGGAGTTCTGGCTCTGTCGAGGGAAGCAGTGCTGACACCCTCGCGCCAGGAGTTATGAGAGGAAGGAGCAAAGGCCGCCTTGTCTTTTCCGTTTACAACATAAACAAAGGCGTTACGGTTTTCGCTCTGGATATTATCAATTTCATTATCAGAATAAGTAATTACAGCCAGACCATTTTTATCTGTTTTGCCTTTTGCATAAAGCTTGTCGTAAGTGCTTTCATTGCCATAAACAAATATTTCTTTTGACTCATAGCTTCCGTTTACCCACTTCTGATAATCATTAAGATTATGAACAATGTAAACGTCGGCATTTTCAACTGGCTTTCCGGTAGAAAGACTGCGAACCATTACAACCGCTTTGTTGATAGACATGCGGGCTGTAATTCCCAGATCTGTTACCTGAACAACACCGCTCATTGAGCTCTTGTCTATTTCGTAAATCTCCCGCCAGTGATTATAGGTTTTGTAGCTTGCTGTACTTTCAAAGCGTACAAAGCCGTAACCGTCATCAAGATATGGATCAAGATTAAGCTCCTGGAAATTTCTTTGATTTTTTGTTCCTAAATCCAGGTCAACGTAAACCGATTCATTTTTGTTGAAGCCGTAAATTCCGTTGCCGGCAGGACGGTCGGTTTTCTGCAGGGCGTAATTTCCGGAAAGAAGATTCTGATGTTCAAAAATCATCTTGTGAGGGAACTGAGCTTCGAGCATTGTAGTTCCGTAATTCTGATATCTTACATAAGCCTTTTCTTCCGGAGTTTTAAAATTGTAGCCGGCTCTTGCAGAAGTAAGAGGCTGGCCATATTTATCTTTAAGATTATTACCAAAGCTGATTGTATGACTCTGATTATAGTCAAAAGGCAGATTGCAGATTTTTACAGTGCGGCCGTTTACTACAACATTATCTTCTGTGATTTTTTTACCGCCGTCGTAGGTTACGTTTTCAACTAACGACTGTTTGTCTGGAACCTGAGTAAAATAAATTCTTAGAGGCCAGGAATATTTTGAAGAAGAATAGTCGGTCATCTGTTCAACTTCTTCAATCTTAAAAGGCAGAAGGGTATCGTAGCTTTCTGATTTTCCCTTTGTGTTTTGTACTACGACCTTTGCATTATGAGGAACTTCGCTTTTGATTTCTACAAGGAAAGTATTAGTGCGGCCTGCCTCTTCGTCGAATTCTGCCTGGTTAGACCACATGTGGAAAATATCCTGATAAACCGGTTTTATGTCTGCTATGACTGAGACTCCATTTACAAGCACTGTAAGATTTTGTTTTATTGTGCTTAGAGTTGCCGTATAATTTGTTCGCATTATAAAGCGGTTTTCGTAAGGAGGAAGGGCACCGGTGTTCCAGTTGTAGGCACAGTCGCTGTCTTTAATGTAACCGCCCCAGAGATTTATAACTTCAACCGCTTCTGCTTCTGTGCGGAAAACTGTGTCGCCTGTAAGCTTTTTTCCGCCGGCAGACTTCATTGTTGAATTAATTTTGATTGTATATTGAACAGTTGGATCTGCAGGAATATCAGATTCGAAGCTTAAGTGCTTTGTGCCGTACCAGCGGAAAACTCCGGGAAGGGGAGGATCTATTGTCATTATATCCGAGCTTGTCTGAGGTTTGTCTAAGGCCTGAAGAGAGCGGGCAGGGCGCGAAAAGATTACATAAAAAGTCGGATGATTTTCACCTGCAACAATTTTTCCTTGAGGTCCCCAGTCTTCAATGAAAAACTCTTTTGTAGAATCGTCTTCTTCAGCTTCATCGTTTGGCTTGTAATCCTGAAGGCTTGCTTTTTTAGTCATGTATTTTGTGATGTAGTCTGAAAGCTTTCGGATACCTGGAATTATTGATTCGCTTTTTTCTGTATTGTCTGCAGATTTTTTTGAACCTTTTTTCTTTGAGTCTTTAGACTCTTTCGTGTTATTAGCGGCTTCCGCAAAAAGAGAATCCGGATATTCCGGAGTGTAATCCAGAGTAAAGAACTTATTTACGGAATCATAATCAACCTGATTAGAGCTGTTTGTAGTCAACAGGAGGGAATTTCGTTCCTTATATTCGGGAGCTTCCTCGGAATAGGAATCTGCATTAAAGGGAGTTCCAGCATAGCCGGCCGCAGCTCCTGATTTTTTACTGCCCGCCTTTGCTGCTGTTGCTGCGGTAGAGCCGGAGGTTTTATCCTGGGCATCAGCTTTTTTGCAACTACCGAACGTTAGGATAGACGCAAGGGCAATCAAAACAATAACACGTGTTTTTTTCATAGAGACCTCGGAAATATTTTTTATATTAGAAAATTAAAGAATATCTAAATTTGAATCTGGATTTTCTGCCTGCTTGATTCTTGCCTTTTCGGCATACATGGCTTTATCTGCAAAGGCAATAAGATCTTCAACACAGTTACCGTCTTTAGGATAAACGGCAATTCCAACAGCCGCAGAAATATCAGCCAGGATATGAGCGGAAAGCTTGGCCGGTACATTTAAAACCGCTTTGATGCGGTCTACTGTGGTCAGATAATCTGTGCCGGTATTTTTACCGCGGAAGATGATAATGAATTCGTCACCACCAAAGCGGGCAACAATATCTTCCGGTCGCACAGATTCGAGCAGGCGTTTAGCAACCTTGGAAAGCGCTGTGTCGCCAACGGTATGGCCGTATCTGTCATTAATCTGTTTGAAGTTGTTCATATCAATAAAGCAGACAGCAACCTGAGTTCCGTTGCGGTTTGCATAATCAATTTCTTTTTTAAGTGTAAAAATTGCAGTCTGTTTTGTGTAAAGTCCTGTAAGCTGATCAAGTGTTGCAAGCTGTGCCAGGCGGATATTACTTTGTCGCAGCTTTAAGAAAAGCAGAGTAAGAATTGTAAAGGCACAAATCAAAAGAAGTGATAAGGTTGTAAGAACAAGTACAAGATGAATATTTACCCAGTGGCCGTCCGGGGCTACGGCGAAATACCATTTAACATCCTGTAAATCAATTGGTACAGAAATTGGTTTATGAAGGAGAGTATAATCTGTGCCATAAAGCAGGAAATATTTATTTGTCGCTTTATCAAATTTATAAATTGAATATTTATAGTCGCGGCTTTCGAGGGCTGTAAAATTCATATGCCCGAAAAGAATATTTTTTAAGGTCTGTTCGTTGTGGGTAGTTGCATCGTTATAGTTCTGGGTAATATCTGAAACATACAGATAGGCAAGATTTTCGGCCTCGAGCTTTCGTGAGCGTACGGAACCAAAGGATTCGTAAATACTGATGTCAGTAAAAATCAAAAGAAGTATCAGGAAAACGGCAATTACAAAAATTAAATCCTTTTTCATGAGGCGGCTTAAGGTTGAAATGTCATAAGTTACTTTTTCCGACTGTTTTGATTCCATGAAATAATATTATAAGGGAAAACTCTGATTATGGCTATTATTTTATAAATTACGGAAAATTAGGAAAATTAGGAAAATTAGGAAAATTAGGAAAATTAGGAAAATTAGGAAAATTACGGAAGGCCGGCAATTTTACGGAAAAACGATGTTAGAAAGAAATTCTGTAGCTTCTTTTATAATATCGGGGTGGTCGGCTGCATAGTCTAAAATCTGCTGGCCCAGGCCTGAGGCGGCGAGTTCGCGGACGCGGTCGAGAGGCAGCTTGTTGATGGCGGGGCAGGTTGGGGTGAGGGCGACTTTTACATTTCCATCTGGCTGACGAACGGCGCGCAGGGGCCAGATTTTACAGTCAAAAGGCTTGAGGTCTTGTGGGAGCGTGCAGCCCTGCTTTGGGTCCAGGAAGGGGCAGGGAGCTTCTTCGTCGGGGTCGATTTCGGGGCCGGTAGTTTTATAAGCGTCAGAAAGGTCGAAGGTGTAGGACTCCCCGGTGCTGCCGGCGGAGCGGAAGCGGGCCTGGGGATTCAGGGCTTTGAGTTTGGGAAGGTCCGCCGCGGGGAAGATTGGGGTTTCCCAGAGACTGGTGCGGCGGAAGCTGCAGCAGAATTTACAGGCGGCACAGTCGGACTTTGCGAGGATAGATGATAACATGTAAAACCTCCGGACTTTACTCGATTATACCGTAAAACTTGTCTAAAATCATTGTAGGCTTGTAGGAAAGCTTTGCCTTGCGCAGGCCTTCTACGCCCATGTCTTCTTCGCGGTTGAAGTAAAGAAAGCTTGGGCAGCGGCGGGCAAACTGCTGGTTGATTACAGCGTAGGCTCCGTTACGTTCAAAGTCTCCGAAGGATTTTTCGTAAATCACGTCGAGTACATCCGGCGAAATTGGGGCTGCCAGAGTCATTGCGGCAGGTTCGCCTTTTATATAGAGGACGCCGCCGCGGAGTTTTAGAATTCCGGTATTTTCCAGTGCGAGTTCAATGCTTTCCTGCTCGAGCTGAAGAAACGGGTCGGAGGCGCCGTTTTTTTCGTTGAACCAGTGGCGGGCCACGGTGAGTATGTCTGCTTTTATATCATTTTCAGGATATGACTTAAATTCCCAGTTTGTTCCATAAGCACCATAAATCCGGGTAAAACGGGAAATATGATTTCGCTTTTTCTGAAAATGTGAGCCTGGTAAATCTGCAAGGTTGCTGCGAAGGTAAATGTAATCGCAGTCGTCGCGGTTTGTTTTCCAGGCCGGACGATAAACAGGAAGGCTTGCAGCAAGGCAGGCATCCAGCTGATTTTTTTGCTCCTGTGTCAGAAGGCAGAATTGCAGCGGACGGTTCTGCTGGCGGGCATCTTCAATAATTACATTGAGAGCCGCTTTAAGCCAGTCTTCATTATTGCCTGCGGGATTTATTGGAATGGGGAATCCATAACCTGTTCGGTTTTCATCGCCATAATAATATCGGATTAGTATATCATTTTTGATTTTGAGTTCTGTATTATATTTTTCCTGAAGCAGAAAGATATTTGCCAGAGATGAATCGCTGCCAAAAAAATCTGCGGTGTTCATATTGTCTTTCAGGTATTCAAAATCAAGCTGATTCATATCTAAAATTTACTGTTAAAGAAATACAAATACAAGTTAAAAAACTCTTGTATAATTGTACATTTTTTTGTAATATTCCCCGAACGTTGAAATAAACTAAGTTCCTTAGACATAGGCAGCGTGACAGCGGCGTTGACCGTATTTTTCATTTATATCATTTATTCACAGGTGATTTGGATGTTTAATCGTAACGACTATGTCAGTGATAAGGACTGGCAGCGTTTTCTCGACTTTTCTAAAGATTTGGAAACCCCAAATATCGTAATCAATCTCAACACAATCAAGCAGAATTTTATTCGTCTTAGAGATTCTTTTCCTTATGCGCGTATTTATTACGCAATGAAGTCTAACCCTGGCGAGCCGGTTCTTGAAATGCTGGCTGAAATGGGCTCTAACTTTGACATTGCTTCCCGCTATGAGCTGGATATGATTTCTAAGTTCAATGTTTCTCCGGACCGTCTTTCTTACGGAAATACAATCAAAAAAGCAAAGGATATCAAATATTTTTACGACAAGGGCGTACGCATGTTCGCAACCGACAGTAAGGATGACCTCAAGGCCATTGCTGAGAACGCTCCTGGTAGCCGTATTTATGTGCGTATTCTTGTTGAGAATTCAGTAAGTGCAGACTGGCCTCTTTCCCGCAAGTTTGGCTGCCACCCTGATATGGCTTATGATTTGCTGGTTTTGGCGCGCGACCTCGGCCTTACACCTTATGGAATCAGCTTCCATGTTGGAAGCCAGCAGCGCGATATTGGTCAGTGGAACGATGCTATTGCTAAGGTAAAGTATCTGTTTACTTCCCTTGAAGAAGAAGAGGGAATCCGCCTTTCCATGATTAATATGGGCGGTGGTTTCCCGGCCAGTTACATTGAGCCAACAAACACTTTGGCAGAATATGCGTCGGAGATTACCCGCTACATTCAGGAAGACTTTGGCGATGATATTCCGGAAATTATTCTTGAGCCGGGCCGTTCCCTTGTCGGCGACAGTGGTATTTTGACCAGCGAGGTTATTTTGACTAGCCGCAAAAATAACACTGCTCTTGCCCGCTGGGTATATGTAGATGCCGGAAAATTTAATGGATTGATTGAGACTCTTGATGAGTCTATAAAATACCCTGTTGTGACAAGCCGCGACAAACCGGGCGAAAAAGAAGGCATTGTGATTATCGCCGGCCCAACCTGCGACTCTATGGACATTATGTACGAGGATGCAAAGTACAAGCTGCCGATTTCCCTCAAGGCTGGCGACAAGCTCTACTGGCTTTCGACAGGTGCTTACACTTCTACTTATGCATCGGTTGCATTTAATGGATTCCCGCCGATTAAGACGTACTTCATGAAATAAGGCTGTGCTTGCCGATCGATTCGAGTCGGAATTTTCCGACAAAAATGAAGAAAACTACAGTTTTTGTTGGAAATACATGTTTTTGAAAATAGAGATTTTCCGACAAAATGCCATAGGATACTTAAATTTGTCGGAAAAAATTGTTTATTTAATTTTTAAAATCAAAAATTTTATGATTTTTCTGAGGAAAATTCCGACAAAAAGCAATTAAAAATGATATTTTGTCGGAATTTCGTACTTACGAGGCATTATTTTTCCGACAAATTCGAAAGCTTGAGAGCTGTTTGTCGGAAAAATCCAAAAGGGTATACTATTTGCAGAAATAGAGCAAAAATCCCATACTAAATATGTCTTTATGAAGTTTTTCCGCCTGCACTGAATACTGGAGTGAAGGTCGTTGAGTGCGAGTATGAGCCGGAGCAGTTTTATGAAGCTGTGGGAGTGCGTGCCGAGACTGAGCTCGCCCAGGAGCCCGAAAAAGGTGAACGCTGCCGCCGCTGCTACAAGCTCCGCCTGGAACTCAGCGAAGAATACGGCATGTACCGGCAAGACTACGGCGGCTGCGTGTATTCGATGAAAATTTGACTGGGTTATAGGTGTATGCTATATTAAAAGAAAGGAAATGCCCGATTCATTGGGACGTCTCCATATTGTGTAAAAGCCGCCGAAGTATGTGTGAAAAGGACTACTGCGGCTTTATTTATCTACTCATCTTTTATTTCTAAAAAAAGGAGGTACTTTATGCTTGAATTAATAGGTTTTGTAGTTGTTCTTGTAATAGCAATCCGTTTAACAAAGAAAGGCGAGTGCATAGAGTACTATCCTTGGGTTGATTAAAATTTAAGCAGTATATGATTTTTGGAATAATTGCATTAATTGGAATTATATATTGTGTTTACCTGGTCTACAAAAAGAAAGACAATCCGGATGATACCTCAGACTGGTATGATTCAGTATAATTTTTCCTCTAAGTATATTTTTCACACGATTCCCCAAAATTACTGATAAAGTCTACAAGAAGTTTTTCTTTTTCGGGAGAGAGTTCTTCGCATTTTTTTATGATTTCTGAATGTTTTCGATATAGTCTGAGTTGATTTTGTTCTTCTTCGTGATTTTTTGACGAGTTGGGATTATCTGTTCCATTCACAAGATATTCAACAGACACACCCAGAACTGCGGCGATTTTTACTGCGGTGTCGGCGGAGGGGATGCTGCCCAGTTTTATTCCTTTACCAATGTTTGTAAGACTAAAGCCACATTTTCGGGCTAAATAAGTTTTGTTTTTTCCTAAATAATCAAGTTCTTCTTCTACTCTTTTCCAAAAATCACTCATATCAACAGTGAATAAGAAATTGTTTACTTTTTCTTTAAAAACTAAACCATAGGCAAGTATTTGTGTTATAATGAACTATTGCCCAGTTAATAAAAATTAGTGGAAAATTATCAACCTGGAAGTTATACAATGTCAAAAAACACAAGTTTAGGAAATGCCAGAAACAATAAGGAAGATGAATTTTATACTCAGCTTTCTGATATTGAAAAAGAGTTATCTCATTATAAAAATCATTTCAAAGATAAAACGGTTTTATGCAATTGTGATGACCCTCGTATATCAAACTTTTTTAATTACTTTGCCTTGAAGTTTGATGAACTGGGACTTAAAAGACTTATTACTACCTGTTATAAAAATCAGGAAGTTGATTTGTTTTCTCAAAATGATTGCGAAAAGGCAGTCTGGCTTGATTACTATGGAAACCCGAATGATCCGACAAATACAGATTTTTCAACTGTAGAAGTAAAAGAATTAAAGGGAGATGGGGATTTCAGAAGCACTGAATGCATTGAGCTTTTAAAACAAGCAGACATAGTTGTTACAAATCCTCCCTTCAGTTTATTCAGAGAACACGTTGATGTTTTAATGAAATATGAAAAGAAGTTTTTGATAATAGGAAGTCAGAACAATATTACTTACAAAGAAATTTTTAAACTTTTTAAGGAAAACAAAATTTGGTTGGGATATAAAGCGGGAGATATGGCTTTCAAAGTTCCCGATTATTATGCTCCAAGAGAGACCCGTTACTGGCAGGATGAAACAGGTCAGAAGTGGAGAAGCATGGGAAATATTTGCTGGTATACAAATCTTGATATTGCCAAGAGACATGAAGATTTGATTTTGTATAAGCATTATTCAGATGAAGAATATCCGAAATATGATAATTATGATGCGATAGAAGTTTCTAAAACAAATAATATTCCAGTTGACTATGATGGTGTTATGGGAGTTCCAATTACTTTTCTTGATAAATATAATCCAGCACAATTTGAAATTATTGGAAATGAATATATTTTAAATATTGAAAAAGGACGCGTTTATATAAAGGGAAAGCGAATGTATAGTCGCATATTTATCAAGCGTAAAAAATAGGCCCGCCTGCGAGCTTACAGGGCTAGGGCGTGGAGCCACGCCGAAGGCGGCCACCGCAACGAAAT
>JAEEGJ010005699.1_pt1 | contig 38647 bp, 27 predicted proteins | sample 8958761 | NCBI WGS metagenome assembly JAEEGJ01 (sample SAMN16246546, study PRJNA631951) | gut metagenome | biome: gut microbiome; feature: rumen; material: RS-attached | host: Bos | place: Iran: Karaj | collected 2018-10
GACTGGCGTGCTTCACATGGGTCACATGATGAACAACACGATTCAGGACATCCTGATCCGCCGCGCCCGCATGCAAGGCAAGAACGCCTGTTGGGTGCCTGGCACTGACCACGCCTCCATCGCCACCGAAGCCAAGGTGGTGAACCGCTTGGCGCAACAGGGCATCAAGAAGACCGACATCGGCCGTGAGGAGTTCCTCAAGCACGCTTGGGACTGGACCCACGAGCATGGTGGCATCATTCTCAAGCAGTTGCGCCGTCTGGGCTGCTCCTGCGACTGGGAACGCACCTCGTTCACCATGGACGACATCCGCTCGAAGAGCGTCATCCGCGCTTTCGTCGACCTTTATAATAAAGGCCTGATTTACCGCGGCGTGCGTATGGTCAACTGGGACCCCAAGGCCCTGACCGCCTTGAGCGACGAGGAAGTCATCTTCAAGGACGAGCACAGCAAGCTGTTCTACCTCCGTTACTATCTCCATGAAGACGATGGTACGGGAGCTACTGGTGCCGAGGGCGAGATTATCCACACCGACGAACAAGGTCGCCGCTATGCGGTGGTGGCCACCACACGTCCCGAGACCATCATGGGCGACACTGCCATGTGCATCAACCCTGCCGACCCGAAGAACCAATGGCTGCGTGGTAAGAAAGTCGTGGTGCCGCTGGTCAACCGCGTCATCCCCGTCATCGAAGACGACTATGTCGACATCGAGTTCGGTACGGGCTGCTTGAAGGTCACCCCCGCCCACGATGTGAACGACTACATGTTGGGTGAGAAACACAACCTCCAGAGCATCAATATTTTCAACGACGATGCCACTATCAGCGAGGCTGCAGGCATGTACATCGGCATGACTCGCGAGGACGTGCGCAAGCAGATCATCATCGACATGAAAGAGGCTGGTCTGTTGGAGAAGATCGAAGATTATAATAATAAGGTAGGTTACTCAGAACGCACCAATGTACCGATTGAGCCGAAGCTCTCCATGCAGTGGTTCCTCAAAATGGAACACCTCGCTGACATCGCTTTGAAGCCTGTTCTGAACGGCGACATCAAGTTCTATCCTGCAAAATACGTCAACCTCTACCGCCACTGGTTGGAGAACATCAAGGACTGGTGCATCAGCCGCCAGCTGTGGTGGGGCCATCAGATTCCGGCCTACTACCTGCCCGAAGGCGGTTTTGTGGTCGCCGAGACACCTGAAGAAGCCCTGAAACTCGCCATCGCTAAGACTGGCAATGCTGGACTGACTTTGAAAGACCTGCGTCAGGATGACGATGCTTTGGACACTTGGTTCAGCTCCTGGCTGTGGCCTCTGTCGCTCTTCAACGGCATCCTTGATCCCAACAACGCCGAATTCAAATACTACTACCCCACCAACGACCTGATCACCGCCCCAGACATCATCTTCTTCTGGGTGGCACGTATGATCATGGCCGGTGAGGAATACCAAGGCGAAGTGCCATTCAAGAACGTGTATTTCACGGGTATCGTGAGAGACAAGTTAGGTCGTAAGATGTCCAAGTCATTGGGCAACTCCCCCGACCCGATTGAACTCATCGAGAAGTTCGGCGCCGACGGCGTGCGTATGGGTATGATGCTTAGCGCCCCTGCCGGCAACGACATCCTCTTCGACGAGTCGCTGTGCGAGCAAGGCCGTAACTTCTGCAACAAGATTTGGAACGCCCTCCGTCTGGTGAAAGGCTGGAACGTGGACGAAAACGCTGCCCAACCAGAAGCCGCCAAGATGGCCGTGAAGTGGTTTGAGGCCCGCTTCAACCAAGTGTTGACCGAGACCAACGACAATATTGACAAATACCGTTTGAGCGATGCTTTAATGGGCATCTATAAACTCACTTGGGACGACTTCTGTTCATGGTACCTCGAGATGGTGAAGGCTCCGCAAGGCCAGGGCATCGACCCCGTGACCTACGCCGCCACCATCCAGTTCTTCGAGCACCTCATGCTGATGCTACATCCTTTCATGCCGTTCATCACCGAGGAGATCTGGCACGCCATCGCCGAGCGCAAGGACGGCGACGATATCATCATCGCCCAGCAGCCTAAGGCTCAACAAGTGGATGAGCAAATCCTCAAGCAAATGGAGTTCACTCAGGAAGTCATCAACAACGTGCGTAAGGTCCGTTCCGACAAGAACATCGCCAACCGCGAAGCCATCCAACTCGTTGTGAAGGGCAATGCCAACAAGGATTTCGACTGTGTCATCTCCAAGCTCTGCAACGTGAGTGAAGTAAGCTATGTGGCTGAGGCTCCCGCTGGTGCCTTTGGCTTTATCGTGGGCAGCACCGAGTTCTTCGTGCCGCTCACCAGCAACGTTGACATAGAGGCTGAGATCAAGAAACTCGAAGAGGAACTGAAATATGCTCAGGGCTTCCTGAAGAGCGTTGAGGCCAAGCTCTCCAACGAACGCTTCGTCAGTGGCGCTCCCGCTGCCGTCGTCGACAAGGAACGCAAGAAGAAAGCCGATGCCGAAGCCAAGATCGCCGTCATCGAACAGCAACTGGCTGGACTGAGAAAATGATAACTGGACTTTAGCTTTTAAAGTTCTAGACTTGTTTGAGTTGTCCCCAAAAAGGGCAACTCTTTTTTAATTCTCTATCCATCACATATTTGAATTAATAAAATAAACATTTCTGAAAAATTTTTCTTCAAAATACTTGCGCTCGGGTAAAATAATTGTATTTTTGCAGAAAAATAAAGAAAAACTGTACACATACTAAATCATGGCTCAGAACACTCACAAAATCATCCAATCCATGGTGTATTTGGCATGTCACCAAAAGGATAAGAAATTAGACTTTATGAAAGCCTACAAACTACTTTGGCTCTCCGATCGATGCCACTTGAGAATGTTTGGCCGTACTATCACAGGTGACAAATATTTCGCCATGACTCACGGCATTGTTCCCACTGATGCAAAACATTTATTGGAAGGAGAGCCCACTTTATTATCCAATTCAGAGAACTATTTTAATTCCAATATTAAAGTGGTCGGCAAACACACTTTTCAAGCCATCAACGACCCTGACTTAAATGAATTCTCCGACTCCGACATTAAGGTGCTGAATCGTGTGCTTACTGAGTTCAATGCGATGAAACCAAAAGAACTATCCGACCTTTCACACAAATACCCCGAATGGCTCCAGTACCAAGAGCTGATCAACGATAAAAGTAATAAAAGTTCTTTTCCTGTGAATGTTGACCTGTTTTTCGAAAACAGCACTGACGACCATGCTCCGATATTTGACCAGTCGCCCGAGCTGTTGGAAGTGACCAAGGATTTGTATCACGAATATTACAGATAATCTTTGTTTATGGACATTCCTATTCAAGCATACGGTGCGACTGTCACCGAAGGCAAAGAGTATTTCTTTAAATCAGGTTGCCCGATTGGAGTTGAGAACCATATTCATATCTGTATCTTCAAGGACAATAAAGTGTTTCTTTTTGCTACAGGATCTTCACAACTGGAGAAAGCGAAAAGACGCGCCTTCTTTCTTCATTACGATGAAAAAACCTATCCCATTTTTACAAAAAATGGAATAAACAGGTTCGAAAAAGACACTTACGTCGATTGCAACAAACCCATTGAGACCACACCAGAAAAATTCAATGAACTTTTAAGCCAAGGTTTCGTATATGAATTACCCGGAATCATTGACTCCGATGGCTTATCTCGAATCGCCGAAGGCGTTAAATCCAGCGACTTGGTAGAAAGCAGAATCAAGAATTTGTTTTAGTTTTGTGGATGCAAGACCCCAATCTCATTTATTTGTTTTTCGTTGTGATTTTTGAGGGGTTAGTTTTATTATTACTCCTTGGGGCGTTATTTCTAATTGATTTCGTTTTAGTTTTGTATAGCCAGAGATGCCGTACACCAAAGAAGCAATACCCATTGCACCGGAAGCAATCCAAAACAAAGTTGACCCTTTTACATTGTGTGTGGAAAGAGCCACACCTACAATAGCGACTGCACTAGCACCCATTCCGAAAGCGAAAGATCTCAATTCGTATTCTCTGAATTTCATTATTTGGTTATTCAGAGAAACATAATCCTCCATCAATTGCTGATAATTGAGTGTGTCCGAACTGTAATAAGTTCTTTTTTCTTGAGCACTTAAACCGATGACAACAGTCATTAGAATGACAATTAATAATACTTTTTTCATAACAATGCCCTAAATACGTCTATCGGGCGCAACTTTTTAGTTTGTTATTTCGCCTTGTTTCAAAGACTATCTCAAGGCACTTTTACAATCAACAATGAATTTTAAGAAATTATAGCACATGGAATCTTTTTCTTCCATTCGCTGGTTCTGAAGTGAGTTTTTGTATTCATCTAATGTTACATAACCTCCGTCAATGTACCTTTTGATAACAAGTTCCTTGTTTTTTAAAGATGAATCCTTTAGAAATAGTCCAACTTCAAACGGCACTTCTTTATAAGATGAATACTCATTGATATACCCGTCTTTATCAGTCTCTATATTATTAATTTTATATTCAAATTCATACTTTTCCCTCAAATCTTCACTTGACAATTTGTTTTCCGCAACATCATCATAGAAGCTATTCTTAGAGTAAACCCTAACATAATCATTAATCACAATTGGTTCAGAGAAACTATATATGTGGTGGGCCGTTTGATTTATAATACAAATCACGTTTTTGTGTTTCTCATCTTTTAGCTTAATAGTATAATCAAACCAAACGCTAAGTAATTTCTCCCTTTGGGGAATAAGTTTAAAATAAAGTCTAACACCTTTGTCATAATAATCTTTGTATGGCGCCGCATGGTCAAACTCTATATCAAGATAAGTCTCAGGAGAATTATCAGCAACATATTGCTGCCAATAGCTTATGATGGAATCGAATTTGTGTTCAGTATATCCATATTGAGCATGCCAACTCTTTTCTGCCTCATCATAAACAGAATTGACAAATCCATCGTCATTGATTTGCAGAACATATTCGTAAAACCTCTTGTATGTCAAATCGCTGTATAAAACTTGAATAGTCTTGTCTTTAAGAAAACCTTCATAACATTTATTCTCAAAATAACGGTCATAGAACGCCAAGAATCCAGGATCTTTCTTGCTGATAGTCTTTATTTCTTCAATCGTTAATTCTTCTGTTATTGATTTCTTCATTGGATTATTACATCCAACCAAAACTATCATCAAACCGATAATGAATAAAAAGTTTCTCATTACCTTTTCCCTGATCCGTGTCGGGCGCAACCTTTTTTGGCAGACTCCCGATTGCCAAAATGGATTTCTAAATTACGAGGCATATAAAAAAGAAGCGCGGGAATCAACTCTTGCTTATCCCGCTACCGAGGCTCTCGCATCGCCCTGTTGTTAAAGATAAGCAATGCATCAGCCCACGCTTTTGGTATGATATGTAAACATATACCAAAACAATGGACGATGACCATTGCGTTATCGCTTAACAACATAGAATTTGCGAGATTCCGATAGCCGCGAATAAACGTTAGTTCAACGTCTTTTCAATATGTCTGCTGCTCAGAGAGTCAATACTCCCTAAACAGCAATGCAAAGATAATCAAAAAACAAAACAAAGCAAGGTCGAAAACCGGTTTTGTAGCGTATCTTCGACACGCCACGATTATTTGAGCGTCAATAACCCCACACAGCGCTATGCTTGTGTGGGGTTATTGAACGATCAATGACATCCTGAGCAGCTCTCGCAACTGCCGCTGCAGCTGTCCTTGAAGTCGTCGTCAGTGGTCTCACGGACATCGAGGATCTCGCCGCTGAAGCAGAGGTGAACGCCTGCCAGGTCGTGGTTGAAGTCCATCTTCACGTGCTTGTCACCGATTTCACGGACGATACCCATAATCGGGCGACCGTCGGCAGTTTGCATCATCAGCGAAGCGCCTTCCTTCACCATCTCATGCAACACATCGTTTTGCATGAACATCGACTTGTCAAGATCCATCACGTATGCCTCATCACGTACACCGTAACCCTCTTCTGGGGTCAGGTAGAAGCAGTAATGGTCGCCCGGCTCCTTACCCATCAGGTTCTCTTCGAACTTAGGCAGCACCTGGTGCATACCACAGATAAAGGTAAATGGATTCTCCTTGGTGGCCTCTTGGATGATACGGCCGTTTTCGTCTTTTTCGCGTAAGATGTAGGTCATCGTTACGACAGTCTGATCTTGAATTTTCATAGTTTTAATATTTAATATGTTCCGAACATTTTTCTCAATATCCATTCGATGGCGGCAAGGCCGAAGAGGACAAACAGGATCCACTTGGAATGGATTAAGTCCTCAAAACGGGTATCGCGATGCTCAACCGAGGTGATACGAGGGTCTTTCCTAAGATCCTCAAGCAACTGAGGCAGCTGATCTACCGTATAGCATTTGCCGTTGGTGGCCACCGAAAGACTTCGCATCCTTGCGATATCCGCTGTCAACTGTTGTGCCTCGATACCGACCGATACCACCGAGAACGAGCCATTTAAAACAATCGTTCTATCTCCCCATTCCGCCGTGGCACGATATGTATAGATGCCTTCGGGCAGGACACCGGCGTTCAACTCATAGTCGTGCTCCTGCTTCGAAAACATATAATCATAGGTCTCTCCCGTCTTCTTGTTCACAATCTGAATGCTCAGATCGGGTTCCGTCATCAACTCGTTGCTCGGGTTACGCAGTTCCGCCGTCATCACGACGAGTTCATTGCTATAATACTCCTCCTTGCAGAACACCGCCGAACCGTCATCCCTGCTCAGCATCAGGTATTTCAAGGTTTTCGAGAACAGCTCATCAAACACCAGGCTGTTGTGATCCTGATAATAGTTGAAGAGCCTCCAGCGCCATACGTTGATGCCAAAGAGGAATGCCATCTTGCGATCGCCTTTCACAAAGGTCATCAGTGGCAATCCCGACTTCACGCCAAGCACATCCTGAAGCAGCAAGTCGTCATGCGATGACAGCAAGTTCATCTCAAGATGAGGTGAGGCCAAAGGCGGATACTTTCCAACCTGTTCACGCAACCTATCACCAACGGAGAACGTCGAAAAAGCGGTGTTCACAGAGCCTCGCACATCGAGCATGGCATTGGTGGCGCCACGATGAAGCTCCACGGCACGCTGCAGCTTGTTCAAGGCTGTAAGGTCTGTGGCACTGCCCACCACAACCAGCATCGGAATCTTATGGTTCTTCTCCAACTGACCATGCAATGCCGTTATATCGGTACGTTGCGAAGGGGTTTGATGCAGCAGTAAAAGCTGGTATTTCGAGAGATCGGGAATCTCGTCATGACCAAACACAAAGTCCACTTCACAATCCTCATTAAGCACACTCTTAATAGCACCCAGATCGGGATGAGGCGCATCAGCAAGGCATAAAATCCGATATTTCTCGTCACGCACCTCTAAGAAAATGCGCTTCACATTGTTCAGCAGCTGTGCCTCACCGTCCAAACCCTTAATCTCAATGTCAATCTGCCTCACTCCTTTTTGATCGGCTTCCAGCATAAAATCCAATTCCTTTGAATAACGATTTGAGCTGATTTCCAAATCTTTAGTAGCGATAGTCTGACCATCCTCGGTAAGCGTCAAAGTGGCCTTTTGGCCCGCACAATCATGGGCGCCCACCACCACACGGACGGGGAAAGCCGCACCTAACGACACCTTTTTATTATAATGCACATCCTTCACAAAAAGATCGGGATAAGAAAGGGTATCGCCAAGGACTACGGTATGGATGGGAAAGGGATACTTCTCCACTAACAGCGAAGGCTCAAAGCCACGGTTGTAAACGCCATCGGAAAAAAGCACCACAGCGCCGACATTCCGCTTGTAATAACGGCGATCCACCGTTTGAAGCACCGAGGAGATATCCGTCAATTGATCAGTAAAATCAAGCTGATCGAATTCCCTGACTTCTTGGCCGAACAGATATTCATCCACCTGAAAATCGCCGTTCATCTCCTCGCGGAAATCCGCAAAACGCTGAGGGTAATCTGTCTTGAAAAATGTCGAGTCCTTCGACAGGGCAATGGAGGCAGAGTTGTCGTGTGCCAACACTATCGTAGGCTGTTCCAAGGTGCTGACACGCTGACGAAAATAGGGATTGAACAGCAGCATTGTGACGATGCCACCGATCAAGGTGCGCAAGACGAAAAGCGTGATAGTTAAAGGCTTGCCGTAGTGTTGTTTGCGGTTGCGGAAATACAAAACCATAGCGAAGGCGACACCTACTGCCAACGCTATCAGCAACATCCAAACGGGGATTCCTACGTTCAATTCAAATATTTTGTTAGGGGATGCAAAAGTACAAAAAAAATGTAAATTTGCACCTCCAACCAGAATAGCATGAACAAGATCTCCGTCGTACTCATCACCATGAACGAGGAGCGCAACATTGGGCGTTGCCTCGATTCCGTTATGCCCATCGCCGACGAAGTGGTGGTGGTCGACTCGTTATCGACTGATGCCACGGAAGAGATCTGTGCCCGTTACCATGTGCGGTTTGTCAGTCACGCCTGGGAAGGCTACACCGGCTCGAAGAATTTCGCCAACAGTTTAGCTTCCCATGATTTGATCCTCTCCATCGACGGGGATGAAGTCCTTTCGGAAACGCTGATAGAGTCCATCAAAGCGCTGAAAGAAAGAGAGATCGCCGACAACGAGGTCTTTGCCATGAAGCGGCTCAACAACTATTGCGGCCGTTGGATCAAGGGTTGTGGCTTGTACCCTGACACCAAGGTGCGCATCTGGAGAAAAGGATTTGCCCAATGGGAAGGACTCATCCATGAGTGGCTCGTCTACGAAAAGAAGCCCCAGATCACCCTTTTGAAAGGCGACCTCCTGCACTATTCGTGGGCAACGCCGGAAGACTTTCGTAAACAGTATTTCCATTTTGCGGAGTTAGGTGCCCAGTCGTACTACGAGCGGGGCAAAAAGACCGGCATCCTGCCATGGCTGTTCAGTCCCTTCATCAATTTCGTCCGCACCTACATCTTCAAAGGTGGCTTCCTTTATGGACGCACGGGGTTTAGCATCTGCCTCACCATGATGCAGGCTAACCGTCACAAATACAATTTGTTGAGAGCAAAAATCAAAGAAAACGAGATAACAAATGGAAAAGCAATTTGAAGAAGAAGTACAGCGCACTGTGGCGTTTCTGAAGGCCGGTAAGACCATCCTCTACCCCACTGACACCATCTGGGGCGTGGGCTGCGATGCCACCAACAGCAAGGCCTGCGAAAAGGTGTACATTGCCAAGAAACGACCCACAACCAAGAGCCTGATCGTCCTCGTCGACAGCATCGAGCGCCTCAACGATTACGTCGTCAACGTGCCCGCCATTGCGTATGACTTGATCAAAGCTGCCAAAAAGCCATTGAGCATCATCTATACCGAAGGGAAAAACTTGGCCAAAAACGTCTCGGCCGACAAAACGGTCTGCATCCGCGTAGTTGAGCACGATTTTTGCAAGGAGGTTATAAGGCAGCTTGGCAAGCCCATCACCTCCACCTCTGCCAACCTCTCAGGACAGCCCTCTGCCTTGACTTACAACGATATCTCAGAGGAGATGAAGCAAAGCGTCGATTATACCGTCCAGCTTTATCACGATGTGATGGCTCGCCCAAAAAGCTCCACCATTATTCGACTTTTTGAGGACAACACTTTTACAATTGTTAGAAATTAAAACGAAATGAAGAATAAAACATTATTATTAATTACATTTTTTGTATTCTGTTTTAGTATTCAAAACATTTTCGCACAGAATAAAGCTCAAATGAGCGCCCAAAAAATGGGCACCTTGCTTTATCTGATCGAGAACTTCTATACCGACACGGTGAACCTCGACAAAGTGACCGAAGACGCCATCGTGGCCGCTTTGAAGGAGCTTGACCCGCACTCCGCCTACATCTCGAAGAAAGACGTGGAGAAGACCAACGAGCCGTTGGTGGGCAGCTTCGAAGGCATCGGTGTGACTTTCCAGTTGATTCGCGACACCATCACCGTCATCGGTCCCGTGCCTGGAGGTCCTTCAGAGAAAGTCGGCATCATGGCCGGCGACCAGTTCATCAAAATTGATGGCGAGGACGCTTTTGGCAAGAAAGTCAACAACGACTATGTGCAGAAGCACCTTCGTGGCAAGAAGGGCACCAAGGTGACCGTCAGCGTGAAGCGTGGCAAGGATAAGGAACTCATCGACTTTGAGATCATCCGCGACAAGATTCCACTCAACAGCATCAACGCCGCCTTTATGATGGACAAAGGCATCGGCTACATTAAGCTTGACCGTTTCGCTCAGGACTCCGACAAGGAATTCAAGGCTGCCATGGAAAAGCTTCAAGGACAAGGCATGAAAAACCTGATCCTCGACCTGCGCAGCAATTCAGGAGGTTACCTCAACACCGCCATCGAAATGGTTGACGAGTTCCTGAAAGCCGACCAGCTGATTGTATACACCGAGGGCATCCATTCACCCCGACAAGAATGGAGAAGCACTGATAAGGGCACCTTCACCGATGGCAGACTCGTTGTGCTCATCGACGAGGGTTCGGCATCGGCCAGCGAGATCCTCTCAGGCGCCATCCAAGACCACGATCGCGGTGTCGTCATCGGTCGTCGCTCTTTCGGCAAAGGGTTGGTGCAGCGCCCGTTTAACCTCCCTGACGGTTCAGTGGTACGCCTCACCACTTCACGTTACCACACTCCAACTGGACGTTGCATCCAGCGGCCTTACGAAGGTGGCACCGAAGACTATTACAAAGACTTGAACAAACGTTTGGAACGCGGCGAGTATTTCCATGCCGATAGCATCCATTTCCCTGATTCACTGAAGTATAAGACCGAAAATGGCCGTACCGTTTACGGTGGTGGAGGCATCATGCCCGACATCTTCATGCCAATTGACACCAGCTTCAACAGCAAGCTCTACACCGATCTTGTCAGAAAAGGCGTGTTCAACAGATACACCGTCGATTACGCCATGACCAACCGCGAGTCGGTCAAGGCTCAATATCCCGAATTCAGTGAATTCAACAAAAAATTCCAGATTACTGACGACATGATTAATGCCATCAAGGAGATCGCCAAAAACGAGAAGGTGGAGTGGAACGAAGAGCAATACCACCGCTCCGAGAAGTACATCAAACTTCAAATCAAGGCCATGATCGCCAGAAATATTTGGGAGATGCAGCAGTATTACGAAGTCACCCTAACCGAAGACCCCACTATTACAAAGGCTCTTGAGGTGATTGGCAACAACAAGGAATACAAAAAAATCCTCACAAGCACATCTTATAAATAAATTTTTATTATCTTTGGGGCCGTTTTTATAGGATTTAACGATCAAAATCATTATTCTAATAAACATATTCATTAACAAACTAACAACATCAAATGAAAAGAGTCAGTTTACTTCTTTCGGCAGTCCTCCTTATCGGAACACTGTTTAGCACACAGGTGATGGCCCAAGGTCGTATCAACCTGAATGCTGCTCGGACAACTCAAGAATGCAAGAACGTCACAATGAACGGCTTCTCTGCATCATTCTCTTACAGCTCCATTGAGAGCCAAACCGTCAACACCGAGAAGGGTGTTTTCTCTATCATCAACATGGGCAACTCTGTCGCCGCCGGTAACATTGGCGATCCTCAGGTAGTTGTAACCCGTGAACTCATCGCTGTTCCTTTCGGCGCAACTCCAGTTGTCACTGTTAAGAACTACACTGTCGAAGAGTACAACCTCGCCGACTATGGCATTGAAAGACTCTATCCTCAACAGCCCTCACAAAGCAAGAGTGAGAAGGAAGTGAAGTTTGCCTACAACGAGGCTGCTTACGCTGCTAAAGGTTTCGACGAGAGCCGCCCGATTGCAGAAGTTAACGTGATCGGTACCATGCGTGGCATTCAGCTTGGTGCTTTGCAACTCAACACCCTGAGATACAATGCTTCCAGCAACACCATTCGCGTTTACAACAACGTTGAAGTTGAAGTTTCGTTCGAAAACGCTGATCTCGCACTGACTGAAAAGACTTTGGTCAACACCTACAGCCCATATTTCAGAACCGTTTACTCATCCTTGTTCAACGAAAGAGCTATCCTCGACGTCTACGACGATCATCCGGACCTCTGGCAGGCTCCAGTGAAGATTTTGGTCATTGCTAATCGTATGTTCGAAAGCTGCATGCAACCTTGGCTCGAATGGAAGACCCAGAAGGGTTTCATCCTTGATGTCAACTACACCGATGAAATCGGCACCAACGCTTCAGCTATTAAGACCTTCATCACCAACAAGTACAACGAAGGCGTTGATGAAGGCCAGGCTCCTACCTTTGTCATCATCTTCGGTGACAACCAGCAGGTTCCCGCTTCACAGACCGGTTCTGCATCACACTGCGTGACCGACCTTTACTACTATGCAGTGGCTGGTGGTCCAAGCGACTACATCGGCGACATGTATCACAGCCGTTTCACCGCTGAGAACGTCACTGAAATGACCACTATGATCGAAAAATCATTGATGTATGAACAATACACCATGCCGGATCCATCATATTTGAGCAACGTTCTTCTCATCGCAGGTTGGGACTCATCATGGAACCCGAAAGACGGAAAGCCCACCATTCAGTATGCCATGAACTATTACTACAATGTTGAGCATGGCTTCGATAACATCTACAGCTTCCTCGAGCAGCCTTACAACAACCCATACGCCAGCATGAACACTGGTATCGGTTTTGCCAACTACACCGCTCACGGCAGCAACACCAGCTGGTCTGATCCTCAATTCACCAACAGCGACATCAACAACCTGACCAACCAGGATAAATACTTCTGGGCCATGGGTAACTGCTGCCAGGCTGCTGACTGGGGTATCTCAGGAAAATGCTTCGGCGAGACCTTCGTCACCGCTCCTAACAAAGGTGCTTTCGCTTACATCGGCTCATGCCCAAGCTCATATTGGTATGAAGACTACTACTTCGCAGTAGGTGCAACTAACACCTTCTATGCAATGCCTACCTACGAAGAATCATCCATGGGTTGCTATGACTCACACTTCCAAGATGACTTCAACAGCCTTTCAGCTGTTCCATTCGTTGGTAACCTCGCTGTTGTTTACTCACACGCCAACGGTTATCAGGGCAGTGTTTCTGACCAGTACTACTGGGAGTCATACCATGTCCTCGGTGACGGTTCCATCTGCCCATTCCATGTGAATCCTATTGAAAACACCGTTACACACATGCCTACCCTGCCTATCGGTATGGACACCTACGAAGTCACCGCTGACCCAGGTTCATACGTTGGTATCACCAAGGACGGCATCCTCTACGGTGCTGGTGAAATCGGTGAGGAAGGTTCAGCTATGATCCCGCTTGAGCCTATCACCTCTGGTGGCGATGTTACCATCGTTGTCACACATCCACAACGTCAGCCTTACATCGCTGTCATTCCTGCTGCTTCATTGACAGGCGCTTACGTAGCCGTTGACTCATACGCTATGAATGTTGAACAAGCCAACTATGGCGAGACCATCGACATGGACATCACCGTGAAGAACGTTGGTACTTTGACTGCAAGCAACATCACTGCTACCCTTACCACTGAAAACGAATATGTCACCATCCTGTCAGCTGAAGGCAGCATCACCTCATTGGCTCCTGATGCCACTGCTACCATGGAAGGCTTCGAGTTCGAAGTTGCTGAGGACGTTCCTGATAAGGAGAAAGCCCAGTTCTTCCTCGTTATTACTGATGGCACCGACGTTTGGGAAGGCAAGATCAACATCACGCTGCACGCTCCCGTCCTCGCTTTCGACGCTATCGAAAAGACCGACGACGCTGTTGCTCTCACCTTTAAGAATACCGGTAGCGCTCCGTTCTACGGCGGCGTCCTGACCCTCACCAGCTGCTCACCTGATCTGGTGTTCGATCCTGAAATCATGACAAGCGAAGAGATTGTTGAAGGTGGTCAAACCATCACTTTCACTTCAAATTATACCGTTGACGAAAGCATTGAGCCCGGCACCACCTTTGAAGTTGCTTACGACTTCTTCACCGGCCTCTTCGAAATTGAAGACATCTTCGTATTGAGCTACGGCGCCATCATGGAAGACTTCGAAAGTGGCACCTTCGGTGAAGGCTGGACCTTCAGCCAAAACAACTCTTGGACCATCGTTGATGGTGGCGCCAAAGGTACAAAGTGCGCTAAATCAATGAATGAAGGTCTCAATAGCTCAGATTACTCCATGACATTGACCGTCAACGTTCTGGCCGCTGGCGAACTCACCTTCGACTACTATGTGTCATCAGAAAACAACTACGACAAGCTCCACTTCTTCATGGACAACCAAGAGAAGGGCGTTTGGTCAGGTTCTGTTAACTGGGATCAATTCACACAAGCTGTGACCGTGGGTCAGCACACCTTCAAGTGGAGCTACACCAAGGACAGCTCAGTGAGCAGCGGTGACGACTGCGCTAAGGTTGACAACATCAAGTTCCCACCTGTCAGCGTCATCACATTCATCACTCCTGCTTCAGACCTCGTAGCAATGGTTGAAGGCCACAATGTCAATCTGACTTGGAACGGTTCTGTCGATGCCACTAAGTATGTGATTAAACGCGACGGTGAAACAATCGCCGAAGTGCCAGAGACAGAATACACCGACGTCATTGAAGAAACTGGTACTTACAAATACTCAGTGTATGCTATGGACGCCAATGGCTCCATGTCAGCTCCTGTTTCCGTCATCGTTGATCTCGACTTCACCGGCGTTGCCGAGAACCAGAATGTTAAGATCAATGTGTTCCCGAACCCCGCCAACGACATGATGAACATCAACGTCAACGGCTCGTTCAAGTATCAGCTCGTCAACAGCCTCGGTCAGGTTGTCCGCAACGGCAAGGCCACCAACAAGGCCGTTGTCAACGTCAACGATCTGAACCAGGGTATCTACTTCCTGACCATCACCGCTGGCAACCAAGTCAGTGTTCAAAAAGTGGTTGTTGAATAATCATTAAGACACACCTATTATTATTAAGAAATGAAAAAAAGTTTGTTTATAGTGCTCGCCCTCCTCGTTGCAGGTATGGGTTTCGCACAAAAGGCCCCAACAACGAAGCTGATCTCTAACTCTGAGAACCAGATCGTGGTGAACTTCCAGCTCAATGGCTACACCACCTCTAAGGTACAGACCCCTCAAGGTGAGCAGTTCGTTGTCAACGCCCCCAAGATGGCTTCCATGCTGGAAGCTGGCGCTCCTGACCTCCCAATGTTCCCAATTCCGGCTATCATTGGCGATCAGGCTGAAATGACCGTCAACGTCATTGACGCACAATACACTGATTATACTAACGTTGAAGTTGCCCCCTCAAAGGGCAACTTCAGCCGTCAGATCAATCCGGAGGATGTTCCTTACACCTACGGTGAGATGTATCAGCAAAACGCTTTCTGGCCTGCTACACAAGCCTATCTCGAGAAGCCTTATATCTTGAGAGACTTCCGTGGCCAGAACATCATGGTTCGCCCCTTCGCTTACAACCCTGTGACCAAAACCTTGCGTGTTTACACCAACATGACCATCGCCATGACCAAGGTGAGCGACAACGGCGAAAACCAGAAGGCTACCCGCAGAAGCAACACCATTAAGGTTGACCCAGAAGTGAAGGCTCAGTACAACCGCCGTTTCATCAACTTCGGCGAAGCTGGTGCTAAATACACTTTCGACGAGGACTTCGGCGAGATGCTTATCATTTGCGCAGATCAATACATGACCAATCTTCAGCCTCTCGTTGACTGGAAGAATAAGTCAGGCCGTCCAACCACAATGGTTAGCGTGACAACAGCTGGTGGCAACAACATTGAAAACATCAAGAATTACGTCACCAACTTCTACAATGATCCAGATCATAACCTCGAGTTCTTGCTTCTCGTTGGTGAATACAACGAAATCACTCCTAAGAACTATGGTTCAGGTTCAGGTGGTACATGCTATTCTGACAACTATCTTGGGAAAATTGAAGGCAACGATAATTACCTTGAAGTTTTAGTTGGTCGTTTCTCAGTGGCTAACGCAGCTGACGCAGACTTGCAGGTCAACAAATCGATCTACTACGAGCGTGACGTTCAGGCAGGAGCAACATGGGGCAACAAAGGTATGGGTGTCGGTTACTATGGCGCAGGTAGCGGTCACTTTGGTGAAGATGACTACCAACATATTGACTTTATCCGTGACACCCTTTTGCATTACACATACGAAATGGTTACAGAGCATCACGGCGGTAGCGGTGGTGACGCAAGCGTTTCAACAATCAGCGGTACCATCAACGAAGGTATCAGCATCATCAACTACTGCAACCACGGTTCAGAGACCAGCTGGGGTGTTGCTAACTACAGCGTCAGCAACGTGAGCGCTTTGACAAATGACAATATGCTCCCAGTTGTTTGGTCGGTGGCTTGTTTGAATGGTAAATTCGATGTGGGTACTTGCTTCGGCGAGTCATGGTTGCGTGCCAACCACAACGGCAATCCTGCAGGCGCTGTCGCTGGTATGTTCTCATTCGTTTCACAACCTTGGATTCCACCAATGTACGGTCAGGACGAGATGGTCGACATTTTGACTGGATGGCGTAGTACCGACCAGTTCAATCACACCATCGGCGGTTCTTCATTGAACGGAAGCATGTATGTTCTCGATATGGCTCCTGGCGATTCATATCAGACATTCAACACATGGATTCTCTTTGGTGACCCGTCATGCATGATTCGTACCGACATTCCTACTGAGATGAGCGTTTCCGTTTCTCCTTCAGTGTTGTTGATCGGCATGACCGAGCTTCAAGTCTCAGCTGATGCTGAATACGGTATCGCTACATTGACATTGGACGGCGAGGTTCTTGCATCAGGTAGAATCATTGATGGCCAGTGCACACTCCAGTTCCCCGCTTTGTCAAATGTCGGTGACGCAGAACTCGTTATTCTTGGCTATAACAAAGTAACCTACACAGGCACCGTCGAAGTGGTTCCTGCTGAAGGTGCTTACATTACCGTAAGCGATTACGCATTGAGCGCTCCTGCCAACTATGGCGAGACCATTGACATGGCTATTGATTTCAAGAATGTTGGTGTTCAGACTGCAAACAACCTTACCGCAACGATCTCTACCGAGAGCGAGTACATCAACATTATCAATGCAGAAGGCTCATTCGCTTCCATCAATCCTGATGAAATTTTAACGGTGGACGGCTTCCAGTTTGAGGTTGCCTCCAACGCTGTGGACGGTACAAAAGTTCGTTTTGATGTCGAAATCACCGACGGCACCAACACATGGCTCGGCAAAGCTATGGTCGAACTTCACGCTCCGGTCGTCGCGCTTACCGAAATTATGGACGCTAACAACTATTTGTCATTTACATTCTCTAACGAAGGCTCGGCTCCATTCTATGGCGGTGAACTGACCCTCACAAGCTGCTCACCCGACCTCGTGTTTGAACCAGCTACAATCACTGTAGAAGACATTATTGAAGGCGGTGCATCACTCACTATTGCTTCAGCCTATACCATTGATCCCAGCGTCGAGCCATCCTCTTCATTCGAGGTAGCTTACGACTTCACTACTGGCGCCTTCGATTTCAGCGGTATCTACACTATTTTGTACCAGGCATTTGTTGAAGACTTTGAAAGCGGTTCCTTCGGCGAAGGCTGGACATTCAGCCAAAACAACTCTTGGACCATTGTCAATGGCGGAACAAAGGGTACAAAGTGCGCTAAATCAATGAACAACGGTATTAATAGCTCTGACTACTCCATGACGCTGACCGTTAACGTTGCAACAGCTGGAAACATGACCTTTATGTACAAAGTGTCATCAGAAACCAACTATGACAAGCTGCACTTCTTCATGGATAATCAAGAAAAAGGCACTTGGTCAGGTGATGTGGACTGGACACTGTTCACACAACCTGTGACCGTAGGTCAGCACACCTTCAAGTGGAGCTACACCAAGGACAGCTCTGTGAACAGCGGCAGTGACTGCGGCATGGTGGATGAAATTTCCTTCCCCATGACCAATGTTTATACCTTCATTGAACCCGCTTACGACCTCGTTGCAACAGTTGAAGGCCACGATGTAACTCTTAACTGGGGTGCTTCATCAGAAGCTGTGTCATACGCTGTGAAACGCGATGGTGAGACCATAGGTACTGTGTCTGAAACCACCTACACAGACCGCATTGAAGAAAGCGGCGTTTACAAGTATTCTGTTTGCGCTGTCGATGCTACTGGCTCAATGTCAGCTCCTGTCAACGTAATCGTTGAACTCGACTTCACCGGTGTAGCTGAGAACCAGAATGTCAAGGTGAACGTGTTCCCGAACCCTGCCAACGACATGGTGAACATCAACGTCAATGGTGAGTTCAAGTATCAACTCGTCAACAGCCTCGGCCAGGTTGTCCGCAACGGTAAAGCCAACAACAAGGCTACCGTCAGCGTGAGCGAACTGAATCAGGGCATCTACTTCCTGACGATCACCGTTGGCAACCAAGTCAGTGTACAGAAGGTAGTTGTTGAATAACAATTATTTTCCATCCACATTTAAAAAATCCCGCCAAATTGGCGGGATTTTTTTATTTTTGCATCAACATATCTTAATAGCTATTTTATATGAAAACTAGAGTACTCGCCCTACTGCTGACGCTTGTATCATTTGCGTCATTCGGACAACAAAGAATTACTTTGACCGCTTCCAATGAATCAATGGTCAACATCACCGTGGACGTGCCTGAATTCGCAACCACAACGGTGAACACTCCTCGTGGTGAAGCCTTCGTCGTATCCATCCCGAAGACTATCAGCGGCTCCGCCGCCGGTGAACCCGAACTTCCTTTGATCGCTATCCCTGTAATTATTGGCGACAACGCCCTGATGAGCGTTGAGGTGACCAAATCTGAATACACCGATTACGAGAACATGGAGATCGCTCCTTCGAAAGGCGACTTTCCACGCAGCATCAACCCTGATGACGTGCCCTATACCTATGGCAACGCCTATCAGCAAAACGCTTTCTTCCCTTCGGTGATCGCCAAGCTTGACGAGCCTTACATCCATCGCGACGTGAGAGGACAAAACATCATGCTTTCTCCCATCACTTACAACCCTGTGACCAAGGTGCTCCGCGTGTACAATCACATTGAGCTGAGCATGGTGAATGTCGGCGTTGACCATCGTAACGTCATCACCAACCGCACCAAGTCATTCAAATTGGATCCCGAGTTCAAAGCTATCTACGAGAAACGTTATATCAACTTCAGCCAGTCGATGTCAAGATACAACTCCATCGCTGATGATGGCGAGTTGCTTATCATCTGCCACGACGAATTCATGACTGCCATGGAGCCTTTTGTAGCATGGAAGAGACAGATTGGCCGTCCAACAACCATGGTTGGCACTTCTGAAACTGGCAATACTGCCGCAGCCATTAAATCTTTCATCGAAGCCTACTATGCCGAAAATCCCGATTTGACCGACATCCTTCTCGTCGGCGACGTGGCACAGATTCCGGGAGTTTATATCTCAGCAGGCTCAGGTACTTACGGCTATTCAGGTTACGGTGACGTTCAATACGGACAACTCGCAGGCAACGACTATTACAACGAGGTCATCGTTGGCCGTTTCTGCTGCGAGACAGAGGAACAGGTGATCAATCATGTCAATAAGGTCTTGAACTATGAACGTGATTTAGACGAAACAGCTACATGGCTCACGGTGGGTCAAGGCGTTTCGAAACGCGAGGGCGGTGGCGGCCACTATGGCGAGGATGACTATCAACATATCGACAATATCAGAGACGACTTGTTGGGCTACAACTACACCGAGGTGCATCGTGACTATCAGAGTGTCAGTGGCGTTACCGCGAGTGCGACGACTGTTAGCCAACACATCAATGAGGGTGTGAGTATCATCAATTACTGCAACCACGGCAACATCACATTGTGGGGTGTCTTCAGCTACAGCAACTCACATGTCAATGCGTTGACCAACGATTATAAGTTGCCTTATATAATCTCAGTCGCTTGTCTTAACGGAAAATATGACCATAGCGGACCATGTTTCGCTGAGACTTGGATGCGTGCCACCAATAACAGCAATGGCAATCCAACGGGTGCCATCGGCGGCATGTTCTCATACATCTCTCAGCCTTGGATTCCACCGATGTATGGCCAGGATGAGATGATTGACGTTCTGGTTGAATCCTACAGCGATAATATCCGTCGCACCATGGGTGGTGTCTCTGCCAACGGCAGCATGGCTGTTTTGGACCAAGGTGCCAGTCAGAATGCAAATAAAGGCACCTACAACACCTGGATTCTGTTTGGCGACCCAACCTTGACACTCCGCAACGCTGTTCCCACAGTGATGACCATCAACGCTCCAACGGAGATCCCAAGAACTATGACCAGCCTCACACTGACCGCCTCTGATGCTGACGGTGCTTTGGCCACTTTGACTTTCGATGATGAGATCTTAGGTTCAGCCACTATCATCGACGGCACTGCCGTTATCGAATTCGACGCTCCAAGCGCCGCCGGCACAGCCACATTGACCGTCTTTGGCTATAACAAGAAAACCTTTGTCACTTCGATTGAAGTCACTGATGGAGCCACTCCTACCCCATTGTTGGTGATGGCACTTGCTGATCCTGAGTCAATAAAACTTGGTGAATCTCTCACTTTGACAGCCAATGCCTCTGGCGGAACAGGTGTTTACTCCTTCTCTTGGGATCCAGTTGAAACCTTAGCTGAGCCCTTCGAAGCTACCACATTGGCAACACCCAATGAAATTGGCATATTCATTTACACTGTAACTGTGGATGACGGTATGAATACCGCTTCTTCAACTGTGGAGGTAACTGTAACGGAACCAGATCCTATTGTTTGCCCAACACCCAAGCACTTTGTTGGACAAAGCTATTACGATGAAGGTGAAATCGGTGCATGGTTAAGCTGGGATAGAGCCAACTATGAATTCACTCTCGACAAGTTTGAAATCTACAGAAGTATCAACAACATCGATTTCGAAGTGGTGGAACGTATCGTCAACACTCCTTCCATCAATCACTATGAATGCCACAACCGAGTGGATAATCCAGGCTTGTATTATTACCAAATCGTCGCCATCTACCAAAACGGCTGCCAATCCGATCCTTTACAGATCGAGGTTGAAGTGTTAGACTACACCTCAGTTAGTGAGCGCACCTCCGATGCCGTGGCGATCTATCCGAACCCAACATCTGGTAAGATCACCGTGGCTTCAGACAATATGCAGCAGATCAGCGTCGTCAATAGCATCGGCCAGACCTTGCGTCAAATAAACGCTGAAGGTACCGAGGTTACCATCGACATGTCGGCCTTTGGAAGAGGCATTTACATGCTGATGATCCAAACCGAAAACGGCGTCACCGCCAAGAAAGTCATCGTTGAATAACAATAAAACAAACGCTTTTCCATGAAAATAAAGTTCATTGGAGCTGTTCAAGAAGTCACAGGTAGCAAACACCTGATCACTACCGACCACGGAAAGAACATTCTGCTCGACTGCGGTATGTTCCAAGGCAAAGGTCTTAATACCGATGCCGCCAACCGTAACACCATGATCGAACCCAAAGACGTGGATTACATCATCCTGACCCACGCCCACATCGACCATTGCGGTTTGATCCCTTATTTCTACAAGAAAGGTTTCCGGGGTCAGGTAGTTTGCACTGACGCTACACGTGACTTATGCAACATCATGTTGCCCGACAGTGGTTTCATACAAGAGAACGATATGGAGTGGTTCAACAAGAAACGCCGCAAGCAAGGCCTTCCTGCTTTGGAACCCATCTATACCGAAAAAGATGCCCGCGAGAGCATGGATCTTTTCCTCAGCGTGGCCTACAACCGCTATGTCTACCTCGACAACAACATCAAGGTGAAGTTCAACAACACAGGTCACCTGTTAGGTAGCGGCTGTGCCACCATCGAGATCGACGAGGGTGGAGAGATGACTCGCATCGCCTATACGGGCGACATCGGACGCGAATACAACTACCTGCTCCGCTCTCCGGAACCGTTCCCACACTGCGATTACCTGATCACCGAGGCCACCTATGGCAATAGGTTGCATAGCGACAGGACCAACGCCGAGCAAGAACTGTTGGACATCATCTATCACACCTGCGTGGAGAAGCGTGGCAAGCTGATCATCCCCTCATTTGCGGTCAGCCGCACCCAGGAGATTGTTTATCTGCTGAATAACTTCTACAATGACGGCAAGTTACCTGAGAAGATTCCGGTATTCGTCGACAGTCCCTTGGCAGTCAACGCTACTGAGATCTTCCGTATGCACGTCAACCTGTTTAACGACGAGGTGAAAAACGTCATTGAATATGACCCCGATCCGTTTGGATTCAATAGCCTGACTTTTATCCGCGACATCAATGCATCCAAAGCGTTGAATGCCAGAAAAGAGCCATGCATCATCATCTCGGCTTCGGGCATGATGGAAGCTGGTCGTATCAAACACCACATCGCTAACAGCATTACCAATCCAAAGAACACCATCTTGGCAATCGGCTATTGTTCACCTGAGACTTTGGGTGCCCGACTGCTGGCTGATCCGAAGCCTAAGACTGTTTCCATCTTTGGCAACGAATACTCTGTGGAAGCTGACATCTACTCCATCGATGCCTTCAGTGGTCATGGCGACTATAAAGAACTAGCTGACTACTTGAAATGCCAAGATCCCAGCAAGATCAAGAAGACCTTCCTCGTCCACGGTGATCCCGATGCCATGCAATACTACAAGCGCGTCTTGCGGAAAGAAGGCTGGGAAAACATCGTCATCCCCGAACCAGGCGAGACATTCGAACTGAAATAATACCCAACAATAATGGCACAGAAACCCTCGATTCCAAAAGGTACACGCGACTTCCTTCCCGAAGTCATGGTGCGCCGTAACTATATCTTCGATACTATCAAATCCGTTTTCAAACGCTATGGCTTTCTGCCCATCGAGACCCCTTCGATGGAGAACCTCAGCACCCTTCTGGGCAAGTACGGCGAAGAAGGCGACAAGCTGTTGTTTCGCATCCTCAACTCCGGCGACTTCATGTCGGGTGTGGAGCAAAACGGCGAGCCGCTTGAATCGCTGAAGCTGGCCGGAAAGATCAGCGAAAAAGGTCTGCGCTACGACCTGACGGTGCCTTTCGCCCGTTTCGTCACCATGTATCGCGACCAAATCGCTTTCCCATTCAAGCGCTACCAGATTCAGCCCGTTTGGCGTGCCGACCGTCCCCAGAAAGGCCGTTACCGCGAGTTCTACCAATGCGATGTGGACATGATTGGCAGCAATTCCATTCTCAACGAAGCCGAATTGGTCAGCATCGTGAATGATGTGTTCAACAATCTAAAGATCAACGTCATTCTGAAGATCAACAACCGTAAGGTATTGGCCGGAATCGCAGAATATATTGGCAAGTCCGATGCTCTGGTGGATATCACCGTGGCCATCGACAAACTAGACAAAATCGGCATCGATGCCGTCAACGCCGAGTTGGCCGAAAAAGGCTTGGAGCCTGAAGCCATTGACAAGTTGCAGCCCATCCTCTTCATGAAGGGCAATACCCGCGAGAAGCTGGCTCAACTGAAGCCGTTGCTTGACAATGAAGTCGGTCAAAAAGGCATCGAGGAACTGGAGACTCTGTTCGACTACATCGAAGACATGGAGTTAGACATCGAGACTGAGCTCGACCTCACGCTGGCCCGTGGCCTGAACTATTACACTGGCGCCATCTTCGAGGTCAAAGCCAAGGACTTCCCCATGGGCAGCATCTCTGGAGGTGGTCGTTACGACAACCTGACTGGCATCTTCGGCCTACCTAACGTTTCAGGCGTGGGCATCAGCTTTGGTGCCGACCGCATTTACGATGTGCTGGAAGGCCTCAAGCTCTTCCCTGAAACCATGTCGGAAAGCACCCAGGTCATCTTCCTCAACTTCGGGAAAAACGAAGAACGCTACTGCTTGAAATACCTGAACCAAGTACGCAAGCACGGCATCAACGCAGAGATTTATCCCGATGCTACCAAGATCCAGAAACAGATGAAATATGCCGACCAGCGCAACATTCCTATCGTGGTCATCGCCGGCGAAACTGAAGTAGCCGAGCAGAAATTCACCGTGAAATGGATGAAGGAAGGCCGACAAGAAACCGTCGAAGCCAATAAACTTGTTGAAACAATATTAAAATAACATAGAATGAAAACCCATTACATCAGCTCCAAAGAGCTTACATTCAAGCAAGTCAACGAAATACTCACCCAAGACTACCAACTCGCTCTCAGCGATGAAGCCATCCAGCGCATCCAGCACTGCCGCGACTATCTCGACAAGAAGATGGAGAACCCTGAGAAGCCCATCTATGGCGTGACTACCGGTTTCGGTTCCCTCTGCGACCACAGCATTTCGAAGGAAGACCTGAGCACCCTGCAAAAGAACCTCGTGATGTCGCACGCTTGCGGCACTGGCGAGATGGTTCCTGAAGAAATCATCCGCCTCATGCTCTTATTAAAAGTGCAGAGCCTCAGCTACGGCAACAGCGGCGTGCAAGTTGTGACCGTACAGCGTTTGATTGACTTCTTCAACAACAACGTGCTGCCTGTGGTTTACAACCAAGGCTCACTCGGCGCTTCAGGCGACTTGGCACCTTTGGCCAACTTGATGCTGCCTTTGCTCGGTTTGGGTGAAGTTCATTTCGAAGGCAAGATTGTTCCTGCTCAGAAAGTGCTCAAGAAGTTCGGTTGGAAACCCATCACCCTGCAATCGAAAGAAGGTTTGGCCCTGCTCAACGGCACCCAGTTCATGAGCAGCTATGGCACCTACGTCTTGCTGAAAGCCTTCCGCCTGAGCTATCTCGCCGACTTGATTGGATGCGTCTCTCTGGAAGCTTTCGATGGCCGCATCGAGCCATTCTTCGATCAGGTGCACCAAATTCGCCACCACAACGGTCAGATCGTCACTGCCAAGCGTGTGCGTGAGTTCACCAAGGGCAGCCAGCTCATCAAGCGCGAGAAGAAGCATGTGCAGGATCCTTATTCGTTCCGTTGTATGCCTCAGGTCCACGGTGCTTCCAAGGATGCCATCGACTATGTGGCTTCAGTGTTCAGCGAGGAAATCAATGCCGTCACCGACAACCCAACCATCTTCCCTGATGAAGATCTCGTGATTAGCGCTGGTAACTTCCATGGTCAGCCTCTAGCCATCACCTTAGACTTCTTAGCTATCGCCATGGCTGAACTCGGCAACATCAGCGAACGACGTGTGTATCAGCTCATCAGCGGCAAGCGTGACCTGCCTTCGTTCCTCGTGGCCAAGCCAGGCCTCAACTCAGGCTTCATGATTCCTCAGTATGCCGCTGCCAGCATCGTCAGCCAGAGCAAACAACTCTGCACACCTGCTTCGGTGGATAGCATCGAGTCGTCACAGGGTCAGGAAGACCATGTGAGCATGGGCGCCAACGCCGCCACCAAGGCTCTGAGAGTGGCTGAAAACCTCGAAAGAGTGTTGGCTATTGAATTGCTCAACGCAGCTCAGGCCCTCGAATTCCGCCGCCCGTTGAAGTCGTCAAAGACCATCGAGAAGTTCGTGGCCGAATACCGCAAAGTGGTCGAGTTTGTGAACGTTGACAAAGTGATGTACACCGAGATCGCCAAGTCAGTCGACTTCGTTAAGAATTATCCTCTGAAATTTGATGATTTGAAGAATAAATAATGGAAGACTCCCAACTCGTTAAACGCCCGACAGGAATGACCATCCTGCTGGTATTGTCGCTCATCAACGCCATTTTCCAGATCTTCAGTGCTTTTGGCATGTGGATCACTACTCCTGTAATGAGCCAGATGATGGCCGATGGCACATTGGAAGAATCGATGGCACCTTTCCTGTCGATCATGCAGATGGGCAACGACGAGTTGGAGACTTTCTGGCAGATCATCGAGAACCGCCTCTCCATTAACCCCTCATATTACCTGTTTACGGCACTGTTATATGTGGGTTCGTTGGTTGGAGTTATCAAGATGTTCAAGCTACAACGCATTGGTTTCCATTGCTACAGCATCTCACAGATGCTCCTCCTGATTGTATCGGTCATTTACATCTATTCAAAACAAGGAAGTGCTGGCTTCTTTAACGAGTTCCTGATGACCGTGATGTTCATTTTGCTATATCACCTCTACTTCAAGCGCATTGAAAATGACCCGGAAGCCAAAAGAGAGCAAGATATTTGACCTGAAGCCGCAGTTGACGCTGGCGATGAAGCTGGCGGCCACTTTTGCGATTACCTACTACGGGTTGTTGTTCCTGTTTGAGATAGTCATGCTGGTGATGTATCACTATTCCATCGACTCGTATTATTTTGGAAACGGCGAAGTCCTTGAAAACCGTTCCAAGGACTTCGTCTTTCTCGTCATTGAGTTTGTGCTTACCGGCCTTTTGGTATTCAGCCTGATTCAGATCTTCCGGAAAAAGGTGAATGGCAAGGCTTTTTTCGTAGGCTTTTCGATTCTGCTGATCGGCTTCCAGCTGTACACTTCCGGTGTTCATCCGTGGCTGAAGTACGCTTTGGAGGTGTTGTTGGTGCTCATCATCACACCGGTTCGGATGAAAAAGAGAGTCAAGATTCAGCAGGGCAAGATCATGCTGGAGGATATAGAGGCATCTCCAGAGAATCCAGAGGAGCAGGCTCTTGATACGGCTCAGGAACCCCAGGCTCCTGCAACGCCTTCATCCAATAGCGAGCCACTTTCGTAAACTGTTCCATATCCGCCTTCTTAATAGGATCCGCCGGTGGTGACTCCATCTTGAGCGGGTCGATGGCTGTGCCGTCCTTATAGACACGGAAGTCGAGATGAGGACCCGTGGCAACGCCAGTGCTACCCACATAACCGATCACCTGACCTTGTTTTACACGAACGCCTTCAGCAATGCCTTTGGCATAGCCTTGCAGGTGCATGTAACTCGTTGTATAGGTGGCATTATGCTTGATCTTCAGGTAATAGCCTGCACCGCCAGCCTGATATGCCTTTTTAATGACCACGCCATCGCCGATGCTGCTCACAGGCGTGCCAGCAGGTGCGGCATAATCCACGCCGTGATGCGGTCTATAGATCTTCAGCACTGGGTGATAGCGGTTGTTGGAGAACGTGGAACTGATGCGACGGTAGTTCAGCGGGGCCTTCAAGAAGGCTTTGCGCAGGTTCTCCCCTTTCTCATTGTAAAAGCCCAAGATACCGTCTTGTTCATAGGCAATGGCTCGGATGGTATCGCCACGGTGAACGAAGTTGCAATAAACCACTTCGCCCATTCCAACAGGTTGTCCATCGATAAACTGACGGTCGTACACCACATCAAAACAATCGCCTTCCTGGATACCAAAGAAGTCGATGGTCCAAGCGTAGACGTCAGAGAGATGCACAGCCAGGTTGGCATCGCCACCATTGGCAATAACGGCATTCCACAACGATGAGGTGATGACACCCGAGGTACGGGCAAGATTTACTTCCAAATCCTTTTGGAAGCGCCATGCCGTCAGCGAATCAGTCAAGCTGAACAAAGCGTAGTTGCGACGGTCGATCTCATAGATCCAAAACAACGGCGTCTCCATCGTGTCATTGGTCATCAAGAAGTAATAGCGGTTTCCAGAGCGAATCTTGCTCACATCGAACACATCCTTATGGTTGCGAGCGATGTGATCTGTAACCTTGGGGCTGATGCCCTTTGAGGCAAACAAGGAAGAGAGGAACTGTCCCTTTTGGATCTGTCCTTCTTCAACATACATCGAGTCAACGCAGATACCGTACAAATAATTAGGTTCCGACGGGACGATGGTATCCATAATCTCCTCGTTATAGCTAGGCTCATCATGATGACTGCAGTAGCGGTTGCAGTAAGTGATCAGCAAAGCTAGCAAAATAACGGGTGCCGCCAACAGCAGCACCCGTCTCCATCTTAATCTATTTCTCCTCATTTTGTAGCTTGTTCGTAACCAGCGTGCAATGCCTTCATGTTGACTTCAACGACTTCGGCGCCTTTGTTGCCGAAGATATGGTTGATAGCCTCCTCAACTTTACCCAGCTCGATGCCGAGGTAAGGTACGGTAGCGCCCAAAAGCACCATGTTAGAACGAGCCTTGATGGTCTTGGCAATTTCACTGGCATTGAAGCTCACCAGGTTTTTCACCTTAGCAAGTTCAGCGTTGATCTTCGCCATGTCAGGATAGTTGTTGATGTTGATGAAAGGATCGTTGTTGGTGATGATCCAACCGTCCTTGGCCAGCCAAGGCAGGTAGCGCAAGGCTTCCATCGGCTCACTGGAGAGGATGATGTCGGCATGGCCTTCAGGGATGACATCAGCATAGATTTCATCGCTGGAGAGGCGAAGGTGTGAGAACACCGAGCCGCCACGCTGTGACATGCCGTGGATTTCAGACTGTTTGAGGTTGAGGCCCATATTCAAGGCGGCATCCGAAATGATCTTGGCGACTGATACGATACCATCACCGCCCACGCCGCACAATACTATATCTTTTTTCATAGGATTATTTTTTTAAATGTTTCTTTAATTCAACGAGGCATGTACGGTGAGGAATGATGACGGAAACGCCATTGTAGTTGACTTCCTCTTCGATGATACGCACGTTTTCTTCGTGGTTCTTAGGCAGCGGGATGATGTCGCGAATATGTTCAGGAGCCACGCCGAGGCCTTCGCAGATCTGACGAATCTTGTTGTTGGCCGATGAAGGCTGACCACCTGTCATAGCGGTGATGTCGTTATCGAGAATCATAATCACCACATTAGCCTTTTCGTTGACGCAGTCGAGCAGACCTGTCATGCCGCTATGACCGAAGGTACCGTCGCCGATGACTGCCACCGATGGGAAGATACCCACCTCGCTGGCGCCTTTAGCCATGGTGATGGAAGCGCCCATGCACACGGTGGTTTGGATGGCACCCATGTTGAAGCCTAAGGTATAGCAACCGATGTCGCCGAACACCTTGCCACCTTTATGGTTTGCCATGACAGCATTCAAAGCGTTGTAGCTGTCGACGTGAGGGCAGCCCTGGCACAACGCTGGAGGACGGTTGGTGACCACCTCTGGTACAGCAGCGCCGGATTCAGCCTTCAGACCAAGAGCCTTGGCCACCTTTTCGGCGTTCAGCTCGCCATCGCGACGGATGGTCTCGTCCAAACGACCCATGACCTTCTTACCCTTGCCCAAGAAGCCCTTGATGAGCTCCTCAACAAACGGCTGACCGTCTTCAAGCACGAGGATTTCGTCAACCTCGTCATACAGCTTGTTGATCATGTTGTAAGGCAACGGATACTGCGTGATCTTCACCACCGGATAAGGGCACTTGCCACCTTGGAAGTTTTCCATCAGGTAGTTGTAAGCAATACCTGTAGTGATGATACCGAGTTTCTTATTCTCGCCCGGGATGTATTTGTTGTAGCCTGATTCTTCAGATGCCTTGGTGAAGGCCGGCTGCTTGTCAATAAGGTCTCTATAGAGGCGTTTGGCATTGGCTGGGAGCAGCACGAATGAGCGGGCGTCAGCAGGCTCGGTAAGCTCATTCTGCTTGCGGACGGGTTTGCGTACCACGCCAGCACGGCTGTGAGCCAGACGGGTTGGGATACGGTAGAGCACCGGGGTTCCCAAGGTTTCGCTCAATTCAAAGCCGAAATGAACCATGTCGTAGGCTTCCTGTTGGTTGGAAGGTTCCAACATCGGGATCATAGCCCAGTGACCGTAGAAGCGGCTGTCCTGCTCATCTTGTGATGAGAACATGCTCGGGTCGTCAGCAACCACCACGAGAACGCCCTTGGTGCCGATGATGGCAGCATTCATAAAGGGGTCGCCGCAGACGTTCAAGCCCACGTGCTTCATGCAGGTCATGGCACGCTTGCCAGCGTAAGCCACACCGATGGAAGCCTCAAGAGCAGTCTTCTCGTTGGCGCACCAGTTGGCACGGACACCGAGTTCCTTAGCCTGCTTCGATTTTATGACATATTCCGTAATCTGGGTTGAGGGAGTGCCTGGATAACTGTTGATGGCACTGCCTCCGGCATCGATAAAGCCTTGTGCAATAGCTTCATCGCCGAGTAACAATAATTTCTCCATGCTATTTCTATGTTATGATTTAATCCTATATAAGATAGTTAACGCACAAAGGTAAGGAAAAAAGGCACACAAACAATCACTTTAACGAATAAATCTTTCAACGTTCTCCTCACCCGTCTTCACACGCCTATAATGAACGGCATAACAACCTTTAGACAGTTGATTGACATCAATGTTCGTGTCACCCAAAACCCTTGCCTTATAAACGACTCGTCCTAAAATATCAACAATTTTAACATCATAAAAACCCTCTTCAGGGAACTTCAGACTGAGACAATCGCCCACAGGATTGGGATAGATTCCATAGTGTTTTTTGGGATGGATATGGATGGTATCCACCTGTGCCATCGTCCCAACGCTCCAGTGAGCCTGCCATCCGGTAGCGGTAGTAAGGCAGTCGGAGCGGAACTCCACACACAACGCATTACCCGTCGACCTCACCATACCGGGGCTTTGGGTATTCCATCGACCGATCTGAGGCGCATTAACATTGGCGCCATCATAGATCCAAAGAAAATCGTAATCACGTTCAAGGTCGAAACTATCGAAATTCAACGTAATCGTTGTATTGGGATCGCTCTCGATCACCCAAATCCGACGTTCGTCGTTCCCGTAGTTCTCATGATTGAAATTGCCTTCGGTCACACCCGCTCCCCCAAGTACCATTGGAAGTTCATGGTTATTGATAAGCTTATAGTAATAATTCCAGCTCCAGAACGGTCCTGGGTCGGTGTGTGATTGGTCAGGATAATGCTGATGTCCCCGAATCTTGATGCATGCGCCTTCACCTCCTAAGTTATGAAGACCCGAGTCAAGCGCGGTGCCGTCGTCAAGGGTGTCGGTGCAAAAGGTTCGATGCCCGTCGATAGTCTCGTAACGTGAGCAGATGCTCCGCATCAAGTCAGCCGAAGACTCATACATCGCCTTGGTGAAGAAGCTGGCAATGTCGCCATAGGCTTCATGTTCCACGCCGATGGTATAACCATTGGCCGTTCGGGCATGATAAGCCTTGTCCGCTTCCCTTACCATCTGTGTCACCTGACCATCAACTGATCTTATGACATAATGTGCTGACACACTGGATTCGCAATTCAAGAACCAACTGATGGCGCCTGCGTAGGAGCCCTCTGTGTAATGGATCACCACTCCGCTGACTTCCTTGGTACGTTCCTCCCAGTTACATTCCGGTGCGGGAACCCAGATGGCATTGGGGTAGTCCGTCTCCCTTGAAACCGCCACATTCTCGCCCGAAAGCAAAGGATAATCCTCTCCAAACAAGGCCTTTAGATCGACATCAAGCTGGTAATACACTGAATAGAGCATCATCTTCATCGGGAGTTCGTCTTTCTTTTCTCCTATGGGGAGTTCCGACAATTCCATGATCACTGGCATCCACGCCCCAGGGTCTTTCGAGGTGATCCCTTTTTGTGAAGCGACTTTCTCACAAGCTTTAGCGTAGGCCAACACATTGATGGCTGGGTCCCCAAGGATCTCTTCCTCCGTGAAACCTGAAAGCATCGCTACCGTCTTGAGGTTTTCCCTGAAACAGCCCTTGCCGTCACGAACCAGCCCCATCATACCGTAAGCACGGGGCATAGCTGTTGGATCGTCGGCAGGAAAGGTATAGTCGGCATCAGTCAAGTGATGGCATTGCGTATTGGTAAAGGAGACTGCTTCAAGCAGTCCTGATGGCAACGATGGACACTGCCTTTCGGCCAGTTGAAAGACTGACAAAATTACCAAAATGACCAATTTCATAGTGTCAACCTTATTTTAGTGGCAAAAATAACGTTTTTGGAATAAAATTTGTCGCTTTTTCTGTAACTTTTCCGCTTCTCGGACGTTATATAATGGTAAACTTAACAAATCAAAACGTAAAATGAGCAACAACAAACGACTTGAAAGAGACCTCCAGAACAGAGTTTTAGGAGGCGTTTGCTCTGGATTGGGCAATTATTTTGAAGTGGACCCAACGATTTGGCGGGTACTGTTTTTCATCTTGTTCTGGCTGGGACTTTCTGGCCTTCTCATCTACATCATCCTTTGGATGGTGATGCCTGCTGGACAGACGCAGTCCAACTATAGCGCTTATGCACAAGACGCAGAGGTTGTAGGTGAAGGCGGTGAACCTAAGAGAAGTAGAGGCAACATGACCGCAGGCCTCATTCTGATTGGCATCGGCGCCATCGCGTTGCTTGCCCGTTACATTCCTCAGATCAGCTGGCACACGATATGGCCTGTCATCCTGATCGGTATTGGTATCTATCTCATCATCCCTAAAAACAACAAAAAGTCATGAAAAGCAAAAACTTCATTACCGGAATATTAATCATTTTTGTCGGCGTAATAGCATTGCTGGCAGCGCTCAACGTATTTGATTTCCATTGGTCCATCATATTCAGGCTTTGGCCTTTGATGCTGATCATCTTCGGCATCGCCATACTTCCTTTAGGCGACTATGTAAAAGGAGGACTTGTGTTAGCCGCTTTAGGCTTGGGATGTGCGTTGTACCACGTTGAAATGCAGCGTTATAACGGCAACGCGATCACAAGACTTTACAACAACGTCAAGTCGTGGAGTTTCAACACCAATGACGATGACGACGAGTCAGAGGCTGATGAAGTAGAATACTGCTACGCTATCGACCAACACTTCTCAGAGCCTTATGCCGAGGTTGATCATGCCTCCATCGACATTGATTTTGGAGCTGGAGACCTGAAGCTAAAAGACCCTTGCGCCGAATTGGCAACGGTGGATGCGCAGAGCAACTTCGTAAAATACAGCTTCCGGACCGAGAAAGGTGATGACGGCATCGCTTTATACGTCAGCGGGAAAGGCCACTCCAAAAACGTTGGCAAGAAAAACGAAAACGACCTTAATATCGCCTTATGCGCACAACCTGTTTGGGATTTCAGCCTTGACATGGGCGCTGCCGATGCCGAGCTTGACTTCACTCCTTATAAAGTATCTTCCATAGAGATCGATGGTGGTGCATGCGACCTTGACCTGAAACTGGGTGATAGCGGTTGCGACACTCGAGTGAAGATCAACACTGGAGTTTCCGATATCAACATCCAAGTACCGGCCAACGTGGACTGCGAGGTCAACATTGAATCAGCCATCACTGGAAAGGATTTCACCGGCTTTGAAAAGATTGAAAAAGGACTGTGGCGAACACCCAACTACGGACAAGGTGAGCACAAGATTGTGATTGAGATGAGCTGCGCCGTTTCCGACATTTCGGTAAAACGCTACTGATTTCTGCAATTTTCTGCGAGCGATTGAGTTTTTTTACTTACCTTTGCGAGTTTTAAAATCGAATCTCTTTTTAAACTATGCAAAGAAATAAACTTCAGCGGCTATTACTCACGTTAGCCATCGTCTTCTGTACAACACTCACATTCGCTCAAAACAACGACATCAAAGGCTTCGTCTACGAGGAATCGACAGGCGAGCCTGTGATGTTTTCAAACGTGTTCCTGAAGGGCACCACGTTAGGTTGTTCGACAAACGAGAACGGTTATTTCAACATCACCCGTATCCCCGACGGCAAATACACCTTGTATATTACCTGCGTGGGATATGACACGTTGACTTACCCCGTGAGTCTGGCCAATGGCCAAACCATCAACAAGAAGTTCACGCTGAAGGAATCAAGCATCAGCCTTGATGCAGTGAGCATCACCGCCGACAAGGTGGAAGCCAAGACCGAGACCAAGACTTCTGTGATCACCGTCACGCCTAAGACCATCAACAAGATCCCGAGCGTGGGTGGTCAGGCCGACTTGGCGCAGTACCTGCAAGTGGTTCCCGGTGTCATTTTCACCGGTGACCAGGGCGGTCAGCTCTACATCCGCGGTGGCTCCCCCATCCAAAACAAGGTGCTGCTCGACGGCATGGTGATCTATAACCCCTTCCACTCCATCGGCTTGTTCTCCATTTTCGACACGGACATCATCCGCAATGCCGAGGTGTTTACCGGAGGCTTCGGTGCCGAATATGGCGGCCGCATCTCTTCCATCATGGACATCAACACCCGTGACGGTAACAAGAAACGCTGGACCGGTAAGATTGGTGCCAGCTGCTTCGGTGCCAAGCTGACCTTGGAAGGCCCCATCGTCAAGCCCAAGACCAGCGACAAGGCCTCTGTCACCATGGTGCTCTCCGCCAAGAATTCTTACTTAGAGCAAACCAGCAAGGTGCTGTACAAATATGCTGCCGAGGACGGTCTCCCGTTCAACTACAACGACATCTACGGCAAGTTTTCCATCAACGCCCCCAATGGCTCAAAGGTCAACTTCTTCGGTTTCTCGTTCAATGATAAGGTCAACAACTACAAGGCCCTGTCTGACTTCGGATGGAACTCATGGGGCGCTGGAACTAACTTCCTCGTAATCCCTGGCAAGGCTCCTGTAATGATTGAAGGTAGCATCGCCTACTCGAGCTATGTCTCACGCATGCATGAAAACAACAACCCCGACCGCTACAGTAGGGTTGACGGCTTCAACATGAGCTTTGACTTCAACTACTTCTTAGGAAAGAACACCTTGAAATACGGCGTGGAGTTGTCAGGCTACGGCACCGACTTCGTGACCTACAGCAACTATGGCCATATCAGAATCCCGCTGAGCAACTTCTCCACCGAGATTGGTGCTTACGCTAAATACAAGGCCTCATTGGGCAACCTGCTCTTGGAACCCAGCCTTCGTTTCCAGTACTATGCTGACCTTAACGTGCCGTCGCTTGAGCCACGTATCGCCTTCAAATACAATGTCACCGACTGGATGCGTATCAAGGGTGCCGCAGGTATGTACTCACAAGATCTGGTGGCTGCCACCAGCGACCGCGACGTGGTCAACCTGTTCTATGGCTTCCTCTCAGGCGTTAACGGTATTCCCGACACCTTCAAAGGCAACAAGGTCAAGTCGAGCCTCCAAAGAGCCAACCATTTTGTGCTCGGTACGGAGTTCGACCTCACCAACAACCTGAACATGAACATCGAAGGTTATTGGAAACGCTTCAACCAGTTGACCAACATCAACCGCAACAAGATTTATGTGGATGATGAAGAGAACTCCTCTGTCAGCGATTTGATCAAGAAAGACTTCATGATTGAGGACGGCGACGCCTATGGCTTCGACCTGTCGTTGAAATACGAGGACAAGCACTGGTACCTGTGGGCTGTTTATGCTTTAGGCTTTGTCAACAGAAACTATGAAAAGTACGATGGTGGCGAAGTCACATTGGTGACCTACCAACCCCATTTCGACCGTCGTCACAATGTCAACGTCATCTTGACTTACACTGCCGGCGACTTGCGTCAGTGGGAGTTCAGCGGCCGTTGGAACTTCGGTACGGGATTCCCGTTCACCCAAGTGCAAGGCTTCTATGAATACCTCACCTTCCAGGACGGCATCTACTTCGACTACACCACCGCCAATGGCGAGTTGGGTATGGTCTTTGCCGACCTGAACCAAGGCCGTCTGCCCATGTACCACCGCTTCGACATCGATGTCAAGCGCAAGTTCTTCTTCAGCGAGCACACCATCTTGGAAGTCGACCTCAGTGTGACCAACGTCTACAACAGAGCCAACGTGTTTTACGTAGACCTCATCACCAGCGAGGTAGTCAACCAACTGCCCATCCTGCCGTCATTAGGCTTGACCCTGTCGTTCTAACCTGAAAAGTACATCCCCATGAAACGAATACTCCTTTTCATAGCCGTTTGCCTGCTGACCTTCAATGGCATCGCACAAAGCGACAACAATGCCATCAAGCAGTTCTATCGTACCATCCAAGGTACCTATCAAGGTCAGCTCAACGACTCCACCAGTGTAACGCTCCACTTCGCCCCCATTTGGGAACGCGAAGAGAATCCCTTCCGCTGGTTTTATTTAGAGGCCGTCAACAACGAGACCAAACAGATTGTCGCGCAAAACATTTTGGAGATTGAGCCCATCTCTGACATTACCTTTAACATCGTTGTATATGGCATCAAGTCGCCAAAGGAGTTCGTTGGTCAATGGGGCAACCGTCACTTTTTTGAGGGATACAACACCCATATTTTGAAAGGAAAGAAAAAATTCGTGTTTCTCAAGACCAAGGATTTCGAGTACCAAACTGGATGGAACGGCCGCAAGTCGCTGGAGTGTTTCCCTTCAGGCGACAGGATTCATTTCAAGTTTGTGCAGGAAGACGAGCGTTTCTATATCAAGAGAGTTCCCCAAGGAACCACCAACATCATCGGCTACACTTTCTTTAAAGAGCTGACTGACTGAGTTTGAACACCCAAGCCGAAGCGCTTTTGATATCAGCATAACGAAGGCTGCCCGTTTCGATAACGAGGCGGCCTTTTTCGTAACGCCAAGGAAGTTTCTTTTCGCAGCCGAGCAAGGTAACCGTCATGTTCTTGGCAGGCTCGTCAACATCGAGGATCAACTGCTTGTCGGGAAAATTGAATGTGATGGCATAAACAGCGTCATGGCCTCGGGTGAAGCAAACCTCGGGCTGGGCCACTGTGTCGTTTCGGTAAGGCTGGGAGCTGTAAATGGCTTCGCCATTGACTTCGAGCCAACACCCAAGGTCAAGCAAGCGCTCCTGTTGAAGCATCGGGATCTTGCCGTCAGCCGCTGGACCTACATTGATGGTCAAGCCACCACCAGCCGCCACCAAGGTTACAAAATGGCGGATCAACTCATCGGAAGTCAGATAGGTTTCAAGGGGTTCGTTGCGGTTGAGGCCAAAGGAGCGACCGATGCCGCGACATTCAGCCCATGGGCGGTCGGTGAGTTTGGCTCGGCCCGTGTATTCAGGAGTGCGGAAGCCATGTTGCTGTCCCTCGCCCCATCGGTCATTGACGATAGCTTCATCGCCTATGGTGTTGTAGTACCAAGAGATCAACTCGGTGGCATGCCATTGCTTCGCACTATTGCGCCATTCACCGTCAGTAAAAAGGATTGTGGGCTTGTAGGCAGTAACCAATTCTTTGAACTGCGGAATCATGTGAGTATCGACATAGGTAGCGATGGAGTCATCGGGATCCTCATACCAGATATGCTTCTTATTGGTCCATTCAGGCAGGGAATAATAGAAACCCATCTTCAACCCTTGCTTGCGTACCGCCTCAGTCAGCTCACCGCAGATGTCGCGATGCGGTCCTGTCTCCACTGAGTTCCAGCCTGGTGCATATTGGCTCGGCCAAAGACAATAGCCATCATGATGCTTGCTGACCAGCAGCACGTATTTTGCCCCTGACTTCCTGAACAATTCGGCCCATTCATCGGGATCCCAAAGTTCGGCTTTCCACATGGGGACGAAGTCCTTGTATTGAAACTCCTTGCCGTAAACCCGCTCCATGAAATCCTTTCGATGGTCGCCCATCATAAGGCCACGGTAAAACCATTCGGCGTAACCGTCTTCACTGGCGAAGGCTGAAACTGAATAGAGGCCCCAATGGATAAAAATGCCCAACTTAGCGTCAGAAAACCATTCTGGATAGCCACGCTGATTGATGGATTCCCAGGTGGGAAGCACTTGAGATTGGGCTGAAAAGGCTGTAAGAGCAAGGAACAAGACAAGGAAAAGACGTTTCATAGGACGATGTTTTGGGACAAAGGTAACAAAAAAAGGGACACATCGTAATGTGTCCCTCCTATTATGATTCAAACAATTCTTAGAAATTGTAATAGATTCTGATTGAAGGAGCGGCAAGGTCGCATCTCATCAAGAAACCGTCGGTGCCATAGAAATTATGGTCATAACCAATCTTTCCGAAACGGAAAGCAGCAGTCCATTTGTCGGTAGCCATCCAAGCGATACCGGGTTGCAGCATTATAGCGTAAGCGCCCTTAGGAGCAGCATTGATCAAATTGAAATCAGCAGTCAAATCCAAAAACAGAGAGAACTTGCCACCGATGGTGCAAGGCACATAGCGGAAATAAGGCTGAAGAGTCAGAGCATTGGTAGAGCCAACACCTTTAACATTGTCAAAAGTATAACCAGCGCCAAGAGCAATGGTGAATGGTGAATCGGGAATCATGTAACCAACCTCTGGAGAGAGGGTAATGCCTGTGTGATTCTTTTGAATGTCAGCACCAAGACCACCGCCGATCCAAACCTGAGCGTTGGCTGACATAACACCAGCAAAAACGATTGCGAGAACTAAAACTAACTTTTTCATAATTGATTTTGTTTAAGGGTTAATTTGTTATTGATTAATTGTTGTTATTTTTCAATGAATGCGATGGTATCGCCTTTGGCAACGCGCTTGCCTTGTTCGGCCGTGGCTTCCACGATCTTGCCTGACCACAATGCGTAGACAGGTTCCATCCCGTGCTCGCTGTTGATAGCGCAGAGCAGGTCGCCTTCCTTGTAGACCTGACCTGGAGCAGGAGCAATGGACTTATCGTCGAAGTCGACTT
>JAEEGJ010005701.1_pt1 | contig 38637 bp, 35 predicted proteins | sample 8958761 | NCBI WGS metagenome assembly JAEEGJ01 (sample SAMN16246546, study PRJNA631951) | gut metagenome | biome: gut microbiome; feature: rumen; material: RS-attached | host: Bos | place: Iran: Karaj | collected 2018-10
ACGGGTCTTGCGATATGCACATTGAAAAATTCGATTAACGGTCCCATGAAGATATCACCCGTTTGAAGCGGCGCGGTCGCGACGAAGCGTCAGATACCACCTTACAACCGCCGTTCCGATGATTATTATATAACCGATAACGCTAAGATACGAGGGCGTCTCGGATAAGAATACCATACCGAGAATGGCCGCAAATATAACCTGCGTGTAGTCGAACACGGAAATTTCTTTGGCCGGGGCGAACTTATATGCTGTGGTGATTCCGAACTGCCCGAGGGATGCCGCTACACCCGCAAGTATCAGGCAGGTCCACTGCCATGCTGTCATGGGATGAAAGTCCTTAATCAGAAACGGTGCAGTCACAAGGCATGAAAACGCGGAAAAACAAAATACTATGATGGGAGTTCTCTCACCTTTGCCCCCGAGTCTTCTCACAAACACATACGCGGTACCTGCTCCGAAGCCTCCGTAAAGACCGATAAGTGCCGGCACTACCGACATATTTCCGCCGGGACGGATGATGAAAAGCGCGCCTATGAAGGCAACCACCGTTGCCACAATATCCCTGACCTTGGGCACTTCCTTAAGCACCGGTATGGAAATCAATATTGCAAAGAAAGGTGAAAGTTTATTAAGCATATTCGCGTCCGCAATACCGAGCCTGTCTATGGCATAGAAATTGCAGATAAGGCCGCTGGTGCCGAATATACAGCGAAGCGCGATATCTAAATAACTTGTCTTTTGAATCTTGAACTTCTCGGGTGAGCGAAGCAGAATCACTGTTGCCACGACTGCTGCCACGGCATTCCTGAAAAACGCCTTCTGCATAGTCGGCAGGTCGCCCGATACACGTACAAAAAACGTCATAAAAGAGAATCCCAGCGCAGCAAGTAAAATGCACAGGATTCCCTTTATGTGATTCGATTTTAACTTAACTTCGCCCATCGTGTATCTCCTATCGTTTTCCCATTATGTTACCACTTTAGGGCGATAAAGCAAGAAAAAATTATTGCCTTTGCATGTTCTTGCGATACTCTCCGGGCGAGACTCCGCACTCAGCCTTAAAGGTCTTCATGAAATGCTTCTCGTTGTCGTATCCCACCGCACGGCTCACTTCGATAATTTTCATATCGGTATCGCTTAAGAGCTTCTTGGCTTCTTTGATACGGATTCCTTTTAAGTAATTAACAAAGTTCGTGCCCGTATACTGCTTAAACAGGTATGAAAGCATCGAATAATTCATGGAGATATAATTGGACACAACCGCCATGTTTAAGTCTTTCATGTAGTTTTGTTCCACATACTCAACGGCGGCTTTAAGCTTCTTTTTACCTTCCGAATCATCGCTTTGCAAAATAAGGCCTCGAAGCTTCATAATCCACTCCATGAGCGCCTCTCTGTACTCATCGATATCAGCAAAAGAAAGCACATCCTGAAGCCTTTTTAACTCACCTTCCGCTTCTTCCGTCACACTGTTTTTGTATATTTTTTTGACATTATCATTAAAGTCGGTCAGAGCCGCTTCGAAGTCATCATAGCTTAAATTGCCGCGCTTACATTCCGTAAACAACTTGCCCCACTGTTCATCAAGCTCATCTTCTCTCTTGGTGCCCACAAGCTGAAGCCTCTGCATTAGTGCTGCTTCTTCCACCAGACGTTTTGCCTGCACCCGCAAAGGCTCGGGCGCTTCTTTGATGTCATCGTCAGACTTAATGCCGCGACACTCCACAAAGGCACGCTTTCTGCGCTCAAGGGCTTCTTTGTATGCTTTTCTTAATTCAGCCAATCCCGTATGTACATCTGAGGCACCGACACGAAGTTCTTCAAAACGGTCTTCGTCAAATTCGCGGGGCTCTTCAAGTACCAGTACATCGGAAGCATTAACGTTCTCAAAGAGTATTCCGTCAATAACGTCTTTAAAGCTGCCTACGGGCGCAACAACCACCCTGTATGGCTCGGTTACAAATATCTCGCTGTACCGCTCTGCAATCTCCTGAATGCGAGCCTCATCAATAACGGGTCTCTCCACGAGCTGCCTTACTTCCTTAAGCCCGAAGTCCTTATCCTTCATGCTGCGAAGGTTCTTGCCTTCTATCTCTTCGTTAAGAGTCTTAAGGATACCTGCTATCTTGTCTCGCTCAACAGGCTTTAAGATATATTCCCTTACGCCGCTTCTTAACATCTCCACAGCATATGAAAAATCATCATAACCGCTGATTGCCACCATAAGCGGGGGCTTGGGCAGAGTGTTGGCAAGGCGTACCAGCTCTATACCGTCCATTTTGGGCATACGGATATCGGTGAACATTACGTCCACTTCTTTGTCCTTTAGTATCTCCCAAGCAAGCTCACCGTTTTGGCACTCCATAATCATTTCCACCGGAACTCCGCTTCGCTCTACCATGGTGCAGATGCCGCGTCTTATCATTTTTTCGTCTTCAACTATGAGTACGCTTTTCACTTTAAACCTCCGACATTCATACCCGCTTCTCTTCGTCTTTTTCCGGCGGGAATCTTAACTACCGCCTTAGTATACAGACCCTGCTTGGAATACATGGAAAGGCCGTATTCCTTGCCGAAAGCCATTATTATTCTGTCATTAACGTTCTTAAGTCCTATACCGTTTCCTTTGCCGCCGTTTACGTCGATTTCGCTCTCTATACGCTTACGTAGAATAGCTATCTCTTCCTCGGACATTCCGCGGCCACTGTCGGATACTTCGATTACACAGTCCTCACCTTCGAGGTGGCCCTTAATATATACGGTATTCTCCACACCGAGAGGCTCTATGCCGTGAAGTATCGCATTCTCAACCAGCGGCTGAAGCGACATCTTCGGAATCTCCAGTTCAAGCAGTGCATCGTCAAGCTTTACGCCAAGGTGAATCGGATAGTCGTATCTTAGATTAATAAGAGCCATGTAGTCCTGAATATACTCAAGCTCCTGCCCGACGGTAACGTTGCCTGATACCCATCTCATACTGTATCTTAGTAATTTACCAAGTGATGTGATTGCATCGGAGATATCGTACTTTTCCTCAATCTCCGCCATCATCTTAATGGACTCAAGTACGTTATAAATAAAATGAGCATTGATCTGGTTCTGAAGTGCCCTTATCTCCGAGTTCTTAACAAGGACTTCTCTGTCGATGTTCTCCTTCATCAGCTTTTCAATCTTATCAAGCATATCGTTAAGAGCCGTACCAAGTTCACCCATCTCATCGGAGGTTTCTTCCTTGATACGAACGCTTAAGTTGCCCTGTCTTACTTTCTCCATGCTCTCTAAGATTGCATAGAACTGTCGCAGCATTCTTTTGACAATATAATCGATGATGAATGCCAAAAGAATGAGCACTACCACCATCACACCCACAAAGAAATTTCTGGTGTTGTAGACCTTCTTGATGTTGGCGGTAATATCAAGGACGGTGATAAGGGTACCGCCGAGCTTCTTACTGTATACGCCCGACACCACAAATTTCTTGCCATCATGCCTGATGTAATTTACAAAGTTTTCCTGCCCCTCGCTGTCGCACTCTGCGGCGAGAGTCTCCATAAGCGCCGCTATCTCGTCGCTTTGAGCATCGTCATAATATATTAAGCCGTCATCGGTCTTAAAAAAGCCGTATTCTGTGTCCTTGCCTTCGTATAATGCCGGAAACATGGTCTTCATGTTGACTGCGGCTTCAATCGTGCCGATTATACCGTTCTTATAGTCCGTAATAGGCGTAATAAGGCCCGCAAGGCTCTCTCTGTGACTGGTAATCAGCGCGGAAAAAGCAGTGTCGTTGTAACCGAATACCCAGCCGGTTCTGCCCTCTTCCGCCCACTCAAGATTGCTCATTCGCGAGTTCTTATAAAGCACCGGCATAACCTCGGATACGGCATCGTTTGATGCATATATTCGCACGCCGTACAGTAACGGGTTGTTGCTGACAAGTCGCTCAAGGTTCTTAACGTCTGTTTCCTTAAAGCTTACGATTGCATCAAGATCGAGGCTTCTTCCCTCGCTTGCGGCGTTAAGCACATTAAGCATCTCCTCATCCGCAAGAAAGAACTGTGTGGACATATTGATAGAGTCTATGCAGGTATCTATCTGACTCTTGTTTCGCTCCGTCTTATGCTCCATGTAAGCCTTCGACTCGCTTACCACGTTCACTTCCTGCTCTCTGAAAAGCACACCGGCAAGCACCGCCATGGTAATGGCAATGGTCACTATGATGACGATGGTGAACTTTATATTCAGTTTTAAGCCGTTATATAACTTATGCTTTTTCATCTACTCCATCTTAAGACGGGCTTTGTTTTCCTTCATCTGCCTTGTTTTCTCCACCATGACTTTGTCATAGCCCAAGGCCTTACGCTCCGTCTTATAATCCTCAAGAATCTTGTCGAACGCTTCGTCCGTCTCCGCCAAAAGAAGTTCTTTTAACGTCTTACTCCATAACTTGTCGCACTTAGTAAAAAGGCTTGCAAGCTCAGCATCCTTGGGCACCATAACCTCGTACTGGCCAAGATATGCGGTGTAGGGGTAGGTCCACTCCTCAAGCTGCTTCATGGGCTCTTTAAGTGGCAGCTTCCACTTAAGCTGCATTACGTTATTCTGAAGCATCCAGTATGTGTCATCGGCACCGTATAATGCGTTATATTTTTCGCGGTCGGAATTAAGCACCTTCTCAACCTCGGGAAGTAAAGTCGCCACACCGTTCTCCTCGGTATAAGTTTCACCTTCGACACCAAGGTATATAAGTTTCTGACCTTTCTCACTGAGCAGATACGACATAAACTTAATCGCCCGCTCCGGGTCCTTACAGTTTTTGGAAATCAGGGTTATGGTCCAGCCGGTAATACCGTTTGACGGAAGAATCGGGTCGTCGCCCTTACTGTTCTTTGGTCCGTCCACAGCGATATAAATACTCTCGGGATCCTTCTCGTACAAAAGCTTTTCCTGATCCGCAAGGTCGGTACGCTGATAAAGCATACAGAAGTATCGGCCGTTGGCAATCTTCTCACTCATCTGGGTTCTTGAATCCACGAACACGTCGGGACTTAAATATCCTTCGCTTGAAAGCTTTCTGAACATCTTAAGCCACTTAATATACTCTTCGTCCGTATATCTGTCGTAATACTTACCGTCCTTCTCATAAGGAATCGCCAGAAAGTTCATAAGATACTGGTCAAAAGAAACACATCCGGTATCGTCAAAAACATGCGCCCCTATAGGAATAAGCGCCTCTCCGCCCACCTGCGGGAATTTGTAATAAGCATCCTTAACCGCCTTGTAAAAGCCCTCGGGCGTAGTCATATCAGGACTTCCGATAGCTTCATAGATATCCTTTCTTACAAGGAAAGTCTGGTTGGAGGCTATATCATCATGAGTCTCAAGATCACGCGGAGTAAAGCTTGAATTGGGGTAACAATAGATATTGCCGTCAGCCCATGTGTACCAGTCTCTTACCGCCTCATCCGCAACCTCATAGAAGTACGGGTCGTACTTATCCGCAAGCTCGTTGAGGGCATACACCATACCGCTTTCGACAATTTCTCCGTACTGAGGCTCCCACCACCCAAGCGTGATAATGTCGGGAAGTGAATCGGAAGCTATAAGCGCATTAAGCTTCTCCGCTTCATTACCGGGTGGCGAAATAAAGTTCACCGACACCCCTGTATCCTTCGTAATAGCGTCAGACACTGAGTTTCCGCCCCATGAAGTTACGAACCACGAATAGTTAACGTACCAGTCAAATGTAATGGGCGTGGGGTCCTCTCCCGTATTATTCTTTTTATCCGCGCAGCCTGCCAGAGTAAGCATCGTGCACGTAAGTATAATGGCCAAAAGCTTTCTTTTCACATAAGCCTCCGTTGTAACGTAATCTATTAAATAGTATACACAATTTGAATTAATAAAAACACTTTAACCGAGAGGGTATAAACCGCTCTCGGTCTTAAGTTCATTATTCTTTGACCGCACCCGCAGATACGCTGCTGATGATGTACTTACTGAATACCGCAAATACAATCAGTATCGGGATTACGGATATCGCAACCGATAGGTATGTTGCGCCCTGGTTGCGGGTAATATCCTGTGATGCGCGAAGAGTCGCCATCATGACGGGAAGGGTCATTTTGTTTTTCTTGTTGATTAAAATCATCGGAAGAAGGTAGTTGTTCCAGTTACCGATGAATCCCATGATGCCCATGGTTGCCACCGCGGGAGCCACTATGGGGATGACTATCCGGTGAAAGCTGAAAAGCTCGTTGGCGCCGTCCATTCTTGCTGCCTCTATGAGGGATTTGGGCAGTGAGGACAGGATATACTGTCTCAAAAAGAAGACGGTTCCCGGAGCCGCGATGGCGGGCAAAATTAGGGGTATGTATGAGTTTACCAGTTTAAGCTTTGAGCATAACTGGTAAAAGCCTATGAGGGAAAGCTGTCCGGGTATCATCATAAATACGAGGATAACCGTGAATATCAGCTTGTTTCCTTTAAACTTGTAAAAAGCAAGTCCGTACGCGGTAAGTGTTGAAAAGTAAGCACCTAAGAGCGTAGCCGGAATGCCTACTATCAAGCTGTTTCTCATACCGAGAAAGAGGTTAAAGTATGTGAATACGGTTTCCCAGTTTTCTTTTAAATGAGTGCTGGGGATTAATGAAAATCCCGTAAGAATTTCGTTACCGTTTCTGGTTGCGTTAACCATCATCATGAGAAAGGGAATCATACAGGTTACCGCAAGTGCTATAAGGAACAGATAGATGAGTGATTTTTTAATATGGTATCCGACTGAATGATGCATATTCTACTGTTCCTCCTTCTTTCTGTTAAATAATCTAAACTCTACAATCGATGCCACCAGAATAATTAGGAACATCGTGTAAGCAATACTGGAGGCGTAACCTGTCTGGGTGGTGCCTGTGGTAAAGCCGAACTTGTATAAGTACATCATTGCCGTCTGAACCTTGCCGTAGGATGCGGTCGAAGGACTGATCATTAAGTAAGGCAGGTCAAACATCTGAATACCGCCGATAAGGGAGGTAATTGCCACATACATAAGTATGGGTCTGATAAGCGGCAATGTAATTTTCGTAAATATGGTCCATCTTCCCGCTCCGTCGATGGCCGCCGCTTCAAAGTAATCCTTGGAGATACCCTGAACGCCCGCCATGAGCATTAAGAAGGAGTTACCAAACCACATCCATGACTGAATAACCGCTATAACGTAGCCGGCACTGTCGGAGGACCCCAGCCAGTCTTTTCGCTGGAATACTTTGCCAAAGAAACCGACGATTGCAGTCAGCATGTTGTTAAAGTCTCCGTAAGGGAACATGAAAAATGTGCTGAATAAGAATGCTATGGATGTTGCAGCAATAAGGTTGGGAAGGTAATACACGATTCTGAATACGCGAAGCCCCTTCATCTTATACTTAACATCACTGAATATAACCATTAACAGGAATGCAAGGCCTAACTGAAGCACAATGTTGACAATCCATATGCGCATCGTATTGCCGAGTGCTTTCCAAAAGAATTTATCCGTTAAAACTCGCTTGTAGTTATCAAACCAGATCCACTTGGGAGTGCCCGTAACCTTTAAGTTGGTAAAGCTTAAATAAAGCGTTCTCAAAACCGGATATACGCTGAAAATCAAAAATACAATTACAAAGGGAGCGACAAAAAAATAGCCCCAGTTATTGTACGCGGTAAGCTTACTTTTCTTTTTCTTAACTCGTGTTGTGTTAGCCATGAATGTTCTCCCTTAATCAAAAGAGCTTATACATCGGACGGGGGAAGCTTGCACTTCCCCGCCCTGTATTTGTATCTAAAAAATCTTATCTTTCTACAACGATTTCGCCTGCGAAGGTGGACTCAACGGTGTCGTAGAACTCGTTAAGTGCATCTTCTTTGGAAGCCTCGCCGGTCTTAATCTTGGAGATTGCATTGCCCCAAGCATCGCCGATTGCGGTGTCATACTTGGTAACCTTGGAGTAGTCGATACCCTTTGCAAGCTCTAACCACATAGCGTACATCTTCTCACCGCCGTATATGGGGTTAGTGTCGTCTTTGTGCTTTTCAAGAGCTGAAAGAAGGGAAACGGTATCACCTTCGGAAGCCTCGATCCACCAATCAGCTGTTTCTTCGTTAAGAGTACAGAACTTTACAAAATCCCATGCAAGTTCTTTTCTTTCGGAGAGTTCGGAGATACCGATGAAGGTACCGCCGCCAAATCCGTATGCAGGTCCTGCGCAAACGCCCCACTTACCTGCGGTGTCGCCTACGTTATCTCTCATGGTTAAAACGCCCCATGCGGGAAGACCGAATGCAAATACTTCTGCGTAAGTATCGGTGTAGTTACCTACGTTAGCGTTGTAGTTCTCTGCGTCCCAGATGTTAAGGTTGGTATTACCTTCTTCGTCTGTGCCCCAGTCACCCCACTGAAGATCTGCGGTAAGAACCGGAACTGCGCCGCTCATTGCCTGATACCAAGGGGTAGACCACTGTGCAGCGTATGCTGTAAGGTCTTCCTGGTAAAGCTTAACTACCATATCCATGTAGTCAAAACGAGCCTGGTCTACGTTGAGCTTGCCATCCACAACCCATGCGGAGTCGCCGGAGAAGTAGTTAAGCTCGGAGTCGGAAGCAAAGATTCTGTATCCTGCTTCTTTTAACTTTCTGCCTGCTTCGAGAATATTCTCGTATGAAGAGAAGATTTTCTGAACCTCTTCGGGATCTGATGAACCGAATACGGATTCAGCGATATCTCTTCTGTAGTAGAAACCTGCGGGAGTAATCTGGTAAGAGATGGCTCTTGTGGTGCCTTCTGAATCCTTACCAACTTCCCATACATAGTCAACAATCTGTCCTGCGTAGTTGCTTGCGCCGAGTGCATCAAGGTCTGCGAAGAATCCGTTGTCAAAGAACTCGGGAAGCATCTGAGGCTCACCTACTACGATGTCGGGTTCTTTCTCGCCGCCCATGATAGCTGTCTGAAGCTTTGTGGGGTAGTCAGCGGGCTCGATAACAATTACTTCTGTGGGAACACCGGTCTTCTCGGTGTATCTGTCAGCGAACTGCTCAAGGTCCTTGGCAAGTGTCCAGACAACAAGCTTGTCGCCGTTGGCAAGTGCCTTTGAAACTACGTCTTCAGTAGCTGTTTCTTCAACTGATGCTACAGGTGCTTTAGTCTCGCCTGCGTTCGAATTGTCGGTCGAGGATGCGGTTGTATCGCCGCAAGCCGCAAGTGAAAATGTCATAACGCCTGCAAGCAATAAAGAAATAAGTTTCTTCATTTTCATAATAATTTGCCCTCCTTTTGGCATTTCCTTATCGTAGTTTCATTGTATTTGATGGGATGACCAAAAAAAGTACACTATTTTTTTATTTGGTGCTCTTTTTTTAGTGTTCTTTTTTTATGACGCTTACCTCAATCGACTTAACCTTGCCGTCGCGTACGTCTGCTGCCGCGGTATCTTCCACTGCGCCGTTATAGACGTTAATAAGCGTATTATTCTTGTAAGTAAGCACAATTGCGCCGATCTCGTACTCGCCCGGGATGTAGTCTTTTATTCCGTCAAAAGAATATGTCACGGGAACGCTTCCGAGAAACATAGCCTTGACCTTTCTGTCCTCGCCGATTAAGTAATTCGGAATTGCAGGCTCGAACTTAAGCGTCAGCTTATCGCTTTCCACGGTGAAAGGATTCTTACCAAACATCATTAACTTCCAGATATTCATGAACTCAACCGTAGTGCCGCTGAGTCTTGCCACAAAGCCTTTGCCGTGAATGCGCTCGTCGGGGTTGGCGGAACTTGCGATGAAAGATGAATTCTCCAGGGTGCTTCGGCCGTAGGTTTCCTCGTCAAGAAAAGGAATGGCTGCGTTCTTAAAGTCTTCAAAGAACTCTTTGTAAAGTCCCGACTTAATGAGTTCCAAAAGGTACTTGTATTCCATGTGAAGCCATATTGACTCATTCTCAAGCCAGCCCGGTGTGAAGGCCTTCGCTCGGCCGACTTCGTAGCTTGCCTTAGCCAGCGAGCCGTTTACCTTGTACATGGAAAGCTTTTTATCGTAGAGGGCACTGTTCTTTACTTCGTTGTAGAGGGCAAGCTTTCTTTCGCCGGTCTCGGGAAGCTTTAAGTAGCGCACCTGTCCTTCGAGGAAAGGCGGAAGGGTGCGAATCTCTGTTTTAAGCGGAATGATGAGGTCATCCTTCTCATCGTACTCGGTCACTTCGTAGCTAAAGTACATGGGGCAGATGCCGTTGCCGTATTTAAGCGCCTTTTCGATGCCAAACATCACCGCGCGGTAGAGTACCAGTAGCATGTCGACTGCTTTCTGATAGCTGAATGATGTTTTCTTGCCGGAGATTCCGTAGTAGGTCTTTTCTCTGTACTCTTCCTTAATGTCGTTAAGAAGGTTCCAGCGCTTGAAGGGGTCTGTCTCTCTTGCGGCCGTCTCGGATACGTCTTTAAAGAGCTTAGCCACTTCTTCGGTAAGCTTAACGTCTTCTTTGTGCTTGTTAAGTGCATTTATTGTAAAAAGAATGTTTCTCGCAAGTTCATAAGTCTCGCCCATGGAGGAACCGAGAAGCGCGGGAAGGCCGTTAAGTGCGTCATACCAGCCGGGCTTGCCCCCTTCCATTTCGATACCCATTCCGTAGGAATCGAGGGTGGCAAACTTAATTGCGGAAAGAAGGATTAACTTTTCCATCAGGTTAACTTTCACAGTCGCGCCCTTGCCATAGTCTGCGCAGACAAGCTTATCTGTGCTTGTGCGAAGGCTGTCCTTATCGAGGGCGTTATACTGCCTTATACCGTTCTCGGTCTTGACGTAGCGTTTGTAACGCTTTAGGAGGTTGGCTTCGGACTTAAAATACGTGAGGGAGTCGGAATAAAGCAGGCAGTGTTCTTTTTCCGGGAACACGCTTAAGTATTCGTTCACGAGGTCGAGGTTGTAGGTCCAGTGGTCGCACCAGTAGCCTTCGCCGAAGTTACCGTTAACAAGGCTTTCGGAGAAGTCGATGATGCTTGTGAAAAGGTCCTCGAGAGCGTCGGGCTTAACAACCTTAAGAAGCATCATGTAAAGCGCGCCGGGAGTGTAGCCGCCCGTTACCAAAGCCTTCACAAGTGCCTTGTTCCCGGGTTCAAGGTCACTTAATAAAGTGTCGGCCTTGTCTTCGGGGAGCTTGTATGTGAGCTTCTCTATTCCCAGCGGATTGTAGCTGTCAAGCTGTATAAGGCTGTAGAATTCGTTGATGTTTTCCCTGCCGGTAAAAGGGGCAAAGAAAACATCCATGCGGCGGTTCTGATTGATATCTCTGTAGCTTGCGTTGCCCTGAGAATAGAACTCGGGAAGCACCGAGAAAAAATTGTAGTCTCGCTCGGTATCGCCGTGCTTCCTTGAATACACGTAGAAAACCTTATTGTTGCCAAGCCTGATGGGAGCGCCGCCTCGAAGTGCGTTGTCCATAAAGGTGTATCTGCAGTACTCGTCGAAACGGGTGTCGGCGGTATGCGTGTCTATAGGGTCCGTAAGTGTATTGGTCAGCTCGCGGGCTCTTGCTCTTTTCATGGTGAAGTAATCCGCGCCGTGGTGCCCCTCTGTATATGCGTCCAGCTTTCTCATACTCTCGATGAAGCCATAGACTTCGTTAAGAGTAAGTGACTCGCCGGGTTTAAGGTCGATAGCCTGTGCAAAGAAAGCGCACGGGAAAAGATTCGAACGCTTCTCCTTGTACTCCTGTACACCCTTAAGCCCCTTCTCCTTAAAGTTGACGGGATTCTCAAATGAATTGTCGTAGGAGAAAATCGCTGCGGGGTCTGATATGGTACGGATTCTTTTGCCGGATTTGTCATGGCATAAAGCGAAGTTGCCCTGCGTAATCTCGGTGACGGTCGTAGAATCTTCGATGCTGGCACGTACTCTGTAATAGGTATTGCCCGCGGGGGTGTCTTCCGCCTGCATCCAGGCCTTGGCAGTTTCAACCATGTTCTTTAAGTTGTCCATGTTGACGCCGTAAGGGATGATTGCGGGCATTCCGTCGATGATTTCTATGTGAGCTTCTTTGTTGCTTGTATTAGTTATGTTAACCTCACGTACTAAAGCGCCGAGGCTTTCTTCGGGAAGTACATAATAGGTGACTCCGGTATTAAGACCGCTTTTGTCGTTCTGCTCTTCGATGGTAAGAAGGTTCATCTCCACGTTCATGTTATGAGGTATGTTCTCATCATGAAAAGGCTCGTAAACTGTGTCGTCTTTTCTTATGAATGTGCGGAAACCGTTTCTTTTGACAGTTGCGTACGCGGTGTAGGCGGGCGAAAACTCCATGATGGCGCCGTTTTTGTCCTTAGAGCCAAAGCTGGTTACCGCCTGGCCCCTGTTAACGTAGTGACACCAGATTGGGATGCCCTTGATTCCCGCAATTCCGGGGAGGAAGCTTGCGAAGGTACTTTTCTTTCCGTAGTTTTTCATGTTTACTCTCCCTGCTTTAAAATGATTTTTAAATGATTGTCCGTGGTTAAAAGTGAAGTGTCTGAAAGCACCGCTTTCTTACCGTCAATAATCATTAGTGCCGTGGTGTCGTTAAGAGTTGCGCTTTCGATTCTGTAATCGCCATACTCAAGGTGCGCCGCGTTCTCGTACTCGACGTGAAGTGTCCTCCCGTCAAAAGGAAGCGTTATCGACGCTCTTCCCTTCTCATCAAACTGCTCTGCCATAAGCTTGGGCTCCACGGTAAGCTTGCCGTAATCGCCGCAGATTCCGTACATCTGCGTAACCACTGTCAGAACATACCAGCTTGCCGCACCCGTTAAGAACTGGTAGAGTCCTCTTCCGCCCTTACCGAAGTACTCGGGGATACCGGGATAGATGCGGCTTGTCTCAAAGTCCATGGACTGCCTGTAAAGTGCCTTAAGTGCCTTATAGCCTTCGCGCACAAATCCGCGTGAATACAAAGCGTTGGCATACATGACTGCCATGTGGGAGAATACCGCGCCGTTTTCTTTTTCCCCGTAGGCAAAGAAAAATGCGCGTCCCATGTCGGGTAAGCCCTTGCCGAAGTCGGTGTTGAGCCTGTAGCCGCCGTAGGACTCGTCGTAGAGAAGCTTGTCGGCACTTGCGGTAATCTCTTTAATCTGCTCATCGGTCGCAACGCCCGACATGATAGCGAATACCTGACCGGTGAGAGTCATCTGTGTGCCGTTACTGCGCTCGAGCGCCTGCCCCTGATTGTCGTAATATCCGTTGTAGCGTCCGTATCCGTCATCGCCTATCCACTCCTGCTTTCTGAGGAGCGTAAAAAGAAAGTCCGCCTTGCTCTTCATATTCTCCGCAAGATCCTTGGTCTTGTGTGTCTTCCTCTTGCCGCTTACGCTGTGGACGACGCTGTCAAGATAGCCGTTTAAGATGTATCTCTTATGATTCAGCGATGCATAAATGTCGTCGTTGTCCGAAAGAAGCGGGTCGATTTCTTTTAAGAGCTTAAGACTCGTTACGCCGGTCTCGTGAAGCTTCATCAAGAGGTTTGAAAGTGTCACGAGATTACCCGCGTAGGCGTGAGTAAATGCCACGCTTTCGCCCTTATCGGGCGCCATGTCGAGGGCGTCGTTCCAGTCAGCACCGCGAAGCTTAATCATGTTGTGGGCGCCCACCTCCCAGAATTCCGTAAGGGTTTCAAGAAGAAGGTGCTCGATTATGCTTCCTTCGTAGGTCTTATGCTCTTCGGTCTGCTGATGAAGATTCTCGCCATCCCACTCGCCGTCTCTGTCGGTTCCTCGCTTTACGAGGGAATCCTTGTAGTAGTCTGTTTTCTTAAGTAGGAAATCAAGGTCACCTGTCTCGTCTATATAAAGCTTGGTGGTAAGAAGCGGCCAGAATCCGTGATCCATCCACACTCTCGGAATACCGTTTCTGTCAGCCTTGAATTCACCGGGCTTGTCGCCGATGATTGTGGCGTTGGTACCGTCCACTCTCAAGCCTTTGAAGTTGTTGTACAAAAGATCCGATGTAAGCTTCGGATTAAAAAGCACTAACGCCAGGCAGTCCTGCCACAAATCTCTGAAGCCCTTGCCGCCGCGACCGTAGTCGTGATGAGGTAAGAATGAACAACCGAATATTCGGCGAAGTTCCGGCTGGAAGCTTACAAAGCGCATGAAGCCGTCGAAGGTCTTGTCGCCTGTTTCAACCTTGAGAATCGATTTCTTATCCCAGTAGTCACGGGTGTTTTCGAAGGTCTTTAAAATATCGTAAAGGTCTTTGTATTCAAGAGATTGAGGCTCCTCGGGAGTTGCATCCGATGCTATGCCTGCTATAGTTATGTAAACTGATTCTTCTTCCGATGCAAGTTCTTTTTCCGCAAAAAGTGCCGCTCCCATGGTCTCGCCGCCGGCAGTCTTGTAGCCACGCTTCACACCTTTACATCTATTTACGAGAGCCATAGGTCTTTCAAGGTTACCGCCTTCTCCCGTGAAGTCCTTAACCTCTGCGAAGAACTCTTCCGGCACCTCGCCCTCGCAGGTTATAGCTTCCGCGAAGTACAACATATGGTTGACCTTATGCCCTCTTTCGTCAAAAGAAAGTGTAGGCGCAACACTCACGCCTCTCCCCGTCACATATATTCTGTTAAGAAGACTCGTAACATGTCTGTGGTCTCTTAAGTTGTCAGCGCTTCTTCCGTAGATGGGAAGAGCCGCGCAAAAGCGAATTTTCACCGGGTCCTTTGAAATATTCTTAACCGTTACCACATGAATTTCATGAAGCTTGTCAACGGGTATGAACGAAAGAACGGACGCGCTTAATTCGCCGTCCTCGGAAGTGTGCTCGGTCTTGTGCCACATAAGACCCGCCGTCACCGTGGTGCTTTCTTTGTCCGAGGCCATCTGCCATACGGAAGCCCCTGTAGCCGACCAGGGGTTCTTGCCCTCGCGTAGTACCCAGAAATTTCTGGAGTAGCGCTTCTCTGTTAAGTCCTCTATACTTGCGGGTTCATAAAGAAACGTATTCTGATCGAGTTTACTGTCGCCTGCAAGCGTAGGTGTCACGCAAGACTTAAGTCCCTCTTCGCTTGCCAGGGGATAGTAAAGTCCCGTTACCTTATCCGCGCCTTCAAATGTAAAAGCGCTGTTGTCTTCATTAAATCTAATCATCTCAACAATCCTCTCATGTCAGATTTGACTTTCTTACACTAAAGGTAAAAAAAAAGAACCTTGCGAAAAAGGTTCTTTTTATCAAAAGGGTGTCGATTTTTTATTGTTCGGTCTTCGTGTAGACTCTCACATAATCCACAAGATATTCCGCATTGTCAAAATCTGTGGAATCATCCGGGCTTCCCGGCCAGTCGCCGCCCACCGCAAGATTAAGTATCACGTGGAAAGGCTTGTCAAAGGGTGCCGGAAACTCTGCAGGCACCTGCCCGTGATTCTTCGTAAACCATTTATTTATGGTGGCAATCTGACGATTATCCACATAAAATCTTATCTCACCCGGTTCCCATTCAACGCTGAACTCGTGGAAAGCTTCGGCAAAATCAGGCTCATCGCCCGTCACTGTAAGGCGTCCCTGCTGCTCCTCATGAGGAAGACCGTAGTGTATGGTGGAATAAGTAGTCTTCGTGTCGTGACCGAGAATCTCCATAATATCTATCTCTCCGCCCAAAGGCCACTGTCCGTAAATTTCATTGGATGAAGGCATCATCCAGGCTGCGGGCCATAAGCCCTTACCCTTGGGAACCTTGGCTCCTACAACCACCTTGCCGTAAGTAAATGACATAGCGTAGTTGGTATTCATGCGACCCGAAGTGTAATGTACGTTTCCGCTGTCGTCAACCGTCTTAATCGCCTTAATAACAAGCTTCCCGTCACGCAAAAAAATGTTATCACGCTTTATGACATACTCCTGAAGCTCATGATTAACCCACCCCGGCTTGTGCGCTTCAACCGTCCAGGTCTTGGTATCAAGCCTGTCCCCGTCAAACTCATCGTGCCAGAACAGTTCATACCCTTCTATCTCAGGCACTTCCGTAACTGCAAGCGCTGTTTCCGTACCCGTATCTTTAACATCTTCAATCATAGTACTCTCTCCATCAGTATTTTTATCGGCGCATGCGGCAAGTGTAAGACTGCCTAAAAGCACCATTGCAAAAAGCAGTTTTCTTTTCATATCAATAACCTCTTATATGGATAATAAGAAGTACAGAGGTATATTTTAAGTAGTTAACTTTTACAATGGTGTTATTTTTTTACTATCATATTTATCGTAACTGTGACAGAACATCCCCCAACGCCCTTATTGTTTTTTTTCGCATACAATATAAAATTTCACTTGTGATTTTTTGATTTGGGTGCTACTATACAGATTCAGCCTTGCGGAGGCTGGAGAAAGAAGCGATTATGCAACTTAGCGGAAGTTCGTATCTTGTACTTGCGATAATTGCAAGTGCCTCAATGACTATCGTTTTAAAGATATTTAAAACGAACGGCCACAACCGATATGCCATAATACTCGGTAATTACATCACCTGTATCGTGACCGGTCTCCTTATGCTTAAAGATAAGTCGGTGATAACAACCGGCACCCCCACCACATATATATGTGGCGGCATCTGCGGTATACTTTTTGTTTTGACCCTTGTTCTTATGCAGAAGAGTATTGAAAGTAACGGAGCAATACTCACCGCTGCGTTTTCAAAGCTTGGGTTGATAGTTCCTCTTGTTTTAAGTGTTGCGTTTTTTGGCGATAAGCCGGGCGTACTGCAGATTGTCGGAGTCGCAATCGTTCTTTCGGCCATATTGGTGATTAACGGTAAGAAGGGTGAGTCTAATGTATCCGCTCCCTTGATACTTATTCTTACACTCTTGTCTACCGGTATCACCGACAGTATGGCAAAGATCTTCGACCACGTGGGTTCACGCGATCAGGATTCTTTGTACATATTATTCGTGTTTACCACAGCGCTTGTTCTTACAACCGCGCTTTTCTTTAATGAACAAATAAAAAAGCAAAAGAAATCGACCTTAAAGGATTTCCTCGCCGGCATCGCCGTGGGAATACCCAATTACTTTTCGTCTCTCTTGCTTCTTAAATCATTGTCGGCGCTTCCTTCGTTCATCGTATACACGTGTTTCTCGACAGGTGCGCTGGTACTTGTAAGTATAGTAAGCCTTACGTTCTTTAAGGAACGTCCTACAGTAAGGCAGGTAATCGGTTTAATCATGGTGCTTGCGGCACTTGTGATATTAAACCTGTAAAATTTCATCAACAAATCGTTCCAGGTAAAGGTCTCGTTCACGGATGAGGCCTTTTTCTTTTAACGCCTTAGAAATGTCTATAGCCAGGCTCTCGGCGATATTCACTATATCGTCATCATAGTTTAAATGCCCGGGAAGGTAAGACTTAGACTCCCACTTAGAATAGTCAAGCGGAGTCGTTGCCAGACCCTTGATAAGCTCTGTGTACTCAGTGTCGCCGTATGCCTCAAGCGCCTTAAATGTCCACTTATAGTACGGCGGGTAAGCCCTCTTTAGTAAAAAGAACAACTCCATAGCCGCCTTAAGCCCCGTAGCCCTGCACATTTCTGCTGCCACAAGGTCGTTTCTCAACATGCATCTCATGTAATTGGTCTGAAGGGATGCGGAGAAATTATGAAGTTCATCGGCTATGCGAATACGCCAGATTTTGTCGGGATAATAGTCTGTAAGAAGCTTTCTGAAAGCTGTAAACTTGCCGAGGTCATCCCTGAATACCTCACCGTTGGTGGCAGTTGCAAGACAGGAATGGTCGAGCGACAGCCACTGCTCCTCACTCATGGTCGCATGCTCGGTATCACAGTCTATGAGCAGGATATTCGAATAGAAATCGTGTATCGTCATGACTCCGCGCCTATCGGTCAGCCTCTGCGAAAGAGCCATGCCCTTCTGACGCGAGAAGAGCTCATTGTAAGCTATGGACAGATGATATCCAATCGCCCTAAAATCCTCATCCGTAATCCACAGGCACACTCCCGTGCCGTAGTCATGGTCCCTCGAAATAAAGTCATCAAACCCAAAGCAATCCGAGCCCTCGCCCGCAATTCCAACAGCAATGCGTTCCTCATATTCCGGGAACTTTTCATGAATCATAGGCGCCACTTGGTTTACATAAAATCTATGAGATCTCTCTATGACTTCACTTCTCTCCATCAGATTTTCAGTCCTCATCCTTTAAATAAAAGTATTCTGTATCCCCGTCTAAGCACTCAAATCCCACAATCTCAAGTCCGCACCATATGGTGTCAAAAGAACACTTGCCGGCAAGCGCTTTCCTCATAAGTTTAACCAGCTTCTCTCTTGCCTCTTCGTCCGACATACTACTTCCGTGGTCGCGCAGGTAAGCCTTCCAAAGCGGCATAATCTTTGGTACGGCAAAATCAAGATTGTCGGGAATAAAGAGCCTTTTATATATCTTTCTAACGTACTCGGTTTCTTTATCCTCAAAGCTTAATCCCGGGAACTTGCAGGTAAGTCCCGAGTCAGTAAATCCGAGACTCTCATGGAGCTTTATGGAGCCGACATTTTCAGCATGAACCGACGCCGACACAACTCTTGCGTCTTCATACTCACCGAGCACATCTATAACCTTACGATACATCCGTCCCGCAATTCCGCGACGCCTGTATTCGGGTCTTACATGAACTTCGCATATATACCAGTTCGTAGCATCTTCCGGGTTTCGCAGGCACCTGATATAGCCTACAATCCTGCCTGCTTCCCACGCCATAACTTCATACCACTTCACCGCGAAAACCTTCTCAAAGTGAAGCGCGCAGAAATCCGCCGTAAGCTCGGCACCTTCCATTCCGCAGCCTTTTACGGCTTCAAAGAACTCTACAAGCGCCTCCCGCGACTTTCGTGACATATTAAGATGCGAATCGATAACCCTGTATCTAATCATTCAATCTCCGTTACAAAATCCATCCCCACGAAATACCGAGGAATTCGGACAGTATATACATAGCACGAAGCCAGATTACGCCACCCACAATATACACTCCTATCATGTATTTGGAGTCAGCCTTGGCCGCCCTTCTTAACATCAATGCATCGGCAAGTATAAAGCACATCATGGAACCATACGATGCTCTGTCTGGGAAATGCGGTGACAAAAGCATTGCGCCGCAAGAAACTATACCTGCCGCAAGCAACACTATCTCCTGAATCTTAAGCGACTGCTTTAACACAAATATCACAAATACAGCCACCGCCGCCGTCAGCATAATCACAGGGAAAAGATATTCCAGATATCCCTTGAACATACCGTAGAATCTTAAATAAATCTGCCATACAATACCGTAATTGTTACTTACAACCTGACCGGAACGCACGAAATTGCCCGGCGCAAGGATGCACACCGCGCAACCTGCCGCACATAAAACCGCTCCGAGAATCATCCAAATCTTAACCTTTTGATGTTTATAGATATTCACAGCTATCGCAAACACTGCAATAAGGAAAGATGTCGGGCCCATATTCTCATTGCTCCAGCCCACGATAATCGCAAGAGGAACAATCCATATATCTATGCCGGGTATTTTCTTTGACAAAGAAGCCTCTCCGTTAAAAGAAGCCATAATCTCACGCACGTAAACATATATAAATGCCATGATAAACATGGTGATATAAAGATAATTGGCAGCGCCCGACTGCCAGTACATACTCATTTCCCAGTTGGCGTTAAGCCCGTGAATGCAGCCGATAATGATGCTTAACTTAATCAGATATTCTCCGATGCAGGTTTCCTTCTTACCCGAAAGCCCCGCGAATTTAATAACTATCATTCCGGTAAACACTATCGCACAAGTATTAAGCACATCCGCGCACTTAGCCCCTGTCAAAAGAATGAACTGCAGAAGGGTATGCGCCATGGAGCGTCCGCCCCAATTGTTATAGTGCCACACCTGAGCCTCGAATATATCTCTTGCGTTACGAATCGGCGTATCATCTGACAACTTGGTCGAGTACCATAAATCGTCCATCATGACCGGTACCCATTTCTGGGTAAGATAAACCGTCACTATCGTAACTCCCAAAACAATTAATCCTATAATGCCCGTAAGCACATTCTTCTTATTCGTCTTTGAAACTGCCATGTTATCTCCCGCTAAACTTCTGTATATAATATTTCTTCGCTGTCAAAAGAAATCCGCTCGACCAACTTACCGTCAATGAATCTAAATGAACCGCCGTGGCTCACCGGATTGTTATCAATCGGATTGATAAGCAACGTATCCCGTGCCGCCAGACTTGCCTGCTCAGCATACTCGCCGAGGATTCCGTCTTCCCACTCCGCTACATCATAATTGCAATACACCGGCCAAAGAAGGGGCTTATCTGTTTTAAACCTCTCGGGGAAGTCCCACATATCGCCACATAAAGCCACTTGGAATGCCTTGCCTCTGAGCGTGAACTCTTCGGTCGAAGTTCCTTCACAGTAGTGCTCGTCGGTCTTCGTGAACTCTTTCCATCCCTTCGATATACGACGGTAGTTGTGCACTATCGCACCTCTGTCGACGAAAACATAGGATGAGTAAAGCTTATCTTCTTCTTTTTCTATAAAGCCTACGGCTATCGCCACGTCGTATTGCAGCGACCACTTGCGAAGCATGCCTATCTGCTCTGAGTCTGTGGCAACTGCCATATTCTTGTCGGTTTCATAGTCCCAGCACAGAGAATCGAATCCCTGCAAGAAGGCCTCTCCGAAGCATATAAGCTCCGCCTTGCCTTTAGCCGCCTTACAGGCTCTTTCTATCTGGCTTAGGTTAAACTCTATATTCTTATTTTCACTCCTATAGGATACCAATCCTACTTTCATACTACCATAACTCCTTCTTAAGAAGCCAATAACACTCACAAGCCTTCGGCTTCATATCCTCATCCACATCGCAGGGATCCTCGAAGCAGTCCTTAATTTTCTCCGTGAATCCCAGCCGATGATACAATCTTATATTCTGTTCTTCGGTACTGTCCACGCCTATGGTTGCCGCGCTGAATCCTCGCTCACGCAAATCCGCCAGCGCATGCTCCATAAGCCTGCTGCCCAGTCCCTTACCGCGATACTCTTTCTTAATTCTGAAGGCGCAAAGATACGCTGTGGTCTTTCCGTCGGCAAAGGCCTTGTCTGCAAGGTCAAAGAACACATACAGCTCGCCAATTGTCTCTCCCGATTCATCAATCTTCCAAAATTCCGCGTTTCCCGAAGCTATATTGTCGGCAAAAAAACGCGCTGTCGGAGAAGCCTCTCTGTAACTGTTGTATTCCCACAAAGAAAGCATTTCTTCTTTGCTTGCCGTCGTAATGACCATTTTACTCCTTCTTTTTAAAAAATGTATTTCGGATTACTCTTTATCTTCTTCTGAAGCTCTTTGGGAAACTGCGAGACCGCTGTCTCAATAAGTTCCGGCTTGCACATCACCACGGGAAGGCTCATATCGCCAACTTCAGAAAGGAGCGGTGTATTGTAGTGCTCCTCCTTAAGACCTTCCTCTTGCATTTTCTTAACTGTCACAAAGTGCCCGTAAGCCGAGTCAAAGAAGCTCATGGCCTGCTCATAATCCTTCATCGTCGCGGCAATCTTGGCACAACGCATATCGATGAGGAAGTAGTCTGTAATCAGTATACCTGCGTAGTCTTCGCCAAGAAGCTTCCTGTATAAGTCTCGTAACATAACAAGTAGTTCTATGCCTGCTTGAGACTTCTTCATTTCATCATTTCTTGCTATGGCAGGCTCAATCGCAAACATCAGCTCTCTTAAAAGCGTAATTATGGCTTCACCAAGATATTTCGCCTCATGATTGCCCCCGATAATGCTAGCGACAAGTATCTCACGACTCTGCCTAAGTGCAGGCTGCTCGAGTGCTTTCTTTTCCGCCTTGTCGTACTCACCTAAAAGACCGTACACGGATAACAGCGAAAGAATAACTGTCTTGTCCGTCTCCGACAATTCTTCGTACAGCGAAACGGCTTCTTCAAGGTACTTGTTGGGTCGCTCCGGTACGGTAAAGCCCTTCTGATGAAGTGCATTGGCAAGGCACTTCTTAAATTCGGGCTCCGAAGGAAACTCTTCAAGTGCCTTTCTCATAAGATCGATACACTTATCCGAATCTCCCGCGCCGCCAAGCAGAAGCTTATGCGCCTCCGCCATATATTCCTTGATGCGCATATCCCTGTCATTATTATATCCAAACAACGCATCAATAGATATATGAAAATAGTTGGCTATAGCAGGAATCATACCCATGTCCGGGTATCCTCCTCCGGCTTCCCATCTGGAAACCGCCTGAGCGGTTACACCGAGAGCATTCGCCAGGTCTTCCTGCTTTCGCCCGTCTCTTTTACGTAACTCTTTTATCTTGTCCCCAAGTTTAATCTGCATTTTCTATGCCTCCGTAATGTTTATCACCGGTGTGATATAAGCATAGCAAATGCCCCCTAGGGATTCAATTATCAATTATTTGTTTAACACTCAAGTGATACTTGTTTTTCTATAATGATTGTATTTCTGCCTCGGTATAGCCCTTGGACTTTAAAATCGTGCACTTGTCTGCAAATACTTCGCGTATTATCTCAAGTTCCAACCTCTGTCTGTGCTCAAAGTGCTTAAGCAGTTCCTCTTCGCCACTCACACCTTTGGCCTTGGCATAGGGTGAATCGTTGAAATATCCTATCATCAGCGGGAACCACATTTCATTGCCCTTATCGTCGGAACGCTCTTTTCGAATCACTGACAGATTTCCGCGCAAGTCTTCTGCTTCCAGATAAAGAATACGATACTCCTTACCCTCAAGCGCCGTTCGTACCTCACGGTAAAAATCAATAATCTCCGCATCGCTCATGCATCTAAACAGAATCATGTCCTCGACAGTATTCTGGAATATTGAGCACTCGAAGATAATCTCGTCCGAGCCCCAATTTCTGTACCTTCCGAGCACAATATCCTTGAAATCGGCCAAAGAAACCCTTCCGTTATAAATTTCATACTGCTCAAGATCCTTATGAAATCCCGGGACATCAGACATAATCTGTGTATAGCAGATTATCCTCTTATCGCCTTCAGCCATAGTCTTCAGCTCAATGTCCTCGCGAATCGACGGATACTTATCAAGTATTTCCTCATATTTTTCACTACTTACATATGCGCACCAAGCAAGCTCAACCGGCGAGTAGTCACCCTCGCGCACCGCTAAGTAACCGGGATGCGTCTCCGAAACTTTCTGCACCAGCGTGCTTTTGCCGCTCCCTTGTAATCCTTCTATAAAATAGTTCATATTATCTATCCTTTCTAAACAAACTTATATACGTAGCGCACTTCCCTTAAAGTCTTGCCTCCTATGACACCGTCCATGGTATCGTCAGTGCATGTATTCCCTTGTACGCCGCCTTCCAGCTTTCTTCGTATATTCTGCTGACCGCGCCACGATCATCCGAAACGCCTAACTCTCTAATTTCCATCGTACTCACCTCGCACTTTCTCAAAGACCTATTTTCGACATCTGAAAAAGATAAACTGGGGCTGATGAATCGTTCCCCCGAACTTATCAGGGTACTTAGCCCTTATCTCTTCAGGTACTTTGGCCTCTTCGCATTCCTCAATGATAAATCCTGCCCCTGTCAGGCTGTTAATCAGTGTAGCGAAGGTAATATGGTAAAGCTCATACTCATCCACCACCCATTTAATCCTGCGGACACCTTCCACAGCGTAGTTGCGAAGGTTGGCATATAGTCGCTCGCCTGTCTCGGTCCTCGTATATCTGTCGTAAGTTCCGTCATAAGATGTATCTATGGGATGTGACATGGAAAAAACAAGCTTGCCACCATCATTAAGCATTCCATAAATCTGCTTCATAAGCGCCCCAAAGTCTTCCGCATAATCAAACGCAAGCGAGCTCGTAATCACATCAAATTTCTCATCTATCTCAGCCAGTTCCTCAAAAGCAAGCCTGCGATAAGTTATATTCTCCGCCGAATTGTGCTCACGCGCATATTCAAGCATCTTTTCAGAAATATCCGTGCCAAGCACCGATGCCGCACCAAGGCCCGCATACTGCATTGCATGCTGACCCATACCGCAACCGATATCAAGGACTCTCTTATCCTTCATGTCGGGAAGCATGGCTGTAATTATAGGTGTTTCGACTACATCGTTGAAATTGATTGAATCAGCTCTGTTAGACTTAAAATTATCGTAAAAAGAATCATTGTCATAGATATTTTGCTTAGACATAAGCACCCCCATTCTTCGTTATCTCTGTAACGACAATACCCCGCTTAATGATAACAATTATCTTTCATGTTACCATTTCACGGGGTAAAAATCTACTAAACCGATAGTTAAGCCTCAGATGCGTTGGGATTCTCCGAGGTCTTAATCTTAGCGAGATAAATACTGTAAGCAATCGCAACCACAATCGTCACAACCACATAAATCATATCAACAATCTCTATGTCGGCGCCATACAGCGACGAAACGTCAATAAACGCATGGGCAAGGATACAAGGAAGCATGCTGCCGCCCTTGTAGTACACCATCGTAAGCATAAAGCCCCAGCTTACCGCAAATACAATCTGCAGAATGGTCTCCGCGGTCGCCTGACCTGAGAAGAGGTTTACGATATGTCCGATGCCAAAGGTCAATGCCGAAATAATAACCGCAGGCACTATTCCGTGCTTACTTTCAAGTGCCTTAAAAAGAAAGCCTCTGAAAAGCATTTCTTCCACGAATCCCACTATCATCATTGAAAGTGTCGCAAAAACAAGTTCTTTGCCCGTATATGAAAGTTCAAATCCGTCCCAAAGGTTGCCTGTCATAAGTACCCACATGGGAATCACAAAAAGCAGGCTCTTCATGTTCTTTGGCCACTTTTTAAGGCCGTACTTGTCTTCCAGATGATTAACGCTTACAAATAAATTAATCAGTATCCAAAACACGGTAAGTCCTATGAGCATCGGCAGGCTTTCGTCGCCGTAATTGCTCATGATTACAGTCATGATTACGCTGTATGCAACTATCCAGATTACCGCAAATATTACTTCTTTTTTCTTGTACAAAGTAAACATTTCTATTCCTCCTGTCTTCTCCTGACTATATAATGCATCTTTACAGTCTTAAGAATCCCTGTTACACGGAATGTGCTAAGCTTTACACCGCTTTAGTATTTCCCGGCGATTAAAGCAAGTCCCTTCACAATGAGCATCCCGAGAAGAATAATGCCTGCGTATGGCTGACGGGTAATAATAAAGAGTGCCGCGCCAAGAATCGATAAAGCTATGCTTACAACAATCAAGCGCCTGCTAAGGACTTTCTTTTCAAGGTTGCAAGCAATAAAGCCTGCGATTCCCAGAAGTATCGTAATGCAGATTACTATCGTAAAAAGGTTTCTGATCCACGCATGTATCCCGGTGAGGCCGTAGAGCGCCACAGAAGTAGGCATATCGGTACCGTTACCGAATATCGGAAGAAACAGAAGCATCGCCATAGCAACATCCAGTGTGGCAAAAGAAAGCGCCAGAATCTTGCCCGTGAGTTCTTCTTTTTCCCTCTTAGCAACAGAAATAATCTCTTCGGAGCAGATAAGGTCGTCGACCGTTACCGAAAAGAACTTCGCGATTTCTTTAAGCGAATCTATATTGGGGTAACCGCGACCCGACTCCCACTTAGAAATTGCGGTTCTTGAGACGTAGAGCGCCTCAGCCAGCTCCTCTTGTGTGAGTGATTTGCTTTTTCTTAATTCCTGTAACTTTTCGTAAAACTCCATCGTAACCTCCATAATCAGCTCTTCTCATTCCTCGCTGTTGCAAAGAATCGATAGAACATAAATAACCCGAAACTTAATAATATCGAACCGATGATATCGGTAAGCCAGTGCACACCGGCAACGGTTCTTCCTAAGGTCATTAACGCTGCAAACAACTCGCCGACGCGGATAATGGCTATCCGCAACGTATCGTTCTTAACCCTTCTCCTCACCTGATACGTAAGTGTAGGCATTACGCTTAACACCAAAAGCGTCGTCGATGAAGGATAAGATGCCTCCATGATGCCCTCAATCGGTATGGGCCTGTAGTTAATGGGAACCATCTCAAAAAACAGATACGCAAATATCACTATAAGATAATAGATACCCAGCACTATTATATCCCTATCCACCTTGAACAGGCTCTTTCTTTTGATAAGTTGCACAAGCCCCAGCACCCCGAAGCACATGCAGATGGCTATCGGTACAAGGCCGAGCCAGTCGGTGACTGTGTATATCGTCATATGTACGCCCGTAAGTCCGTGAAACCATGTGTTGATACCCGCAAACCCTATATCGGTTCCGTTCTGTCCGACAGGCTTAACATCCACGCACTGAATCATTACGGTCCATATGAGGAAAGCGCCGAAAAGCGCGATGCCTGCCATCAAATCTTTTTTCTTTTGTTTATTCATTTTCTTGCCGTCCTTTCGTCTTAACTTCTTGCTTCAGACGATAGCGCATATACGGCAAAAGAAAAAGAAACCGCCTGTCACAATCGCGATACGAATCGTAACACCGGTTTCTGTGGCAGTATTCATCAGCTTTTACGGGTAGACAGCGCGTAATCCCAGAAGGCTTCGCAAGCGGGCGAAATGCGTCTCTTGCGGCTCTTAATAAGCAGGTATGATGCTATTGCCTTGGGATGATCGATGTTCTTGACCGTAACGTATTCATCGTCGCCCAGTATTCCTGTTGCGCGGGGGAATATGGCTATTCCGATTCCTGTCTTGGCAAGTTCGCGCACGTTAATCATATGTGCAACCTTGCAGACTACATTCAAAGGTTTCTGAGGGTCCGGCATCCACTTGCGGAACTCTTCGTTACGGGATGCTCGCGAAGGCATTATCAGCGGCTTGTCCGCTATGTCTTCGGGCTTGATTGACTTGCCTTTGCGTGACGCAAGCGGGTCGGAGTTGGGGATGATTGCCGCCCATGGCTCGGAATGAATATGGTTGGATATAATATCCGGGTCCGAAAAAGGCTCCATAACAATAGCGATATCACATAAGCCGCTATGGGTACGATGCACAATTTCATCGGTGGTACCGCTCCAGATATCAAAGCTTACGTCCGGGTGAAGCTTCCTGAAGCCCGCTATCCACTCTGCCAGCATGTGCGGGCCGTAACCTTCAACGGTCGCAATATATACAAGACCCTTAAGGCTGCTTCCCATCTTGGAAATATCAGCCTTCGACCTGCCCTCAATCTCAAGCATCTGTGCCGCATACTGCTTAAAAAGAATGCCTGCCTCCGTTAAGTGAAGCGAATGCGACGTTCTCTCAAAAAGCTCTGTCCCCAGTTCCTCCTCCAAGTCCTTAATCTGACGGGACAGCGGAGGCTGTGCAATGTTAAGTTTCTCGGCAGCTTTCGTGAAGTTCATTTCCTCGGCAACTGCCATAAAATACCGTATATGTCTCAGTTCCATAGGCCTCTGCCCCCCTTCTCTTGCTATACCTTTAAGGTATCGCTACACCTTTATTATATGTATTTCACATTTCATTTGCAATGCTTTATATTGTAAGTGTAAAGAAAAGAAAACAGCGAATCGGCCGAAACGCTAACTGATAACTGATAATGTTTGTTTCCATGAAAGGAGAATCATTATGAAGAAATTAGAAAAGTTTTTTGAAGCGCTGTATGAAACATTTGCACATGTAGCTAAGTTTTAATTAAACTGTCTACGGATAGTTTATATTGATAATGCCAAAGAGGGCGTCGCATATCGCGACGCCTTCTTTAGTCTTATCGCCATGCTAACCTGCATTATTCATCATATCCCCAATATTGTGCCTCTACTGTCTTGTATCGGTCCAAAATTTCTTTTGTCCAGGAACCAGTCGTATTCTGCTTTGTAATCTCTCGTAGACACAACGAGCCAGCTTAAACTGACTTCCTTTTTCCTTGCGTTAATCATAAAAATCTTCTCCTATTCCATTCTATTGACATCACAATTGTCCATTGATATAATCTTCTCAAGAAATGGGTTTTCTACTGAGTAAGGTCATTCGACGTGAAAAGGTTGCTCGTTTCTTTTTTTATATTCATAATGTCATATAAATATTTTTTCCCATCTTCTGAGTGTCGCATAATCATTACAACATGAAAGATATTATATCTGATCACTTCATCTTCTTCCCCGAATATCGGCAGAGCAAACCTTGATTCGTATCTGTACCACCCATATTTAGCATCTCTTGCATGCTTTTTCTTTGTATTTCCTGAGAATGTCATTCCTGTTGCGATTTCAACCAGTTCCGGAATCCCTTGCGCGGCATTGGCCTTAGCCTTGGCGTTTGCCCCCTTAAGAGTGATTGTATATTCCGAATGCGCATATTCATCAGGGAAATCCGATCCTATATATACAACCTCCTTAGTATCCGCAATTGTATAAAAATCTCCTACATACTGTCGCAAATATTCTTCTACAGTTTTCCATTCAATTGTCTTTTTCCCCTTAAAAATAACGTCGTTAATCATTACTATGTTATTTCCGTTTAAATCCTTAATAACAGAAACATTTCTTTGTAAATCTTTTTTCATAATTATCCTTTGCACAAAAACTCAATGAAGTACTTGATATCTCGCAAGGAATATACTATAGTATCCATTGGATAACTCATTATATGTTATCCAATGGTTACTGTCAACTGCTTTATTAGGAGACCACTATGCCCTCACAACTGATTCCGGAGCGCCTTAAAATTGCAAGAGAAAGAATAGGAATAACTATGGCAGAAGCCGCCAGAAGACTTAATCTATCTAAAATTGGTTACTGCAGATATGAATACGGCGACAGGGTTCCATCCCCTCAGACAGTTGAAGTGATTGCTCAATGCTTTCGCACTTCGGTCGACTATCTCATCGGCATCTCTGATGACCCCGAGCCGACGCGTATAGTTATTGACAAAGAAAAAGACCCGGCCTTATTCGACCTGGTCAAGTTATGCGAAGGTAATAATTCTGAACAGATATTGCGCCTTATTCACTATTTACGAAAAATAACTGCGGAATAATCATTCCGCAGTTATTTAGTCTTATCTCATCACCTCAAAAGCCATATCATACATATCTCTTGCATCTACGGTGTTGCGAATGTAGTTGGGATGGTCGGGCTCATATCTTACGTATTTCTCCACTTCTTCGATAAGAGCGAGGTATGCTACAGCGCAGGCGTATCTGATTTCGGTGTGCCTGTTTAGTTCTATTTTTTCTTTGGCTGTTTTATTGTATATGGCAATCTCTTCTATCTTGGCAGAAAGGGGAGCTTTCTGTCCCGCTCCGATTGTAATGAAATCGGCTACGGGGTCGCCCCAGAAACCTCTTTCCGGATCTATCCAGATAAGGCGACCGTCATGATAAAGAATATTACTGTCCCAAAGGTCAAAGTTAACCATACGGCAGGGAGCCTCCCGCAAGATTGCTTCGTTCTTGTCGATAAGTCTTATAAACGCTTCCCCGTCAGGCGTCTCCTGTCCGATATTTTTACAGTCTTTTACAAGACCCCCGGCCATGGCACGGAGTGCTTCATACCATGAATCATATAATCCGGTCTGTCTGTAGCCGTATTTGTCGTTCTTGACTGCGTGTATCTTGGCAAGCATGCCTATCTTCTCGGCCTGAACCTTAGCGGATTCTTCGGGCGTAAAGTTAAACTTCCAAAGTGGCTCTCCCGGCATCATCTCCATAATAAAACAATTGCTCTTGATAATCTCCCCGGAAAAATCTGTTGCATAGATTTCGGGGCAGCAAATGTCGGTGTTATCCCTCATCTGTCCGTACCAGAATACCTCCGAATCCATCATGTTTTTCTCGTAGGTAAGAACGGTTGCATCCGCAGGCGGTGCTATTTTAAGCGCATATTCCTTGCCGTCATTGCAACCTACTTTGAAAGCCGCATTGAACTCACCGTCACCAAGCGGTGCGATTGATACTATCTTTCCCATTCCTTTACTTTCAAAAAGGCGGCTGATTTCTTCAGTTGTAGCCTCATATTTGGTTCTGCTCTTTATCATGATACTCTCCTTTTTATTCCTAACGTACTGTTTTCAAAGATACTTTCTGTACTGCCGCGGCCGCTTCTTCAGGCGTTATCTTGCCAAGCGCCAGCTTTTTTAGAACGTCGCATACGGCAAGGCTTATATCTTCATACTTAATTCCTCTGGTGCCTGCGACGTTTGTCTTACCGTTCTCTATGATGTACGCAAGATTCTTTTTACCGTCTTCACTGAGTCCTTCGACATTAAGCTCCATGTCGGCGCGGGACGGCATATATTCAAGATATTTATTGACCAAAAGTTCCTGCCCCTCATTGGCAAGATAAGCCATGAAGCGAAATGCCGCTTCCTTTTGGCTCGATTCGGGGTTAAGGCACAGGATAACGTCTACATTGGCGGTGACCGGCGCTACCTTGCCATCATCGTTCCAATCAATTAAGAAAGCATCGTGGTCTGCGCCCTCAGCGTCGAAGACCGCGCGGGTCTTCTCGTCGCCAACCGTATACATATTCATGGCCCATGAGCCGTTTACAAACATGGGGATGGTGCCGTCGCGCTGGAACAGGTCATTGACGGTATCGTATATAGGCATCTTAATGGCCTTATCCTGAAAGACTCCGTTGTAAAAGCAATCCTGCCAGATTCTGAAGGATTCTGTAATGGGTTCCGATTCGAAGCTTGCCTTACCCTCTATTGCATCGTACAAAGCAACCCGGTCGATGTCGGCCGCTATAGACATCCACAGGTCAAGATTCATCCAGGAATCCTTGGCTCCGATAGCAAGCGGATATTGGCCGTTCTCGCGAAGCGCCAGGCAGGTTTCCTGCATTTCTTTGTAAGAAGTGGGTACCTTAAGTCCGTAACGCTTAAGCATATTGACATCCGCCCACATGTAACCTGCATAGGTCTGTCCCAGAGGAAGGCCGTATACCTTACCGTCCGCGGTGCTTACGCGCTCAAGGCACGAGTCAAAGAACTTATCCTGCCAGTTTTCGCCCCAGGTTCTTATGCAGAATGGTGCAATGTCTTCCTCGAATAACCTGAAGGCATCAAAGGCCGCTCCGGAGCTTATTCCGTATATGTCGGGGCCGTTCTCTCCAATCAGCTCGACGCGCATATGCTCCTGATACGTGTCCGATACCACAAACTTATATTCAACATGAATGTCGGGGTTTTCTTTTTCAAAAGCCGCAATAATCTTATAAATCGGGCTGTCCGGTCCCCCGTCTGCCGGGTTCCAGGTCTGAAAGGTTATGGTAGTCTTCCCATCCTCGCGTTTGGCATCACAGCCTGAGATAAGGCTTATACACATGACCATAGACAAAAGAAAGAATATAGCTTTTTTCATATACAATCTCCGCTCCTTATCCTACTATCATGCGTACTTTGAACCGGTTATCTTCGGCGATGTATCTGACTTCGCTGCCGGTTTTCTTAACAAAATCAAGAACGCTTCTGGTTCCGATACCGTGACCTGCTTCAGCCGTAACGGGGTGCCCGTCTTCATCAAGCTTCTGCTCTCCGTCGCAGGAATTTACAATTTCAAGAAGAAGCTGTTCCTTGTACTTGGCCGTAACTTCGATAAAGCGCTCGGACTCGGGGACCTTTAAGCATGCATTTATGGCATTCTCCAAAAGGTTACTGATTGCTATGGCAAGCTGCATGTCGTCGACACCCACATTGTAGGGGATATTTGCAGATACCGTAACCTTGATATTATTACGTTCAGCAAGAGACATATAGTGCATGAGCGCGGCATTAACCGTTGTGTTCTCGCAGTAACGCTTGCCGGCGCGAGGCTCGTGAGACAGTCGTTCTTCAAGGCACTTCCTCGCCTCGTCAACCTTACCGTCCTGAATCAGCGACAATATGAGAGCCTCAAAATGTCTTCTGTCGTGGCGCATGGTTCTGTCCTGACTTAAGAGTTCTTCGGTGGAGTTTAAGCGCTCTCTCATGCTTCTGGCTGCCATCTCAAGGATAGCTGCGTCCGACTTAAGTTTATATTCTTTTTGCTTAAGAGCGGTTGAATCCACAAGTGCGTAGAGCTTCCCGATTACCTCGCCGTCAGCTGAGAGTTCTTTTTCCTCGGGTGTATAAAATCTGTCGCCTACCGTGATGGTATCGCCCCTTATGATTGCCTCCTGCAACCTGTTTACAACGATTCCCGGGTCCTTGGTAATCTCAGGGTAGAGTTCCTTGGCGTGTTCGTTGTAGTACTGTACCCTTCCGCTTTCATCAAGCGCAATAACGCCTTCCGAAAGCCTGTCGACAATGTAATCTCTGGCCATATCGATTACGCCGAGAAGATTATATCTGAATATTGCGATAAACATGGAAACCGTGATTGCGACATTTCCGAAAATCGAAATATCGAAATAGTACGTAGAAAAGAAAGCATGTCCCACCTGCATGGCATAAAGAACGGTCGCCACGAGGAATCCGCCGAGGATAATAAACACGCGCTTTCTTGCGATTTTACCTTTATGATTTTTAAACGATCTGATAAGTAATAAAAGAATAATGATAACGGCGATTGCCTGATACTGCACGAACAACTTATGTACTATGCCGTTTCTGTGCAACAAAACGGGGAACATACCGGTCTTGTCATACCATATCTTCGAGTAATAAAGCGAATGGTCCTGAAGCGTAAAGATAATCCCATAAACCGCCACATTAATCAGCATCAGCGCTCTCTCGATATGCTTGGATATTCTGACATGGCACAGCTCTGCCGTGAACATGAAAAGCGAGAATACAATCCAGACTCTGCCCGCATATGAAAACTTAAGTGCGGCAATATATGCGTCTTCAGTCTTCGAAAGAAGCTGCATAAGGTAACCCGTATTACCGATTAACATGGCAATGCAGTTAAGGAACAAATAAGCATGGAGCTTATTCTTTAAGTTTCTGAATACTATAAAGCCCTCAAAAAGCATGGCTAACAAACTAAATATTATTGCCGCCAAAAGATACTCTCTCACAAATTAATCCCCCTGAAATTATGAGTAGTCTGTTCTTTTCTCTTTGTGTTACGTTCTGTCTATACCCTCAGTCAATGACCTTCTTGGGCCATTTGCAAATCCCTACTTCAAGTGCCCTCTCTTCCGTCAAATGAAAGTCGGCATATTTACAATACCAGCAACCCTTAATACTTGGTATCGCATCTTCTCTTGGGGTATAGGCGGGGCAGATATCCTCCGGCCATACACTCCCGTCCCGTTTGGGAATATCGTAAATATTTGTTTTATCCATCAACATTTCTCCGATTAAAACCTGTAATCCATGTAGCTGTCCATCACCTCGGAATATCGGCTCTTGGCAACGGGTATCTGCTCGCCGCCACGAAGCGTAATGTCGGTTTTGGTAAGCTTATCGATTGCCGCAACGTTAACCGCTATAGACTCATGGCATCTTACAAATTCTTTGCCCGAATGATTGTCGGCAAGATACTCGGCAAATCCGATTCTAAGCGTCGGTGTTGAAACAACTTCCCCTGTTCTCATATGATAAGAGACCACATGGTTACGGTATTCTATATAAAGAATCTCATCAAGACGAAGCGTCTGCATGCCGCCTTTAACCTTAACCGAAATGCTCTTTCCGTCCGATATGTCCACTCGCGATATGGCCATATCAAGGGTCGCAAAAAGCTTTTCTCCCGCTATAGGCTTCAAAATGTAGTTAATGGGATTGACATCAAAAGACTCCAAGGCAAAAGAACTTTCCGAGGTAGCAAATATAATCTGTGCGTCCGGCTGATTCCAGCGCAACTCTCTTGCGGCCTGAATGCCTGTGACCATGGGCATAACTATATCGAGAATATAGATATGCGGTCTGAACTGCTCGCACTCTTCTATGAGTGTGTCCGGGTGGTCGAATACCTTGACATTGGCTCTGATATTTTTTTTGCCTAAGTACTCCTGTACCAAAGCGTCAACTCTCTCCCTGTCCGTTTTGTCATCGTCGCAAATGGCAATACGAAGTACAGACTCTTCCAATAAACGCTTGCTATCCATGTATCCCCCTAAACTGATTACACAAATGAATTAAACTCACTAATAACAGTATATCAGCATTGCCCCATTTATCTACACCAACGTACATCCTTGTGCATATTTTTACCATACATGGCGGCTCTGCTCACGGCTTGCGCTGATTTTGACATGTTTTACACGGCTTTAGCCGCCTGGCTCGCCGCCTAACAAAAAATACTGCGAAACATTCATTTCGCAGTAAGTAAGTTACTAATTATTCTGTTACATCTTGTTGCTCGCCTGCCCTTGCGAACCGTCTACGACAGACTTTCCGACCCACTTTTTCTTGTACCAATAGTACATCACGATAAGGCCTCTGATGCATTCGTCCGTGGCGGTTCCCACGAAAATTCCGGCCACACCGAATCCGAGCAGAACACCTACCGCATAACCCGTGGTAAGACCCAGTCCCCAGTTACAGAGAATGCCTGCAACCAGCGGGAATATGTACGCGCCTGCCGCTTTAAGGCTGCTTACAAAAGTCATGTTAAGGCAGCGCCCCACCTCTATAAATATATCCACTATCATTATCATCTGCCCGAGCGCAATGATGTTCATATTATCCGTGAACAGGCGCAGGGAATATCTGCACAGCACCGCATTAAGGGTCGCCAACGCTATCGTTATGGGCATCGATACTCTAAGTGTCTTAAACACTCTCTTGTACGCAAGATCGGGTTTCTCGGCACCTACCAGATGGCCCGTTATTATCTGCGTAGACATCGCGCAAGCATTCGAGAATATAATCGCAAAAGAAATCAGCATATTACAGTATACTTTCGCGTTTACCGAATCATTACCCATTGTATTGATAAAAGAAAGCAGTGTCGTCTGATAAAGATTGTACGTAAGATTCTCGCCCGCCGTCGGAAGTCCTATCTTAACCATTTTGCCAAGTAACTTCCCGGGAAACGGCCTTAAGCAGCGTAAAGATATCTTGCCTATCTTCATTGCGTAAAAGAACCCCAAAAGTGCCGTCACCGCAATCAATCTTGCCGCTACGGTAGATATGGCAACACCCGCAACACCCATTTTTAAAGGCGACAGCGGACCATACAGGAACAGATAGTTGCCTATGATATTGATAATATTGCTTGCAAATGTAACCCACATGCCGACTTTGGTATATCCGTTACACCTGAGTATCTGCAGCATTACACTATATACCGCCGTCACAAATCCCGAACCTCCGACAATATATATGTACATCATCGAATTCGGTCTCATCTCCGGCGATACATTCAGGAAATTCATTATAAGGGGGTTGGCAGTGCAGAACACGGCACTCAGCGTCAGACCCACCATAAAATTCACCGCTATTGCCAACGTATATATCATATTCATCTTGTCATGCTGTCTGGCTCCCAGGTACTGAGCCACAACAACGCTTGTGGCTGTTGCAATGATATTGAACAGTATGTTCATCATGAATATTATTGAATTGGCATTACCTACCGCTCCGACGGCGTACTCATCATAGTGGCTTAGCATAATCGTATCCACATTATTGAGCATCGTATTAAGCAGCAGTTCAAGAAACATCGGACCCGCCAGCAAAAGAAGGGGGGTCTTTTCGTCTATTACTATTGTTTTTTTCTGTTTCATCAAATAACCTGTTGTCTTTTCTTTGTAGTAATATACCACTCTCACTCTATTCTTAACACACTATTGCGGGTTGAGATATCAATTTATAGTTTTTCTTTTCCATAAAAAAGCGCAATTATCAAAATGATAATCGCGCAGGTTACTTGACTATTCTCTAATTCTTCATCAATGTTTAGCTCCTCTTCGCTTCTTTAAACGAAGATCAAAAGCACAGAATGCTCCTGTTGCCAGCTGAAAAAGCCAATACAAAACCGTATAAATGTTTGTCTCATTAAGAGATGGCTGAAAACAAAGGCTTAACACCAGATTGTCAATAGTATGAAACAGTATTGCCGCAATAATATTCTGCCCGCTCTTCTTAAATACCCATCCTGTTATCACACTTAAGTTTATCGTCTGAATCAGATAGACAAAAAAAGAAATATTGTAACCTTCCACGTTAAAAGCAAACATAGGGATATGCCACACGGCCCAGCAAACACCTGTCAAAACAGCAGCCGCTATCGGGTCGAAGGATTTCTCCAGCCTTTGCATTAAATATCCTCTCCATCCAATCTCCTCTCCCAATGGACCTCCTGCAACTAAGACAAGCAAAGTGACCATAAAAAGTGACGAGATATTATAGACCGGTATTTCGCCCACACTGTTTGTAATAATAAATCTGCCCGGATTAAAACCAAGCAGTTTTGCGAGCATATAAGAAATCCACAAAGAAAGAAAAGAATATGATAAAATAAAGGCTATCATCTTCGGTTGAAATTTTGCCGACAACAGCCTTTTTTCTACAGTATGATCTTTTATTATAAAAATAGTCCCTACTAAAGACGGGATGAAAGAACCAACAATCCTTAATCCGGATAACCACTTGAAGGCTCCATACCAAAGAATCCATGTCGTAAAGTCTGTAATCAGAACAAACAGCAAAGCCTTCTTAATAGTTTCTTTTAAACCTTTATCACATACTGCCGAAACAGTTTTACCGCTTTGTTCAAACAATGCTCTACCCCTTCTCAGCCTGCCGCAATTATCCTAAATTTGGAATAACTTCCGCAGGCAGACCATACCTGTTCTTTATTCACAAGCGGATATTATTATTTCAGGCTCAATCAGGTGAATGTAGTGGGTGCTTTTATCAGCTTGTATCAAGGTTACATTCTTTGAATAATCCATGTAGTCTTTCATAATATCCTGCCAAAGTTCCTCTACTCTGACGGCAAAAGAACGCTCATTTCTGCCAAATTCCATGTTTTCTTTTATCGCTTCTTCGGAAGAATGCGTAATAAGAACAATCGGGATATCCGGATAGTCTTCTTTTGAAACCATTTTGTTTAATACAGACTCATCGTGTGCCAGTCTGTACTCTTCTCTGCATGTCTCAAGATTCGTAATGTTAACATATGAATTTAATATGTCTATCCTCTGTTCCTCAGTAAACCCGGCATAATAAAATGGTGGTGCCTGACTCATTGTCTTCTTTATTACGCCTTTAAGCCCAAGCTTCGTCATTATTCGCAATATATCAAAGTTTTTGCTCTTATCTGCTCCGGATTGTTTCAATTCTTTGGGTGTTAATTCTTTTTTGAATCTGACATCCGTCTTGGATAAGGGATCTACTAAAATAAGCCGTCTTATCATTTCAGGATAGAGGCCACAGAATTCACTTGCATACAGTCCTCCCTGAGAATGGCCTATAACAATTATCTTCTCCTCATGTGGCACATTATCAAGTAGCATTTTTAGCTCTATGGCAATATTTGTGGGAGTTCTTTCCTTATCGCTTTTTTTGCTGTGATTAATCCCGGCTCTTTCATATACAAGAACACCGTGACTCTTACCAAGTTCTGTCGCAAACGTTTCCCACTCTGAAATGCAGGCGCCAAGCCCCATCTCTATAACTATGTCTACAATAGGTTCCCCATATATCTTGTAATTATTCATATTTTTCCTTTTATGTCCTGTGAATTACGGAAACATGCGTGATTTCATTCGCATCGTCAGGATACTCTTTTAAAAAGTGCATGCCTATTGCTTCCGCTGTTTTGTATGATGCCTCGTTCGTATATTTACAGTATGAATATAGTGACGGATAGTCCGTATTCTCAAAAGCCCAGTCTCTGACGGCCCGCGCCGCTTCTTTGGCAAAGCCTCGATGCCAGTATTTCTTATGAATATGATATCCAATCTCCGGCAGCTCTTCTCCGTCAATATTCTGTATTGTAATGCCGCAATCCCCGATAAATTCTCCGGTTTCTTTTAAAACAACCGCCCACAAGCCAAATCCGTAGGTGGCATAGTTCTCTAAATTCCACTCAATCCAGCGTCTGGTCTTAGCTTCATCATACGGAGCCGGGTAATGCTGCATCGTCTCGGCATCCGACAGTATTTCATACAGCTTATCATAATCATCCATTGTATACTCCCTAAGCAGGAGTCTTTCTGTTTCTATCATTCTCCATCCCTTTCGTTATGTATGTGCTACAGACTTTTAAAATCGCCCCATATAATCACTTTAGCAGCAATAAAAAAACAGGCCCGTAAAAACACTGATTAGAGTCTGTTTTACACTTATTTACTTTAAGTCGTTTCCCCATAACATTTGTCCCAATAAAATCAGGGCTCCCTCGTTAATAAGCAAACCGTTTCAATATGCTCGGTTTTGGGGAACATATCATAACATTCCGCCTTCTTTACCCTATAGCCGCCCTTGGTAATGAGCTTAAGGTCGCGGGCCAGAGTGTCGGGTCCGCAAGATATATAGACTACCTTCGCAGGCTTCAGCAAAAGAAGGGATTTAATAAAGGCCTCGCTTGAGCCCTGTCGCGGAGGGTCCATGAAGACTACATCAACCTTGGCACCGTCGCGTTCAAGTTTCTCCATGAAGGCGCCGGCATCGTCGGTGTAGACTGTAAGGTTCTTGATGTTGTTCTTTTTCGAATTGGTAATAGCGTCGCGGGAGGCGTCCTTG